>Ga0210396_10001690_pt1 | contig 23407 bp, 19 predicted proteins | sample IncBWH17OmetaG_FD_155466 | JGI IMG/M metagenome (GOLD analysis project Ga0210396, IMG submission 155466) | Forest soil microbial communities from Barre Woods Harvard Forest LTER site, Petersham, Massachusetts, United States - Inc-BW-H-17-O ... | reverse complement strand
GGCCCTCCAGCAGCCTGACCTTCCCGTGGAATCCAGGTTGCTAGTATTCGGGAGAGTTTTTGGGCCCTGACGAAACCTGTCCGTTATGCGGCAATGACAATCATTGCGGGGTTAATTCCCGCGCCGGCGTCAAACTTCAGTTAATCGCGTCTTTCGGAGAACTCCCAAAGCTATTCCTCTTTGAACGGATCAATGAACGAACGCCAAAGACGAGGACCTAGCTCGATTTCTTCATCGGTTAACAGGCTTCGCTCGAAGTTGTGACCGGCATCAATACAGGCTTTAGATGGTCCTACCAAAGTCAGATCTTGTTGCCATTTTCCTTTGGCCGAAGAGTTGCTCGAGCCCAGGACGCCGACTCGCCCAGCCTGGGACCAGATACGGTAGGTGCCGGGCTGCGACGCTAGCCTTATTTCCCCGCGGGCACGAATGAGTCCTCGCCATCCCTCTTTAACGAACGTCAGAAACCGCCCCGGATGCAGTGGCCGTGACCCGCGAATTTCAGCCCGGGCAAATTCAGGATCTGCAATCGCCCACTGCATCTGCAGATGAGAGTCCACCGCGCTCGTTCTGTTTCCACTTAAGTCGACTGTTTTACCGGCTGGCGAATTAAACTCGAGGCGTTCCAATTTCGGATCCAGAATCGCCGCCTTCGGGTTAAATGCCTGGATCAAGCGTATCGCTTCTGCTAAACAAACCGGATCGGTCTTCGCGCGATCAGCGATCACGATAGTGTCTGCGCATTCTATAGACTTGGCTAGCCTATGCGCGCGACTGCAAGCTCCTTCTGAATGTTTGTCGCCGTTCTCCTCAGGTTCTGCAGCGGCGGCATCTGTCCAAAACGATTGTGTCAGTCCATTGGCCGCTAAGATGAGTATCGATCGAGTTAATCGCACCACATTTCGTAGATCGATTCCACCCGGGTATCGATGCTCGAGACAGTCGCGAACGTTGGGCAATTCGTCATTGCGGCCTAGCTCGACGACGATATTATCGCTGGCTTTTCCCCGGGCCATCGCATTGAGCTCGATAAAAAGATCGGCCCGAAAAGGGATGATTTGACCGGGCTGGGCGATATGAATCTGCTTGGCCTCAGCCCAACGGAAGTGGAGATGAGGATCTGTCATCAACGGACGCCGTTGATGGTCAAAACTTAAGACGGTGAGATGGTGCGGTCTGACCTCTGCAATCAATTTCTCGAGCACGAGAGCGCGGAGTGCTCGATCTGGTCCGGCCAATAAAGTCACGCGCGGAAGTGACTGAGGATTCGGTAAGAGCATACTGGAGAGGTTGCTTGAGGCGCGATGCAGATGCAAGTAACTTGCAATAGTTGTTGCAACTTATTTGCATATTAGGAAAGTTCACCTCTACAATGAACCTCTCACCAAGACTTCCCGTAACCGTTCTTTCCGGATTTCTCGGTTCCGGTAAGACCACCCTGCTCAATCATATCCTAAATAACCGCGAAGGACGGCGAGTGGCCGTGATCGTGAATGATATGAGCGAGGTGAACATTGACGCAGCTCTAGTTCGAGACGGCGAAGCCGCGTTGAGCCGGACTGAGGAAACGCTAGTGGAAATGTCGAATGGTTGTATCTGCTGCACCCTCCGTGACGATCTCCTGAGAGAAGTTTCGCGATTGGCCATTGAGAACCGTTTTGATTATCTTCTCATCGAATCGACCGGAGTCTCGGAACCATTACCGGTTGCTCAGACTTTCACCTTTGCTGATGAGAATGGGTATAGCCTGGAATCGCTCACCCGTCTCGACACGATGGTCACCGTGATCGATGCCGCTAATTTTCTCAGCCAATACCGGGACGCCGAAACCTTGGCGGAACATGACTTGGCTGTCGGCGAAGAGGATGAACGAACGATCTCGGATCTGCTGATCGATCAAGTTGAGTTCGCCAATGTTATCGTAATTAACAAAGTCGATCTCGTGACCGCCGAAGAAAGCGACGAACTGCAGGCGATCCTACGAAAGCTCAATCCCTCAGCGCGGACTATCCGTGCTGAACGTGGAAACGTTCAGCTGACCGAAGTCCTAGCAACCGGCCTTTTCGATATAGAGAAAGCACGAACTTCTGCCGGCTGGATCCAAGAGCTCAAGAATGCCCATACACCTGAGACTGAGGAGTACGGTATTGGTAGTTTTGTCTTCCGGGCTCGGCGACCGTTTCATCCCGAACGGTTTTGGAATTTCGTCCACAACGACTGGCCAGGACTGCTTCGTTCAAAAGGATTTTTCTGGTTGGCGACTCGGAACAATGTGATTGGCGGCTGGTCTCAATCAGGGGGCAGCGCAGAGCATCGGCCTGTAGGAATCTGGTGGGCTGCAGTACCGAAGGAGCGTTGGCCCGCCGAGAAAGACGTTCACGACTATATCGCAAAGGAATGGCATTCACCGTACGGTGATCGACGTCAGGAACTTGTTTTTATCGGTCAGGATTTACCCAAATCCGAAATGTTGGCCATCCTTCAAGAATGTTTGCTTGATGATCAGGAGATGACTCTCGCAGCGGACCAATGGGAGGAGCGATTCTCCGATCCTTTCGCCTCTTGGAGCTTACCAGACGAAGAGCACGAGCACGTCGATTGATCACTAACTCGGCAGTGCGCAACCCGCCGGCCTGCGACTCCCAAACCGGACAGCAGCCGTTGAATGCAATTGGGAAGCAGCCGCTCGAGGCGGAAAAGTTCTGCTGCATCAATCGGGCAGCGGTTTGATTCCGCCTCGACCTCTCCGATCATCGAGTTTACCCATACCGGGCGGCAAATACGCCTTACTCGCGTCGTCACAAATCAGGACCCAATCCAGGTTTTCTCCGACTGAAGGAGGAGTGATTTCGAACCGGCGCGCCCGCGGGAGGGTACCCAAGTCAATATTTCTTCCATTACGCGGATTGAACCACCAAAACTGGAAAACCTCCCCGGAAAGCTTTGCTGGATCAAGAACGAAGGGCCGGCTTGCGGCCAGATAAACCATTCCATAAGAGCCATCGTCGTTGCGGGTGGCGTTCAGATATTTTGCACCTGCTCCGGGCACAGCGTTGCGAACACAGGTCGCGGCAATTAAAGAGTTGTCCGGAATCCGAGTATGGAATGGCCGGCTTTCCAGAAGAGTGCGAGCATGCCGGACCTGATTCCCGCCGGGACTGTCGATGGCATCGTACCAAAAACTGATTGGAAGGTTAACCCCTTCTCCGCGGCCGGGTTCATGCATTTGCCAAACCGAATGATGACCATAGGTATGACCGAAGGCGCCAGCGAAAAGATCCCAATACAGAAAGCGTCGGATATCATGCGCGTTAGAGTATCCATGATCGACTGATCTAAAACAGATCGGGTGATCTTCATATAAGGGTTCACCGTCGAGAACCGGTTTGATCGGCGTCTTTGCGTAATCAGCAGAAATCCGCGCCCAGGTCTTCGTCGTATCGAAGTGCCCGTTTTGGCGCATATTAAAATCGAGTAGCGGATCAGAATTTGGGAATGGCAGTGAAGAAGTCGAAACTAGATCGTCGCCACCCCGGGGATGGAATGTCAGAAGGTGATTCCCGTAGTCTCCGCTCTTCAGTCCCGCTGCTAATGCCCTCCAAATCTCGAACTGTTCGGTATCATCAACGGTGCGATCGCCGCCGAGAATCCATACCAGGTTAGCCTCTCGATAACGGCTGCCTAGAAAGTGGCCGTACTCCCACGCATTCTGGGGTGTAAATATGGCGGGCCCCGCACCATGGGTGTGCCCAACCTTGTCACCCCAGGTTGGCAAGATACCGAACCATAGGCCCAGGGATTCCGCTTTCCGAAGAATCCAGTCTATGTGCTGAAAATATTCTTCATTCGGTTTGGCCGGATCTTCATCAATCAAAGGAAGACGCCCATAACGATTAGGTGTCCGGATACCGTTCTCCTCGGCGAGGACTACCGCCTGAATGATTGAGAACCTCTGGGCGTTGCGTTTTTCTAAATAGCGCTCGGCGTCTTCGCGCGTTGATCGATGGAAAAGCTCCCAGGCTGTATCTCCGAACCAGTAAAACGGAGAGCCATCCTCATAAACAAGAAAGCGACGATTCGAACTAATTTTGAGCTTCTGCATTTTTAAATCTTCATGGCGACTGTCTCCGGTTGACCACGGAGTCGATCGCTACGGCGGCAACCAGTACTGCTCCCAATACGATCCCCTGCCATTCCGATGAAAATCTAGAAATGATTAGAACATTTTTCATCAGCCCCATAAAAAAGACCCCGATCATTGCTCCCCAGATAGTTCCCCGACCGCCAGCCAGGCTGGCTCCGCCGAGGATAACTGCGGTGATTGCTTGCAACTCCGCTCCGACACCTAAAGTAGACGTCGCGGTTGCAATACGAGATGCATAAAGAATCCCTGCCAAGCCGGCCAGCATCCCCATCAAAACAAAGGAAACAATCTGTAGCCGTTGAACATTAATTCCCGATAAATTGGCGGCTTTCGCATTACTTCCAATATAGTAAAACTGGCGAAAAACTCGGGTATACGACATGGCGTAATGCGCCAGCAAAGCCAGAATAATCAGGACCCATACCGGACTCTGTAATCCAAGAAATTCTGCCTGTCCAAACTGGGAAAAGGACTCGGGTAGATAAGTGATTCCCGGGCCACCGATCAATAAAGCGATTCCCTGAAAAATACCCATCGTGCCCAACGTGGTGATCAAGGCATTTACTTTTACCTTAGCAACAATGAAGCCATTGAGAAATCCACCAAGCGCCGCGACCAAGAGTCCCCCGGCCACGGCGAGCGGCACCGGCCAGTTCCACCCTTTCATCAACGCAGCCGTCACCACACCGATCATCGATGCCATCGACCCCACCGAAAGATCGAAGCTGCCTCCGATTAACATGATCATCATTCCGATCGCGAGAATCCCTTCGAAAGCCAGGTTTCGCACGATCGCAGAAAAGTTACGGAAATTGCCAAAAGAAGTGGGATAAAGGATCCAAAACAGAAGGATCGTAAAAATTGTTACGCCGGCCAGCGCCACCTCGCGCGAAAAAAGACCGGGCCGCTGCGCTGCCTTCTTTTTTACCAAAGGATCGGAGATCTGAACGTCACTATTAGGCATCACGTTTTAGTTCGCGGATAGTGAAGCCAATCGCATGATTGATTCTTCTGCTGCATCCCGCCGGCTCAGTTCTCCAGCGATCGTTCCCTCCCGCATGACGTAAATCCGGTCCGAAATATCTAGAATTTCCGGAAGATCAGAAGAAATTGCGACCACCGCGGCTCCCTGGCGAGAAAGAGAATAGAGCAGCTCGTGAACCTCCGCTTTTGCGCCGACATCGACACCGCGAGTCGGTTCATCTACTATCAAAATCGTCGGATTCACCAAAAGCCATTTCGCGAGAGCAACTTTTTGCTGATTGCCTCCGCTCAAACTCTGCACGGTTTGGCTAGTCGTGCGGCAAGCGATTCGTAACGACTTTCGAAATCGCTCCGCAACCGCAACGTGTTCGCACCAGTTCAACCGAAATTCACCGAAACGACGAAGACAGGCTGCGGCGACATTTTCAGCAATGGTCATTTCTAAGAACAAACCGCCCTCTTTACGATCCTCGGCCACATAACCAATTCCCGCAGCAATTGCTTGAGTGGGCGAATTAATCTCAACCTGTTTTCCCCTAACCAAAATCTGACCGGTGCCCCTGGGGCGAACTCCAAAGATTGCCAAAGCAAGTTCGGTTCGTCCGGCTCCGGCCAATCCAGCCAAGCCCACGATTTCTCCCTGGCGAGCATTGAACGAAATCTCTTTCAATAAAGGTTTTGTCACCGATTTTGGATCGCTCAGGTTACGAACTTCCAAGAAGATAGGATTACCCGCAGCGACTGCGTCTTGGTGTCTCAATTGCAGACTTCGCCCGACCATGCGCTGAATGAGATCGTCTGTGCTGGTCTCGGCCAGTTGCAGGGTGCCTTGATTTTCACCGTCTTTCAGGACGGTAACGCGATCCGCGATCTGAAAAATCTCACGTAACCGATGCGAAATGTAGATGACTCCCACCCCGCTTGCCTTGAGTTGCCGGATTACCCCAAACAATCCTTGCGTCTCTCGTTCCGTTAGGGACGAAGTCGGTTCGTCAAATATGACGATTGCCGGGCAAAATGACAGAGCCTTCGCGATCTCCACTAACTGCTGTTGCGCGGGCGACAGTTCCTCAACGCTGGTGCGAGGGTCTTCATCCAGCCCGGTCCTTTTCAGCAGAACGCGAGCTTCTTCGTAGAGGCGCTCCCGGTCAATCCGGCCAAATCGTTTCTCTGGCTGCCGCGCCGCGAAGATATTCTCAGCGATACTAAGCTGTCCAAACAGGCTGCGTTCTTGGAAAACAATCGCAATGCCAAGTCGTTGGGCAGCTTTCTCGTCAGGAATAGTGAGATTTGCGCCGCGTAACCGGACCGTTCCTAAGCCCGGCTGATGAACTCCCGCCAGAATATTCATCAAAGTGGATTTACCCGCGCCGTTCTCACCAACTAGCGCGTGGACCTCACCAGCGGAAAGATGAAAGCTAACGTCTTTTAAAACAACGTTGCCTTCGAAGCTCTTCCGAATGCCATCCATCGAAAGGAGCTCTACTTGGTCTCCTGGCATTTATGATTTCATGAATAGATCGACTGTTTCTTTGGTAACAGTGTAGGTCCCGGTATTATAATTGATCGGAATCGACACAACGCCGGCAGCCTTATCATCTTTTGTGAACTGGAGTTTAGCATGCCGCATGTCATGAAGTGCTTTAACGCCCTGGAACGTAAATAATTCTCGCTTCTGGCCGACAGCTGCGGTCAAAACTCCTTCTTTGACAAGACGTAGATGCTGCGGCTCCGCGTCCACGCACGTTGCCACCAGTTTGCCGCTCATTCCTGCTTCTTTAATGGCCTGTCCAAAGCCGGGTCCACTCTCTGAATCAAAACCCGCCATGCCGATCAGATCCGGATTAGCTTGAATAACGGCTGCAGCCACTCGCGCTGCTTCGGCCTGATTTCCTTTGTCCTCCTGCGGATCCATACACGTTAAACCTGCTTTCTCTGCGACCGATCGGAAGCCTTTGAATGCCTGTTGATCGATGTTCTGTTCGATCAGGCCCAAAAGGGCGACCTTTCCCTTTTTACCGTTGAGCGCCTTTACCATTGCTTCCGCCTGTCGAACTCCCAGATCGAACCAATCGGTCCCGATGAACGAGTAGCGTTTGCTGTTCGGCACATCCGCATCGACACACACCACGGGGATGCCGGCTTCAATCGCACTGTTAATCGCCGGGATCAGCGCGCTTGGATCCCAACCGACCACCATCATGCCTGCCGGCTTCCGGGCCGTGGTCTGCTCAACCGCTTCAACCAAACCACGTATATCAACACTGTTAGGACCCGCGATGGTTACCTTAACTCCCAGTGTCTCACCTGCGAGTCTCAGCGCCGGATGATCGTGCGCCACAAACAGCGGGAGGTTCGCATTCGCAGACAGCCAGACGTACTCTTCGTTGCTACTGCCACCCGCATCGGGTTTGGTCTTCGATTGGGAGAAGGCTTTTTCCGAACCGGCCACACCAGCCAACAAAGTGACTCCAGCTAACACGCCGGCCGAGCGTATGGCTTCTCGTCGAGTGACGCTATTTTCACGAAGGTCTGTTCATTTTATCAGGGGATACTATCTGGGTTTTTTTACATCTCAGGTTACTTCATTTTGCAAAGTTCCAATTTGATCAGCTTGTAGTTGGACGACGTCGCCGGGCTGTAAGAATACAGGGGGTTTGCGAAAAACGCCGACTCCGGCCGGTGTACCGGTGCTAACAATGTCTCCCGGCTCTAAAGTTATTCGTTGGGAAAGAAAACCGAGAAGCTCAGGAAGGCTGAACAACCAATCCGCAGTTGAGCCATCTTGCATCTTCTTTCCATTGAGAAATGTCTTAAGTCCGATCCGGCCGGGATTCGGAATCTCGTCTCGAGTAACCACGCAAGGCCCGATTGGACAAAAGGTATCGAAGTTTTTGCCCAGAGTAATTTGACTGTTCCGGAATTGGACATCGCGGGCAGAAACATCGTGGAGGATCGTGTAACCGAAGACGTGCTCCAGCACCTCTGACTCAGGAGTGTTCGTCATGGTCTTGCCGATCACTGCCGCGAATTCAATCTCGTAATCGACTTGTCGCGACAACCGCGGATATCTGATGGGTTGGTTAGGGCCAATCACGGCAGACGGGAGTTTGGCAAAAAAGAATGGTTCTTCTGGCAAAATCGCATCCGGGTTCTCGTCGAGATGAGACCGATAGTTAATACCCGAACATAAGATCTTACCTGGACGGGGAACGGGCGCCAACAGCGGCAATTCAGCCAGATCGCGCACCCACTTTGAATTCCGCACGGAGCTCATCCTCTCTTCGATAACCGGTGAAAACCGCGAAAAACCGGCGATCAATTCAATGGCGTTGCCCGGAAGCTCCGGGGCAGCCTCTGTGAGATCCAAAACCGTGTTACTATCAGGCAACGCAACTGCTAGCCGGGACGTTCCTTCAAACTGAAAAGAATATAGACGCATAAATCTTTCTCAGTGCGGAACGAGAACGCCCTTGTGTAGGTTAGCCGGGTTTTTCGCGATCTGCTCGAATACACCAGGCGCTGACCAAAGATCGAATTCGGTTGCGATTTCCGGATATTTGATTTTACCGCTGGCCAGAAGGTCCAGCGCATCCCCGAAGCAACCGGTTTCAGTCCGGGAACCAAAAATGGAAAGTTCTTTACGTGTAAATTCCAACCCGGCGAAGCTGACCTGCACTCCCTTGGCAACTAGGCCGACAATCACAATCCTTCCGCCCGCAGCCACCAGGTCAATAGTCGACTGCATGACCGCAGGGTTCCCGGTTGCTTCAACCACAACGGGTGCACCTTCACCCGCCGTTTGTTCTAGAACGGTTTCAGCCAATTGCTCGCCCGACCTAATGGTTTCCGCTCCAAGGTTCCTCGCGACTTCCAAACGTGAATCAACGATATCGGTGGCGACTACGCGCGCGTTATGGTTTAGAGCCACCTCGATAATCGCAAGTCCAATGGGACCGCAGCCTAATACGAGCACATAATCCGATGCATTGATCTGACCACGCCGGCAGGCGTGAATACCAATTGTAACCGGCTCGGCAAACGAAGCATTGAACGGAGAAATTCCATCTGGGACGACATGGACATGGCTGGCTGGTGCTGAAACCCACTCCGCGTACCCTCCAGGTCGATGCACACCGATGATCTCCAGATTGGCGCAACAGTTTGGTTTACCTACGCGGCACGGATAACATTTTCCACAGCTCAAGAACGGCTCAACTACCACCAATTGCCCTAAGGAGATTGTTTCTACCTCGTCTCCTTTATCAATGACAGTTCCGCAGATCTCGTGTCCCCCGATCACTGGATATTGAATGTAGGGATTTTTCCCGGAGTAGATGTAAAGGTCGCCGGCGCAGATTCCGGCGGCTTCAACCGCGATTTTAACATCTTTCGGGCCAAGTACCGGGTCCGGCCATGAGCCCAAGCGGAGCTTGTTGGGGGCATCAAATATCGCGGCTTTCATTTTATCTCAAAGGATTGCCCGGGCGATAAGACCACTGATTGCGGGACTTTTGCGCCCTGCTGCTTCGCCTCGGCAAGATATTGATGGAATTCATCAATTTCCGGACAAGAAGGATTGATGTAGTGGCAAGGAAACACCGTTTCCAGTCCGAGCCATTGAGCGGCCAGGGCTCCTTCCCGCGGACTCATCTCTGCGGTGACCATTCTACCTGGCATAGGAAAACGATGCAGAATCTCCACCGGGTTCGCGATTCCCACGCAGCCAATAGTTGGGCGGTATAACTCCGCCTGAAGCTTTAGATCCGAGAAAATAGCGGTGTCTCCGTAATGATAGAAACGGGTCTCGGGCGCCAAAGTAACGATGAAGGCCATCGGCACACCACTCGCAAAAGTGCCGTCCGGCATCCGGATCTGCGACCAATGGTGACATTCGACCGGTTGGACATTGATTCCATTAACTTCAACCGCGATTCCCCAGGTTGTCGCCCTTATCTGGCGGGAAGGCACGCCCTTCGCCACGAGATAAGCTTTTACTTCCCCGCCGCAAACAACCGGAGCGCCGGTCCTCAGGGCCAATGCTTCGGTATCACCCAGATGATCTACGGCGGCATGAGAAACGAGAATGAGATCAGGAGGAGCCAGTTGATGGGATTTGACTGGGCTGCCAGGATTCTCGTCGAGGAAGGGATCTACCAAAATGCGTCTCCTCTTGCAGTCGAGCAACTCGTACGCCGCCACTCCAAAATAACGAATTATCACACTCATGAAAATCCGAGGTTAGTTACCGGGAGTAAGCTTCGGCCATCAGTTAAAGCTGGCTTCCATTGCCTTCACCAGGTTAACCATCGCTCGGTTATAGGACGTCGAAATGCCGAACCGCACTCCAGCTTCTACGATCGAGCCGTTGATTACATCGATTTCCGTCCTGCGCCTATTCTCGATATCCTGAAACATTGAACCCTTCGTATTCGGGGCGAGGCGTTCCAACAGAGCCGCAATGCCGGCCCACCTTTGATCGAAGTCCAAACTGATCTGCTGCGCGCCCGCTACGGCAACAACCTCCCGCAACAACTCCTTCATCAGGTCCTGCATCTCGGGGCTTTTCAAAAGTTGATCGGCAGTGACCCGCGCAAGTACGGAAGTCGGGAGCGTGACCGCATTAAGGGCCAGTTTTGACCATATTTCCTTCAAGACTTCTGAGGACGCTTCGACCTTCAGTCCGGCCCCAGAAAGAAACCCGGCTATTCTATCGGCCCGTTCACTAGCCTTTCCGTCTAACTCCCCCAGAAAAGTTGGTCCCTCTCCGCCATGCCGGACTCGGCCTGGACCGAGCACGGTCGCGCTGTGGTAACTGACTCCAACGAGTACTTTTTCGGTTCCTACAATACTGCTAATTCGCGCGGCGTTGCCCCAACCATTCTGAAGTGAAAGCACGATCGAATTTTTACCGAGCACCGGCATCGCGCTCCTGACAGCAGCTTCCGTGTGATAGCATTTAACAAAGACGATTAACAGATCTACTATTCCAACGCTCGATACGTCAGTTGTGGTAGCGATCCGGACCGCTTTTTCGTTCCCTTCTCTGTCCAATAGCAGCAGGCCGTTAGACGTGATCGCTTCCACGATCGGTTTGGAGATATCAACCAACACGACGTCGGCGCCGGCAGCCGCCAGATAACTTCCAATTACGCTACCCATGGCGCCGGCTCCTAAAATCGCTGTTCTCATGATCGCTTTTCGAGAGAAGAAAATGAAACTCGCTGCTTGGCGGCAGCTAAACTACCCACATTCGGGCGCATCGCTTTGGCTGCCGTGGAGAATCATTTAGCCTGTGTGGAACTGAAAGAAACATCGCGCGGAAACGGCTCGATTCTCCAGCCAGTCGGGCTCCTACCCGCATACTTCCGAAACGCTTTCGCAAAATCGTGCTGATGCTCATAGCCCAATTGATCGGCGATCTCTTTGATGGTAAGCGGTGTTTCCAGCAGCAGATTGGTCGCCTTTTGCATTCTCAACCGGAAGAGCAACTGAGTCGGTGAGACACCAAAGACGTTTTTAAACCGGTGCCTGACGGAATCGTAATTGGCCACCCTGCCAATCTGATGAACGAACTCCTGTGACCGGCCAACGCACTCGTGAACGATGTGCCAGAGATGCAGTACGTCACTATCGGGTTCAACCGGAAACAGATCCTGATTCTGCTCCCCTTCGATCCAACGGCCAAGATTAACCAGCAATAATTGGAGCCAGGCCTCTTCGCCCAAGTGATTATTAAGTAAGCTTTGGGTATGCTCGTTAAACAATTTGATGAACAGCCATTTGAATGCAGAAGTCTGTGCTTCGGTGAGGCGCCAGATTCTGCGGGTAGCATTCGGTTCTGACAAATATTTCAGCTGCTCACATAAAGAGGAGGTGAAGTGGATCACCCAGAACCGAGGCGTTTGCCGGCTGGAGTTCCAATGCCCGTGCCGCTCACCGGGAAGAAACAGATAGAGCGTGTTCGGCAAAGAAGTAAGTTTTCCCTCAGCACACCCATTGATTGTTGAATCATCCGTAACGAGGGTAAACTCGGGGAATGGATGTGAATGGTAATCGCAAGACGCGCCCGGCGCGGAGCGCAGGCACCGCAGCGCGAGGATCCTCGTGCTGGGCAAGGGATCAGTTGGCGGATGGGAGTACATGAGGGCGAGTTAGTTTTGACAGCCCGAGAACCGGACGTCGGCAATCGGCCGCTGCTCGTGAAAGCTTCTCCCGGCCCATGGATAGGTCGACGAACTGACTCCTACACGCCCCAGCCGAGAAACGTTATGTTCAGCTTCCATTTTGGATTTTACAAATATCCTGGACACTCTCGCGAAGCGCCCCTAAGGAAATGACTTCTCGCCAGTCGTCGCGGAAAATCCGTTTCATGTTTTGTTCAACGGCTCGCTTGGCGCCATCGGACACCGGAAAGCCGGCGAAGCCAAAAACAATCGCGAGTTCCGTCCTGATATGCCCCAAGCAGAAGTCCCGAGCCGCTTGTTCGGGAATTCCATGTTTTACGGCTTCATCCATGGCCTGCTTCATGATCATGACGCAGGTCAACATTGTGGATTCGACAATAGCCGGCTCCAGAATGGCCATTTGTTCAACGGAGATTCGATGCAAACGAAGGATCGGTGCAAACATATGAGCGGCCAACTGTTCACCCAGCGCATACTCCCCTTCCGGTCCATGAAAGAGCGCGCATACCACGCTCTGAGGGAGCGTGCCGCGCCCGCCAAACCAGTCCGAATCTGAATTAGCAGGAGACGCATCCGTAAAAAGAGGCGGATGGCACGGATGGGCCACGAAATAGGTAAGATCGTCACGGATCGGCATGGCTCCCGCATATGCGGCAGCCGGATCCAGACCGAATACCATCGTGCCGGGATTCAGCTTAGGAACAAGTTCGTGAGTGACTTCTTCAATCGCTGCATCCGGAATCGCCAGAATGACCACTTCGGCTCGGCTGACAGCCTCCTCAAGGCTGGTCACCTGAATTTGCTCCTCCGCCAACCTCTTGCGTCCGGAATCGCTGATCTCAACATAATCGATCGAATATTCTTGCCGGGGCCGTAGATTCGCAGTAAGCCGGCCGCCCATTTTCCCGCCGGCGCCAAGAAGGGTGATGTTCATCGTTAATGGTAGTTAAATTTGAAAAAAGCTAGATCGATCACCGCAGTCATTGCTTAGTCACGCAATCGAGCTGCCCAGTTGGATGGTTCGTTTCGAGCGGGCCGACTCATAGGAGGCGAATACCAGCTTTAAGGTTTTCAAATTATCTGCCCCGCTCGTTTCGGCTTCGGCCATTCCTCTCAAAGCTGCGGCTAGATTGCGATGGCATTCGACGATGCTGTCATGGACGATGGCATAGTTCGCGTCTGCCCAAGGATAAGCGATGGGCGGGAACCGTTGTGCCCGCGCTTCTTTACCGTCGGTCGTTTTGATCCAATAATCGGATGTAAGCTGCGCTGACCCATGAGTCCCCTCAACCAGAACCGAGGTCTCCGGGAATGGGTCAAACTCTAGCTTGGTTGCAAAACTTAAGTTGCAACAGACCGTCATACCGTTCGCCATGGCGAGAAGAACGGTGGCGACGTCTTCTCCGGCAATGTTTGGCGTGATTTGTTGGGTCAGGCAGCTCAAACTCACTGCTTCTCCAAATAAAAAGCGCGTCGCATCCAGGAGATGGACACCCAAGTCCGCCAGGATTAATTCAGGCGTACTCCGGAGAGACGGTTGATTATCGAAGACCGGAAAGTTGCAATTAAAATCAATGCGGGCGCGAAACGGTTGCCCGATGACCCCAGAGTCAAGAACGCTTCTTAACTTTCGAAGCGGCTTTTGCCACCGCCAGTTCTCATGGACGAAGAAGGGAACCTTTCGTTCGCCGCAAAGTCGGACCATGGCTTCGGCGGACGCCATTTCCGTCGCCATTGGCTTTTGGCAAATCACAGGAATACCCAGATCGCTCGCGATATTCACTAACTCCTGGTGCGTTTCCGGACTCGTCACGATATCGACCGCATCCGGCCGGATCGCTTGCAGCATTTTCACGGGCTCCTGGTAGCACAATGGAATATTAAACTGAGCGGCGATCGAGTGAGATCGATCCTTCTCCCGATCACACACCGCGACACAAGTCACCCCCTCGATTTCATGCCAAGCTGGAATCTGGAAGCGGCTCCAAAATCCGCAGCCGATGACAGCAATCCTGATGGGGGTCATGGTCGCACGATTGTAGGGCGGGCCGGCAGTAATCGCCTAGAATGGCCCGATCTTTTTCTTGAATGATTTTCACCTCGCGGGTCAAGAAGTGCGCTAGCCTGATCCGGGCGCCAACAACGTGCTTTAATGGTGGTGCGGTTTTCGGACGGCACTTGGCACCTGACCAAAAGCGGCCTTGAAACGGCGATCCAAATGGCTCTGATCGGAGAAGCCGGTCTGAAATGCGATCTCTGCGATGGTCAAAGAGCTGTCCTTCAACAGTCGAAAGGCGTGCGACAGCCGGACGTGAGTAACATAGTTGACTAGAGTCATCCCAGCTACTCGCTTAAAGAGTTTCATAAACTGCGGCTGGCTCATATTAGCCAGGGACGCGCCTTTCTTAAGGGTCAATCCTTCCGTATAATTCTGGGCCACGTATTCGAACACGGGGCGCAACCGAGCCGCCCTGTCCTGCTGACGGATCAACTCGGAACGGAGCACTTCTACCGAGCGAAATTGCTGAGCCAACAGGTATAGCAGATGCAGCAAGTGCGCTTTACATCCTGCCTGGTAGTAGATCGAGCGTTCGAAATAGCACTGAAGCAGCTCCCCAATGGTGTGATGCATCTGGGTCAGAAATGGGGAATTCTGCCGAACCACGTGCGGTGCATCGCTTGGTCGAAAATAGAACGGAAGAAGAAAGAAATAATCGTGTGAAGGAGAGCCAAGACTGTAGACGAATTCCGGTAAGAAACTGATGACAATCACTCGAGATTCGAAGCCGGGATAATCGACGGTCATATGCAGACGTAAATTATCCACGATCAAAATTTCGCCCGGTTGAAGTTCTACATCTTGCTCACCCATTCGCATGCGCGTCACCGCGTCCAAGGGCAGAAACACTTCGAGTCGTTCATGCCAGGTCAACCCTGGCGTGTAATCCTTGTGGCGGTAGTGAAAGAGACGCAAAACAAATGGAAACTCTCGGTCCAGGGCTTCATCGTACCGCCCCGTTCGGTCCATCTGGATCCGATGAGGCTGAAATTGCAGGGCTGCTGCCCTTTGCCATAGCGAACTTTGAAGCAGGTTGGCTGAATGGTCGGCCCCCGTCGCCGAAGGCATTTGTCGAGCAGACTTCTTTCGAGGCGCCATCACTATTCGGGATTCGGACGGATCAAGGCAATACTCATACCGGGAATATCGATCTGGCAATTTCCCGCGGTTACTGGATACGCTTCGATCTTCAAGGGCCGCTCACTTCTAATTGAGTCAATATTTGCTTCGCTGAGAAAACGCAACGCCAGAGTCTGAGCAAGGCTTCGACAACGTACCTGCTTCGCCACGCTTTCAATATTAGCTATCAGATACCGTCTGGCGCCATTGGCATCTCGTAATCCGATGACTGCCAGCCCATCGGGCGCGGCACCGAGAGCCAGCACGGATGTTGCCCCAGCCAAAAACTCGAATACGTAGTACATCGGAAAAAGCTCGTTAGGAAAAGATTCAAACCGGTCCGGAAGAAGCGAACCACGGCCAGTCTCCATCAGCCCGCGCCACCCGGTGGTTTCAAAATAAGTTAACGCGGCAACTCCATAACAGCGAAGCAGCGTCGCCAGCGAGCCGGCTGCCCAACAAGCTCCTATCAACGTTCTCTGACGGGGGTCTACTGAACTCGGAAGTCTTCCTGACGTCTCCTGAACGGCAGCCGTAGCATTCGGATTAAACCGTGGCCGCAACGTTATCGGAGATAGGAATAAGCCGTTGGGGCAGATTTGGAGTCCACTCTCGATCGTGGTCGATTGAGCCTCCAAATTCTCCATCAATGTCCGATCATCGAAAGCGTGGACCTGTGGATTTATCGAATAAGCCGCAGGATAGTTTTGCGGTGGAGGAGTTCGATTCAGCTCGGCGAAATAGGCGTTTGTGCCTGCCACGATCGGGAGCCCGTCAAGGACTTTACTGGCAAGACTTAGCCACTGCTCCGAAACGGAAGACTCGTTCTGGTGAAATATTAAGCAGTGGCGAATCATCTCGCGGTCAACCGCTTCACAGAAGTTCTTTAGCTCTTCGGAAGCGTCGCTGGTAAGAAACAAGGCCACCTCTAACCCTGCGCTCAGTACCTTGGCCTGGCTTACCGCCATCTGATAGGCGGCCGGCCAATCGGGCCGGGCTAAATGAAGATCAACCCGCAAATGGTTCAATTGCAGCCTGCGAAGCCGGGTCAATTCAATCTCGCTAAGCACTTCTGCGTGACTCGCCACGCCTAAACCCAAAGGCGGTATTGGGAGGTCAAAATGGCTTTCCAGGTCAATTTCTGATTCACTTTGACACGCGAAAACCAAAGGCTTTTGGCTTCGAATCTCAAGAACAACCGCTTGATCCACCACAGTGCCTGCCTCAATAACGACCGGAAACGGGTTTGCTAACGGTGTGCAGTAAGTTTTAAAAGAAGCGTCGGTCCAGTTTCGCTGATCTTCAGTCTCAAAGAGGTCTCCCTTAAAATGCAACTCCGCCTCGACCTGGGCGTTGGCATGAGGCCACCAACGCAGGGTTCTCAGGTTTTTGAAAGGCTGATGCGCAGAAATTCTTCTTGGAAAGAATCCATCCACCCACCGGCCCTCCGTATCTTCAGTACTACAAGCCGCACCGGCACATTCCCTAACCGGATGAAGAATGCATAGGCCTATTCGGTTCTTTCGGAAGCGAGACCGTGCTTCGCCGTGAAATTGGAAGGTGAGTCGCGGGCCTTCCGCTTCGACTGAACCTGACCACCAAAATTCAATACCGGTATCTTTGCACTGCGCCTCGAAGTTTAGTCGGAAAAAATTGGGCTCCATCACGATTTCCCGAACTTCCACCCGCGGTTCAATCGTATTCCAGTTTTCGTCTCGTACTGCCCCGTAGATCGCTCGGACAATCTCCAGATCACCGTGAGTTATCCGGCGCAAAAAACCGGTAGTTGTTTCGAAGTCACATACGAATGCATCAGTAGCGAGCTGAATCGTGGAGTGGTCTGAAGTCGGTAACATGACGGCGGAAAGAACGATCGAAATAAAAGCCCTGGCGGTTTAACAGCTATCTCAGCTTCCAGACGGCTCAACAGAAAAACCGATCCGTTTTCCAATCCGGCGAGAGAACTTTCCATTCTGGCTACAGACATTGATCCCTATTGATTTATAAACTGGAAGGCAGATCAGACACCCCCCAGAAAGCTCATGAAACGTTTGGTTTTTCTCCTTCTTTTGACGTCTTTGACAATATCAGCTCTGACGTTCAGCGCGTACGGGCAAAAGGCCTACAAAATCGCACTATCTAATTCATTCTACGGCAACACCTGGCGTAAACAGATGGTGGATGTCATGCAGAAAGCTGCGAACGAAGCGAAAGCACAAGGAGTGATTTCCGACTTCGCGGTCGATAACGGAGACGGAACCGCCAACACGCAACTCGCGCAGCTAAACAGCCTGATTTTGAGCCACCCCGATGCCATTCTTATCAACGCCGCTTCTCCCACAGCGCTTAACGGGGCCGTTACCCAAGCTATACAGCAAGGAATCAAGGTGATCGTTTTCGACTCTCTAACGACCGGCACCGACGCCTATCAGCTTTCGTACGACGTTTCAAGCTGGGGCGAGATCGCAGCCAAGTATGTTGTCAAACGGTTGGACACCAAAGGCGGAAATGTGCTGATAACGCGAGGAGTCGTAGGTTCCCAGCCAGAGCTGCTAATCTATAATGCGGTCAAAGACGTCTTCAAAGAACATCCTGAAATCCATGTTCTGGGAGAGGTGGATACGGAAGCTGACAATGCCAAGGCCCAGAGTGCAGTTGCAAACCTGCTACCCAGCATGTCTAAAATCGATGCGGTCCTCACCGAGGGCTCCTACGGTGTCGTCCAGGCCTTTCTCGCAGCCGGGAAACCGGTTCCACTCGTCATCGGGAATAATCGCGCTGAGTTTATCCGGTGGTGGATCGACGAAAAGGCGAAGAATGGATACCAAACCATCAGCCTCGGCAGTGAACCCAGTATCGGCGCAATCGCGTTCTGGCTTTCTATCCATATCCTGCGGGGCGATAAAGTTCCGGAAATGAAAGAGCATCCTTATCTTCTGCCGCTGGTCGCAGTTACCAACGACACGGTTGAACAATTCAAGGAGATTCAGCCGGGTACTGTCATCGCGCAGACCTATGACGACCAATGGGTCAAGGACCACATTCTTAGTAAGCAATAAAACTTGGACCGATGTCAGCTACTCGCCCGAACCGCCAAAAACTGGAAGACATCGGGACCGCCGCTGTTAGAAACAATAGGATTTCCGGCCCCGACCGCGAAGCCACCTTCACACTCCAGGAAGTTTTACGCACCGCTGCGTAATGGACCATTTGTTTGGGTTATCCTCTATAGCCAAACGCTACGGCGCCACCAATGCCCTGAAAGGGGTTTCGCTCACGGTCAATCGTGGAGAGGTCATTGGGCTAATTGGAGCGAATGGAGCCGGCAAGAGCACCCTTACTAGGATCCTTGCCGGCGTCACTCTCCCAGACTCGGGCAAGCTATTTCACGATGGCCACTTAATCGATCTCTCGGCCTACTCGCCCGCCGTGGCGAGCCGGCTCGGCATACGAGTTGTTTACCAGGAACTTTCGCTTTGCACGAATCTCTCGGTTTTTGAAAACTTCTGGGTCGAGCAGCACCTGGGAGTCGGTGGTGGCTTTGGATGGCGCAAGCGCGCCCTAACAGCCACTCAGCGGGCGCTAGATGACATCTTCCCGGCTCACGATATCGATCCACGCGCGCGACTGGGTAGACTTTCCATTTCGCAGCGACAGATGGTCGAGATATGTCGCGCCGTCACCATGAAGGATCTGAGTTTGCTGATCCTCGATGAACCGACCTCTTCGCTGGGAACGTCTCAAACCGCCCAATTGACTTCTCGGATCGAGATGCTCAAAGCACGTGGCATCTCAGTTCTGTTTATTTCCCACCGGCTTGGCGAAATTATCCGTATTTCAGATCGGATTGTCGTGATGCAGGACGGAGCGAAGGTGTGGGAGGGACGCAATTCCAACATCGATCAGCGGATCCTCGTAGAAAAGATGACTGGCGAAGGCCAAAACGCTCCAGAACGTTTTTCCACAGCTCCAATTAGAATTAAACCCATTGGAAAAGATAGAAACATCCGTATCCGGACTAACCGGCGTTCAAGTGATGGACTTCTCGATATAAATGCGGAATTTCGTGGCGGCGAGCTTGTCGGGATTGCCGGGCTGGATGGAAACGGTCAACGCGAGTTCCTAAAAGCCCTTTTTTTTTCTCACAGGGGCGCGAAGGGAGCTGTCGAAAAAGCGGGACGTTTTGCTTACGTCACCGGCGACCGGAAGAAAGAAGGTATCTTCCCCATGTGGCCCATTTCCGACAACATGAGCATCGTCGAGGTGAACAAGGCGCCGCTTTTTGGAAGCCTGGATCTGCGCAAGCTAGCGGCAAAGGTCAATGAGTGGTACACGAATCTGTCAGTCAAAGCTGAAGGTCCAGAGGCGCCCATACTATCACTCTCTGGCGGCAATCAGCAGAAGGTATTAGTCGCACGAGCTCTGCTCGCTGAGGCCGACGTGATCATCCTCGATGACCCGACGAAGGGAGTCGACATTGGCACAAAAGAGCAAATGCACCAGCTCTTCAAGAGAGCCGCGGACAACGGAAAGCTGCTTATTTGGTACAGCACGGAGGATGAGGAGCTTGTCTGCTGCTCCCGGGTACTGGTCTTACGGTATGGACAAATCGTCGAGGAATTGAAAAACGGCGAGATACGTAAGGATAAAATTATTGAAGCGAGTTTTCATGGTGAGCACCTCGCGAAGCAAGCCGGAAGACGCGGGAATAAGGCGAAACGCCGGGGAAATGAAATTCTGATTCCGCTCGGGGCAATGATTGCGGTGTTGCTTTTGAGTAGCGCGCTACAGCCCGCAGTCCTTTCACGATTTGGTGTCGATCTGCTGGTGAAAGCCTCGATTCCCCTCGTCTTCGCTGCGCTCGCCCAGATGTACATCGTCGGCCTAAGCCAGATTGACCTCGGAGTGGGCGCATACATGGGCCTTGTCGGCGTCATTTGTGCCACCATACTGCGGCAGCACTTCGTGTTGGGACTTGGCCTTATCGTACTATCCATGGCTGGCTATGGTTTAATTGGCGCCCTGATCTACCTCAGAAATATTCCTTCGGTCATCGTCACCATGGGAATGTCGTTTGTGTGGATTGGGCTAGGTTACACTTTACAACCGGGGCCGGGCGGTCAGCCGCCGGATTGGCTGGCACAGGCTTTCAACGTGCAACTGATTATCCCTGAAAGCGTCCTCATTATCTTTGCGGTTGGTCTTTCATCATTCCTTTTCTATCGTTCTCGATACGGAACTGTCCTTCGCGGTTTTGGAAATAACTCAGCCGCCGTCGAGCGAAGTGGCTGGTCCAGCCTAAAAGCACACATCGCGGCCTACATCATCGCCAGTTTCTTCTCGGTCATCGGCGGAATGGCTATGACGGCCTCTGCAGCCGGATCAGATATCAATGCCACGGCGTCGTACACCTTACTCACCGTCGCAGCGGTAGTCATCGGCGGTAGCGAACTAGTTGGCGGCATGGTTTCATCGTTCGGCACTGTCATTGGCGCCATCACGCTGTCCCTGATCGGCGCGCTAGTCGGTTTTCTTAGACTTGACTCAAGTTACGTAACCGCGGTCCAAGGGGGCGTCTTGATTGCCATCCTGGCAATCCGGCTTCTGCGAAAGGGTGAAGAATGAGGTTCGGATCTAAATCTGTGCCGCTCAATCTAAGAGTACTGAAGGAGATTCCCTGGATCTGGGCAGCGGTCGGATCGCTGGCCATGTGGATTGCCTTGGGATTATTCGCACACAATCTCAACCTCGAAAGCTTGATTGCTACAAGCACGAACGCTTCATTCCTGGCGATTGTCGCGCTCGGGCAAATGTTGGTCATCACGACTGGTGGAGGAGCCATCGACCTCTCGATCCCGAATGTAATTACCCTATCGGCTTTTCTTTCCGCAGGTATCACTTCAGGCAGCAATCTGAATGCGGTCTACGCTGTACCGGTTGTTCTCTTAATCGGTGCTTCGATCGGCGTTGTTAATGCATTTACGGTGCTCGCACTCCGCATACCGCCGATCATCGCAACCCTCGGAACGGGTTACATCATAACGACGGCGGTGTTGATCTACAATCAACATTTCACGACGGCTTACGTCGCTCCTGTCCTGATGCACATTGCCCGCGACCGTGTCTTTGGCACTATCCCGCTGGTGTTGCTCATTACGGTTGGAATTGTGATAGCGCTTAGCTTGATGTTAACTCGGACACGTTATGGGAAATGCCTGACTGCGGTGGGCCAGAATCTCGCTGCAGCGAGACTCGCTGGTCTGCCAGTGAATCTAGTCCGTGGCATCGCGTACGTTCTATGCAGTACGCTTGCGGCGTTCGGCGGAGTCATGATCTCAGCACAGGTGAACGGTGCGTTTCTCGGACTTGGCGACCCCTACCTGCTGCAGACGGTGGGCAGCGTTGTGGTAGGGGGGACACTCATCTTCGGGGGGAGAGCGGTCCCGTTCGGGACGCTCTTAGGCAGTCTTTTCTTGGTGCTTCTGGTAACAGCGATGCAAGTAGCAGGTTTGAAAATCGGCAGTCAGCTGGTCGCCGAAGGACTCTTCATTGTCTTGGTTCTTTTCCTGGCAACCGAAAGAATTCGGCAATAGGGCTGCTTATGCCAAAATTCGCAGCGAATCTCTCCTGGTTATACCAAGAACTGCCATTTCTGGATCGGTTTGACGCTGCTGCTAGATCGCATTTCAAAGCGGTCGAGTTTCTGTTTCCTTATTCACTTAGTCCTGACGATATCGTAGCCAAGCTAACCGACAACGGGCTAACCGCCGTGCTGTTTAACCTACCGCCAGGTGATTTCGATCGAGGCGAGCGTGGACTGGCAGCGTTGCCCGGTCGCGAGCATGACTTCAAGGCATCGGTCGAAGAAGCCCTGGCTTATGCGGAGGCTCTACAGGTGAGGCGGCTGCACGTCATGGCCGGAATTACGCAGCACATCGACCCCGAACGCGCCCAGGCAACGTATCTCAATAATCTAAGCTTTATCCTCGATAAGACTCATGGCTCTGACCTGACGATCACGATCGAACCGATCAACAACCGAGATTTCCCAGGGTATTTTTTGACCACGCTTGAACAAGCAGCAGCCATCCTTGACGTTCTCCGACATCCTCGTTTAAAGCTCCAGCTCGACTGGTATCATCTTCAAATAATGGGCGGCGATTTGACCAATCGGACGATTCACTTTCTGCCGCAAGTTGGTCATATACAAGTCGCCGGGGTTCCGGAACGAAGCGAACCCGACCAAGGCGAGGTCAACTTCCCGCACTTATTCCGATTGGTGGACCAACTCGGTTATGAGGGTTGGATCGGTTGTGAGTATAAGCCTGCTGCGAGAACTGAAACCGGCCTCAATTGGCTCACATCGCTGAATCACGCAGTTCCGAATAGTGCAGTAGGACCAGGCGAAAGCGTCAACCGTTGCTAGCTTTGCATTAGCCGGCTGTCACCGAGGTCTCCTCCTATGGCTGTGGATGCACATCCGACCAGTCAGACAGCCGGACGGCCTCAACTCTATGCCGCCGACAATAAGACGAGATAAGAGTCTGAGCTGGCCGGAATCTTTCTACCCCACAAGAATTTCAGGAGGAACTAACAGAATTAGGAGTGACTGAATGTGAGGTGGCTGCTCGCAAGAAATTTGTCTGGCTCGAACTATTTTCGAGTTGCCTAAAAGTCTTGTGCTTTAAAAGGTTTGATTGAGTTAGCTGTTTGACACCCAGATCTTTTTATCTGGTTTCGGATTTACATTGATCTTTGCACGCATTAGTTGACGCGCGATGTCTCAACTCTTTAGGCAATCTTATTGGCGTGTGTTAACAGGGGACGTAGGGCGAATATACCCGAGCCAACTATGGTAGAAAAAGAGAACCGCCTAATGACCCCGCCAGCGACCAAAGAAAGTGACGAGCTAGA
>Ga0210396_10001689_pt1 | contig 23411 bp, 22 predicted proteins | sample IncBWH17OmetaG_FD_155466 | JGI IMG/M metagenome (GOLD analysis project Ga0210396, IMG submission 155466) | Forest soil microbial communities from Barre Woods Harvard Forest LTER site, Petersham, Massachusetts, United States - Inc-BW-H-17-O ... | reverse complement strand
TACCTGCAGCTTTTTGACATTGGCGGCGTTGATCTGATTGAGCTTCGAGTAGCGCGTGTTGGCGTCGTCACCCTGCTGCATCACCCACTGCTTGGGATCCTTGGCAAGCTTCTCCAACGCCTCGTCGGCACGCGCAGGAAAACCCTGCAGAACCAAGAGGCCGAAGATCGAAGTCGTAACGAGAATTTTTTTCATACGCTTCCTCCCTGGGTCTTTGCCTAGAGGGTAGCGGACGCTCCTTGGACTACGTATTCTCCGCGGGACGTCTTCGCCCTCTTTGGATGAATTTTTCCGGCATCTTGTCACAGCTTGCAAGTCGCATCACGACCTGTGAATTTCGAGTGCAGCGAACAACGCCCTCGAACAACACCGGTCCATCACCGCCGTTTACGAAGCCAGAAGCGCACAAAGCTTAGGTAGTTCCGGAAACAGAAGCAAGTTACGATTTTGCGGCCGTTCGATACTGACTTGATCGTCTCTTGCACTGCAACCTGAATGGGAACCGTTACGATTCCTTTTGAATAAAGTGGAGCCCGCGATTGGAACAGCCTGCTTTGCTGACACGCCGTATCAGCATGGTCCTCGGGATCATTCTTGCTCTGTTTGTTTCAGGCCTGGTGCCGCGCGCGAGCCGCGCGCGCGAACAGGAAACGCTCGAACCGCTGCGGATCTCCGAAGTCGCACCCGGCGTCTATGTTCACGTCGGCGATATCGATTTGATGAAGGAGGCCAATCAAGGGGACACGGCCAACCTTGGTTTTATCGTCGGCGCGGATGCGGTAGCAGTAATCGATTCCGGTGGGAGCGTTCGAGAAGGGGCACGCCTGCGTGCCGCGATCCGCGCGGTGACACCAAAGCCGGTTCGCTATGTAATCAACACGCATGTTCATCCCGATCACATTTTTGGCAACGCGGCGTTCGTGCAGGACGAAACCATATTTGTGGGGCACAGGAACTTGCCGCGCGCGATGGCGGCGCGGGGCGAGTTTTACCTCAAGGCATTCCGGGGCCCACTCGGCGATGCGCTGATCGACGAGGTAAGAATTATTCCGCCCACGCTGCTCGTCGACGACGAAATGCAAATCGATCTCGGTGGGCGCAAGCTGATTTTGAAGGCCTGGCAGGCGGCGCATACCGATAACGATTTGACCGTGTTCGATAGCGCAACTTCGACCCTGTTTGCAGGCGATCTGCTTTTCGTGGCCCATGTGCCGGTCCTTGACGGCAGCATTCGCGGCTTTCTCGCTGACTGCCAGGAGTTGCTGCGCGTTCCCGCCGAGCGCGTTGTCCCTGGACATGGCCCGATGGTCAGCGATTGGCGAGGCGCCGTTGAAGACGAACGTCGCTACTTCAACGGCCTGGTCAGCGAGTTGCGCGCGCTCATTGCGAAGGGGGTACCGCTTTCCCAGGTGGCCAGGGAAGCCGGGCGAAGCGAACAGTCCCGGTGGAAATTATTCGACGAGTATGGTTCGCGTAATGTCATCGCTGCGTTCAGCGAACTCGAGTGGGAATGAAGATCCAACCGAGCTAGAATTTCGGCTGGCGCAGTACAGCTTGCTGCTTGTCGCCTTTTCGTATATTTTACTTTGACGCTGTTTTCATTGTGGGAGTGGAACTCGACCATGTCGGTCTTCTCCACCATGTCGATTTTCTCCAGAGTGATCGCTTCCGCCTTGATGGCGGCCGTGTATGTTGGGTCGCCGACCGCGGTACGCGCTCAGGCGGCTGTGGCCGGCCAGGATCAGCCTTCCGAAGAGACGTGGAACAGCATCAAGGACGACATCTTCAAAGGTCGCCCCATTCTCGATGGCTCCGGGCTGGTGATCCTCGATGCGCCGCGGCGCGCCGAGGATGCCGCCGTCGTTCCGATCGGCATGCGCGTCAATTTCACCGGCGACGACAAGCGCACGCTGCAATCGCTGACGCTGGTCATTGACGAAAATCCCGCGCCGGTCGCAGGAACGTTCACGATCGGCCCGCGTTCCGGCGTGACCTCGATCTCGACGCGCGTTCGCGTCAATAGCTATTCCTATGTGCGGCTCATTGCCGAACTCAGCGATGGCCAACTCTACGGCGTCAAGACGTTTGTGAAAGCGTCCGGCGGATGCTCCGCGCCGGCTTCGTCGAATAGCGACGCCACCAAGTCGATGCTCGGGCAAATGAAGTTCCGCACGTTCCGGCCGGAGACGGGCACGCTGTCGGAAGCCCAGTTCATGATGCGCCATCCGCAGAATTCGGGACTGCAGATGGACCAACTGACACGGCTCTACATCCCGCCGTTCTTCATCGAGAATCTCAAGATCTGGCAGGGTGACAATCTGCTGGTGGAGATGGAAGGCGGGATCGCCATTTCGGAAGACCCGAACATTCGATTCAATTTCAAGCCCAACGGCGCCGACAAATTTCGTGCCGAAGCCATGGACACGAGCAGGAAACTGTTCAGGGACGAATGGTCGCTTGAAAAATCGATGTTATAGCGCTGACGACGCGGCAAAGCCTCGCTCAAAAGCAGCGAACTTCCGCTTCCGCTTGTGCCCGGCGGAATTCCTGCAATGCCAGCTTCGCGGGCTCGGTTGATCGAAACTCAGACCCGACAGGTCCCGTGACCTGGGACATCGACAGGATGGTTTCGGTCGTCACATAACGGTCGTAGGGGATGAGCGACGCAATCACGTCGATCGAGCAGGAACACTTTTGCAGAGTTTCCTGTGTCTCGCCATTGGCCTTCATGCAACCGAAAACATAGTCCGCGCGCGCTGCCGTCGGATAGTCGTTGAGATCCTCGGCGTGGGCACGGGGCAAAGCAGCGGCGATGAGGGCCGTCAAAACAGCGCCTGATCCAAGGAAGGTGCGCAAGCCAATCATCTCAACGCCTCTCACAGATGTCCTGCACGCGAGACAGAAGACCGATTCCGGCCGGCGTCAGTTCGACTGCGCCGATCAGGACTTTTTGCCGTCGGCCCCGAATTGCTTGAGATACGCAAATGACATTGACGTCACACATTGACGCCACACATTCGATCCGCTGCAACGCAAAACATGCGGCGGCGGCTGTATTCTCTCAGCTCAAAATAATTTTGTCAGGATCAGCAATCCGGGTCAAGCTCGTGGCGTCGAAGCTTGCTGCATGCGACGCAGTAGGTTAAATCGCCATCATGAACCTGAAAGTGTGCGCGTGGAATTAGCTCAGGTCCCCGCTCTCGATATCTGCCGCGTCAGCCATCGCTACGGTGCACGGGTCGCATTGAGCGATGTGAGTCTGACAGTCCGGCAGTCGTCCTTTACGGTGCTGCTGGGATTGAACGGAGCCGGTAAGTCGACGCTGTTCTCACTGATCACCCGTCTCTATGCGATCCAATCCGGTCAAATCCGCATTTTCGGGCACGACGTCGCAAGCGAGCCGGGTGCGGCCCTGAGCAAGCTCGGCGTAGTGTTTCAGTCCCGCGCGCTCGACATCGACATCTCGGTGCGGCAGAACCTGCTGTATCATGCTGCGCTGCATGGCATCGGCAGCAAGCGAGCCAATGAGCTGATCGCGCAGGTCCTCGACCGCGTGGCAATGACCGACCGCAGCCTGGATCGCGTTGGAAATCTCTCGATCGGCCAGATGCGCCGCATCGAGATTGCCCGCGCGTTGCTTCACCGGCCTCGCCTGCTTTTGTTGGACGAGCCGACGGTCGGTCTTGACATCAAGGCGCGGGCCGACATTCTCGATCACGTTCGCCGATTGTCGACGGTGGAGGGCATCGGTGTGCTCTGGGCGACGCATCTCATCGACGAAGCCGGCGCGGGAGACGACGTAGTGATGCTGCATAAGGGCAAAGTGCTTGCCGACGGTGCGGTCGGCGAAGTCGTCGGCAGGTCCGGCGGCACGGATTTGCGGGATGCGTTCAATCGTGTGACCGGAGCCGCCGACCAGGGTGAACTGGAATCCGCCGGATGACGGTCGCCGCGGGAGCAACGGACAAACACAGCTTTACGCTGGCGCAGTATTTTATCTGCCTCAAGGGCATCGTCTGGCGCGAGGCGTTGCGCTTCATTCATCAGCGCGAACGTTTCGTCTCCGCGCTGGTGCGCCCGCTGGTCTGGCTTTTCATTTTTGCCGCCGGATTTCGCCAGGTGCTCGGCCTCTCGATCATTCCGCCCTACGAGACCTATGTACTCTACGAGGTCTACATCGCGCCCGGATTGATTGCGATGATCCAGCTTTTCAACGGCATGCAATCGTCGCTTACGATGGTCTACGACCGCGAAACCGGCGGGATGCGCACACTGCTCGTGAGCCCGTTCCCACGCTGGTGGTTACTGACATCGAAGCTGCTGGCGGGCACGCTGGTCTCTGTTCTGCAAGCCTATGCTTTCCTGCTGATCGCCTGGTTCTGGGAGATCGAAGCCCCGCCACTCGGCTATCTCGCGCTATTGCCGGCGCTGCTGCTCAGCGGGTTCATGCTTGGGGCACTGGGAATGCTGATTTCGTCGCTGATCAAACAGCTCGAGAATTTTGCCGGCGTCATGAATTTCGTGATATTTCCGATGTTCTTTGCCTCGTCGGCGCTCTATCCGCTGTGGCGCGTCAAGGAATCAAGTCCGCTGCTGTACTATGTGTGTGAGCTCAATCCTTTCACGCACGCGACCGAATTGATCCGCTTTGCGTTATATGAGCAGGTGGCATGGGTCTCGCTGGGCGTCGTTTTTGGTTGCACCGTGGCGTTTCTGTTTGGGGCGATCCTGGCTTACGATCCGGCCCGCGGCTTCCTGGCCCGCCGCAACACCGCGGCAGGCTGAAGCGGTATCTCGCCGACAGCGTCAGAAGGTGACCTTCATGCCGGTGTAGAAGGCGCTGGGCCGCGCCGGACTAAGCGAACGTGGATCCGTGAATGGCGCGCCACCATTGCCGAAATTGGGGACTTGGCTGGTATTGAAGAACGTTCCATAGGTCGCGTAGCGATTATCGGTGATGTTGTCAGCCTTCGCGTAAATCTGAAACGTCTTGGTGATCTGATAGGACGCATACAGGTTAAAGTAGGTGTAAGACGGCAACTTCGGGAATTGATTTGATGCATCGCCGACAAAGTATTGACTGCCGACGAAATGCGCATCGCCTCCAATCTTGAACGCGTCGGTCACTGAATACTCGAACCTGGCCTTGAACACGTTTTGGGGAACTGCCGGGATTTGGTCGCCCGGCACAATTTGGATATTGCCGTTGGCGTTCGCAAATGGGCTGTTGGAACCTACTTGCAGCGCGTTCAGGAAGCGTGCGTCCAAAAAAGTATAGCTGGCGCCGACCAGCAGTTTGGCTGATTTGAACGTGGCTTCGGCCTCTACGCCCTGGCGACGTGTTGAACCGACATTCTGGAAATAGCCGAACCCCTGCAGAATTGGACTGGGAATGTTGAGGATGTCATCCGAATTCTCCGTGCGAAACGCCCCGAGCTTCCAACTCAGCGTTCCGAGACTGAGATTCTCCGTGTCACGCAATCCTGCTTCCACGGTATGAGACACAACCTGTTTCAGCGGCGGATCGGAGACCAGGAATGAAGCAAGGATGCAGGGATGCGCGGGATCGGCGCATCCCAGTTCCAGCGGGGTCGGCGCGCGATTTGCTTCGGAATAGCCGGCATAGGCCGTCAATCCGGAAGTGATCTTGTAAGTGCCCCCGATGATCGGATTGAAACGGGTGTAATTGTCGCTGCCGTTCAGCGCCGTGCCAAGCTGGTCCTGCAGATTGATATTGGCGACGTTAAAGCGGCCGCCACCTGTGATCGAGAACCTGTTGGTGACATCGAAGGTGTCGAGCGCAAATAGCCCGGTATATTGATTGGTTGTCCGAAGGTCGACCGGGCCATCGGAAACCGGATTGCCGGACGTACCAAGGAAGATTCCAGTGCTGCTGACGACATAGTCAGGGCCGATCGTCCCCAGTTCCGCGCTGGCCGTGAAGTGGGTGACGCTATAGTCGAAGCTGGTTCCGACCACGAAGTGGTTGTTGTGACCGAACAATTGGTCGGTGTTCGTCGCTTGCAGCGAAAAGCCTGTCGTTGTCGTCTGAGTCGTCGTTCGATCGTTCTCCCCGAGCGTGGCGCTTGGGTCGAACGGATTGGAAAGCTGCACCCCATTCAGGCCGTTTGCCGGCGTGCTGCCGTCGCCAAAGCAAAGCAGCGCCTGATTGGGGGGGGCGCAGGGCTGGGTTCCGGTCGGATTGCCATCCTGTGTACTCTGATTGAATACTCTGGCATGCGCGATGCCTTCGACTGTCCAGGTCGGTGAGACCTCGATCTTCCCCGTCAAATTGACATAGCCAACTTTGTTGGTCGAAGTTTGCGGCGTGGTATAGGTCGCTCCCCAATATTGCTGCAGCAGTTCGACCGGGACGGTCGCGGATGCACCGAAATCATCGTCGGCGACGCCCATATTGATATGAAATTCCGCCTGATCGTTCTTGGCGCCGACGTCGCCATAGAAGCGCCGGACGTTAGAGGTCTGGAAATTTCGAAATCCGTCCTCGTGCAATCCTTCGAGCGCGCCATAGATGGCAAAATTATCGACCTGTTTGCCCCATTGTGCCGAGCTCTGGATGCGCCCGAACGAGCCGCCCATCGTGTCGATTTCGGCACCATGGTAGTTGAAGCCATCCTTCATCTGCACGACGACTGCCCCGCCCAGCGCATTCAGGCCGAATGCAGGATTGTTGGTCACTATATCGACTGACTTTATTGCGGCAGTCGGAATAAGATCCCAGTTTACGGTATCGCCGAATGCCTCGTTGATGCGGACTCCATTCTGGTAAACAGCAAGCCCTTGCGGCGTGCCCGAAACGGGCGATGCAACGAAGCCGTGAAATTGTATATCGGGCGTGAATGGATTGCCGGAGACTTCATTGACAGTAATGCCGGGCACATATCTCACGAGGGATTCACTGATGTTCAGCGACTTGGTTTCCGCGATCTGATTGGCATTGATGCTGTTGAGACTCGCCGGCACCTTGTCGGGATCGATGCCGGAGCCGGCAATCGGCGTCGTCGGATACACCCGCGCGACCGGCGGTCTCCTGATCACGCGAGTTGCATTTTCATCCCGGCCGCGCTTGACGCTTGGCTTCGTTCCGGTCACCACGATCGGGGGCAATGCCTGACTAGCCGTGGGCGCATCCTGGGCGCGAGCATGATTATTCCGAGCCAGCAGCCCTAGCGATATCAACACAACAAGCAGGTACCGAGCCCGCATCTGCTTCATCCCTTCCGCCCGGTTGTTCCGGGTTCGTGGCGGGAATGCTAGGGGGTCGCGGACCAATGGGAGTCGGGAAAATTAGGTCGTAAGATCGGGAAAAAGTCCCGATTTGCCCGGGCTATGCAGGCTGAAATGCGTGATGTGGCTGTTCGCCGCAGGGGACCGTGGCTTCCACGGTGACGCCCTGATGTGTCGACGCCACGGTCATCGTGCCGCCCAACGCCAGCACCCGCTCACGCATGCCGAGCATCCCGAAACCCTGTTTATGGTCGGCCGGCAGGCCTGCGCCATTGTCGCGCACACTCACCAGGATCGCCTCCGTTGCGGCGGTTCCCGCCGGGAAGGACGCCGCCGGCTCGACGGTGACATCGACGTGGGTCGCGCGTGCGTGGCGGAACACGTTGGTGAGGGCTTCCTGGACAATACGATAGATCGTCAATTCCGCCGTTTCGCCGCGCGGGCCGAGCAACGGCGAGATCGAGGTTTCGATCACGACGCCGGGGTGGGTTTCGCGCCAGAGGCGCGTCAACGCCGCGAGCGCATCGGTCAGCCCGAGCTCCGCAAGTCCGACGGGCCGCAGTCGTTCGAGGACGCGCCGATTGAATTGCTGCAGTGCATTCACCTGATCGGACATCGCGCCGATATGCTTGCGCAAAGCCTCGAGATCAGGCTGGGGGGTATCAGCCAACCGCGTCAGCGAGGAGGTGTGCGCGCGCAATGCAAACAGATAGGGGCCAAACTCGTCATGCAGTTCGCGCGCGATTTCCTTGCGCTCGACATCCTGCAGCGAGATCACGCGCTCAGCGAGCTGCCGCTTGTCTTCGACGGCCGTTCCCAGGACAGCCGCAAGATGGTTCAGTTTGCGACAGATCGTGGCCAGTTCGGGCGAGCCGCTGGGCCTGACGCGTGTCTCATAGCGGCCTGCCTCTATTCCGGTCATGGCATCCGCCAGCGATTCGATCGGCTCCAGGGCGCGGTTGACCACGGTCATCGTGATCAGGAAAAGCGCTGCGGCGATCGCAGACCCGATCTCGATTTGATCGACGATGCCGTCCCAGATCTCGGCGATTTCGTCGGTCGGATGCGAGGTAATGACGAGCGAGCCCAGCGATCTCCCGTTCACCACGATTGGCACGGCAACGGTTGTCTGCTCCGGGTGAATGAGAGCCACAAACCATTCGGGAACCGGTTGCGCGTCGCCTGAAATGCCCGGTGTCGCGGGTACCGCCGACGCGCTGCCTGAAGCCGGGTCACGGGTGATACTGACATGACGCAGTTGTTTCAGACCCTCGACAATCCGCTCCAGCGTTGCCTCGGGATCGGGGGCCTCATTGAGACCCGAGACCAAGGTTTCAACGAAGCCGCGCGCGAGCCTGATCACGCTTTGATCCTCGGCCATCACCCGCGGCGCGGCTTCCAACAAGAGCCTTGCAATGTTGATGACCAGACCGAGCACCATGATAAGCGCCAAAAGCGTATTCAGCCGTCCGCGCAAGGAGAGCCTCTGCCACATCGCCATGTTCCGCTCCGGTCGCAAAATGTTGACAGCCGAAAACAGCGGCTATCTAATTGAAGGTACCTCACTTCTTTTGGAAGGACATAGTGCGAAGGCGCGAGAAGCGAGAGATGAAGCACCGCGTCGACGCCGCGGCCGGGTTGTGCCGTGTTGCGCTGCAAACTGATTGGCTAGGGCTTTCCGATCAATGTCGATGCGTATCCTGATCGTTGACGATCATCCGATCGTGGCCTCGGGCTGTCGAGCGTTGTTGGCGGGTACCTCGGATGTCACGATTCTGGAGACGTCAGACGCGGAAAACGGCGAAAGAGTCTTTGTTGCCGAACGACCCGACGTTTGCATCGTCGACATCAATTTGCCGGGAGTTTCGGGCTTTGAGCTCACCCGGAGAATTCTGGCGCATGATGCTACGGCACGCATCATCGTGTTCAGCATGAATGACGATCCCATATTTGCAGCGCGCGCCATCGAGGCAGGCGCCAAGGGCTACGTGTCGAAGTCCGGCGACCCCGGCGATCTGGTCGAAGCCATTCGCAAGGTCGGCGATGGTGGGGTATTCCTGCCGCCTGCGATCGCTCAAAGTGTCGCGTTTGCCGGTCCAGGATTTACCGAAAACCGTCTTGCGAAATTGACCGCGCGCGAGATCGAAATATTGCGCTTGCTGGGCGCCGGCAAAAGCCTCTCGGAGATCGCGTGGTTGGTGCATTCATCCTACAAGACGATCGCAAATACCTCTTCCGGCATGCGCCAGAAGCTTGGTTTGCGCTCATCTTCCGAACTTGTGCGCTTCGCGATCGAGAGCCGCCTGGTGTGAAAGTCTAATCTCCGGCCAAACCGGCCGTTACCTGCGACACCAGCAACCGCATTTCATCGCCAATCGATGCCACGATGTCTTTGCTGCGCTTTCCCCGGGGTGGCGGCAGTGACTTCTCGGCAATGACGCGGGTCGGCCGATCCGACAGGAAGAACAGGCGATCTGACAGTTGGATGGCCTCGTCCAGATCATGGGTCACGAACAGTGTCGTTATTTTGGTCCGCGTCGTCAACGCCACGAGTTCGTCGCGCAACCGGGCGGCGACCGTTTCATCAAGCGACACAAAGGGTTCATCAAGCAGAAGAAAGTCCGGCCCCACCGCGAAGGCGCGGGCGATAGCCGCGCGCCGGGCGAGCCCCAGCGACAACTCGCCTGGATACCGTGCCAGATGCGAGCTCAGGCCGAGTATCTCGACCAGTTCCGTCAGGTCAGCGGCGGTATCTTCGGCCGGCAGTGCAAGCCGGATGTTTTGCTCGACCGTGCGCCAGGGCAGGAGACGAGGCTCCTGAAACACAATCCCGAGACGGCCGGCTCCGGGTGTGCGGATCTCACCGCGGAAATCCGGATCGAGGCCGGCTGCGATCTTCAGTGTCGTGGTCTTGCCGCAACCGGAAGGACCGATCAGCGCTCCGAACGAGCCGGCTTCGAGCCGGAGTTTCAGATCGCGCACGACTTCAATCGGCGTGCCATCGGCCGATAAATAGGTCTTCGAATCGATGCAAAGTTCAAGCGGGGCGGCGTCGCCAGCGGTTAGCACGTCGTTCAAGCGGTTGTACCAGATAGCCTTCGATCACGAGCATTAGCACGATAAAGGAGATCGCATAGCTTAGTATCTGGGCCATGTCGAACAGCGAGAATGCCGAACCCAGGATGAAGCCCACGCCATTCGGGCGCCCGATCAGTTCAACCACCAGCACGATCTTCCAGACGATCGACAGTCCGGAGCGCGAACAGGCCGCCAGATAGGGAGCAAATTGCGGTAGGGTCACGTGGCGAACTCTCGTGATTAGCGTGAACTTGAACGCTTTGGCCATTTCGTCAAGTTCGGGATCGAGCGCACGGGCGCCCTCGCGCATGATAACGATCACATTCGGGAGTTTGTTGACGGCCACGGCCAGAATCGCGGCGGTTTCGTTGAGGCCGATCCAGACGTAAGCGAAAATGATGGTCACAAGCGCAGGCATGTTGATCAGCACGGTCAGCCATGGGTCCGCGTACCGATCGGCGGTTTTCGAGCGTCCCATCACGTAACCCGCGATGATGCCCAGAATCATCGCGATCGCAAAAGAGCTGATCACACGCCCAAGCGTGCAGGCCATATGAAACGGCAGCTCACCGGAGCGGATGTCAGCGAGGATGGTGGTGCCGACCGTCAGCGGATCCGGCAGCAGGCGGGACTGAACCAGTGCCGCTGTCAGGGCCCACGCTGCGATCAGGACGGCGAGCGAATAAATTCTCGTCAACGCTCGGTCTCCCGCGGGGGAGTTTGATAGTAAAGGCCGGGATCGAGTTCTTGCAACGGGCCTACAAGTTCCGGGCCGCCAATGGCAGCAAGTGTCTTGAAGAGCGCACGCGCATCAGCTTTTTCCGCGGCTATCGTCCGCCGCGGCATGCCCTCTCGGGTTTGATCGCGATAGGCCTTGAATGTCGATTGATCTTCCGCATTCATCAGCGGCCGCAGCGCATCCCATTCCGAGTCGGACCGCTGCATGATGTCATTGGCGTTCTGTGCAACCGCGATGAAGCGATCGATCGTGCTCTTGTGATTTGTCGCAAAATCTTCTGAAAATGCATAACCGATCAGAGCGACAGGTTCCTTGAGCCCAAGGGCAACTTCCGCATCTCGGACATCGAACAGGCGGCGATAGCCCTGGGCCTCCAGCCTGGCGCAGAAGTTCCAATAATTGAGGCTCGCCTCGGCTTCGCCCTGCTGGAATTTTTGAAACATCAACGGCGGGGTACCGTACTGGAGCGTCGCTTCGCGTTTGAGGTCAATTCCCTGGCGGATCGCGGCGGCCTGGATGATGAGCCAGCTTTTATCGAGCGGACCGCCCGCAACGGCGAGAACCCGGCCTTTTAGGTCGCTAATGTTCCGCAACGGTGAATCCGCCTTCACCATGATGGAGCCGACCGCGCTGGAATAGGGATAGAACAGCAGTTTGGCGCCGAGGGCTCGCGCACGGGCGACCCAAAGCCAATCAACCACGGCAAGATCGACTGAACCACTGTTGAGAGCGAGTTTGCCCGCATCCGGCGAAGCGTATTCGGTGATCTTCAGATCCAGGCCAGCGATCGAGGCGAGGTTGTGGCGGCGGATAACGTCCAGTTGCCAGGCGAACGTGCCGGTCTTCTGCAGGCCTATTCGCAAGGTCTCGCCGGCCAGCGTCGGAGTTGCGCAGGCGATCAGACCAAGCGCCAGGAAAATTCTGAACATTCACGATGCTTCCGAGCGATAGAGGTCTGCTGCAAAGCACAATCGATCGCGGGTTCGAGGGTCGCCTCCAACCTGCCCATTCTTGCGTGAAATGATTCACGCGACAAGCCGGAATTCCTCCGACGACGTGATGCGCAAAGCGGCGAGCATTTCCAAATGCAGCACCGCAAAATGCTACGAAAGTCGCCTGAACTGTGGCTAGATGCGTTCATGGCAGAACTCATGGCATCGAGGTGTTTTGTTGCGGCAAAATCCTGCCTGATGCTGGCACTTGTGATCATCCCAACCGACGCCCGCACTGCAGCAATCGATACCGAACATCTGTTCGGCTTCACCATAGGAAGCGATGTGGGCGAAGTCGGAGAAAACGAAATAGAGAGTTCCGCAACCGGCCGATTTGGAAAACAAACCGGCACGTATAACGCAGCCTCGGGCACGTTATCGGCGGAATCGGTGCCGATCGCCAATCTTCGAACCGAAATTACTGGCGAAGTCCTCGGTTATGGGATTACCGGCGTCGGCGGACTGGCCGATCAGCAATATGCCGCATTTGGAGGTGTGTCCGCCGACATCCGCTATCGGTTCCTCGATCGCGCGACCGGGCCATTCGGTTTTGCGGTGGGTGCCGAGCCTAGCTGGGGGCGCGCCGATGACGTGACCGGTGAACCTGCCAACCAATATGGCGTCGACTTTGTTGCCGCCGCCGACTGGGAACCGATCCGCGATCGCGTCGTTGCGGCATTCAATCTACTCTACCAGCCCGAGACCACGCGCTTGAAATGGACCGGCACCTGGTCGCAGCAATCGACCGCAGGCGTAGCGATCGGCGTGATGGTTCAGATTCGACCGGGGCTCTTCGCCGGTGGCGAAGCGCGCTACCTTCGTACGTACGATGGGATCGGTTTGGAAACGCTCGCCGGGCAAGGCTTTTTCATCGGGCCGACGGTATATATGCAACTCCCCGAAAAAGCCTGGATTGCGGTTGCCTGGAGCGCTCAGGTTGCCGGCGGAACGCAGGCATCGGTTGGTCCGCTCGACCTCGTCAATTTCGAGCGTCGGCAGGCGCGTGTCTTGTTCGGCGTCAATTTTTGAGGTCAAGCTTGGTCACTGCGATTTAGCGCAGTTCGTCAGGTTTTTCTCTTCGATCGAAAAGACCAGACCTTCCTTGATCTCGATATTTGGGACCACGCAGGTCCGTCCGCTCTTGTCAGCGAACTTGACGTCATACAGGCCGGGAGGCGTATCGGTAATTTTCAGGCGCTCGTCATGGTCGACGGTATGATCCCGATCGTTGTCGGCTTGATTGCGGCCCCAGTCATTCTTGCCAGCTGGAGAAAGCTGCACCGAAGTGATGGTATTGGCGGTCAGGTTCCAGAACCGGGTGTCTTTTGCCAACGCGCTGATCGGAAGCAACGCAAAAATGAAGATTACGAGAGCCGTTCCCCTGGCCATTTTTGTTCCTCCCGGAACGTTGTGAAGTCAATTTTATTTCTCGTATTGCAATCGACCCGCGGAGTTCGCGAATGCCGGTGACCGGCGCCTGAACGTATAGACGTATTGTTACTAGCAATATGCGGCGCGTGCCGCAAATTGCACGTTCGTCACGGAGGAACGACAATGCGCTCTGGAGCCTTGGCGCGAATTTTGATTGCTGCTGTTGTCGCCGCGGGTGGGGCGAGCCAGGCCTACGCCGCCTCACCCGCGGCGATCTTTCCGTTCGAGATCTTCGACACCAGCGGCGAGGCGCCGCGCCCCGACCTGAATGAACGGCTGGCCATGGCGACGCAGGTGTTGTCTGAAGCTCTCGAGAAAACGGGACGTTATTCGCCTGTCGATCTCGCGCCATTCAGCGCCGAGGTTGTGGCGTCCGCACCGCGTTACCAATGTGGAGATTGCTTTCTGCCTATCGCGCGCAAGGCCGGCGCTGCCGTTGCCGTCGTGCCCGTGGTCCACAAGGTGTCGTCGCTGATCTCGTCGATGGATATCTGGATCATTGACGCTTCCAGCGGCGCGGGGGTCGCGCACCTCGGGGGCCAGATCCGCGGTGACACCGCGGAAGCTTACGAACACGGCGTGCGGTTTTTAGTCAGGAACCGGTTGCCGGACGAAGATCCTCCGGGCAGTGGCGCGTCGTCAAAATAACCGGATCGGCTCGATCGCCAATCATCCATTCAAACGCGCGGCGTGCCAGCGCATGTGATCTTCCATGAATGTCGATATGAAGTAGTAGCTGTGGTCATAGCCGGGCTGACGGCGGAGGACGAGCGGAATATCCGCCTGCGCACACGCGCGTTCCAGCAATTCGGGGCGAAGTTGAGTGGCCAGGAATTGATCGGCGTCGCCCACATCGACAAGGAAATCGGAAAACCGCGCGCCATCCTCAATCAGCGCGACAGCATCGTGCTTGCGCCATGCGTCGCGCGCCTCGCCGAGATATCCGCCCAGCGCCTTGATTCCCCATGGCACTTGTGACGGGGCCGCGACCGGCGAAAAGGCGCTGGCGGCGCGATAGCGACCCGGATGGCGCAGGGCGATGGTAAGGGCGCCATGTCCCCCCATCGAGTGACCGATGATCGATTGCCGTTGGGGATCGGCGGGAAAATGCTCGGTAATCAATTCGGGGAGCTCTTTCGTCACATAGCTCCACATGCGGTAGTTACGCGCGAACGGTGCTTGTGTGGCGTCGACATAAAAGCCGGCGCCAAGCCCGAAATCGTAAGCGCCGGTGGCATCGCCAGGCACACCTTCGCCGCGCGGACTGGTGTCCGGCGCGACAAAGATCAAGCCCAGCTCGGCGCAGGCTTTGCGAAATTCGCCTTTTTCGGTGACGTTGGCATGGGTGCAGGTCAGACCTGAAAGATACCAGACCACCGGCAGCTTGGCGCCATCTTGATGCGGCGGGACATAGACCGAGAAGGTCATGCCGGTCCCGGTTTCGCGGCTGGCGTGCTTGTAAACACCCTGCATGCCACCGTGCGATCGATTCAAGGAAACGGTTTCGAGCGTCATGGCTTTACGACTCCGGCCCCGCGACGACGAGAAGATAGCAACAGGTTAAAAATGGCCGCAATCACCAGCCGGCGGCGAGCGCCACCGAGCTGATGCTTACGCAAGGTCAGCCCATTCAGGCGGCCTTGGCTTTCGATTTCGCCACATGCGTGGCGATCGCATCCATCAGCGCCGGCGACAGGCAATCGTAGGGCTCAAGCCCGAGTTCCCTAAGGCGTGACCTGATCCCGTCCATCTCCGACGGGTTGACGCCGGATTCGATCACCGAGGACACGAACGCCGCAAATCCCGGGGCGGCCGAACCGGCTTCGGTGAAGAGTTCGGGATGGATGAAATCCAGACCATAGAACGGATGGTCCTTGTTCTCGATGCGACCGTACATATGCGTGCCGCAGACCTTGCAGGCGTGCCGCTGGATAGTCTTCGAGGCATCGATGATGTGAAGCTTGTCGCCGTTTTCCAGAACGGTCACGTTATCTCGCGGAACCACGGCAACCACCGAGAAGGTCGCGCCGGCTGGTTTCCAGCACTGGGTGCAGCCACAGGCGTGATTGTGGGCGACGTCGCCCTTGATGCCGACCTTGACCGGCTTGTCCTGGCATTTGCAGACCAGCGTGCCGCCGGCAAAATTGCTCGAACCTTTCTTAACTCCGTTATCAAGCGATGGGTGGATATGAACAGTCATAGGCCTATCCTCCTTGTGTTTGACGTTTCGTTTTAGAACACGCTTGGTCTAGAACACGACGACCGAACGGATCGACTTGCCCTCGTGCATCAGATCGAATCCCTTGTTGATGTCCTCCAGCTTGAGGACGTGGGTAATCATCGGGTCGATCTCGATCTTGCCGTTCATGTACCAGTCGACGATTTTCGGCACGTCGGTCCGGCCCCGCGCGCCGCCGAACGCGCTGCCCTTCCAGACCCGGCCGGTCACGAGTTGGAACGGCCGGGTGGCAATCTCCTTGCCGGCTTCCGCCACGCCAATCACGACCGATACGCCCCAGCCGCGATGACAGGCCTCCAGCGCCTGTCGCATCACGGTGATATTGCCGGTGCAGTCGAAGGTGAAGTCGGCGCCGCCGTCGGTCAATCCGACCAGATGCTGGACGATATCGCCATCGACCTTCTTGGGATTGACGAAATGGGTCATGCCGAAGCGGCGGCCCCACTCCTCCTTGGAATCATTGAGGTCGACGCCGACGATCTTGTCGGCGCCCACCATCCGCGCGCCCTGGATGACATTGAGCCCGATGCCGCCAAGTCCGAACACGACGACATTGGCGCCCGGCGTGACCTTGGCGGTGTTGACCACCGCGCCGACGCCGGTGGTCACGCCGCAGCCGATGTAACAGCTCTTGTCGAACGGTGCGTCCTCGCGGATCTTGGCGACGGCAATTTCCGGCAGCACCGTGAAGTTCGAGAATGTCGAACACCCCATATAGTGAAAGATCGGCTGACCCTTATGGCTGAAGCGCGAGGTGCCGTCGGGCATCAGGCCTTTGCCCTGCGTGGCACGGATCGCGGTGCAGAGGTTGGTCTTTTGGCTGAGGCAGCTTTTGCACTGGCGGCATTCGGGCGTGTAGAGCGGGATCACATGGTCGCCGGGCTTCACCGAGGTGACGCCCGGTCCCACCTCACGGACGATACCCGCACCTTCATGGCCGAGGATCGAGGGGAATATTCCTTCGCTATCGAAGCCGTCGAGCGTATAGGCGTCGGTGTGACAAATCCCCGTCGCCTTGATCTCGACAAGGACTTCACCGGCTTTGGGACCATCCAGATCGAGCTCAACGATTTCGAGCGGCTTTTTTGCCTCAAACGCGACTGCAGCGCGTGTCTTCATCTTATACTCCTGTTGCGCTCTTCAACATTGCAAAACATGTCGTCACCCGCGCTGCGCTCATTCACCATTTTCCCACGCAGTCATTTGATCCCCGTACAGCTGGCCTCGGCCTCTTTTGCTGCCTCCGGCTTGTCTTCATGTTTGGGAGGGCGACCACCCGGAATGGCGTCGTTGGCGCGCGCGCGCAGATACACATAGATGTCGTCGAGGTAGCACATCACGTTCGCGTTGGTCGCGAACGCCGGCATCACCTTGTCGTTGGCGGCGTTGACGTCCTTGCGGCCATTGGTGACGATATTGTTGAAGTCGACGTAGCTCAGTGTCTTCAACGAATCGGCCAGCGCGGGTGCATAGCTGGATCCCTCGCCGTTGGGGCCATGACAGACATGGCAGTCCGAATGATAGCGGCGATAGCCGGAGAAGGTGTACCAGTCGACGGTGCCGTCCGCGCTGACCTTGTAAGTGGGGTTGCCGTCCTTGTCGGCATATTTGCCGTTGTCGGATGACGCCACGGCGGGATCTCCCGATCCGTCTGCCCGTGCGGTCGCGCCGGCAAGGGCAACCGCCAGGATAACGAGCGCGAATTTCCAATGGTTGATGTTCACGTAACCGTCCTCATGCCACTTTCGAAGTTGAGTCAGAACAAAATCGGCGCGCAGCAAGCCAGCAGCGCGCCGATTCAGGATCATCTCTCCGTGACGTCGCGGCCTATTCGCTCGGCAGAGCGAATACCGTCAACGTCCCGCCCAACGACGTGTAGGACGCCAGACCTGCATAGCCGCCGACCGCGCCGAGACCTGCGGTGTCGACGGTCTTGTCCTTGGTCGGCAACTTGCCCTGATCGACGGCGCCATGCCAGGCGGCGGCGTTCTCGGGCTGCAGCAGACCGGCAGCCAGACCGATGCCGGCCCAGCCCCCGACGCCGGACAGCACGGCGACGTATTGCTTGCCGCCATGTTCATAGGTCATCACGTTGCCGATGATGCCGGACGGGGTCTTGAACTTGTAGAGTTCCTTGCCCGTCTTGGCATCGACCGCCTTCAGGTAGCCTTCGAGCGTGCCATAGAACACGACCCCGCCCGCCGTGGCCAACGCGCCGCCCCAGGCCGAGAACTGCTCCTTGTTGGACCACACGATCTTGCCGGTCTTGCCGTCCCAGGCAATGAAGTTGCCCATGTTGGTATCGCCCTTGGGCGGATACATCGCCACCGCGGCACCGACATAGGCCTGACCGGCCGTGTAGGCGACCTTGTACGGCTCATAGTCCATGCAGACATGGTTGGTCGGCACATAGAACAGCTGGGTCTCCGGGCTATAGGCCGCGGGTTGCTCGTCCTTGGTGCCGAGCGCCGCCGGGCAGATGCCCTTCGAGTTGCTGTCTTCGCCGTTGTGTTGCGTCGAGTAGGCGTCGACCACCAGCGGCCGGCCGTAGGTCTTGGAGGACTTGTCCATGTCGACCTTGGTTGCCCAGTTCACCACCGGATCGAACTTCTCTGCGACCAGCAGTTCGCCGGTGGCCCGATCGAGCGTGTAGCCGAAGCCGTTACGGTCGAAATGGGTGAGCAGCTTCCGCGGTTGGCCGCCAATGGTCTGATCGGTCAGGATCATCTCGTTGACGCCGTCGAAGTCCCATTCGTCGTGCGGGGTCATCTGGTAAATCCATTTGACCGCACCGGTGTCGAGGTCGCGCGCCCAGATCGACATCGACCACCTGTTATCACCGGGGCGTTGCACCGGGTTCCAGGTCGAGGGATTGCCCGAACCGTAATAAACCAGGTTCAACGCGGGATCGTAGGAATACCAGCCCCAGGTGGCGCCGCCGCCGATCTTCCACTGGTCGCCCTGCCAGGTGGAGGTCGACGAATTGGGCCCGACCGGCTTGCCGAGCGACATGGTCTTGGCGGGGTCGATCAGCGTGTCCGAGTCAGGTCCTTCCGAGAAGCCGCGCCAGGCGAGCTTGCCGTCCTTGATGTTGTAGGCGCTGACCCAGCCGCGGACGCCGAATTCGCCGCCGGAAACGCCGACCAGGACCTTGTCCTTGTACACGAACGGCGCGTCGGTGCCGGACTGGCCCTTGCCGGCTTCGCCATCCATCACCGACCAGATCTTGGCACCGGTCTTGGCGTCGAGTGCGACCAGAGTCGTATCGGCCTGATGCAGGAAGATCTTGCCATCCGCATAGGCGACGCCACGGTTGACCGTGTCGCAGCACATGATCGGAATGACGTTCGGATCCTGTCGCGGCTCATATTTCCAGATGATCTTGCCTTCGTGATTGAGGTCGAGCGCATAGACCGTATTCGGGAACGGCGTATGCACGTACATCGTATCGCCGACCACCAGCGGGCCGCCTTCGTGACCGCGCAACACGCCGGTCGAGAATGTCCAGGCTACCTGCAGCTTTTTGACATTGGCGGCGTTGATCTGATTGAGCTTCGAATAGCGCGTGTTGGCGTCGTCACCCTGCTGCATCACCCACTGCTTGGGATCCTTGGCAAGCTTATCCAACGCCTCGTCGGCACGCGACACCGATCCCTGCATAGCCATGAGGCCAAGACCGGTAGCAAGTAGCACCTTGCGCATCGTGAATCCTCCCAGTTGTGAACGAAGGGTTTCCGTAAAGACGGCCCCTTTTCAGTTTTTCTCGTTGATATCCCTACCCGTTTCGGAAACAGGAAACTTGTCCAAGAGGGAAGCGCGTTTGTGCGAAAGCGAAACACAGCGAATTTTTTAGCCCGCGTCCGTGACTTTCGCGGGTGGCGCACCTCTATGCTGCGCGGCGTCAACGACCCCTGGTTGAGGTTCCCCTTGACGGCGCTGAAACTAAGTCAGAGGATTATCAAAGGGGTATCAGGACGGGTCCGGTTAAACCCCAATGATCCCTTTGATTGAGGTAAAAGTCGCTCCATCATGACCGAGGCCTCTCCCGGCAAGCGTCATGTTTTGATCTCGAATCGGTGGCTGGATAATGCCCGACATGGTCCGCTCACTTAATACTTCCGGATTGGCGCCGAAGAAGCAGATCCAATGTTGGTCAGATGCACTGACCGATCTTTGCGGCCATTTCGATATCGATCCGCTGGAGGCTTCGTCATTCGAAGGCCGGATCAACTACACGACAGTTTCGAAGCTAAAACTCTGCCAAATCGAGGCGAGCCAGCATCGGCTTGCGCATATCGCCTCGCGCGCAAAACCGGGCGACCATCCGTTCGTCAAAATACTGTTTCAGACTTACGGAATTTCGCATTTCGAGCAGGATGGCCGCCGCATCGAGCTGATGCCGGGCGACTGTCTCGCCTACGACGTATCCTGTCCGCACACGATCGTCAGCCAAATGCTGACGCGACACGAAGTCGTCATCGTGCCGAAGGAACTGCTGCAGGAACGCGGGTTCCGCTCGGCGAAGATGTCGGCGTGCAAACTCTCGGCGCGCACTGGCACCGGCCGGATCGCCTACAACTTTGTCCATGCCGCGTTCGACGAAGCGACCAAGCTGTCGCCGAACAACGCGATCGGGGTGGCCGATGCCCTGATCGACCTCCTGCTATTGCCGCTCCACGAGCCCGACGCGATGTTCGATCGTGTCGGGCCCGAGGCGATGTATATCCGGGCGCAGTTCTTCATCCGCGAACATCTGCGCGACCCGGATCTTTCCATCGACCAGATCTCGGCGGCACTGAACTGCACCAAGCGCTATCTGCACATGTTGTTCAGCGACGGGGGTACCACCATCAGCGACCATATCCGGCAGGCAAGGTTGCAGAACTGCCGCCGGGAGCTGGAGACCCAGACCGGAAAAACCATCACGGACGTCGCATTTTCGTGGGGCTTTTCGAGTTCATCGCACTTCAGCCGCGTGTTTCGGAAGCATTTCGGAGTGGTTCCGTCTGAAATTCACAAAGCGCAGCACGGTGGTCTGTTCCCGGACCTTCCCTGCGAATAGAACTTCCGCTTCGACGCGACGAGCAGATGTTACACGCTCGCTGGCACATGCCCTCCCGCATCAAAGCTTGGCGCACGAACTCAAGGACACGGTTACGCGACCTGACGGCGGCGTATCGGGACGCGATCCTCAAGCCCCGGCATAATTTGATTCGCCAGACGCCCTTAAGGGCGGGCTGGCGTCAGTGCATGTTTAGAAATCGTTGGCAGGACGCCTGCCGCGGCTCGACGCAAGAATTGCCGATCGAGCCGGGCCGATCGTTTCAATGCGGTCTATTTACGCGCCGCGCAAGCGTACATGTTGATTTCCATGCCCACCGGCACTTCGACAATTTTAGGAGTCTTCCAGGTCATTCCATCCTCCCAAGAAATCAGGCGCGAACTCCGCGCCGAAGCTCAACCTAGGACCACGCTCGACATCGCGCAAGTGCGGACCATCGAGCGTCGAGCACCTGCGGGCCGGGCCTGACCGCCGATATTCTCTTCTGATCAAAGCAATTTCTCTTTTGGACAAGTCCTGCGGTTATTGGACGCGAACGAGATGACGCCGCATCCCCACAATCCAGTCGCCAGGCACCGCCACCGACGGTTCCCACGGTCACATCTTTTCTTTTCCGTCACCGGTGACCTGATGCAGACAACTTCTTCCCAACCGAACGAGCTTGGAATTTTGTGCCTTGAGGTCAACCACTTAAAGAACATTTTAGTTGACCGAGGGTGGCTCTGGAGCGACACTTTCTGCTGCAAACGCAGGTGCGAAATCACCTTGGAACGCAGCTCAGGTGCCCCATGACTCGTCCCACCAAAATGTTACCATTTGCGCTCGTAGCAGCGATGGTTTTGCAGTTACCGTTGATGTCGATCGCCAGCGCGCAACAGAACTCTCCGGGTGCGGCTTCGAAACAAGCGCGCGCCCGCACCTTATATCAAAGCATGGACATGATGCCTGACGGACGCCTTGTGAGCCAATCGGCGGCGCGCGCCGCGCACCCCATCACCCAGGGCGGCACGACGGGTGGTACCGTAAATCCTGGCCTCACCGGCGATCACATGCAGCACGGCTATAACGGAGGCTGATCTGCGCCCTTCAAGTCGAGCATGCGTCCTCGATTCAGAGCGCACTGGGTTGAATCGATTTGCCGATCCCGAACCATCGCGGCTCTGATTGAATTTCTGGATGACTCCGCGCCAGAACAAGGTCGGCTGTCACGCCGACTTCTAATGAGCGGGTTCTCGTTTCGCCAGCGAGACCAAGGTTTCTCGGAGAGCACGTCCCATGGCCGGGGCGCTGACATGCGACCGGTCTCTAACGCGGCGTTCCAGATGCCGCAGGCCCGTCTGGGACTTCTCGGAACTGGATTCCAATTCCATTTCGCTCAAAGCACGTACCGATGATCTGGGTTTTCCCGATCCCGCCTGGTTGGCCGTTGCGCCACACTCTCCGATAAGTTCTCACAACTTTCATTAGTGCATCGTCTTGCTGTTCGGCAGCCACGCTGCCTCCAACAACAAGACTGACCTTGAGCCATCGATATTCCCGGAATTAATTCTCAAAAGGCGTTTCAAGCGTCTTCTCCGCGCCTGCATGACGCTCGGGACACACACGGCAGAATTCGCTCAATCGCTCGGTTAGTTTGCTGCCGCCCGGGAATAATCGGGACGCTTTTCCGGTTGCTCAGGCGCCAAAATCTTCTGGAGGTTTTCGGACGTTTTCAATCGACGCGCGCCTCAACGGCCGACCTAAAATGTATTTATTCTATAAAGTTACTCAACTTTAGACGTTTATGAGACAACTTCGTCGCGACGCGACCTTGTGACGCACACTTCATCCCCCCATAATTTGCCCGGCTGTGCAGGCGTCAGATCAGCACAGACCAATGCAGTCGCAGCGCATGCAAATGCCCTTTCGACAAGCAGTTGTGGAGATTTGTTTTGTCGGGGAGATTCTTTGATGAGGAAAAGCGGTATGGCTGCGGTGATCCTTGCTGCCGGTATTATGTTTGGACCTACTGGAGCGCTTGCTGCCGATGCCGACCTGGTGACCAGGGCGCCCCCTCTCGTGACGCCAGCGATGCCCGCGACGTGCACCGGCGTTTCGCAATTTTTTCTCACCGACTGCGTGCTGAGCTGGTACGGCATTTCGATATACGGCACAGTCGACGCTGGTGGCGGCTACCAGACCCACGGCGCTCCGTTCAATGGGTATTACCCTCAGGGCGCTTCCTACAGCATTCAGAAGATGAATCGGCAGGCGATGTGGGGGCTGGCGCCCAGCGGCCTTGGTGCGTCGAACATCGGCGTCAGGGGGGCAGAGAGTATCGGTGGCGACTGGAAGGCCATCTTCCAGGTGGAAGCCGGATTTGATCCCTATTCGCTGCAGCTCTCGAACGGCGGTCAGTCCTTATTCGACAACAAGGGTGTTCCGCTCAACCAGCAGTCCGTCAATGCCGATTCCAGCCGCGGCGGCCAGTTCTACAATTCGGTCGGCTTCGTCGGTGTGAGCTCGCCGACCTACGGCACGCTGACCTTTTTCCGCCAAAACTCGCTGACTCTGGACGGCCTCGCGGCGTATGATCCGCTGGCGCTGTCTTACGCTTTCTCGCAGATCGGATTCTCGTCCGTG
>Ga0210396_10001688_pt1 | contig 23424 bp, 21 predicted proteins | sample IncBWH17OmetaG_FD_155466 | JGI IMG/M metagenome (GOLD analysis project Ga0210396, IMG submission 155466) | Forest soil microbial communities from Barre Woods Harvard Forest LTER site, Petersham, Massachusetts, United States - Inc-BW-H-17-O ... | reverse complement strand
CGTCCCCACGCAGTCCGTCGAGACGAAGGGAATTCGGTTCGCTTATCGACGCTGGGGAAAGCCCAGCGACGTCCCGCTTGTATTTCTGAACTACTTCAGCGGCAACCTCGACGACTGGGATCCGAAGGTCAGCGATGGCCTCGCAGCCGAATACGAAGTCATCCTGTTCGACAACGCAGGGGTCGCGAGTTCCGCCGGTCAGACGCCGGGCACAGTTGCCGAGATGACGGGCGACGCCCTGACGTTCTGCGACGCGCTCGGGTTGAAGAAGTTCAACATCCTGGGATTTTCTCTCGGCGGCATGATCCCCAGCAGATGGCGCTCGACCGTCCTGACCGTGTCAACCGAATTCTTCTGTTGGGGACGGGACCGCGGGGCGGCGAGGGAATGACGTTCACCGAACTCTCGGCCGACGAGCAGGCCGACCCGGAACAGTTCCTGCTCGGCGCGTTTTTCTCGCCCAGCGACGCAAGCCAGGCAGCGGGCCGCGCGTACCTGAAGCGCCTAGCCGCACGGACCACCGACTGCGACCGGCCCGTTTCGCCGAAAACGGCCGAGGCACAGTTGAGCGCAATCCGGGAATGGGGAGCGGTGCCCTCGCGAGATCGCTATGCCAGTTTGCCGAAGATCAAACAGCCGACTCTGATTGTGCATGGCACCAAGGACATCGTGGTCCAGCCGATCAACGCCTTCATCCTCGCGCAGCACCTGCCGAACGCGCAGCTCGTCATGTATCCCGATTCGAGCCACGGCGCCCAATATCAACATGCTGACTTGTTCTTGCAGCACGCCAAACTCTTCTTGAGCAGCAACGCGCTTAGCTAACGGAGGCACCTGGCAATGTCGCCAACCAAAGCTCGTCAAATCGTCCTTGCCGCACGACCGCAGGGGAAACCGCAGCTCACCGACTTCCGTCTCGAGGAAACGCAGGTTCCGACGCCTGGTGTCGGACAAGTGCTGCTCGAAGTCCAGTACCTCTCGCTCGACCCTTATATGCGGGGCCGCATGGACGATCGCAAATCGTACGCGGCTTCGACGCCTCTCGGCGCCGTCATGCCCGGGGAAACCGTGGCGAAGGTGGTTGCTTCCCACCACGCGAACTACTCAGAAGGCGACGTGGTGCTGGCTCCGACCGGGTGGTGCACCCACGCTCTCTCGGACCGCGCCGGCATGCGGAAGCTCGACCCGTCCGTCGCCCCGGTGACCACGGGGCTCGGCGTCCTCGGGATGCCTGGGTTTACCGCTTACGGCGGCCTGCGAGTGATCGGCAAGCCAAAACCTGGCGAAACGGTGGTCGTCGCGGCCGCCAGCGGGCCGGTCGGCGCATTGGTCGGGCAACTCGCCAGGCTTGGCGGCGCACGGGCGGTCGGCGTCGCGGGGGGCCCGGAAAAGTGCGCTTACGTGAAGGAGGAACTGGGCTTCGACGCGGCTATCGATCACAAAGACGCCGATTTCGCGACGAAGTTGGCGGCAGCTTGCCCAAAGGGAATTGACGTCTATTACGAAAACGTCGGCGGAGCGATTTGCGGGGCGGTTCTACCGCTGCTCAACACTTTCGCGCGCGTTCCGGTCTCCGGTCTGATCGCGCAATACAACGCCGCCGGGCCAGGCGACGGCCCCGACCGTCTGCCCGGCACAATGCGTGCGGTCTTGTCCAAGAGCCTGACCATTCGCGGCTTCATCAACTATGAATTTGCCGCCGAGCACTATGCCGCTTTTCTGCGCGAGGTCGGTGCCGGTATTGCCGATGGTCGCATCCGCTATCGCGAGGACATTGTCGACGGGCTCGACAACGCACCGGAAGCCTTCATCGGAATGCTCGAGGGCCGCAACTTCGGCAAACTGATTGTCCGAGTGGCTGGAGGATCAAAAAGATGAGTCAAATCATGCAAGAGAAAAACAAGGCAGTAGCGCCGCGCAGGCGTCGGGCAGGTCGACGAGACTCCGAATCGGACCGGCAAGCAAAACAGAAAACGTTCGAATTCTGCCGCCGATTTCCAGGCGTTGGATCCGCTCTCGCCGCCGGAAGCCCGATTCCGCAAAAGGGTATGAGAATCCGTCACGCGGAGCGTGTGCCGAAAAACGGTCGTTTAATGGCGTTCCCGAAAAACGTTCGAGTTTCGTGCAGTGCGGCACCACCCGTTGTCTGACTCTGATCCGTTTCGTCGACAATCCCGACTCAATCAGGGACGGTACAATGGCGGCCATCAGGCGGGAATCGGCTGTGTCCACCTTGGACGCTGGACGGGACATCGACCGTTGAAATCCGCTGACGACCGGTCTTGCGGCACGCGGATTCGGCCGATCACCATGAACGTGTCGGGAGCTGGCTTGACCGAATCGGCGACAGCCCAACCGGAGGGGGATCAAGGCGCCGCTTTGCCAGAAATGGAGATGCTGAGCACTCAGACTGCGGTCGCCGTTCCTTCGCGGTGTCCGGATGGTCGGCCGCCGATCCGGCTGCTGTCGGTACTGAATGCCACATAAGTTCACAGCGGTTTCATACCCCTTGAGCACCAGGATCTCCTGCTCGCTCGACGCGTGCCAGATTCTGGGCCGCGACAACAGTCGCGTAGCGGAGCCCGTGGTCCGCGATCGAGATGGCTCTCACGCCGGGGAGCTCCTCGGCCACGAGATGGGTGGAGACATCGCCAGGAGCCATCTCAATGAAAATTGTCGCTCCGAGTTCGCGCATGACTTCAAGGGCGTTGTACCAGCGGACCGGATGCGCGATGCTGGTTGCGAGGTCCAGGCGGATGGATTCGGCGTCGTAGAGGGCGCGGCCGCCCCGATTGCTCATGTAGGGCATCGTGGGCGTCCTAAGAGTAAGCCTGGCAATTGCCTGCGCCAGGCGATCGGCAACCGGCTGCAGCAGCGGGCAATGCGACGGGACGCCGACCGCCAAACGCTGAGTACGGCGCGCCCCTTGTTGACGAGCTTGGGCCATCACCGCGACGAGCGCCGAATCGCTCCCAGCGACAACAATCTGCCGTGGCGCATTGATGTTGGAAATATAGACTGGCAATTCCGCAGTGCGAGTCCGTTCCACAATACCTTCCACGCGGACCTCATCGAGGCCCTCGATGGCGGCGAGGCCGAAGCCGCTCGGGAAGGCGCGTTCCATCAGCTCACCTCGCAATCGGACGAGCGGCAATGCATCGCTGAAAGACAGCGTGCCACATGCAACCGCGGCGCCAAAGGCGCCCACCGACATGCCTGCCGCGGCAGCGGGATGGACATCTTCGGCAATTAGAGCGCGGGCGGTGGCTACCCCGGCGATCAACAGCGCTTCCTGGACCGCGGCAGTCGAGCGCAGTGCGTCGGCGCTGTCGAGGGCAGCGACGTCGAGGCCAAGAATACGACTTGCCTCCTCGATCGTCAGGCTCACCTCGGCATGCTGCGGAAGATTGTGAAGCAGACCTGCGTTCTGGGCACCCTGTCCCGGGAACAGGAAGGAAACTGTCATAACGCCGCCTCAAACGAAGCAGTCGCATCCACAGTCCAGGGGTCAGCCGAAAGGCGAGGACCGAACGGCGTCCGGACGAGTACCTGTGGCCGCATTGCAGCGAGATCCGCAAGCGGCACGCCGCCAATCGGTGTCTCGAGCATCACGTCGAATCGCGCCGGCGCTGCCGCTTTGGCGAGAGCCGCCAGCAGATCGGTCGCTCGATCGGGTTCGAGCCGGCGATCCTGGCGAAGAATCAAATCGAGATCGCTCAAGGCAGTCGCCGTGGCGATACCAGTCGCGAGCTCAAAGCCGACACTCCCGCCGGGCCCCCAGCGGTAACCGCGGCAAATCAGGAGATCCGCTACGCGGTCTAACGCAGCCAGGGCCGGCACCGCATTCTTGCGTTTCTGGTCAATGACACGCCCCGAAAGATCTTCAGGAGAAAGCCGGTCGGCAATCTCAGCGACCGCCACAATGGCGGCAAAACGGTGCGATCGCGTCAGGCCGCGGACTCCGACCGGAATCATTCCGTCACGAACGTAGCCGCGGCGGACGACTATCCAGGGAATCTGCCGGAGCGCCGGCTCAACCCAAGCTGGCGTAGGCGAGTTCACCGTCAGCTTGATCGGCGCAGTCAGCCGGATCAGGTCATGGGTTGGCGCCGGACTGCCTGGCGTCAAACTTCCCATTGTTCTGCCAACCTTCTCCGTACCTCGATCGATGCAGCGCGATGGACCTTCGCATCGGGATTGTTCAGGCGGCTGGTCAGGTCGCCGGGATTCTTGCGGATATCTGCGATGGCTGCGGCCAATCGCTCTTTAACCCGGGCGATCTGGGCGGCCGACGGTGCGTCCGCGTCGACCCCGGTGATCAGTTCGTGAAGCAAACCGAGCTTCGCGAATTGCCGGATGTCGTACGCCATCGGAATGATGGTTTTACCGAGTTCGTCGAGCTCTTCGACCGTCCGCCGCGTGACGCGCGCGGCCGATTGCTTGCGCATCGCCTGGATCACGACTTGGGGATCGTCGAGCGCCAGCAGGCGATGAGCCTGATCGCCATGAGCGAGGAGGCCTCCCGACAGGGCTGTGCCAACGATCAAGGCGACGACCGGATGCCCCGCCATTCGGGCCGTCGCATAGGCGTCAGCGGCGGCGGCAAGCGACAGGTGGATTCCCAACAGTGCCTCGATCCGTCCATAGGCCTGGCTCTGGACATCGACGATGGCGATGATCGGCCGCTTCGTGCCGGAACGATCGGCGGCGATTGCCTCACGCACGTGGTGGGCGAGCGTCCATCCCTCCTCGAGACCAAGCTCACCGTGCCGGGCTCTGGGAAAGCGATTTTGTGGGTCCGGCACAATCGCGAGCAGGCGTACGCGTTCACCCCCCCAGCTTGCGTCGGCGACGACGACGCTCTCGAGCCCGGTGTTAACGGGCTGTGCATTGTCCGCCAATGCCTGGAACCAGATCCGTCCGCGGCTCGACAGAGGTGTTGTGGCGCTCATTGCGTTTCTCCCTTCGGCCAAATGTGGCGCAGCCCAGGACCGTCGGGCGGCGCGGCTGGGTCAATTGTCGCCAGGCGGCGCCTGTACTCTTCAACGTTCTCGCTCCGATGCCGGGCGGGACGTCCCCGCGCCGCCAGGGTCTGGAGGGTCTGCCGCAGTACACTCGCGTCATCCTCAATCAGTGCGTCCGCGAAGCCGGTTTCGTAACGCTGCTCGCCGCCCATCAGGCTCCAGATCAGGTGCTTGTCGCTGGCGTCGAACTCGTCGATACCCGCCTCCTGCTCGATCACCTCGGGGCCGTTCAATTCGAGCCGCGCCTGCGGGAGGACGACTAGGTAGCTGCACAACCCGGCTGTGATCGACATGCCGCCGAAACAACCGACCATGCCCGTAAGGACGCCGATGACCGGTATCTGGCGGCGCAGCGCAATGATCTCGGCATGGATCTCAGCGACGACGGCTTCGCCGAGGTTGGCCTCTTGCAAACGAACGCCGCCAGTTTCCAGCAGAAGCACCGGCAAGATCGGATTGCCACTCTCGCAGTCGCGCCGCGCCAGCCCGAGGGCGCCCGCGATTTTGCTGGCTGAGACTTCCCCCATGCCGCCCCCTTGGAATGCTCCCTCGATCGCCATGATCACGGCAGGCCAGCCACCGAGCTGCCCTCGCGCGACGATGACACCGTCGTCCGACTCGGGAACGATTCCTTCAAGCGGGAGCCAAGGGGATTCCATCCGGTCGAACGGGCCGAGCAACTCGCGGAAGCTGCCCGGATCAAGAATCGCCTGAGCGCGCTGGCGCGCCCGCATCTCGATGATGCTCTGACGCCTCAGAAAGAGATCCCGGCGCTCTTTTGTGATCCGATTGTCGTCGTGCGTGGTGTGCATCATCACTGCACCTCCTCCGCCGCCTGTTCGAGCCGTAACGTCACGGTCCCGGGCGTTGCCCCGAAGTCGTTGATTTCCACTTTCGCCGCGCGTCCAAATCGGGCAAAGAACCGATCGAGCACATCCTTCCAGACTTGGGTATAGCCGTCGACGCTTGTCCGTACGCGGACTTCGGCAGTCGGCTTACCGGACGGTTCGATCAGCACTTCGAGGTCGCCGGAGCCGACAACGCCGACATGAGCCCGGCGAGTCAGTGAGCCCTTTGCCTCATACTCAAAATTCAGCGTTTCCATCACAGGACTCCTACATGGAGCTGGCAGGACGCGATCCGCCCTCAAGTCGATCGAGAAACAGGGTGACACTCAGCAGATCAGCGCTACCGCCCGGCGATGCCCAACGGGCCATGAGTTCGACATGAAGCCGGTGCAGGCGTTGCTGTCCGGCAGGGGCGGCTGTCCCGCCCGCCGCAAGCACGGCTCGGGCTCCCGCCTTCGCGGCCTGGAGCGCGGCATGCCCGCCGCGATGAAGGAGACAGGTATCGTCGAGGCTGGCCATGATCGCCATGAGAGCGTCAAGTCGCGCGTAGTCTTCTGGGACTCCTCGGTCGCGCGCCTCGCGGAGCGTCGGAATGCCGACCCGGATCGCATGCGGGAAGGCCGCCTGGGCTTCGCCGCGGGCGCCGGCCGCGCCAAATCTCAATCGGGCGCGCTCTCCGTGGCTCAACGGGCGGGGTGCAAACCGGTCCGGCAGCTGTGCGAGCGCGGCCGCGTGTGCCACGATCCTCGATGCGTTTCGATCGGAGCGGCGCTGGGCAGCGCCGGCAACGAGTAAACCGAGTGCCCAAATGGCGCCGCGGTGGGCATTGCAGCCGCCGGTCGCCACGAGCATGCGTCGCTCCATGCTGCGACCGATCCGTCCGATCTGTTCGCGCAGCTGCAGTGTCGGCGGTTCGCCAACTGCTGCCTGCGCCAGCGCAACGAAGCCACTCTGCAAGGCTTGAGCCGAACGGCGCAACAGCGGCAAATCGAGGTCGTGATGCGCTCCGTTGCCTCTGCGGTCGACGAGCGCCGGCTTCGGCGTCAACTCGGCTTCCTCGATGAGCGCGGAAACCGCCAATGTTGACAACTCAAAAGGGGACAGCGGGCCGCAATCGTCCTCGCCAAGGACTTCAACCGAGCCCGGCCTACCAAGCAGTTGACTCATCACTTCACCAGCTTCGGAACTTGGCGGGCGGCTGATAAAGGCCGCCGGACCAGGCCACGAGGTCATCGATGCTGCGCGCGGCCAACAGCGTGCGGCTGGCGTCGGTTCGACGGACTTTAAGGTCTTCGGGGGTCGCCACAAGGCCGCGCGAGCGCAGATCGGCGGTTCGATTTCGATCGGCCCGCAGACCAATCTGCGTGGCGCCGGCGATGGCTGCGATGGCCGCCTTCCGCTCCTCGAGTCCTTCGGTTTTGTAGAGATAGGCGACACCTTCCTCGGTCACAAGGTGGGTGACGTCGTCTCCGTAGATCATGACCGGCGCCAGCGGCATGCGCGCTTTCCTACCCACCGCGACTGCGTCCAGCGTGTCAACAATCGATTGCTCCCCGCCCTTGTGGAAAGTTTCAACCACCTGGACCACGAGCTTTCGACCCCGCGCGGTGTCACTCTTGCCCGTGATCATATCCAGCCAAGCGGTGCTTGAGTGGCGGCGGCCACGCGCATCGCTACCCATGTTGGGAGCGCCGCCGAAACCGGCCAGCCGTCCCCGAGTGACCGTCGAGGAATTTCCCTCGGCGTCCATCTGCAGCGTCGAGCCGATGAACAGGTCTACTGCATACTGCCCGGCGAGTTGCGCGAGCACGCGGTTCGATCGCAAGCTGCCGTCATGTCCGGTGAAGAACACATCCGGGCGGGCACGGACATAGTCGGCCATCCCCACCTCACTGCCGAAGCAAGCGATACTCTCCACCCAACCACTCTCGATCGCAGGGATGAGCGTGGGGTGCGGATTGAGAACCCAGTTGCGGCAGATCTTGCCGCGCAGCCCGAGCTTCTCACCGTAGGTCGGCAAGAGTAACTCGATGGCCGCCGTGTCGAAGCCGATGCCATGATTGAGCGTCGTCACCCCATGACGCTCGTAGATTCCTCGGATTACCAGCATGGCGATCAAGATTTGCACGTCGCTGATCAGCCTTGGGTCGCGCGTGAACAATGGCTCGACCTGGTAAGGCCGATCCGCCGCTACGACGACATCGACCCAGGAGGCCGGGATGTCAACTCGCGGCAGTTTGTCCACGATTTCGTTGACTTGCACGACGACTACCCCGTCGTGGAAAGCCGTCGCCTCGACGATGGTCGGCGTGTCCTCGGTGTTCGGGCCTGTATACAGATTGCCCTCGCGGTCGGACTGCTCGGCGCAAACGAGCGCCATGTCGGGCATCAAGTCCACAAACATCCGCGAGTAGAGCTCGACATAGGTGTGAATGGCGCCGATGTCCAGCTTCCCGTCTTCGAGGAGTTGCGCCAGGCGTACGCTCTCCGGGCCGGCGAAGGAGAGATCGATTTTGCGGGCGATGCCGCGCTCGAACAGCGTCAGATGCTCCGGCCGGCTGACGCTCGAGATCAACAGATGAAGGTCATGGAGTTTCGCCGGGTCGGTCTGGACGAGCGATCGTGAAAGGAAGTCCGCCTGCTTCTGGTTGTCTCCTTCGAGGGCGACGGTATCGCCAGGTTCAAGCAGCGCTTGCAGCGCCTCGACCATGGCTCCGGTTTCCAGAACAATTCCCTTCATCCAGGGCGTGATGCGGGCCAAACGAGCGGCCTTCTTTGCCCTGCGACGCGACCAGGGGTCGGACTGTCCGGTGAACTGAACTCGAGCATTCATGTCGCTCTCCTTGTTAATGTCACCCGCGAGTCAACAGAATGGCGGCCGGAAGGGTCGCGGCGCTTAGGATAGTTGATGCAATCAAGAGCGAACCGGAATCCTGCGACACGATACCAGCGGCGTGCCAGCCTGCGGATTGCCGAAAATCAAGACCTGCGTCGGCCGCAGGGAGAGCCCCACTTTCTTGGCTGCTGCGGCATGGTCGATGTGTGCGAAGACCTGGATGTGTTTCTGATCCAGCCAAAATTTCAGTCGAGCGACTGTCTTGTTTGCCCCGTGTGCACTACGCATCGTCACGAGACTGCCGTCGGCTGCAACGTCACTCGAATTCTTGATCAGCTCCTGGACGAGCGGTTCGACGCTACGGTTCTAGCCACGCACCTCTTGAATTTGGACACTGCTCAGGCCTCCTCCAGCGATCGTGCGGATAGATGATCCGTTACCGCGAACCATTGAACCTCTTTGTTCAGACTGGCCGCTCCAAAAGTCCCGGCTGCATCCATTGCCGGAGACCCCTGCGACTCCGTTGCACGGCTCGGGCACATGAGAGAGGGCCGTGCATCACACCCCCTTCGTGCGCTCTTCGTACGAGATGGAATAGGCGGCCGACCGCAACGCGGGAAGAGGGTCGTCTCCAAGTTCGATTCCTTCCGTCAAGTTGGTCGGATCGAAGATCAGCCCTCGCTCATCCGCGGCACTCGTTGCCGAAACGGAATGGATTTCAAGGCGGCCCACCTCGACGAGCTGACGCTCGACGGGCCAAAGGACGGTGGCATCGTTGGTCGGGTCGGATGGCCCGGCGATTTGCAGATGAAGGCGAAACGCCGCAGGGCCCTTCGCCAGGCGACCTTTTAACTCGGCAAGTAAGAAGTTGGGATCCCTGTGGCTGGCCTCCTGCGGATCGAGAAATGCCTCGCCTTCCTCCGGGATCCAGCGATACCGGCCCCAGCGGCTGCTGCCATCCGCCGCGGTGAAGCGGAAGGCATGGTTGGCGTGGTACGTCGCTCGCGCCAAACTGGCCGGAACTGATTTCTGCGTGAAACGTTTCATGAAGGGCTCAATGGTGGGATGGCGTTCCGCAAAACGCGCGACCCGATCCGGATTCGGCTTTCCGGTTGCAGGTTCGGGAAGGATCGCCTGCAGGAACGCCAAGAAATCCTCGCCCGTCCCGACTCGGAAACCTTCGATCGAGTTGGCCAGGATGTCGGTTTTATGTCCATTAGGCAACAGAAATTTCACCGCCAGGGCACGGGCGTTGGGCAGGCCGTCATGGACGTTTGGATCGCCGCTCGCGTTGGAGAAGCGGCAACTGACCGGAACATTTTGGCCGGCAAGATGCGCGGCCTTGCTGATGCGCGCGCCTTCCGGCACAGCGGTAAAGGTTCCGGAGCAGACGATTCCCTTCGCATGAAGCGGCCGATAACCGGGATGTGCTCCGGCATTCGCCCGCGCTGCGTCGACGATTTGTTCCGCCAGATCTTGGAGCGACATGGGAGACACAGGTGCCGGTTCTTTGAGTTACGGTTCGCTAGTTGTGCGATTTCCGCGAGGCCGCCTCAATCGCGGCTGCGACTTCTTTGGGATGCGAAACGTAGAGGCAATGGCTCGCCCCTGCGACTTCAACCGTGTGGCTGCGGGCTCGTCGGGCATACCACCGCTCCAGTTCGGGATTGATCGTTCTGTCTCCTCCCGCGACCAGCATCCAGCTTGGCTTCGTTTTCCAGGCAGGTGTGGTGATGACGGCTTTGAAGTTGGCTTCCGCGATGAACACTTGTGAACAGGCGTTGAATGTCGCTTGGTCGGTGGACAGGTCGGCCGCGAAATACTCATGGAATCGTTGGGGGTCGAGGTAAAGAAAACCATCAATTGTTTTCTTGATCGCGCCCGACTTGCTGAGGTCACTCGGAAATCGCTTGCCGTCTTCCGCCTCACTCTCACCGACATCTGGCATGTGGGCCGCGACATACACCAAAGCGGCAACGGCCGGGTCCGTGCCCGCTTCCGTAATGACGGATCCCCCATAGCTGTGAGCGACAAGAATGCATTCTCCAGGCTGTTGAGCGAGGATGCGCCTTACAGCGGCGACATCTTCGGGGAACGATGTCAGCGGCTCTTGAACGATGCTGACGTGGTACCCATCCCTGACCAAAATTTCATAAACGCCTTTCCAGCCGGAGCCGTCGGCCCAGGCACCATGAACCAGCACCACATTCCGTAGGTGGTTCTCGTCGGGCCGGGCGGAAAGCGCAGGCTCTGCAGCGCGCCCCCGGCCAGCCAGCAAAACGAATGAGATCAAGAGAACCAGGAACGTCCGTCGCACAACGCGCTGCGAAGCGCCCGACGACCGCCGGTGCCGTGGTGCAAGACAACATCTCAGGAGTCCGGCATGGACGAACACCGTTCTGCTCATGGCCTGAACCCTCCGTTTGGTAATTGGTCTTAAAGCTCAGTCAATTAAGGCTTACACAACTGGCTGGAAGCGAACGTCCTACGCCGCGAGTGTACGTTTCCAGCGCCGATGAGTCTCGAAGAGGCCCTTTTTTTGCTGCGGTGACGCTCTTCTTCTCGACCGAGGAGACAGAATAGATCCATTGATCGCGTGGCTTGGCATCCTATCCGCCCTTTACGCGACTGAGCAGTTTCATCAGCTCCGCGACCTGGATGTTTTCAAGCGAGCGCACGGCAGCCTTGATCTCGTTGCGCAGGCCCTTGTCGGCGCGGTCGCCTACGAGCTTGTCGAATTTCGCGCCAACCTCGTCCCAGGTGAAGGGGTGGGTCGGGAAGCCAGGGTAGTCCTGCACCTCATGACTGTAAGACTTGCCGTCCTTGAGCCGGACTGTCACGCGAGCTGGGACCAGGCTGGGATAATGCGCAGAGAAGCTGTCATCTGGTCTCACCTGCACCTTCAGGAGCAGGTCCTGCACATCCGGCCCGTTAATTCGCTCAGGTTCGAGCTGTGCCGGCTGGACCGCGCCATCCAGGGCGGCGACGGCCAACAAGTAAGGGAGGCTATGATCCGCGTCGTTTTTCGTGTGGACGTCGGTCTTCGGTCCGAACTTGCCTCCGCCCGTGAAGTCGTACGCTTCCTGAAAGACGTCAGCCTCGATGCTGACGACCGCGTTCGGCTCAAACGGGTGGGCCTTGCGCAGTTCGAGCATGCAATAGATGGCTGATTCCGTCGGGACGGCGCCGTTGTAGCTCTTTAAGGCGAGCCGGTCGAAGCAGTCCAGTTGCTCGTGGTCCCAATCGATGCGGATCGGCTGGCCGAGCAACTGGGCCAGGCCGTTGGGTCCCTCGATGACATACTTTGGGCCCGTCACGCCGCGTGACGCCAAGAAGACCCCGTGGACGCACCCCAAGGCCACCTGGGACGAGTTGAGTCCCTTCCATTGCGAGATTGGAGTGGTCCGCACAACGAGCAGGGGAATGCCCCCGGCGCCACAGATCTCGACCGCCGCCGCGGTCTTTGTCTCGTCGAGGCCAAGCGCCTTGGAGAGTCCGGCCCCAAGTGAGTAGGCGAGCGGCGTCGTCAAGTCGAACCCGTGAGCCAGGAACGGCGCGGCCGCCGTCAACGCACACTCAACCTGGTAGGCAACCGCCAGGGCGATCAGGAATTCCTTGCCTGATCGTTCGGCGTGCTCACTCGCGGCGAGGATGGCCCCGGTGTTGTCCGACGGGTGGCACAGCCCGCCTTTCGCGAAATAGCTGTCCATAAAGTCCATGTAGCGCCCTAGAGCCGTGTTGTAGAACGCCGCATAGACGGCGTTGGCTTGCCCGCCGCCGATCAGGGTGCACCGGCCGTTCGAGCTGCCAAACTCCTTCGCCTGGGCAAAGCACGCCTCGATGGGGGGCGCCCCGAGGGCGTTGATCGCGCAGGCCAATGAGTCCAGGACGCTCACTTTCAGCCGCTCTCGCCGCTCGGCGGTCAGGTCCTCATACTTCGCCCGACAGGCGCATTTCGCCATCGCCTCAGCCTGACTCGGACCCGTCTGGATCGGGTTCGGTTGGTCTGGGGAGCGGCTCGCGGCGGAGTTCGGCTTCGCGTCGCGAGATTCATCCGCAAAAGCGGCGTTCGCAGCCACAGTGGATACTGCGAACATGGCTGTCCCCTTCAAAAATGTCCGCCGATCAGATTTGCCCATCGCATCCTCCTCACTTCGGGGTCGTCACATCAGATGCATGTCCTTAGCCGCCGTCGTCAGCGCATCACGGAACTGAGGGTGTGCCAGCGCGATCAACGCCGTGGCGCGCTCTGTCGACGATTTGCCCTTGAGGTCCGCCCAACCAAATTCCGTCACCACGATGTGCGTATCAATGCGAGGAGTGGTCACCGGGCCCTCCAGTCGAGCTACAATTCGCGACGCCTTGCCCTTCGCCGCCGTCGAGTGGCAGGTGATGATCGACTTGCCGCCTCGGGAAGCGTAGGCCCCCCGGACGAAGTCGAGCTGGCCCCCCGTGGCGCTGTACTGGTGGCCGAGCAAGTGCTCCGCGTTGACCGCCCCGGTCAAGTCGATTTGCAAGGCGGCGTTGATGGAGACGACTCGGTCGTTCTGGGCGATGACGTGCGGGTCATTGACGTAATCGACGGGATGGCTCTCGACCGACGGGTTGTCGTTCAGGAAGTCGTACATGGCCTTCTGTCCCATGGCGAACGTGAAAACCGTCTTGCCGGGATTGAGCCGCTTCAGCCGGTTCGTGACCACGCCCGCTTCGATCAGTTCGACCATGCCGGGGCAGAGCGCCTCAGTGTGGATGCCGAGATCCTTCCGCTCGCGGAGGTGGGAGCAGACCACGTCCGGGAGCGCCCCGACCCCCATCTGCAGGCAAGCGCCGTCGGACACCATCTCGGCGATCGTCTTGCTGATGGCCGCGTCCTCCGGTCCCGCCTTGTGGACCGGGAGTTCCAGGAGCGGGACGTTGTTCTCGACAACGGCCTCGACTTCCGAGATGTGCAGTTGGGCCAGCGCGCCGAAGACGCGCGGCATGTTCTCGTTCACCTCCACAATCAGGTGCCGCGCGGCGCGAGCCACCTTGCTGCAGTAATCGTTGCCAGTGCCGAGCGTGAAATAGCCGTGTCGGTCCATGGGTGACACCGTCACGAGGAACGTGTCGATGCCGATGTGCTCGGTCAGGAGCCGGGGCGTCTGGGAGAAGTTGTTCGGGACATAGCGGACCACTTTGCGCCCGCCGTCCTCCATCCCCCTCTTGATCAGGGCGCGCTCGACCGCGCTGATGAACATGCAATACGGGTGAATGCGGTCGCCCAGCTCATAGCGCAGGATCGTCTCGCCGGCGATCGGCGTGGCCTCGAAGTAGTAGACCTTGAGGTCGTCCACCTTGCCCGCGGCGGCGCGGTCCGCGAGCGCCTTTAGCAGCGCCGGCGGCTCGGTCACGGCCATGCCCATCGAGAGTTTCTCTCCCGAGGCGATGCGGCCGACGGCGGCCGCGGGAGTGGTGAGCTTCGATTGATAGAGTGCGTTAAAGTCCATGATTCTTGCCTCCGCATGCGAGCTGCGCGGACGGCGTTTGCCGTCGCATTCCGCTCGGTCAATAATTCGCCGCGTCCTCTGGCGAGTGGCCCCGTTTGTAGATCAACATCGTCCGCTCGAAGGTCATCACCTCAGCGCCGTTCTGATTCACTCCCCGAGTGGAAACAGTGACGATCCCCTGCGTGGGTCGGCTCTTCGACTCGCGCTTGTTCAAGACCGTGCTCTCGGCGTAGAGGGTGTCGCCGGCGAAGACGGGGTGGGTTGCCTTGACTTTGTCCCAACCGAGGTTGGCGACAACCTTGGCGCTCACCGTGCGCACGCTCATGCCGGTCAGCAGGGCGAGCGTGAAGGTCGAATCGACCAGGGGTTTTTTCCACTCGGTCTTGGCCGCGTAGGCCGCGTCGAAGTGGAGTTCCTGCACGTTCAATGTGAGCAGCGTGAAGTAGGTGTTGTCTACGTCGAGGATGGTGCGGCCCGGGCGATGCTCGAACACGTCGCCCGGCTCGAAATCCTCGTAGTACAGGCCGGAAGTCTCGCGATAGCGGCGTTCACCGACCTGTTTGTAGGCGGCCAGAATGGGTTTCATCGTCGTCTCCTCATCCAATGGATTGCGAAATACTGCTGCCGATCATGCGATCGGATTCTCGTCGAACAATCGGGCGACCATCGCCGAATCGAGGTAGGCGCGAACCCTGACGATGACTCCGTCTTGGAAATGAACGACCCAACAATAGCGGTTGTCGAAGCGCATGCCGTTCTTGGCCGTCGCGAGTGAGTGAAGCTCGACCACCGCCTCATCGTCCTTGACCAGCAGATGTTCCACCTCAAGCTGCGCGCCCCGCGGAAGAACCTGGCCCAGCTTGGCGAAGGTGCCGGCGATGAAGGACTTCTTGCTGCGGTAATGCCCTGCGAGCGGGTGGGTGCCCATCACGGTCCAGTCGACGTCGTCAGCGACGTGTTCGAAGAAGGCAGAGCCGTCGCCCTTCTCAAGTCCCTGAAAGATTTCGCGAACACGCTCGGTTGTGATAGCCATTGGATCTCTCCCTCACTTTAGTGCGATGAACCGCTGCCGGGGACCGGTTCACCGGCCGCGATGAGGATGCGACGGGCCTTGCGCGCGACGGCCTCGTCCACCATCTGGCCTTGCACGACGCCAACGCCCTTGGCGTTTTCGGCCAGGATCGCGCGGGCCTGGGCCACCTCCTCCGGGCGAGGCGTCAAAGCCGCGTTGATGGCCGCGATCTGATTGGGATGGATCGCCGCCTTAGCCGCAAAGCCCAGGGCTACGGCCTGGGAAGTCTCCTGAGTCAGGCCTTCGTGATCCTTCACGTCGAAGAACGGTGAATCGATCGCCAAGACTCCCGCCAGGGCGCAGGCCGCGACCAACCGCGCGCGGGCATACGCAAGCGGCGCCCAACCTGTCGCAGCGCCGAGATCGGCGGACATGTCGGCGGCGCCGAACAGCAGGGCTTCCAACCGCGGCGTCGCTGCTGCGATTGCCTCACAGGCGGCAAGGCCCTGGGCGCTTTCAATCAGCGCGACCAGACGCGTGGCTTTGCCCTCGTCGGCAAGCAGCCGATCCAGGATCTGCAGGTGTGCCGCCGATTCCGTCTTCGGCAAGACCAGGTAATCGGGAGACGCATTGCTTTCGAGGAGCGTATGAAGATCAGCGACGCCAAAACGCCGATCCAGTCCATTAATGCGCAGCGCCCGGGCGCACGAACCCGCCGCAGGCTGCGTGAGATGGGCGATCGCTGCTCGCCGCGCCTCGGCCTTGTCGGCGGGAGCCACTGAGTCCTCGAGATCGATGATGGAGACGTCGGCCCCCGAGGCGGCCGCTTTGTCAAAGCGGTCGGGCCGGGTGGCCGGCGTGAACAGCCAACTCCTGATCCGCGTGAGCTTAGTCTGATTCATGTCTCGCACTCCTTCACCTTGACATATTTAGATGGTGTTTTCCGTTTAGCATTCGTTTTGCCGTCCCTGGCTACTTCCCCCGGTTAACGTCTGTGTCTGACAATTCACCAGATCGCCGCCTCGACACGATGCCCATGGTTCAGGCCAGTTGAGCCAACCAGCGCGTGATGTTCTTGACCGTATCGCTATAGAAAGTTCTATAAAGCTCTCGGGAGACGTAACCAAGATGCGGCGTGGACAGGACGTTCTCCAACGAGCGAAACGGGTGATCCGCCGGCAAAGGCTCGATCTCGAACACATCGATCGCCGCGCCCGCGATGCGGCGTGCGCGCAACGCCTCGATGAGTGCCGGCTCGTCAACGATCGGGCCGCGTGAAGTATTGATGAGCGTGGCCGACGGCTTCATCGCTTGCAGCTCGTCCGCACCAACCAGGCCCTTCGTCCGTTGGCTCAAAACGAGGTGGATCGTCAGAATGTCGGCGTTGCGGAAGAGGTCCTCCTTGGAGACCAGCCGCGCTCCGCAGGCCTGGGCCTTGTCGGGCGTGAGATTCTGGCTCCAGGCGATCACATCCATACGGAACGCGAGCCCGATCCGCGCGACCTCCGAACCAATATTGCCCAGGCCGAGCACACCGAGGGTCTTTCCCCCGAGCCCGACCAAACGCGATGGAGTCAACCAAACTCGCGCCGGACGATCGCAACATCTCTGTTCCCCGTTTGCGGACAGTTCGGTGACGGTCTTCCAGATTCCGACTTCGAGGTCGACGAGCGAAGTATTCGAGCGCGATCGGATACGTGCCTTCGGTCATGTCGGCCGCGAACGTATGCAGCAGCGTGTCCCGAGCGAGGTCGGTTCTTGCCGGGGTGTTCATGGATGATTTCCTTTCTTTGGCCCGCTCAGACGACCATCGTTCCTGTTCGTCTGCCTTTCTAAGAGTGAACGGCGGACAAGCTGATTCGGCCGAACTGTTGCCGCACGCCATGGTGTGGGGCAGGAAGGACATGGGGTGCTACTCGCGCGCCAACCCGTTGTGCAGAGCGGTGCCCAGTCGGCGGCCGACAGTCAGTTCCTCTGCAGAAAAGTTGCCCATGAAACGAAGGCGTTCCCGCCGGAGGCGAGAAGGAACGCCAGACAAATGACCAAACCGCTCAATTGGAACACGGAATGAAAGCCTTCATCGACAAGCTTCTCCGGTAAGCCCGTCAATCCGCGACATGAGCCTGCGAAGGACTCAAAGTCATAAACGCCAATCCCGAACACTCAGACGTCGCGAACTCGGGATTTCGAGTCGCCTGGCCGCGTGGTAGCAAAGCGTTGACCGCTCTCACCACGGTGGCCATGGATTAGAGGCCCGAAAACCGACGGGATCGAACCTCGTGTGTTGCGACTGTGTTAAAGCCCAACTTTTTCTGAATTGAGCGAGGCCGCCAGCTCCCGGCGCCACGATTGGGCTACGAGTCGTCGCGACATCGATGTCGCGATCGGATGGGAGTCGACTCTGCTGTCACCCAGCATTATCACAACTGCGCATGACGCAGTCCAATATACGGCTTCGGTGCAAGGCCATTGCCTTCAACTTTACTTTTGCGTGTTTATGCCGATGGTGCGATCAAAACCCTGTTTCGCGTATTCGTCGGCTAAGTCAACGTATTACTGGAGATCAAAACCGTGCGGCGGATGATCGCCGGCTCGAGCGCCCGGAGATCTCTCATCTGTTCGACCGAGCCACCTAATTGACCAGTACCCGACCCGCACCGTGAGAGAGGCGGGTAGACAGGCGAGTTGATAGAGTGATCGCAAACCGCTCGTTCTTTGGATGCCCTCAACATGAGCGAAGAACCTACCACTGCCGCCATCCAGCGCTACCTCGACGCGCTCCCTGGCGACGCGGCCGCCGCCGAGCCGATCGTTCGTGAATTATTAGAGCGAGCGGTCAGCCGGCTGCGGCTGCTGTGCGCAACTCTTCTTTCTCGGAGCTATCCGCGGTTGACGCATCCGCCGCTCAACCTGGAGACCGACGACCTGTTGGGCGGGGTCGTCGCCGGGCTGCTCACGGCCATGCAGACGGTGCGGCCCCGGACGGTGCGCCAATTCTTTGCCTTGGCCACGCAACATATGCGATGGCAGCTGAATGACCTGGCCCGACGCTTAGATCAGAAGCCGGCTGCGATGGCGCTCGCGGAAACCGGCGTTTTGGCGCCGCCGCCCAGCAGCGCCTCGGGCCTCACCCCGGAAGCGCGCCGAATTTTGGCCGCGATCGAGGAACTGCCGGAGGACGAACGGGAGGTCTTTGATCTCGTCCGCATTCAGGGGCTGACGTATGTGGAGACGGCTGGCGTGGTTGGCACTTCGGCAAAGACGGTGCAGAGACGATTGAACCGTGCACGGTTGCACTTGGCGGCACAGTTTTCCGAATTCCGACCATCCGGCACGGGCGATGGCGCCAAGCAACCAGGCGAGCCGTCGGGCGACAGCACGGCTCCCTGAGGAAACCTGCCGATGGCCGGTGACTCCCACGTGTTCGAGTTGCTCGAAGAGATGCTCGAGTCGGGGAAGAGCGCGGAAGAGATTTGCCAAAATCGCCCCGACCTGCTTACCGAAGTTCGCCAGCGGTGGAAGGAGTTTTGCCTGGTCGATGCGGAAGTCGGCGCCCTGCTGCCGGATTCCACCTTAGCTCCGAACGCCGATGCACTGGCGCCCCCGGTGACCGCTGCAGCACTGCCGCAGATTCCCGGCTACGAGGTCGAGGCGATTCTCGGTCGCGGCGGGATGGGCGTGGTCTACAAGGCGCGCCACCGGGCCCTCGATCGAGCGGTCGCGATCAAGATGCTGCTTGCCGGCGGCTTTGCCGCTCCGCAGGAGTTGGCCCGATTTCGTCGCGAGGCCGAGGCCCTCGCGGGCCTGCGGCACCCGAACATCGTGCAAGTCTACGACGCGGGCGACGTCGAAGGCCGTCCGTACTTTACGATGGAATTCATCGAAGGGGGGAGCCTGGCTCATCAGCTTTCGGCGACTCCGCAGCCTCCCCGGCAGGCCGCGGAGCTGATTACCACTTTGGCTGGGGCCGTGCAATGCGCCCACAACAACGGCATCCTTCATCGCGATCTTAAGCCGGCCAACATCATGCGAACGGCCGACGGCGTCCCTAAGATCGCGGACTTCGGCCTGGCCCGCTCCATCCGGGGGGGATCCGAATTCACACTGCCGGGCGCCCGAGTCGGCACGCCTAGCTACATGGCGCCCGAACAAGCGCTCGGCAAGACCGACGCCATCGGGCCGGCGGCCGATGTTTACGCGCTGGGCGCCGTGCTTTACGAACTGCTGACGGGTCGGCCTCCGTTCAGGGGAGAGTCGCCTAGTGAGACGGAGCGTCAGGTGATTGCCGACGAACCGGCGTCTCCGTCGCGCTGGAACGACAAGGTACCGCGCGACCTGGAGACGATCTGCCTGAAGTGCCTGGAAAAAAATCCGGGTCACCGCTATGCCAGTGCTCAGGATCTTGCCGATGACCTCGAACGGTTTTTGAAGAACCAACCGGTTCTGGCGCGCCCCGTGGGATGGGGAGAGCGCGGCCTGCGCTGGGCACAAAGGAACAAGGGTTTGGCGGCAGCCCTGCTGGGAGTGGCCCTGCTGCTCTTGTTTCTTGCGGTGGGATCTCTGGTGGCCGCCGCCTATTTCCAAAGCTTGGCCCGAGAAAAAGGAAATCTGGCGGACCAGAAGGGGCGCTTGGCGAACGAAAAGGAGGCGGCACGTGTGAAGGCCGTCGACGCCGAACGACGCGAGGTCGGCCTGCGTCAACTGGCCGAGACGCAACGCGAGGCGCTGGGCCGCAACCTGTACATCGCGCGGATGAACCTGGCGGGCCAGGCGGCGACTTCTTCCAGCGGCATCGCCCGTGTCCGCGAGCTGCTTGCCGCCACGGAGAAAGACCGGCCCGATCTGCGCAACTGGGAGTGGTATTACTTGAACGGTCTGTGCCATCGCGATCTTTTGACCTTTGGGGTGCACGACGATGGCGTCCTGGCAGTGGCCTGGAGTCCCGACGGCCGGCGTCTGGCCTCGGCGGATGGGCACGGCATGATTCTGCTCTGGGACGGAGCCGACGGACAGAGGCTGCGGATCGTGCACGGTTCCCAACGTGCGGTCCGGTCGATTTCTTGGAGCCCGGACGGGAGGCGACTCGCTTCCGCCAGCTGGGATGGGACCGTCAGAGTCTGGGACCCTGCGAACGGCAAGGAATTGCTCTCCGACCGGGGGCAGGCGCACACGGGAGCGATTTTCGCTGTGGCTTGGAGTCCCGACGGGAAACGGCTGGCTTCCGGCGGCGAGGACAAGACGATTCAGGTCTGGGACGCTGCCGACGGTAAGAACATCTCGGTCCTGCGCGGTCATCGCGTCTCTGTCTGTGGCCTGGCGTGGAGCCCCGACGGCAGGTGCCTCGCCTCTGCCAGTGAAGACAGGACAGTCCGGCTTTGGGACGCGTTGACCGGCAAGGAGGCGTCCACGCTCCGCGGGCATCTGAACTGGGTGACTTCGGTCGCGTGGAGCCCGAGCGGAAAACAGTTGGCTTCAGCCAGCAACGACTGCACGATCAAGGTGTGGGACCCGTCCCTGGCCAAGGAACTCTTCGGCCTGCGGGGACATGCTCAGAGTGTTGTCTCCGTGGCGTGGAGTCCCGACGGCAAGCGCCTGGCAACGGCAAGCGACGACCGTACCATAAAGGTCTGGCCAGCCACCGGCGGCTCAGAAGCCTTCACCCTGCGTGGACACACCGATCGATGCACGGCAGTGGCCTGGAACCCTGACGGCAAGCGGCTGGCCTCCGCTGCCACCGACACGACGGTTAAGATCTGGGACGAGGCTGCCGGGTCGGAAACAGTCGCCTTACACGGCGAAGAAAGCCCCGGCGAATCGCTGGCGTGGCGGCCGGACGGTGAGTGCTTTGCGTGCGCCGGCGCGAGCGAGTCGATCGTGGTCTGGGACAGGCGCCGGCTCACGAAACTGTTCGTCCTCCGCGGACATCGGGGCTCGGTGCGCTGCGTGACTTGGAGTCCGGATGGAAAGCGATTGGCTTCCGGCGGCGAGGACCAAATCGTGCGCATCTGGGACGCGGCCAGACGCCAGGAGGTCAACTCCCTTCGCGGGCACACAGCTCTGGTCACGTCGGTTTCCTGGAGTCCAGACGGCGCGCGACTGGCGTCGGGAAGCAACGACAGGACGGTTCGAATTTGGGACGCGCTCTCGGGAAAGCCGCTGCAAATCTGTCGCGGAGATGATCACCTTGTGCATGGGGTCATGTGGAGTCCAGACGGCACCCGATTGGCGAGTGCTTCCTGGGACAGGACGGTCAGAGTCTGGGACGCCGAGACGGGCCGGCAAACTCTCTGTCTGAGAGGACACCTCGCCGAAGTGAATGCCGTGGCCTGGAGCCCGGGCGGAGAATGGCTCGCGTCGGCTAGTCTCGATGGGGAGATCAGGATCTGGTACGCAACCACGGGCAAGTTAAAGTCCACTCTGCGCGGGCACACGGCTCAAGCGACCGCGGTCGCTTGGAACGGCGACGGCACGCGGCTGGCCTCGTCGAGTTGGGATGGAACCGTCAAAATCTGGGACGCCGCAACCGGCAGCGGAACGCTGACCCTCCCGGGCTACGGGAATCAAATGAAGTCGCTGGCCTGGAGCCCGGACGGATTGGTCATCATTTCCGGCGGAGAAGACCAGACAATCGTGGTGTATGACGCCATCACCGGCTACGTGACCGGGCGGGCGCCGCAGTATTTGTCGGTGTTGGACCGCAGGCTCGCCGCCGATCCCAAGAATGCCGCGAACCGGCGGCTGCGCGCCGAGTTTGACGCGGACGCCGGCAATTGGGACCGGGCCGCCACGGATTTCCAGGAGTATCTGGCGCTGGACCCGCGAACGCACTGGGTCACGTTGGGCTGGTGGGTCGCGGGACCTTACCCCGAGGATCTGAAGAAGCACTATCCGCCCGAGAGCAGCCTCTTTCCCGCTGCACTTCCCGCCGGAAGCGGGGAAAGCGATTCAGCGCCCAGGTGGGGACGGGTGCCGTTGAATTCATGCGGCTCCGTGAACTTCGGCGCGCTATTTGGCCGCGCCAACCACATCTCCGCCTATGCACTGCTGCGGGTCTATTCTCCGCGGCAGCAACCCGTGCGTATCTTACTTGGCTCAGACGATCAGGTTCGGCTGTGGCTCAACGGAAAGCAAATCCACGAGTCTTTGCACGAACGCAGCGCGGTGCCCGATGCGGAGGACGTTGGGACGACGTTGGAAGCGGGCTGGAACACGGTGCTGGCTCGCGTCGTGAATGTGACGGGGGAGCACGCCCTCTACCTGCGCCTATTAGACACGGCGACGAACTGACTGCGGGCAGATTACGGTGTAATTATGAAAGGCGTAAGAAAGTCGTGGGGACGGCCGATGTGCGGAGCTGAGCTTTCTGGCGTTCCAGGATCCTCTCCGGAACGTTGGTCGTCGCTAACAAGCGCATCCATGGTGCGCTCTCGCGAATGCCGAGCGGGCTTGCACTCCAGCCACGAGTTCGGTTGTTAAAAAACGTTCCTCAAATGGAGGGTCCCGGATTCCACGAGTTTCTGAGAATCGGAGGGCGGGCCGCTGACTTGATGGCTGTTCGAAGTCGGACAGGGTGCAACGAGGTGATGCGCCATTCCCACAATCGGGTCGATTAATGGCGATCCGGGAAATGGCTTGAGTTTCCCGGAACGTGTCAGCGAGAATCGGCCGAAAGTCCGGACTTTTGTCCTTGTCCCGTGTGCGAGGATGAACGGGACATGGACTGCTGAACCAATGACGACGACGGATCCTGCGCATCGCGCGCCCGTCAAGCCTCGCCCGATTGAATGGTTGGAATTTCGAGGAATCTGTCCGGACAATTGACGCATGAAACTCAAAGGCCGGCGACAGTCCATTGACCATTGATCATGCCAACAAACCGCCAGGCTCCCCTTTGAGCACCACGTCACTTGAGCAAGCGACAACGGCCGCGCATGACGGACTCGGATCCGGCGGGACGCCTCCGGCTGACACCAGGCGGTCGGCCGCCAGCGACTGGTTGTATCGGATTATCTGGCGCTGGCATTTCTACGCGGGAATGATCATCGCGCCGGTGGTGATCGTGGTATCGGGCACCGGCGCGCTTTGGATCTTTAAAGATGAGCTGGAAGGAATCCTCCACCCCGGCGTCGTCTATGTCGAACCGACTGCCGAGCGCGCCACGTACGAGCAGCAGCTGGCCGCGGCCCGCGCCGCGGTCGGCCCGGAATATCAGATCGGG
>Ga0210396_10001687_pt1 | contig 23427 bp, 23 predicted proteins | sample IncBWH17OmetaG_FD_155466 | JGI IMG/M metagenome (GOLD analysis project Ga0210396, IMG submission 155466) | Forest soil microbial communities from Barre Woods Harvard Forest LTER site, Petersham, Massachusetts, United States - Inc-BW-H-17-O ... | reverse complement strand
GGTTTCCAGCAGAACGGGCTTATCACCATTCCGCTGAACAGCCCCCAGGTCACGGACAATTACAAGGCTTTCCGTACCGAGCTTCTGCGATCGGGTGCTGTGAGCAATGTGGCGGAATCCTCGAGTCCTACTACCGGCATTTTCTCATCTGCCAATAATTTGGTCTGGAAGGGAAAAGATCCTAACAACCAGAGCGCCTTTGGAACGATCTCGTCTTCATCCGAATTCGGGGCCACCGTCGGCTGGACTATCGCCCATGGAAGGGATTTCTCGGCTCAGCTGGCTACCGACTCCCAGGCATTCGTACTCAATGAGGCCGCCGTTAAAGTCATGGGATTCACCCGTCCCATAGGCGAGCGGATACATTGGCACAACCGGGATTTTACCGTGATCGGCGTCGCCAAGGATATGGTCATGACCTCTCCTTTTCTAGCTACCTCCCCTACGGTATTTATGATGAATAAGGAGCGCAGCATGAATGTCATTGTCATCAAATTATCGCCGCTGCAATCGCCGCTCAGGTCGCTTTCCGTAATAGAAACCATCTTTAAACAGTTCAATCCCGACGCGCTTTTCGATTACCAATTCGAGGACCAACAGTATGCCCGGAAATTTACAACCGAACAACGTATCGGGAGCTTTGCCGGCGGTTTTGCGCTATTGGCCTTGTTCATCAGCTGTATCGGCATATTCGGCATGGCTTCCTTTGTGGCCGAACAACGCCGGAAAGAGATCGGCGTGAGAAAGGTGCTGGGGGCGTCGGTGATCAATGTCTGGAGTTTGCTGTCCAAAGAGTTCGTTCTGCTGGTGCTCATCTCGCTGGCCCTTTCCGCTCCACTGGCATACTATTTCATGCACAATTGGTTGCTGCACTATGCGTATCATACCACAATTTCCTGGTGGCTCTTTGTAGCAGCGGGCCTGGGCGTTATCATTATCACGCTGATGACGGTGAGTTATCAAACGATCAGGGCCGCCCTTAGCAATCCGGCAAATAGCCTGCGCGCGGAATAAACGGCTACTCGATCGACTTATTTACTAAATATACGCCTTATAGTCCGACATTTGTGACCATGTTGACCGAAGAACAAATAGCCATCGTCCATTCCACCGGCAATATCCGGATCAATGCCGTAGCAGGCTCCGGGAAGACGACCACCATCATCGAATATGCGGCCTCGCGTCCCCGCAGCTCGAAGATTCTATACCTGGCTTTCAATAAATCTGTCCGGCTGGAAGCCGCCAGGAAATTTGAAGATTGCGGGCTTCATAATGTCAAGGTCGAAACCGCCCATTCGCTGGCTTATAAACATATCGTTTTCGCGAATGGATACAATGTCAGGAACCAAAGCCTTAAAACACATGAGATCGTCGACCTGCTTGGGCTCAGAAGCACGGGTGAAAAACACGCCGAATACATTTTGGCTACCCATATCAGCAAATTTCTAACGTATTTCTGCAATAGCGACAAGTCAAAGGTGCAGGATCTTAACTATCTGGACACCATTTCCGACGACATGGCCCAGGCCTTTGTAAAGAAGTTTTATTCTTCCATCGAAGACGGAACAAGGCTTTTGCTGGCCAAAATGGATCGGCGGGAGATCGACATCACACATGATTTCTATCTGAAAAAATTCCAGCTGGCCACCCCGCTACTGCCTTATGACTATATCTTGTTCGATGAGGGGCAGGATGCCTCCGGCGTGATGCTCGACGTATTCCTAAAACAAAAGGCCACTAAAGTCATTGTCGGCGATGTGCATCAGCAAATTTACGGCTGGCGTTACGCTGTAAACTCGCTGGAAAAAACGGATTTCGAAACCTTCGATCTTTCTGCCAGTTTCCGTTTTCCGCAGGACATTGCACAGTTAGCTGCGGTGGTGCTGGAATGGAAGAAGAAATTATATAATTTTATGCCGGTGTCCATTACCGGCAAAGGTACGGACACACGGGAAGGTTCGAAAGCCACTATCGCAAGAACGAACCTCGGCCTTCTTTTGAAGGCCATCGAATATATCACAGATAACCGGAAGGTTCGGAACATCTATTTCGAAGGCAATATTAATTCCTATACCTATGCAGACGATGGAGCCTCGCTCTATGACGTATTGAACCTTTATAATAACAAGCCCGATAAGATCCGCGACAAATTGATCCAGTCGATGAAGGACCTCGATGAGCTGGAGGAATACATCGAAAAAACGGAAGATGTCCAATTGTCGATGATGGCGGAGATAGTAAAGGAATATGGGGATGAAATTTATGGGATCATCAAAACGTTGAAAAACCTGCATGTCGCCGACGAAGACAAGACCAAGGCGGACATGATCTTCTCTACGGTACATCGCGCTAAAGGGATGGAGTACGATGTAGTCTACCTCGTGGATGATTTTATAACGGAAGAGAAACTGGAAAAGCTCAAAGACAAGGGTGAGCCAATCAATACCGCAAAGTTAACGGAGGAGATCAATCTTCTTTATGTTGCCGTGACCCGTGCCAAATACAAAATATACATTCCTGAGACGCTGATCCCGAAGGGCATACCCGCCGGTAAGCATATCAAGGCGGGGAAGAAGGCTGTGGACGCCCGCCCCGCTTTCTCCCAGGCCTCCGGGCAAACGCCCATCAAAAAGAAAACGGCCGGACGACCCGCCGGGGAGAAAACCTATACTGTCATCGAAAAAAGGCAGTCCAGCAAGGAGGCCTACCAACCCTGGAATACCCAATTGGACAAAGAACTCACCGCCATGGCGGATACCGGAGCTTCCGTGGGAAAAATGGCGGAATATTTTGGCCGCACTAAGGGCGCCATCTACTCCCGCCTGAAAAAACTGGATTATTTTTCTTAGCGGCAGCTTACTCCAATATGCGGCGGAGATAATTTACTTGTCCAAGATGATAATTTAAGTGAACGAGCAGCTGTGTCAATACGTAGCTGTTCGAATTTTTTGCGCCGTCGAAGGTTATCGGGAACCCGGCTTCCATCTTTTCCGGGGTGAAGGCCTCCAGCGTTTTCCTGATCATTGGGATAAGCGCTTCCAGCTGGGCTACAAGCTCCTTTCTCGGCGTGCCCTTTACACTAAATTCCAGGTCGCGGTTACGCACATAGCCGGTGTGGGCGAGCGTGGCGCCGAAGTAATGGTTCAGGCCCCCGATGATATGCGATACGAGGTTGCCGCTCGAATTTTTTACCGTGCCCTGGATCTTCCACAGGTTTTCTTCATTTTTAAAAGCGTTGACTTCTTCGATGAATTTACGGAGGTCCCGCTCATAGAAACTTGCCAGGAGAATATTTAACGTAGCCATACGCAATATTAAAACTTTTTATTGGCATGGGTATTTTGTCTCAATAGGGCAACGCCTCTTTGATCGTCTTCGCAACTTCTGCAATGGCCTGTTTGCCCGCATCAATGTAACCTGCCGCATTTGCCAGGGCGCGAAGCGGCCGATCATGCGTTTCCAGATCACCTCCAATAAACCATCCGCCATGAAAGAAGATGACCGCCGGGAGACCACTACGTCCCGAAGGATTATATATCCTAATGGGAATACGGTACGCTGAAGATTCAACGAAATGATCCTTAACAGAATGAACCGGCTCGGGTCATGTAAAGCTCCCGTAAGCCGCCAACCTGGCTCTTGCCCATTATCAAAAAGTTCAATTGATGAAAATCATGAACCGAAATTGATAAATGTCATGCCTTTTAGTGAACTTTATCGGTATTTTCCCTGCACAGGTTACTTTCAAAAAATCCCTTTGTTTTCATGTACGATGTTCTCTTTAAACATATTGAAGATAAAACCGGCGAAAAACTCACAGATAACGAACGGGACGTTATTATGGCTGCATTCGAGCGAAAACGGATGCGAAAAAGACAATACCTTCAGCGGGAAGGCGATGTCTGCAAGAATATAGCATTTATTGCAAAAGGTTCCGCGCGGATGTTCGCGGTTGATGAAAAAGGGCATGAGCACATCATCCGTTTCGGGCTGGAATCCTGGTGGATAAGCGATCACGAGAGTATGATCAACCTCACGCCTTCGCCTTATTTTATTGAAATGCTTGAAGATTCCGAGCTTCTTCTTACTACTTATCCAACCGCCGTTGAATTGCGAAATAAAAGCAGGTGCTTCGATCTGACTGTTAAAGCCCTCGACAAATTTCAGGCGATTGCCATGCAAAAAAGAATTCATGCCGCGATCGGTATGACCGCTGAAGAGAGATACGGTGATCTATCGAGTACCTACCCGCAGTTTCTCGAGCGTTTTCCTATGAACATGATTGCATCTTATTTAGGGCTTTCCCCGGAAACGCTCAGCAGAGTTCGTAAGAATGCGGCGCGTAAATAATACAAGGTTATCGGGCATAAGTACTCCGGGTTGACATTTGTCAATCCAATTTCCTGCGTTAGGTCATTTTTCACGGACTTCAATGCCGGCGATCAACATGGTGTAGGTCCTCATCCCATGAATATTGTCAATGGCATACGTATGAATACCGGGATGACCTACTTAGGAGAACATTTGATCGATCAACCGTTTTACTATAATGCTTACGCCGTAGACCCTGATACCATTGACAAATGACGCAATAGATGGGCTTGTACTTTTTACGGTTGAATAGCGCCATATTCACCCGTGAAAAAATCGCGGTAGGCGTCTGCAATTTCTTTTCGGGAGTTCATAGCGAATGGCCCCTGGACGATCAATGGTTCGGAAGGTTCGGGTCCACCCAGGACAAATGCATCCGCGTTTGATATGCCCGGGTTGTAAAGGACGATTTCTTCGACGTTGTTTTCCATGATCAATAATTGGCTTCTTCCGGCAAGATCGCCGTTAACGATCACCGGGTCGTCCGGAACGAACACCGCGCTTTTCATTTCATCGCGAACCGGGACTCGAATTTCTGATTTGGCATTTAATGTAGCACGATAGAGAAATGCCTGCGAAAGTGATTCGACAGGCGATTCGTTCATCCCGCATTTTCCAAGCAAAAAGCGTATCACGCCGCCGTGATTTGGCAGCGGTGCATTGGAAAAGGATTCCGCATTCAAAGCCTTATATTTCGGCGGATCGCCTTTGTGCGCCGCCGGAATATTGACCCAGAATTGAATAACGTGAAGGGTGCCGCCGGATTGCACCGTGCGGGCGCTCACGCGTTCGCCGTGGATGACCCCCTTCCCGGCACTAAGCCAATGCGCGCCGCCTTCAGCCACCATGGCGTGATTGCCAAGGCTGTCAAAGTGCTCAATCTCTCCTTTGATCACATAAGTGAATGCGACGAGTCCCCGGTGCGGGTGTTCACAGAGGTCCGATGAGAACGGAGTGCCTTTATTATAGCAAATGGGATAGCCATGGTCCAGCAAAAGAAAAGGGCCGACGTTGGCAATAGTGCCTGCAGGGATCAGCCGGTTGACAAGCATATCCCCGATTTTGACATTTCTTCCGTCGATACTTTTAGTTGGCTTTTTCAACGTTTTTGTTGTAAAATTCCTCATCTGCCACAGTTTGAGTCTTGATACATGTCAAAAAGCGCCCTTGATATATGTCAAGAAAAATCATAAATTGGTTACTCAAAATCAAACCTAGAGCACCATGATCGATTTTATAACCTTATTCGAATATATCGAGCGTAAGTCATCGGTGAAACTTTCCGAAGATGAACGTATTTTGATCATGACCAGGCTCAAATCAAAAAAATTTCGAAAGCGGCAATATTTTTTACAGGAAGGTGATGTATGTAAATACATGGGATTTATCGTCAAAGGAGCGACGCGAATGTTTGCTGTCGACGAGAAAGGGCATGAGCATATATTGCATTTCGGCCTGGAGGACTGGTGGGTAGGAGATTATGAAAGCTTTTATTTGCTGACCCCCAGCAAATACTATGTGGAAGCGCTGGAAGAGGTCGAGATGATCTTAGTCACCAATGAACAGTTACAGGAGTTAACGCAGATAATGCCTGCGATCGCCGCAATGCTGGATTCATTAAATCGGGGGTCCGTCATAGCTAACAACAAAAGAATGCATGCGGCGATCAGTTTTACGGCGGAAGAACGCTATGAAGATCTCGTCAGGACGTATCCGCATTTTTTTCAGCGCTTTCCACAAAACATGATTGCATCGTATCTCGGTATTTCACCGGAGACGTTAAGCAGGATCAGAAAAACGGCTGTCAGGCACGACGCGAAATGTAAATAATTGTCAATATTCTTGAAAAATACAAAACTATACTATACTTTTGGAATAGTATAGTATAGTATAGAACAGATCCGGAATATAGATGATAAAACATATCCATGTCATAGACAAGCGATTTCCGCTACATGACGGCGCCGGCAGCGACGCCATTCACAAAAATCCTGTTTATTCTTATGCTGTAACGCAGCTCACCGACGAAACCGGTTTAACCGGTACTGGCCTTGCCTTCACGCTGGGGGAAGGGAATGACCTCGTATGCCGGGCGGCATCCTTTTATGCCCAACAATTGAAAGGGAAGGACATCGAGGAGGTAATGCATGACTTCGGCGCCCTTTTCCGCGAGCTTTCGAATGAACAGCAATTTCGTTGGCTCGGTCCACATAAGGGTGTTGTACATCTCGGCCTGGCCTCGGTGACCAATGCCTGCTTCGACCTGTGGTCGAAGAAACGTGGATTACCACTCTGGAAGTTGCTGACGGGTCTTTCACCCGAAGCCATCGTGGATACGCTGGATCTGTCTTATCTGGAAGACGAACTGACACGTGCGGATGCCATTGCCTTGCTCCGGATGAACGAGAGAGGCAAGCAGGAACGGTCGCAGATCATTGAAAAAGGATATCCGGGCTACGATACCTCCATTGGCTGGTTCAATTACAGTGACCGCCAGGTACAGGAAAACGTAAAACAGGCGGTGGCCGCCGGCTTTACTGCATTGAAACTAAAAGTGGGATCGTCGGACCCGGAAAGGGATATACGCCGCGCTCATCTTGTCCGGGAGGCCGCCGGCGATGCCGTGAAAGTAATGCTTGACGCCAATCAGCAATGGAATCTCCCACAGGCCGTTACCGTTTGCAATAAATTACAGGACATTCACCCTTATTGGATAGAGGAACCGATACATCCCGATGATATCCTTGGACATAAAATACTGGCCAGGGCCGTCGCACCTACGAAGCTGGCATTGGGAGAACATGTGCCGAACCGGATCATCTTCAAAAATTACCTGCAATGCGACTGTGCGGGATTCATCCAGGTAGATGCCCTAAGGGTGGGCGGGGTGAGTGAGTTCATTACCGTGAGCCTGCTCTGCCGAAAATATGGCGTACCCGTGGTGCCACATGTGGGCGACATGGGTCAGTTGCACCAGCATTTGGTCTTGTTTAATCACATTACTATGGCGCACAAGGTGGTGTTCCTGGAACACATTCCTCACCTGCAGCACTACTTTGTTCATCCAGCCAGGATTCGGGATGGGGTATACCAGACGCCGCAGGAGCCCGGCAGCAGCTGCGACTTGCAACTATGATCTCGCTACCTGATATCATCATAAGCGTCCTTTATATCCTGGGGATCGTAGCCCTGGGGCTCATAACCGGGATAAGGCAACAGGCAAAGAAAACCGGGGACGCGGGCCAGTATTTTCTGGCAGGCAAATCATTAAAATGGCCCGCCATCGGGCTTGCTTTATTCGCTACCAACATCTCTACGGTACACCTGGTAAGTCTTGCCCAGAGCGGCTTCGACACTGGCCTCCTGAACGGTAATTTTGAATGGATGGCCGCCTTTACACTCATCCTGCTGGCCTTATTCTTCGCGCCTTTCTATATACGATCAGGGGTAACCACTTTACCGGATTTCCTGGAAAAAAGATACGACCGGGCGAGCCGCGACTGGCTAACGGTGATCTCGGTGGTTTCCGCTATAATTATTCACATCGCTTTTTCCATGTTAGCAGGGGGCATCGTGCTGAAGACGCTCTTTGGGTTCAACATGTATGTTAGTGTAGCCATCATTTCTGTTATTACTGCCATTTACACGATCGTCGGCGGCCTAAAAGCGGTGGTGATCACGGAGTCTATCCAGACGATCGTACTGATCCTGGGGGCTGTGATCATCAGTGTGTCTGCCTATCATCGCATGAATGGCTGGCACCCGATGGTAGAGACATTACGGGCAACCCGGAGCCTGGACAAATTGTCTATGTTACGGCCATCCGGCGATGGAAGCGGCATGCCCTGGTACGCGGTATTTCTGGGTTATCCCGTATTGGGTATCTGGTACTGGTGCGCCGACCAAACGATCGTACAGCGGGTATTGGGCGCCAGGGACGAAAACCATGCAAGAGTAGGGCCCTTGTTCTGCGGCTTTATAAAAATATTGCCGGTATTCATTTTTGTCATGCCGGGGTTGTTTGCCTATGCACTCGCCCATTGCGGCAAGCTCGATCTCAGCGCTATTACCGGCCCCGGCCCGAAGGGCCAACCCGTGATCAACAGTAAAGGTATCTATACGCTCATGATCACCCAGCTGTTGCCCACCGGTCTTGTCGGCATTTTGATAGCGGCGCTGCTATCGGGACTCATGAGCCAGGTCTCCGGCGCCTTGAATTCTATTTCCACCATGGTGAGCTATGACGTCTGCAAGCGGTATCGCCCGGAAATACCCGACGCCAGGCTTATCCGCATAGGAAAAATATCGGCGGGGATCGCACTCGTCTTTTCATTATGCCTGTTGCCATTGCTGAACAGGTATGAAAGTATATTCAACGGTCTAAATGACATTATCGCGCACATAGCGCCTCCTATTACCTGCGTTTTCGTAGTGGGAGTTTTTTGGAAAAAAGCTTCAGCGGCATCCGCCAAACTCACACTTTGGATCGGTTCGTGTTTGGGTGGACTAATATTTGCTCTTACCAAATTATATCCGGAAACGTTTTTAGGCAGGATCCCTTTTATGATGATGGCGTTTTACCTATTTTGCATTTGTGTGCTGATGCAGGTGGCTTTCTCGTATCTGTATCCGGTGGCGGAGGTGCAAACCGGGGATCGTTTGTATTGGAGATCCCTGAAGGAACCATTGGAAAGCAAAGGATGGAGCGGTATCGGTAATTACAAAGTCCTTTCTTTGATCCTGCTGCTGATCATGATTTTTTTGTTTTATGTATTTAGATAATAAAATAATCTATCTCACGGGCGGCACAAAGGGCATCGGCCTCGAATGCGCCAGGGCCTATCGCGCCCAGGGGGCCACGGTGGTGATCGTTGCAAACGATATCGCGTCAGTCGACAGTTGTAAGACCGCCCTGGGTACTGAAGATGTGCTGATAGCGGATGTGTCGGATGAAGCGGATGTCAGGCGTACGATCCGGTACACGCTGGATAAATATGGCCGTATAGATGCTGTTCACAATAATGCCGGGATTGCGCATCCCGCAAAGCCGTTGCATGAAACTACGGTGCAGGAATGGGACGATCTGTTTGCTGTAAATGTGAAAAGCATGTTATACACGACCAGGCATGCCTTTGCGGCGCTCAGGGAAACGCGCGGATGTATCGTCAATACCAGCAGCCTGGTGGGCGAAATAGGGCAGGAGAATCATGCCGCCTACAGCGCTACTAAAGGTGCCATGAATGCCCTTACCAAATCGATGGCCCTCGACTATGCTCCTTTTCATATCCGGGTAAATGCCGTTGCCCCGGCCGGAGTATGGACGCCCATGTTACGGGAGTGGAATACCGCACAGGAAAACCCAAACGACATGGAACGCTACCTCAATGAAATTCATCCCCTGGGCTACTGTCCCGAAGGAGATGTGATCGCCGATGTCTGCGTCTTTTTGCTTTCCGAAAAAGCCCGGTTTGTGACCGGACTGATCCTGCCCGTGAGTGGGGGCGCCGAGCTGGGTTACCGTAGGGTGATGAGATAGTGCATATTATTCCTTATATTGTCTGGTGAAATCAGCCAATGGAACCGGAGCAATATAAAAAACTATATCTCTGCAAACGTATTGTACAGGCCAAATTGTTTATTGACCTTCATTACGCCGAAGACATCGACCTGGAAGAGATTGCCTGCACGGCCTATTTTTCCAAATTCCATTTCTGCAGACTCTTTAAAAAAGCTTATGGCAAGACCCCGCACCATTATTTGACGCAGGTGCGTATAGATAATGCGCTGCACTTATTGGCACAGGACGTTCCTGTGGCCGAGGTCAGCTTTCGGGTCGGGTTCGATAGTTCCACCTCTTTTGCCGCGCTGTTTAAAAAACATTACGGTGTATCGCCATCGGATTACCGGGCGAGACGGCTGAAAAAACAAGCCGCTCTCGCATCAAATCCGCTACAAGCCGTACCAAATTGTTTTGCAGAGACCCACGGCTGGAAATAAAGCAATATTCAATAGTTCAAATCGGCCAATTGGTGGCATCTTTGGTAAAAACAAAACAGCATGATCACCAGAGTCACGCACATGTGTGTCTATGTCCTGGATCAGGACAGCGCATACGATTTTTACGTTAACAAACTGGGTTTCAAAGTCCACACCGATGTCCCCATGGGCCCCGATGCCCGCTGGCTCACCGTCACGCCACCAGAGCAGCCGGAATTGCAGATAACGCTGTTTCCGGTCAAAGAGGGCAAAATGTTCGATGCGGAGACGACCCGGACCATGAAGGACCTGGTCAAAAAAGGCACGTTTGGCGCCGCCGTTCTTACCTGCCAGGATTTGATGACCACCTACGAAGAATTAAAAGTAAAAGGTGTAGAGTTCATTAAAGCCCCCACAAAAGAATTCTACGGCTACGAAGCTTCCTTCAAAGACGACTCGGGAAATTGGTTCTCCTTGGCACAACTAAATCAAGAGTAATGAAAACCGTGTTTGACGATGCCAGTCGCCGGGAACTCACCGGCAGGCTGGATAAGCTGACCACCGAAAACCGGCCCTTATGGGGTAAGATGACCGCGCCTCAAATGGTAAAACACTGCCGTCTTTGGGAGGAAATGATCCATGAGAATAAATTGTTCAGGCGCCCATTAATCGGCCGGCTCATCGGTCCGATGATCTTAAAGAAAGTCCTGCAATCTCCGGAGTTCCGCAAAAACAGCCCGACCATCCCGGCTATGCTGGTGACAGATACGGGCATTGACCTGCAGGACGAGCGTCGCCGGTTGGTTGCGTTGGTCGACAGTTACCCCCGGTATAACCGGCCGGATAACAGCTTTATTCACCCCTTCTTTGGGAAGATGACCCGGGACCAGATCGGCAAAATGGCTTACCTGCATCTGGATCATCACTTGAAGCAGTTTGGGGTTTGATAATTTATTGATATTCAATTGTAAACAGGCGTCCGTTTTCGACTTGTGCAAATTTCACATTTCATGTTAGATTTGCACAAATCATGCGAGTGCCCTTTACAGTTTCAGTTTCTCTTTTGAACTAAATCGGTTATTATCAACGCAATATGAACACCCTATAAGACTAGTTTGACAGGCAGGCTCAGTTGCAGTAAATTGACTTCTGAATGGAAGGATTTTTTCAAAAAATTATTGATGTTCTGAACAGTTGCGAGATTCCTTACATGTTGTCGGGGAGTGTTGCCATGAGTTTATACATTGTCCCTCGAGCTACGCAGGATTTCGATTTCATCGTTCATTTGAGACCTCAGGACATCGATGAGTTTGTGGAAAATTTCAAAGAGGGATATTATTGTGATAAAGATGCTATTAAAGATGCAGTGCAAAATCGAAGGATGTTTAACATTATTGACCATGCCACTGGCTTTAAGGCAGATTTTGTCGTTTTGAAAAATGAACCATTCCGGCAAAACGAGTTCACCCGTAGAATCCCTATGGAATTTTTCGGAAAGACAATCTATGTGGTCTCTCCTGAAGACCTTATTATCTCCAAATTGATCTGGATACAAGAACTTCAGTCAGCAATTCAAATGGCGGACATTAAAAACCTTATTGTATCCGATAATCTGGATTGGGACTACATCAATTTGTGGATACGAAAGCTTAACTTAAATACTTTTAATCTTTTACGCCATGAATGATACTCCACAAAATATAAAAGACCTACAGCTAAAAATCTGGCTCTCGAAGCCTCCAATGGAGCGGCTCAGGCAAATGATGGAAAACAATGCTATGTTATATCAATTTTGGTCTAACGCGCAACGATCTCACAATAGCCATGACGAAAAGCCTTCGGCTCGAATTCGCAAAAAAAACTAACCAGCGCAAAATAGTTACAGACGGGTTGCACCGGACGGAATTTTCCCTGCCCAAAATTCACGACGCTGGGCAATATCTCCGAGGTCCATTCTAAAGTGCGCCCACGTATTCGCCCCATTCAAAACGGCGCAATGCCAGTCGCCTGTTACCTTATCCGAAAATTGCCATAAGATATGGTAGCCATCTTCGTTAGAAAATCCCTCATCATCTGCTTGCAATATACCGCCGGTCTTATTCCAAATTATATTCCTCACAACGCTAATTATCGAATAGTTATCATCATCAAAAGCACTCTTCAATAATTGAAATGCATAGATCACTTTAATCTTATCAAAATACCGATCTAACCATTTTGCTGCCGGCTCAGGTTTACAATCAGCAATAGCTACTCTTAATTCATCCAATTCCTCTTTACCCAATTCTCCATCGACAACCGGATTTCTTTCTATTTGAGCCAGATCATCACCTTGCTCATTTGATATCGAAAGAATCGACCAATTGTTGGGACCTTCGGTTTCGCCGATAGAAAGGTTTGACTTGAGCTTTTCTTTTTTGAGGGCCGCTGCTACATCCTTTACTGAAATGTCCGGATCTTTTACTCCTAAAATCCTTATATAATAGCCCATATTGAGGAAAGTTAAGTAAGATAAGCTATGAAGACAATTCCAAATTAAGCTATGCTAACTATTGGTTCGATCAATTCTAAGGTATTCTCGCTGATTTTCGGCGAGCCTGAGCGAGATGCAGCGGGAATCGCACAATTATCTAACCGAGTGACGGATGACTTGGCGGCTTTCTACGAACTATCTTAATCAAATTTCGTCACATCTATCGTGTAGCTATCCAGAAGTAACCCATTCACAAGCAGGATATTATATGTTTTAGGGAGCAGTCATGGTGTAGTTTTAGCTGGGATTATTTAATGGCGGCACCAATGTTTATATTTGCTAAAAACAATATGCCAGCAACTCTGCCTGGAAATCTACTAAAGCTCGAACCTCATTTAAAACTGCGGAAATGTCCTTATTGTTCCGTTGATACCCCTAATTTTACCTCAAATGCCGGTTTTATAACCGCGGCAGACAATGGAACGAATCAAAGACAATGGCAAGTGTATTCTTGTAAGAGATGCGGAGGCGTTGTATCTGCTGCTGGACCTACCAATACTAGAGAAGTATTGGAAGTATACCCTTCGCCGCCAACTGTGGATGATGTCTTACCATTGAAAGTCAAAACATTTCTTCAACAGGCAATGGATAGCATTTTTGCCCCAGCAGGTTCTGTAATGCTATGTGCAAGCTCTGTTGACGCAATGTTGAAGGATAAGGGCTACAGCCAAGGATCATTATACAAGCGGATAGAGGAAGCTATTCAAAATGGGCTCCTGACAAGAGAAATGGGAACCTGGGCACATCAAGTCCGTCTTGACGCCAATGACCAAAGGCATGCAGATGAAAATGCGGACCTTCCAACAGTTGAAAATGCGAAACAAGCGGTTGAATTTACAAAGACTCTTGCCGAATTCCTTTATGTGCTTCCATCCAAGGTGAGCAGAGGTATTGCAGCCACTCAACAAAAACCGTGATTTACCTATGTTTGGTATGATATTTTCACAATATGGCAAGAACCCATTTACAGCAGGATTTTGTCCCCACAATTGACAAATTGAACGATCAGCTCTGGTATTTTTTATTTGCTAGTGAAGAGCTCAATAAACAAATTTCCTCATTCAGCACTCGGGCTAGAGAGAACTATACTACAGACTTATTTCATACGAATCCTTATTCATCTAGAATACACATACCTGTTGCTCAATTGCTCGAACAGCAACAAAGAAACAAACAGTTTACGTTTGGGTCTTACTTTTCTTCTGCTTATGAAACTTTCTCTTATTATTTGCGTGAACTGTTTCAGGCCTTAGTGACCTTCAATGGTTATGCAGGACCTTCATGGAGAAGCAGTGATGGGCCAGAGCGCAACATTGAAAGATTAATTCACAATAATGGGCTTCCTTCGCCGCCGATACGAATTTTACGAACAATCGGATATTTGCGATATAAACGTAATCATTTTACCCATTTGGCAACATCTGCCTCACCAGTATTCACTAGTTTTGCGCGCCTGCACGGTGCTGATCTGAATAATGATTGGGTTATTCCCAAAATCGTAACTCATTTGGATTTTACAGCAACAACAAATCCTTCTGAGTTTACCCAAGAAGGAACAATTGATCTGTTTAAAATACTTCGCATTGTATTGATTGAGCTTGACGAGTACACTGGAGGGTTGTTAGATATAAAAGGCATTACTCATTACTTGGCAAATCAAATATTTGGTCATGAGTCGATTAGAACCAATCTTTTTATTCGTAGGCAAAGAACTTCACGAATCCAGACCCAGGCCCGTATGATATTTCAGAGAAAACCGGCTGAAGCCGATTGTACCCCCTTTGTAGCAACAATTGGGGTAAGATAGGTATTAACATCCCTTCAGCGGGCTCACCCAACCGAATTGAACTCCCATTGAATACAAGGTAATTTCTTTCAAAAAATGAGAATATTTGCCAAAAAAACCGCTGAGGCGCAGCGGGTTGAAGCGAGATGTAGTCCCGACAGGAATCGAACCTGTATCAAAAGTTTAGGAAACTTCTATTCTATCCATTGAACTACGGGACCATGTGCCGAAGGGATCGCGGAAACGCCGTAAAAAATGAGTGGCGCCGGGGCCCCGGGCAGGGCCGGCAAAAATAAGGCATTTTTTTTTAGCTACAGGGAAAAGCTTAGTTTGAGCTCTTTAAAACTTCTCCATTTATGAATCGATTGCTCGTCGCTGCGTCTTTACTGCTGGCCCTCATCGGCCGCGCGCAAAACGCCGAAGCCCAGGGCCCGCGCTTCAGCCACCAAACCATCTTCGTGACCGATCTCGACCGCGCGGCAAATTTTTATGAAAAGGTCATGGAGCTCAAACGGATCAGCGAACCCTTTCATGATGGGAAACACGTATGGTTCAGGATCTCCGAGCATGGTCAGCTGCACGTCGTTTCAGGGGCAAAAGAAGACATCCCTCACGATATCAATATTCACCTGGCTTTCAGTGTGCCCGATATGGCCGCCTTTACAAAACACCTGGATGAAGCAGGCGTGAAATATGGCAACTGGGCGCAGAACACCAAAACCCCGCAGGTCCGCCCCGACAAGGTCCAGCAGATCTACCTCCAGGACCCCGATGGATACTGGATCGAGGTCAATGATGATAAATTTTGACGGCCGGGTCTGATAGCACTATCTTTGCGCCCTATGAAGTTTTACAATTTCATCATCAAATATCGCCCCCACATAGCCATTGTGTTCCTGATCATCGCCATCGCGACCAATGTCTATGCCGGATTCTGGCCAGCCTTCCTCCCCTATCTTATCGCCGTAGTCCTGCTCTTTGGCTATTTCTTTTTCGGTCCGCTGCGACTCATCCAGGAGCATATGGAAGCTGGCAATATGGAAGCCGCGGAAAAAGTGCTCGATTCGGTAAAATTCCCCAACCTGCTCTATAAGCCCATCCGCTCCGTTTATTATACCCTGAAAGGCAATATCGCCATGATGAAACAGGACTTCGCCGGCGCGGAAAAGAACATGAAGAAAGGACTGGATCTCGGGATGCCCATGAAAGAAGCGGAAGGCGCCAGCCTCCTGCAGATGGGCATGCTGTCGATGCAGAAAAACGATATCAAACAGGGGGAAAGCTATATCCGCCAGGCCATCCGTAAAGGCCTTCCCGATAAGGAAAACCAGGCCGCCGCTTTCCTGCAGCTCTGCTCCATCATGATGACCAAGCGGGAGTTCCGTGCCGCCAAGGAATTCTTCCGCAAGGCCAAGGCATTGAAACCCACAACCCCGCAGATCGTCGATCAGATCAAGCAAATCGAGAAATATATATCCCGCATCCCAGGCTAGACCGGGCGGAGAACAATCCCTGGCCAGGCGCACGAAAAAGGGGCGAGTCTCGGGACCGGGCCGCCCGCGAAAGGCGCAAACCCCAGCAAGCCTCAATGCCGCGGGGTCGTCGCGGCGCGCATGGTAAGAGGCCCTGCATGCTCGGGAAACACCCCAAAGATCGACTCCACCACCTTTCGCCGATAGAGGAATACCTCCTCCAGCCGCCGCCGGACAAAGAACGCGTTGGCCAGAACGCCAAAGACGCCTAATGGGACCATATAATGAACGAGGTCCGTCATCTCGACGCCACCGTCTATTTTTCGAAAATGATGCTGATGATGCCAAAGCCTGTAGGGCCCCCGCCGCTGCTCGTCGACGAAATAATGCCCCTCTTCCACCTGCGTGATCTCCGTGAGCCATCGGGTACGGAGCCAGGCCAAAGGCCGCAGTTTGTATTCGATGAGTTGACCGGGATAGATGCGATCCCCACGTGAAGGAGACAGGATCACGAGTCTAAAGTCCGGCGGGGTGATCTGGGGTAAATTGGCAGGGTCCGCAAAAAAAGACCACACTTTATCCAAGGGAGCGGGGATCAGCTGTACCCGATGTAAGATCTGAACGGCCATGAACCAAAGTTACATCAATTCTCGAGCGTTTTGGTACCGGGCGAGGTTACACAGTCTACCATCTGACGAAGGGTACGCAGGGACAGACTGTTCTTTTCCAGGAAATCGAAGGTGCCATATTGTAAGAACACCTCCTTGGTATTTAACCCTTTTTGACTGGAGAATAAAATGACATATACATCCGGGTCGATGTCGCGTACACGCTGCAGGGTGTCCAGTCCATTCATTTTACCATCCAGGTTATAGTCCAGGACGATAACGGAAGGGTGTTTGTCCAACTCGGAAATACACGATTCCCCGTTAGTATAGAAATGAATGTTGCTGCTAAGTGACTCCAGCTCCTTAGCGATAAGGCTTTGATAGATGACGTTATCTTCTACGACAAAAATAACAGGCTGTTGATTGAATTCCATGGTGATGGCTGTATTGCGGAATTAGACCATGGAAAATAATGCCAGAAAAAAAATTGATCTATTTTGTTGATTATCAATACTGTTCTATAGGACCCCAGGGTCGGTCGCTCCCTTTATGGGAATTTCCGACTGACCATGGGAATCATTTTAGCACCTCGGTCTGCAATTGATCGATACACTCCCTGATCACGGAATCGATGTTGCTGACCAGACCGGGGATATCCTGCAGGCCTTCTTTTTGCCGGGCGTTGGCCTCCACCGTCCGGATCTCCTGACGAATGGACTTGATACCCATCGAGTCGATGGTCGACTTTAGCTTATGCGCAGTCTTGCCCACCTGTTCCCAATTCTCCTCCTGCATGGCATTTTTCAGGTCCTGCACATTCTGAGGCACCGTTTCGATAAAAAGAGCGACCATCTTTCGGATAAACCCTTCGTCACCACCGGATACGGATTGGACCATCGAAAGATCATAAAGTCTGGAATTCTCGACTGTCATATTGCTGTTGTTTTTTAGGAAAGTTTCAGAGGAAGAGGCAGCCGCTGCAGGCTCCACGATGGTCGAAACCACAGGCTCCTCCAGCGGCGGAAGGTTTCGGGAAATGACCCGGAACAGCCGGGCTTCATCAAAGGGTTTGGCCAGGTAGTCCGTCATCCCTGCCGCCAGGTATTTTTCACTGTCGCCCTTTAAGGCGTTGGCGGTCAACGCTATAATAGGTATGCCGGCTTTTACCGGGTCAGCCAGCCGCCGGATATGCTGGGTAGCTTCAATGCCATCCATCTCGGGCATCTGCACATCCATGAGGACACAATCAAAGCTCGACTGCTCCATCGTCTCCACCGCCTCCCGGCCATTGCCGACAATAACCACTTCAAAATCCCAGGATTCCAGGATATGCCGCGCCAGGTATTGGTTCAGCTCGACGTCCTCGGCAACGAGGACCCTTCTATGTCCAAGGCTCTTGTAATCTATCTCCTGACTAACTTCGTTTTCCTGCATAGCTACAATACTTAAATGATAGGGAACGCGTATGGTAAAGGCCGATCCCTTGCCTTCTTCACTGGCCACTAACAATTCGCCATGCTGCATCTCTATCATGTTCTTGCTGATGGCCAGCCCGAGACCGGTTCCTCCATACTTGCGCGAGATAGTTACGTCAGCCTGCTCAAAAGGTTCAAAAATAGTCCGCAATCGCTCGTTACTGATCCCGATGCCTGTGTCCTGCACCACGATCTCTATGACGACTCCATCTTCATTGCGGGCAATGATGCCGGTCGCAATATTGATGTGCCCCTCGTCCGTGAACTTCAGCGCATTGCTGAGGACATTGTTCAACACCTGGCTAAGCCGGTACGGGTCGCCTTCGACGACCAGGTCGGCAGGAATGGAATTCTGGAAGACAAGCCCGAGTTCCTTTTCCTCAGCCCTGTAGATAAAACTCTGGATAGTAGTAGCGATCTTGTCTACGATCTTGAAAGGGATCCGTTCGAGCTGCAATTTACCTGCCACAATCTTCTCGAGATCGAGAATATCGTTGACAATGACCAGGAGGTTGTTGGCCGAATCCTGTATCAGTTGAAGATAATTTCGTTGTTGGTCGTCAAGTTTTGTCTTGTTGAGCAAGCTGGCAATCCCGAGGACACCGTTCATCGGGGTCCTGATCTCATGGCTCATATGCGCCAGAAAAGATTCCTTGGCCTTAGCAATCTCATCCGTCAACTGCTTGGTGAGCCGAAGCTCTTTCTCCATCTTTATCCTGTCCGTGATATCCTGGGCAAAGCCGATCACATAGGGATCCGCACCTGGCTCCGACATCCGGAAGTTCTTGTATAAAAGATAGATGACGTCGCCTTCTTTGCTGAGCACGCAGAATTCGCCGCTGACGGCCGTCTCGCTTTCCCGAATGGCATTTATATACCCATCTTCGAAACCGGAATGATGTTTTTCCGGGATGATCTCGCGGATATTGCGGCCCAGGAGCTCCTCCTCCCTATAGCCTAATACCCGGCAGATGGCCGGGTTGGCGGTCAGGAACCTGCCCTCCATGTCATGCGTGCAGATCAGCGCCTGACTGTAATTAAAGAGATCGCGGTATTTTTTTTCACTGAGTTTTACCTTCTCCTCGAACTCTCTCGTCTCCGTAATACGGACTACATAGATGATCACACTCTGGAACTGGCCGGTTGCATCGAACAGGGGATGTATCCGGTGCTTAAAGTGCTGCACCATCCCCTCCTGGTCCTGGACCGATTCCGCCCACTCTACCATCCGGCGGGTACGCCGGGCCTTTTCGAAAACCATCCGGCGCGCCCGGGCTTGTGCAGCGGGCCGGCCGGCATATTGACAAAATTCCTCATTGGTCTTACCGATCATCCACTCCCGAAGCTGCGGGTCGGGTATAGCACTATGATTCGCATACAGGAAACGGTATCCTGCATCCGCTACAAGAATTTCCGCCGGAACCTTGTCGAGGATCTCCTCAAAAAAGTGGCTTTCTAGTTGCATATCCCTGGGGCCTGGGGCCTTTTTTACTTCATCTTCAACTCCCCGTTTTGGATCATCCGGTAAAGCGTGGACTTGCCTACATCCAGCTTCTTCGCGACGAGCAAAACGTCCTTATCATATTTATCTAAATAATGCTGCAGGATCTGTATCTCGAATTCTTTAAGCGTCATTTCCTTGTTCAACAGATCGGCGATGCTGGCCGAGGTGTTCAATGTAATGTGCTCTGCCTGGATGACCTCCTCGTCCGCCATTACGGAAGCCAGCTCCACTACCGATTTCAGCTCCCGCACATTGCCGGGGAAAGGGTATTGCAGCAGCTTTTGCTGGGCCTCCGGCGCGAGCGTCTTCTTGTCCAGCCGGTTCTCCTTGCAAAACCCGTCGATAAAGTGCTTGGCAAGGATCAGGATATCGTTCCCACGTTCCCGTAAGGGCGGCAGCTGGATCGGCAAACCGATCAGCCGGTAGTACAAGTCTTCCCGGAAGGTCTTGTTCTTGACCTCTTCCAGCAGGTTCTTATGCGTGGCCACCACGATGCGGACATCGATCTTGGTGACGGTGTTACTGCCGATCCGCGTGATCTCCCGCTCCTGCAATACCCGCAGGAGTTTCGCCTGCAGGTTGATATCCAGCTCGCCGATCTCGTCGAGGAAGAGGGTCCCCTTGTCCGCCTCCTCGAATTTTCCTATCCGGCGGGTAACCGCTCCCGTAAACGCTCCTTTTTCGTGCCCGAACAACTCGCTCTCGATGAGATCGCGCGGGATAGCCGCCACGTTGACGGCAACAAAAGGCAGTTTATGCCTTTCCGAGTTATAATGTATCGCCTTGGCGATCATTTCCTTACCGGAACCCGTTTCGCCGGTGACCGAGACGGTTATATTCGTCTTCGAGGCTTTTTCGATCATGGAGAAGACCTTCTGTATCTGGTCGCTCTTGCCTATGATCATCTGGGAAAAATCATATTTCCTGCCGACCTGGCTCTTTAAGGTCTCTACTTCCTGTTTGAGGTTGCTGATCTCCCGCAAATGCAGAATGCTGTTCCAGAGACGGTCCTTGGTGTCATCATCCTTTACGATATAATCGAACGCCCCGTTCTTGAGCAGATTGATGGCCGTAGCCACGTCTTCCTGGCCGGAAATGACAATGACCCGGATATCCGGATTGTGTTCCTTGATCTTCTTCAGGACCTCCGCTCCATCGCAATCGGGAAGCGAATAGTCCAACGTCACAACATCTGGATTCTCATGTAGTTGTGCGAAAAAATCGCGTGGAGATTCAAATCTTTTTACCTCGTACTCCGGATTTAAAGAGAGGTAGTGTTGAAGCATCGAGCCATACCAGACATCGTCTTCAACAATAAAGACCTTAAAGGAATGATGGTTTTTCATATCTGCGTTTATATAGGATAAGATTCTAACGTTGATTTGGCGAATTTATTCCCATATTTAGACATTTTCCAATCTATTCTGCCTCTTTTCGACGAATAAAGACGGTTTTAAGGCATTTGGGTATTTTACTAAAACGGGAAAGCTGCTGAATTCTTATGTCGGCCGGACGGAAATGGGAACATTCGTACCTTTAGTCCATGTCGATCAATCGGGAGAAGCTAAGACAGCATTTTATCCAGGAATATCAGCAACTCAATGAGCGGCAACAACTTGCCGTTGATACCACGGAAGGACCCGTAATGGTCATCGCCGGGCCGGGTACCGGCAAGACGCAGATCCTGGCGGCACGGATCGGGAAAATACTCCTGGATACAGACGCCTCGCCTGAAAATATCCTCTGCCTGACCTATACCGATGCGGGCACCATTGCCATGCGCCGCCGTCTCCTCTCGTTTATCGGACCGGATGCTTATAAGGTCAATATCCATACTTTCCACTCCTTTTGCAACGACATCATCCAGGAGAACCTGTCCTTGTTCGAGAAGACGGCCCTGGACCCCATAAGCGATCTCGAGCGCATCCAGCTCTTCAAGACCCTGATCGATGGATTTCCCAAGAATCACCCCCTCAAGCGCTACCGCGGAGACGTCTATTTCGAGATGTCTAATCTGAAGAACCTCTTTAGTACGATGAAACGGGAAGGTTGGTCCCCCGCCTTTATAAACGAAAAGATCGACCAGTATCTGGCCTCCCTGCCGGCTCGCGAGGAATATATCGCCAAAAGGGCCACAAGGGAATTCAAAAAGGGGGATGTCCGCGCCGATAAGATCGCCGAAGAGAAAGAACGCATGGACAAATTAAGGGCTGCCGTGGGCGAATTCGATCGTTTTCAGCAGCTGATGCGCGAGCACGACCGGTATGATTTTGATGACATGATAAATTGGGTTATCAGGGCCTTCGAGGAGAATCCCCCCCTGCTTTTATCCTATCAGGAACGCTATCAATATATCCTGGTCGACGAATACCAGGATACGAGCGGTACCCAAAACCGGCTGATCAGCCTCCTGATAAGCTTCTGGGATAAACCCAATGTCTTTGTCGTCGGGGACGACGACCAGAGCATCTACCGGTTCCAGGGCGCCAACGTAGAGAATATGCTGGACTTTGCCCAGGAATATGCTAAAGACCTGCTGACCGTGGTCCTGACCGATAACTACCGGTCCACCCAACCCATCCTGGATATCTCCCGGGCATTGATCGAACGGAACCAGGAACGGCTGGTTACACAGATACCGGGCCTTTCCAAACATTTGGTGGCCAGCCATCCCCGCACCGGGCAATTGCACTACCCACCGCAATTGCAGGAATATCTCAGTCCGAGACAGGAGATGACGGGCATCACCTTTCAGGTGGAAAAGCTGCTGGCCGGTGGAGTAATGCCCGGCCGCATCGCCATCATCTATAAAGAGAACAAATACGGCGAGGAGCTATCCCGCTTTCTCCAGCTAAAGAATATCCCCGTCTATAGCAAACGAAACCTGGATCTTTTCAGCGTTCCGCTGGTGCAGCAGCTCCTGCTCCTCCTCCGGTATCTCTGGGCAGAACACGATGCTCCCTATGGCGGCGACGAAATGTTGTTCGAAATCCTGCATTTTAAATTTTTCGGCATCGCGCCCATCGAGATCGCGAAATTATCCGTCGAAGTGGCGGACAGACAGTTCGGTGATCAACGCACTTCCATCCGGCGCCTGCTGTACGAAAAGGCGAACCGCCCCGCCCGCGATCTGTTCGACCAGGGCCTGCCCGAGCCCTTGAAGAAGGCCAGCAGGACCCTGGAGAAACTCATCGGCGACGTGTCCAATCTCGCCCTCCAGGGGTTATTCGAGAACTGTATCCGGGAAACCGGCATCCTGGCCTTTATCATCACCAATCCCGACAAGATCTGGCTGATGCAGGTGCTGACGGCCTTGTTCGATTTTATAAAAGAAGAAGCCAGGCGGGATCCCGACCTCAATCTTGAACAGCTGATCCAGATCGTCGATCTGATGAAAGCCAATGGGCTTGCCCTACCCCTGGTCAAGGTCGCCGGAAGCGATAAGGCCGTAAACCTGCTCACCGCCCATGGGAGTAAAGGGCTGGAATTCGAATATGTCTTTTTTGCCGGGGCCAATGCCGCCACCTGGGAAAAGAAACGCAAACCCGGCGGCGGATATAAATATCCCGATAACCTGTTCTCCTCCGCCGGCAGCGACGGGTCCGGCAGCGAAGAGTTACGCCGGCTGTTCTATGTCGCCCTGACCCGGGTGGAACTGCATCTGTCGATCTCCTATTCGCGCTATCGCGACGATGGGAAAGA
>Ga0210396_10001684_pt1 | contig 23475 bp, 19 predicted proteins | sample IncBWH17OmetaG_FD_155466 | JGI IMG/M metagenome (GOLD analysis project Ga0210396, IMG submission 155466) | Forest soil microbial communities from Barre Woods Harvard Forest LTER site, Petersham, Massachusetts, United States - Inc-BW-H-17-O ... | reverse complement strand
AAGCAATCTCGCTCCCTCCCAGGAGACACTTCGCTGAGGGGCCGCGCCCGGATCATCCGTGCGTTGACTGCCCTGGATCGAAACGGCTTGGAGTCGGCTCTTGGGTCCCACCAAGCGAGCCCATGTCCTGGGTGTGGTTCGAGCTGCCCAGGACGTCGTGTCGGACGCGCGAGGAACCAAGGCTCGCTCGCGGCTACTACACTAGGCGCGCTGCGCCCTTAGCTCAGCTGGATAGAGCGTCGGTCTACGGAACCGAAGGTCGGGAGTTCGAATCTCTCAGGGCGCGTTCATCGCGGCGCACCAAAATGCACCATTTGCAGGGATTTTGTGTCTACGATGCTTGGGGAAGTCATCTGGACGCACCACAGCAAACCTGCGGCTACGGGACTTAATCGTGATATATCCGTGATATCGCTCGGCGCTACGAGCCTGGGCGAAGGAGTACGGATTGCGTCGGGAGTAGCTCGATATCAGCTCGTCCGGCTGGCAGTTCCGGCGTCCTTATGGATGTTGGCCGTGCGGTTTGCGCGGCGGTCGGCACTAGATCTCGAAGGGCTCTAGCAAGCCACGTGCAGGCCTACCCTGATTTCGCTGATCCCTCTAGATATCCGGGATTGCTGGCGATTCAGCCCAATCTGTCTTCGGCCGGCAGTGCCCCAGCCTGGCACTCAGGCCGGCGGCGTGAGGTCCGGAATGTAGCTGGCTAGGAGGGTCCGGCGAACTCGCGGGACCCGTGTTCATGCGGGGGTCGCGGCTGGGGGCGGGATGAGCACCCCGGATTGAGCGGGCTACTACCCATACCGCCCCATTCGGATCGGCCGGTGGGGCCGGGGAATGGGCAACAAGCTGCTTGCAAGATGAGACAAGGCGCGGCACTTTGCAAGACGGCGTAAGATTTCGTTGCTCGGGACTGGTTTAGCTTGGCTTACTCATGGATGAGCTGCTTTCTACATCGACGGTATGGCGGGCTTTGGTCCTACATCGCAGGCCGGGGATGCCGCGCATGATCCGTTCTTGGCGTCGCGATGGGGGTTGGTCAGCGGATGAGGCGGCGGAGGAGCTGCACAGGCGCCGGGCCGAGCTGATCGGGCAGTTGCGTCGTCGCAGTGAGGGGCGTGGCGTCCCCGATGTTGCGCAAGAAGAGATCGTGGACGACGCGATCACGGCAGTCGTCATGTCTCCGCGTGATGTCGTCAATGAACACCATTTGCTTGGTGCTTTCTGGTTGGCGGTCAACCATCGGTGCGGGAGATATCGCGAAGGTAGGCACTTCACGCGCCTTGGCTCTCGATCGCGGATCGATTTCGACGTCGCGTCTCAACACGTCTCGGGCGACGCCAATCCCTTTGACAGTCTGGAGCTGAGGGACCGTTTCGCGCGGGCCGCTGACCTGATGGCTGACCTTGACGCGCAAGAGCGTCGAGTCGTGTCCGTTATGGCTGGCAACGGGGTTGGTCCTGTTTCGGCTGCTCGTCTGCTTGGCCTGCCACTCGGGGATGTGCGTTCGGCCGCGCGTAGCGCGAATGCCAAGCTGGATCGTGTCGCGGCGATCTCTGCCGCTGGGCGCATGTGCCAATTCCGGGCTGGAGCTACTGCAGCGGAGGCAGCAGGCGAAGCAGATGACCGGGAGGCGAGGCTAGCGCGAGCGCATGTGAGGGCGTGTGTGCCTTGCGGTCGGGTCTATCGTCAACTGCGTCGCGAAATGCGTGGCCGGGAGTTTCAGCGGGCGGCCGCAGCGGCGTTCCTGCCGGTGCCTGTGGTCTCTCTGGGACACTCTGGTGGTGTGGGGAAGATCGCTGTCTGGATCGAACAGCGGATCAAGTTCTTGCCTCGGGGCGGAAGCGAGCGGGCAGCAGAGGTGCTTGGCGGCGCTGGAATCGCTAAGGCCGCAGCCGCAGCGAGTACCGCAGTGGTGCTAGCTGGCGGAGCCTTGACGGGAGGACATGTGGTGCGCGTCATCGAAGGCGCAAAAGCTCCGGCGCATCATCATCGAGTAAGCGCCGCGCGAACACCCCTTCAAAATGTCAGTCCAGCGAGAGAATGGACGAAAGCGATTAGCTCTCTGGCAACTCGTAGCCCAAGCACTATCGACTTAGCATTTCGGGTTGGACTGCTCTAGCCACACGAGGGATTGTCCCGAACGACTGCCCATACACTCCCGCCAAGCTTACTAGTATCAGCTACACCGAACACGATCTACAGCTCGCCACGCTGATACTCAAGATTGCTCAAGCAGCGATGCCTGACCAGACAGGCGGTCTAATAGACACAATGCCGTTCGTTTGGCAAGGGCCACGCCGTGGCCGGATTGACACGGGCAAAAGCGACGAGTTTGAGGCTTCGGTCGTCGCGCAACTGCCAAAGGGCATCCGAACGCACCCGGAGTCTAGCCGGCAAGGCTATCTGGAGCCCGACGCGACACTCATCGGACAAGCTGGCAAGGACCGCTGGGCTGTACTTATTGAGTACGACAGGACCAACCGTCCCCATAAGCAGCTCGACCGCCTACGACGATATGATCGTTGGCTGCTCGACGGATGGCGCGAAAGCCACTTTGCCGAACACTCAGCGTCACCCTCAGTAATATTTCTTACAGCACGAGAGGGACCACTTCAACGTCTAATCGAGATCGCGGATCAGACCTTCTCCTCATGGTACGGAAGCAGTCATGTTGGGCCGCGAGAAGGAATTCATCCGGCACGACAACGAACTGTCTTTACGAGCCGCGAGCGCATCCTTGCAGGAGACTGGACAATGCACCGCGCCCCAAGCCTACCCCCGGCCTATCGTGAGAAGCCTGCCACCTGCTCACCTCGGCCAATCGAATACAATCTCCCGTTGCTGTTCGCGACCGACGATAGCAACGCTTGACCTCGAGTGGGCCAGCGAGACTCGCTGTCTATCGACAATTGCTCGGGCAGACCCTAGCCCCGGTTCGGAGGACGCATTTGGTGGGCTTGGCGCGGCGGGTGAGGACTTTCAGTCCGAGGATGAGTGTGCGCGGATCAGGCCGATTTGTCCGAGTAGCGCGATCTAGTCTGGGCGCCCCTCGGTCTTCGCCAGTTCTGCCGTCCTTGTCGAGGTGGCTGACCGTGATGCCCGGACCGTGACGGCTCGCGAACCTAGCTCTTGCGCCTCCTTGGCGGACGCGAATTGACGCACGAGCCTGAGATGACGGTGAGGTCCAGCGCGTGAGTGACTGTGCAGTCGTCGCCGTGTCTAGGCGGCTTTTGGAAGACCGCATTCGGACTAGTATCAAAGCGACTAGTACCCGCGCGGCTATCCGCCACTGGAATACGTGGATATGGCCCACGCAGCCTGGGATTGCCGTCCAATTCTCTAAGTCATAAGAGTGGAAGAGTCGCAAATTGGCGACTAAAATGGCTCGTCGGATGATTGACATTGTTGGCTCAAATCGGCTACGGTGCGCGGCAAGTTTTTGTCCGAGTAGTGGTTCGCCCGAGGAGGCTGATGTTGTTGAGATCGAGGCGTAGGTGTCAAGATGAAGGTTGTCGGTCGCGGGATAACGCATCGAGGGCACCACGTCTTTTGTGCTTCTGCGCCGTCCTGGCGGTTCTGACCGCTGTGGTCCTACCTACGACTGCCGCCTCCGCTCGCACTCTCTCTTCTGAACCGGCTGGTGGCGGTTTGGTCGAAAATCCTGATCATACGTGGACTCTTTACGCTTATGGTCATGTGGTCAGGGTCTATTCGTCTGCTGAAAAGGAAACTATCGATCGTGTGTGGCGCGGTGAGGAATTCGATCTCATTCCTTCTCGTGCGGCCGGTCATGAAGTGATTGGCATTTCGGAAGCCGAAGCTGAAGCGGCTGAAGGGCTGCTCAACCGTTTGCGTACGGGCCAGCCTTACGCAACGAAGGGTGAACGCGAAGTCGGCGAAGGCTATATGCGCACCGTCGAAGAAAATGGAATCATTAGCAAGCTGGGAGAAACGCTGTTCGGTGGCATCAGTGAAAAGACCATTTCTGCAGGCGAAGAAGGTCATGTGGTTGCCATCTCGATTGGTCATGAAATTGAACGAGTGTTCGCGCTGCCTGGATGGAGCGCCGCAGGGCTGACTGGCGAAAAGGCCCACGGCGAAATCGGAGGTCATCCGATCAAGTATTTATGGACGTGGCAACCCCAGTTCAAGGTCCTCGGGAGGCCGGCTTCCTGCACATTGATCCCATTTGACAAAGGCGCGAAAGAAGGCGAACTATGTATCAGTGTCGGACAGCCGGTCCAACTGCTCCAGGAAGAGTGGGACTCCATAACAGAAGAATGGCTGCAATTTAGTAGCTACGACGAAGACGGTTCCTATTCGAGCGGTGAACCGTTCGTGCCTATGAGCTGTCCAGGTGATAGTCCCTACCCAATATGCGGCGATCAGCTAGAAGGCGAACATGAAAAAGACGAGACGATCGGCGAGTATGTGAATATTTCACAGGTCGAAAGCACGACCGAGGAACTTGGTTTCCCCGCCGTCGGCTTTGGCACCTACATGGCAGAAAAACATGAAGTGCTAAACGGTTTAAACGAATCCGAGCCTTCATACAGTTTTGGTGAACACAAAGAAGCCACGTCGCTGTCGAATCCTGACGTGGCGCCGCTTGCTGATGAGCTTGAGATGGCCTACGCTCTGCAGTCTTCGCTTTTGCCTGGCTTGGAAGGCGGGATCGTCCCCAGCCCGATGACTCCCGGCGAACCACCGCTTGAAACCCGGCAAAACCGTTCGACGTGTGGTAAACCCGTTGATTGCGCGACGGGTAACGAGACGATTTCGCAGACCGATATTCAGGTCGGTGGGCGCGGTGTGGGCCTCGACCTGACCCGAACATACAACTCCCAGGCCGCCTCCGCAGGCGTCAAGGGCATCTTCGGTTACGGCTGGACCAGCTCGTTCAGCGATCGTCTCATCCTGGAACCGGCATTGCATCTTGTGTTGCTGGTGACAGCCAGTGGCGCCACGGTTCCCTTCTCAGAAAGCGGTGGCTCCCTCACGGCTCCAGCCTCAATCAGAGACAGGCTTTCGGGCTCCTCAGAAGCTGGCTACACACTGACGCTGCCCAACCAGACGCAGATGAAGTTTCTAGCGTTAAGCGGGCTTCTTGAAACGATCATCGACCGTAACGGCAACGAAACCAAACTCGCATACGACGTAAACGGTCTACTAGAAACGGTCACCGACCCTGCGGGCCGCAAACTCACGCTAAAAGAGAATGCTGAAGGTCTCATCGCTTCGGCGAAGGACCCGATGGGTCACGAAGTGAAATACACCTACGAAAACGAAACGCTCGCCACCGTCACACTACCCGGTGAATCCTCGCCGCGCTGGAGCTTCAAAGCCGACGGTTCGCACCAGATCACTGAGATCACAGACGGTCGCGGCGGCAAAACGATCAACAAATACAACACCAACCATCAGGTCGTAGAACAGACCGACCCGATGACGCATACGCTCGAGTTCGCTTACGCAGCGCTGCAGACAACCATCACAAACGAAGCGACCGAAGCGGTGACATTGGAGAAGTATGCTCCCAATGGTGAGCCCGCCTCGATCACCCGCGGCTACGGCACAGCGCTCGCCACCGCCGAAGCCTGGGAATACAACACCTCAGGTTACGAGACGGCCTTCACCGACGGCGATGAACACACAACGAAATATGGGTATGACAGCTCGGGTAACCTCACGAGCATGATCGACCCGGACGAACACGAAACCAAATGGGAATACAACTCAACCCATGACGTGATCTCCATGACCACACCCAAGGGCGAGACGACGACCATCAAACGCGACAGTCACGGTAACGCTGAAGCTGTAGAACGTCCCGCCCCCGAAGCGAAAACGCAGACCACCAAATACGCTTACGACTCCCACGGGAACGTCGAAAACATGACCGATCCGCTCGGGCGCGTATCGAAATACGAATACGACGCATATGGCGATCGCACCGCTGAAATCGACCCAGAAAGCGATAAGCGCACCTGGGGCTACAACGAAGACTCCCAACTAACGTCAATAGTGAGCCCACGCGGTCACGTCAAAGCCGGGGAAGAAGCGAAATACACCACCAAAATAGAACTGGACGCTCAGGGTCGGCCACTGACCGTGACCGACCCCCTGAGCCACACTACTAAATACACGTATGACGGAGACGGCAACCTCGAAACGGTAACTGACGGTAATTCTCACAAAACCACCTACACCTATAACGCCGACAACGAGCCGATCAAGGTCAAAACACCCAACGGGATAACGACTGAAACCGAATACGATGGCGCTGGCCAGGTCATTAGCCAAACGGATGGAAGCAAACACGAAACAAAATATGTTCGTAACGTACTCGGCGAGGTCACCCAAATAATCAACCCGCTCGGACGGAAAACCACTAAGGAATATGATAATGCCGGAAATCTAAAGACGCTCGCCGATCCAGCCAAACGCACCACCACCTATACATATGATCCCGCGAATCGCCTGACCGAAATTAGCTACTCTGATGTGAAAACGCATGTGGTCAAATATGAATACGACGCTGACGGTGATCGCGCCAAAATAATAGATGGCACGGGTACTACGACATATGGATACGATCAGCTCGACCGTCTAACGGAAAGCAAAGACGGTCATGGTGACGTCGTCAAATATGAATACAACCTTGCCAATCAACCGACAAAGATCATATACCCCAACGGTAAAAGCGTGACGCGCACCTACGATAAAGCTGGACGGCTCGAATCTGTATCGGACTGGCTCACACACACAACCAAATTCGCATATGACGCAGACTCAGACCTGACCACAACGACCTTTCCGACCGCCTCGAGTAATGTCGACAAATACGTTTACAATGCGGCGGACCAAATGACGGAAGTCAAGATGACGAAGGGCGCGGAAACACTTGCCTCGCTCGTCTACGCTCGCGAAAACGTCGGCCAAGTCAAAACCATCACCAGCAAAAGCCTGCCGGGCGAAGAAAAACCAGGCTACACCTACGACGAAAACAACCGTCTAACCAAAGGTGGAGCAACAGCCTACGAATACGACACCGCGAATAATCCCACAAAGATCGGTAGCGGCAAATACACCTACGACAAAGCGTCCGAGCTTGAAACAGGGACCAGTCTCAAATACACCTACAACGAACTAGGCGAGCGTACCAAAACAACACCCACCACAGGACCAGCGACCACATACGGCTACGACCAGTCCGGGAATCTAATCTCAGTCACACGCCCCGAAGAAGGAGCAACACCCAAGATCGAAGACACCTACGCCTACGACGGCACTGGCCTACGCGCCTCACAAACAATCAAAGGGGCGACAAGCTATCTTACGTGGGAGATGAGCGAAGAACTTCCGCTACTTCTCTACGATGGGACCAACGACTACATCTACGGCCCAAGCAACTTGCCGATCGAGCAAATCAACAACAGCACCGGCGCTATGCTCTACCTACACCACGATCAGCAAGGCTCCACACGCCTATTGACTAGCTCGACTGGCGCCAAAGAAGCCACATTCACCTATGGAAACTACGGAGGGGTGACAGGCTCTACAGGCACCGCAACGACGCCGCTCGGCTACGATGGGGAGTACACAAGTAGCGACACGGGTCTCATCTATCTAAGGGCTCGGGTCTACGATCCCACTACCGCACAGTTCCTAAGCGTCGATCCGCTGGTTGCCGCTACACGAGTGCTCTACACCTACACGAGTGACAATCCGTCGAACCGACGTGATCCGCGTGGACTTTTCACGGTTGGGGTCTGTGTTAGCGGGGAAATTGCGGTGGGCATTCGAGTTGGCGTTGGTGTCTGCGGACAAGTGAGTACGTCGGGCGAAGTCGGCGTCACCGGGACAGTAAGTGGTGGGGTCGCTTCTGGGGCCGGCGCGTCTGCCGGGATCGGTCTGCAAAGCTCAAATGCGGAACATATTGCGGAACTGGGTGGTCCGTTTGCACATCTCGGCGGGTCGATTCATCTTGGTGGCGGGGTGTCGGCTGATACGTTCTATGGTGGTGATAACGGGTGCGGTAATCGGACCAGTGGCGGCGAAATCTCTCTAGGGCTGGGGGCTGGTGCTGACCAGTATGGCGCTATTTCAGAAACGGAAACCCTTGCGATTGGCCTTTAGGCGCATAACCCGAAACGGTACTGAGGGGGTGGTCGCGGTATCGTCAACCATCGCATCGTTGGTTTTGACAACGCTAAGTCTTTGGGTATACGTCGGGTATTCAGGATTTCTGACCTGGATCGTTGTTGGGTCGGCAATTGCCACGTTTGCATACGCACTTGGTCGCTATACGCAGATTGCCGGGCGACGCAATCGCGTTGGCGTCCAGGTGGTGTGGTTTCACGCGCCGCGCGCCTGGCGCATCTTCCTATTCGTTTGTGTTGTCTGGGGCGTCGCGGTTATTGTGATCGGGGATCATGTCACGCTCGAAACACCAATGGTTCGTGGCGGTCACTATGTGACGACTCGCTACGGAGATATCGTCCGGTATGTTTCTAGCTCTGAATATCGAGACCTAAGGATGGGGCGATTTCGACTCTTTGGTGGGATCGCGGGTATTTTCGCGGCCGTTGGTGCCACTATCCTTGCGGCAAGAAACCGCGTCGAGAGACCTGACGCCTCATGTTGATGACCTTCGGAGAATCATGCTGCTAACCCTCGTGCGAGGGCGGTCGTTGCCCTTGTGGCTTACGATATTTGTAGTCACTTTCTGCGCCGCCGGTACTATCGATGGCTGTGGCGGTCAGGGCTCGACGGGCACTAGATCACAAGCGCTGACATCGGCAAAGGTCGTCACTGAACGTAGCTACTACGCTCAGGTGAGCGCTGTATGTAGGCGTTACAACGCCGAGATCACGCAGATAGGTCGGAAAGTACGCAGATCACGTGAGCAGGAAGTGCTGCTTGCTCGGGCAACCAACGTCGTCGCGGCCTCGGAGGCTCGCACGCTAATGCAGATCCCTCGGCCGCCGGGATTCGGACGGCTCGCACGCTTGTATCGGGAGATGACATTGGCTGCACGTGGAGCCGAAGAATCAGCGCGGCTATTCGCAGCCGGCCAACTGGTCAGGGCGAATGACGCGTCTCTGAGCGCCAATCACGAGACAGGTGTAGTTAACGGAGCCTTCAGGCGGCTGGGCCTATCGATTTGCGCCGAATGAGCGGGGATGGCAAGAGATCGTCTTGCCGTTGACTTGGCGGTGGTAGGTGAGGTGCAGAGGGGCCTATGGTGGAGCGGAAGCTCTCTTCTTGGACTGCTCCAACTTAGGAGCTTACGGTAGGATTCCGAATCTCAAGATTCGTCGAATAGGACTTTATGGCTGATCGAGGGACCGACCCTATGGCTGATCGGAGGACAAGTAAGGAGACCGCGCTCGACGGTAAGTCGCCGATTCGTGCTGCCGTGCTGGCGGTCCTGATAGAGCAGTCGGGTCACGGGTGGGATGTGGCGCGTCGTGCCAGTCGTCGCATGGGCGCCTCATGGCGGGTCGATCCCAAACATATCTACCCCTACCTTGAGCGGCTTGAGCGCGAAGGCTTGGTGCGCTCTCAGAAGGATCAGTTTGAGCGCCCTCCGTATGTCCGCGATGTTTACTACCCGACCGCGAGGGGCGAAGAGGCGCGGCAGGGGTGGCTTGCGGCACCGCTCACCACGGGGGTTATGAGGACCGACCTGGAAGTGCGGTTGGGATTCTCAACAGAGGAGGACATTCCCGATTTGCTCCGCGCGCTGGCCGAACGCCGCGAGGAGATTCTGGTGGAAATCGAGGAGAACGCGGCCAGCGACACGGTTCGTGTCTCCTACTTGGCGACCATCATCAACCTGCAACGCTCCTCGGTAGACAAGCGCCTAAAGGCGGAGATGGAATGGATCGAGGAAGCAAGAAAAGAGCTCGAAGGACAGCGCGGTGGGCGGTCGCCTCAATGAGCTTGCTGGCGTTCCGTCAGGTAAGCAAGCACTTTCCTGACGGCGGACGCGAAGTCGCCGTGTTGGATCGTGTCTCGTTTGAGGTGGAGGTCGGTGAGACGGTCGGCCTGCTCGCCTCGCGCCGGGGTGGCAAGACCACTCTGTTGAAGATTGCCGCTGGTCTAATGGCTCCCGACGAGGGCAGCGTCTTATGGGACGCCCTTGAGCTTGTTGAAATGGGCCATGACGAGGCTGCACACGCTCGTCGTCACGGCGGGATTGCGTTTGCCCGTGGCGAGTGGCGGACCAATCGCTCGGCGTCTGTTCTTGAGTACGTCTCGATCCCGCTCTATAGCGGCGATTTGAACATGGTTAGCGCCGAGGATCGCGCTTTGCACGCACTTGAGCTGGTGGGGGCGTCACATCTTGGGCATCGCGGCACGTCAGAGCTTGGCCTGAGCGAACGCCTATTGGCAGAGCTTGCGCGCGCGATCATCCGCAAGCCCCGTCTGCTGCTGGTCGATGAGCCCGCTGTATTCCGCAAGCCGGACGATGCGCGAGCGTTCTACGAGCTGCTGCGCTCACTGCCCGAGAAGGTTGGGTGTGCTCTGTTGATTGCCTCGGAAGAGGTCTCGGCGCTGCGCGGCTGCAGGCCGATGATGAGCCTGTCTGACGGCCGCTTGAGTTCCACGGCTTCCAGGCGGAAGGTGATCGACTTTCCCGGCGCCAGCCAGGATGGGTAGTGAGCACGCTTGAACTACGCGAGGTCGTCAAGCGCTACGGCAGCGGCAACGAGACCGTCAGCGCGGTTGACGGTGTTTCTCTGAGCGTCGCGCCCGGCGAGTTTGTCGCTTTGTACGGGCCGAGCGGCTCGGGCAAGTCCACTCTGTTGATGCTGGCTGCCACGATCAAGCAGCCCGACTCCGGGTCGATCATCTTCGACGGGCGTGAGCTTGCGAGTTTCACGGAGCGCGAGAGTGCGCGCTTCCGTCGTGAGACGGTCGGGATTATCTTCCAGTCCTTCCATCTGATGCAGGGCGCAAGCGCACTCGACAACGCCGCCGTGAAGCTTCTGGCGCTCAATATGAGACTGGGCGACGCACACGATATGGCTCGTCCGTGGCTTGAACGTCTTGGGCTTGGCCGTCGTTTGGAGAGCAAGCCTGCCGAAATGTCGATGGGCGAGCGCCAGCGTGTAGCCATCGCTCGCGCGCTGGCTAACAAACCGCATATGTTGCTGGCAGACGAGCCGACCGGCAACCTCGACTCCAAGCGCAGCCGCGAAGTTCTTGGATTGCTCAGCGAGATATGCGCCGAGCAGGACATCCCGGCGATCCTTGTTACGCACGATCCGCAGGCAACCGCGTTCGTCACCCGCGTCCATACCCTGCGTGACGGCACGCTCAAGGACGGGTTGGATCTCGATCTTCACGCCACGATTCCTGGATGAGACCTGCCCGGCATTTCTGGATCGACCCCTCTTTCTACGGGATTCGACTCTCAGGGCTCTACGCGATCTACCGTGAGCACTGGCGCTATTACCGAGGCCCTGAGCTTATGGCAGGAGTCGGGATTGCCATCGGGGTATCGCTTGTTTTTGGTGTGCTCGTTGCCAACAGCAGTATCCTAAGCTCCACACGCGAAGCGATCAACGCCGTCGATGGTTCGGCGTCTCTGCAGCTCGTCGCACGCTCTCCCCACGGCTTCGACCAAAGGCTCACGCAGCGCGTCGCCGAACTGCCTGGCGTCCAAGCCGCTGCGCCTGTCCTGCGGGAGAGCGCGGTTATCCAAGGCCCAGGCGGACGTGTCCTCGGCCAGTTGGTCGGCGTCAGTCCGCGTATCGTCGGCCTGCAAAGCTCAGCAACAAAAGACCTCGGTGCCGGCGCTCAGCTTCTCTCTGGCGGTGTCGGTCTACCTTCCGGTGTCGCGAGCATCGTAGGCGCCCACTCCGAAGGCCAAGTCACACTATTGGTGAATGGCGTCTCCCACACCATGCAGGTGCGAGCGGTGCTCGACGCTGGCGCTATCGGGCCGCTGGCCACCAGCCGGATCGTGGTCGCACTGTTGGGAACTGCACAGAATCTCACTGGCGAGCAAGGCCACATCACTCAAGTGCTCGTTAAAGTCTACCCGGGCGAGAGCAAACAAGTAGAAGCCGAGTTGGGGCGGCTGGCCGCCGGTCGACTCAACGTTGAGTCCGCAAATCACGAACTGGAACTAGCGCAGACCGCCCTCAAGCCCACGAACCAGTCAACCAGTCTCTTTGCGGCGATTTCGTTGATGGTTGGATTCCTGCTTGCCCTTAATGCCATGCTGTTGACCGTTCCTGAGCGCCGCCGCCAGGTAGCTGATATGCGCGAACAAGGCTATGACTCTCGCCAGGTCGTTGTCGTGCTTGCCTCTCAAGCGCTGGCGTTGGGCGTGGGTGCATCGATTGTGGGCGTAGTGCTTGGTGACATTTTGGCGCGCACCGTTTTTGACGAAGTTCCGAGTTACCTAGCAACCACCTTCCCGATCACCGGACATCAGCAAATCCACATTGCTGCTGTCTTGATTGCCTTCGCGTGCGGAGTGCTTGCGGCGCTATTTGCATCCATGTCTCCGATCCTAGACTTGCGTGAGAACCGAGAGGTTGATGCAGTGTTTCGTGAGCCCGGCGAGCCGGGCCAAAGCATTGGCCGTGACATCATGCGCAACGCCGCTCTACTTGGCTTGGCGATCGTGGCTGTTGCGACGCTTATGGTCCTGCTCAACTCAGGACTAACGATCCTAAGTGGAGTTGCGCTCGGGCTTGCCGCGCCCTGCTTTATGCCGATTCTTTTCCGTACGGCAACGCAGGTGCTCGGTTACATAGCCCGCTACCACCACGGGAAAATGTTGGCAATGGCCACAATTGAACTGAAGGCAACTGCCACGCGCTCTGTGGCCCTGGCAAGTATTACGGCCCTAGCCATTTACGGATCGATGGCTGTCGGCGGCGCGCGAACCGATCTGATCCGTGGGCTCGACCAAGGTATATCGCAGGAGTGGAGTACCGCCGCAGTATGGGTTACACCAAACGAAAACATCCATGACACCGACAGCTTTGGAAGGCAGGGTGCATCTGCGGCGATTATGCGTGTTCCGAACGTTGCGTCGGTCAGCACCCGGCAGGGTTCATTTCTTGACGTAGGTAGTCAACGCCTCTGGATAAGGGCAGCCCCGCCGGATAGCGGCTCCGTGATTCTCCCAAGCCAACTGGCGCAGGGCAATCTTGTTCACGCTCGCGCGCTCATGGCGCAGAACGGCTGGGCGACCGTTTCAAGCGGGTTTGCATCGGAACACCATCTGAGCATCGGTAGCTTGTTTACCCTGCCCGCACCATCTGGCTCCTCCCGTTTCAAAGTTGCGGCGATCACGACAAACATTGGATGGCCACCGGGTACGATCACGCTCAACACCAACGATTACAGCCGCTATTGGCAGAGTACGAATCCCACGACGCTTGCCGTTGATTTGAAGCGCGGGGTTGCTTCGCAAAGCGGTGTGCGCTCCATACGCCAAGCACTCGGGGCTACAACCGGTCTGCGGGTCCAAACCTCCGGGGAACGTATCGCCGAGGTCGAGGGTATAGCTCGCCAAGGTCTGAGCATCCTCAACGACATCTCGAAGTTGCTCTTGCTGATCTCGACGCTCGCATTGGCGGCGGCGCTCTCGACAACGATCTATCAGCGGCGGGGTCGACTAGCCTCGCTCAAGGCGCAAGGCTTTGACCGTCCGCAGCTATGGCGCGGTGTTCTTATTGAGAGCGCCGTGGTGCTTGGGATCGGCTGTCTGGATGGTGCAGTGCTGGGTCTCTACGGACACGCTCTCGCGGACTACTACCTGCGTGCCAGCACCAGCTTTCCGGCGCCGTTTAGCATCGGCGCCGTCCAGATCGTGCTCACCCTGTTGATCGTCGTCGGCGTATCGCTTGCTGTTGTCGCGATTCCCGGCTACTCGGCTGCGGGTGTTCCTCCAGAACTGAGCTTTCAGGAATGAGTACGAGCGTCATGCACTTGCCGTGCCTCGCACGTAAGGCTGTCTCATGTGAGTCCGCCAGTCCTGTGCACAGCGATGGCTTTCGCCTCAGCGGCTCGTCGCTACTGGATCGGGGTATTCCCCGTCGTACAAGGCGAGATTCGCCGTTTGCGCCGATGCGCCGGGGATATTCCCGACCCTGTTTTGCGCAGTCTGGCACTCGACGCTCAGCGACGTAAGCGGGCAAGCCTTGAGGGCGCCGCTGCGTTTGCGACGTTTTCGCCTCGAAAACGACGTGCGGAGGTCACTCGCCTGCTTGTAGACCTTCAAGGTGTTTTTGACTATGTCGACACGCTGATGGAGCAACCGACTGATGTACCGGCTGCCAATTCTCGCCAGTTGCACAGCGCGTTCGTTGCAGCGCTTCAGCCCGATCTTCCACATCATGACTATTACCAACATCATGCTCAGCGCGAAGACGGCGGCTATCTCACCAAACTCACCGATACCTGTCGAGCTGGCGTCCGCGAGCTGCCGTCCTATCCCACTGTTTCCGAGGTCGTTTTGCGACACGCTTGGCGGGTCGTTTTCTACCAAAGTGATATCAATCTCGCCACTGCCGCCGACTATCCCGACCTTGCTTGCTGGGCTAGCGAGCAAGTAGCTGGCAACGAGTTGAAGTGGTGGGAGATCGGAGCCGCGTGTGGTTCCTCACTCGCCATCTTCGCCCACGTTGCGGCGGCTGTCGACCCGAGTCTTACGTCCCGTGAAGTCACGGCGATTGATGCTCTCTACTGGCCGTGGGCCGAGGCACTACACATATTGCTAGACAGTCTCATCGACCGGGACGAAGACCGCGAAACCCAACAACCAAACCTGCTGGATCACTACGCCTCTCAAGATGAGATGAGCGAACGCCTTGAGCTTCTTGCGAGCGAGACTGTGAAGCGCGCGCTCGAGGTGGCGCCGCATCACCGCCTGATCCTCGCGGGCATGGTGGCCCTGTATCTCTCCGATGAGCAGGCGTGGACAGCCTTTGCCCGTCCGGCCACCGAACGCATCCTCGCTGCAACCGGCGTCCTCGTCAAGCCCGCCATGCTCCTCCTCCGCGCTCGCCGCCTCGCACGCTGACAGTCCCGGCACGGGCTTCGGTGCCGTCCTTGGCTAGGTAGCCGCATTAGGACTAGCCGCGTTGGAACTAGGTCTATTACGGTCTTTCCAAAGGTTCGTATTAGCTTCACGATTCGGTCTATGACGACCGACAGCAGTGAGCACGAGCGATCATCGCTCCAAGACTGTCTCGCTATGCAAGCACAGTTTGACGATGGGCCGCGCGCGCTCAACCGAATCGACAGCGAACGTATGGCGGACTTTCCGAGCTGGGTAGCGCAACGGTGTCTCGTCAGGCTCTCAGATATTGGCTATCTAACGGAGGGTCCCGAGGGGAGCTATCGGCTGGCTGGCGAGTCCGAGTCTATGTCTGCTCGACAAGGCGAAGGTGGCACGCTGGACATGGCGGCGTGAGCCCGACGCAGGGCGACAATGGTCAGTCGCAAGGCACGATAGGGGCTCACTCAAAGCGACTGTCCTATTCACTGCAAAGCGGTATCGCGTTCTTGCAGATGTTCTCTGAGAAGCGTCAATCTCTCGGGGTTGCAGAGATGGCTGACCTCACGGGTCTCAGCCGTCCTACCACCCACCGTTACGTGAGCACGCTCCTTCAGCTTGGCTTTCTAGAGCAAGACCCGAAACGCAAGTACCGGCTTGCAGCCGGCGCGGCTGCTCCCGGCGCTGCGGTGATCCACGGGATTCGCCGCTCACTACCGGCGCGGGCCGTGCTCGAAGAGCTGCGCGACTGGACGGGCTACACCGTCAGCATGGGCGCGCTTGATGGAACACGCGCCGTCTACGTTCATCGCCTCTTTGGCCATCGACGCGGCCAGCACATGATCGACCGAGAACTGCGCGTAGGCGCACACATCCCGGCCTACTGCACGGCGCTAGGGAAGGCGATGCTTGCCGGACTGTCAGAGGCCGAGCGTCGTGAGCGTGTCGCAGCGATCCATTTCGTGCCGGAGGGTCCGCGGTCGATCACGACGCATGACAAGCTCCTCGACGAGCTCAGCGGCATGAACCTGCGCGCGCCGATCCTCAGCGACGAAGAGTTTGTGATGGGGGCGCGCTCAATCGCCATGCTCCTTTCATGGCCCAGTGGTGAGTACCCAATGGCCATCGACGTGACCGTGCCATCCGGTGCATACACTGCCAAGCAGCTGCTCAAGGAGATCGGGCCGGGTGTGATGCGAGCGGCCAAATTGATCTCCCAGGTATGAAGCACCGAGTTTGCAGATAGCCGCAAACGGAATAGCCGCACGAAAACTAGGGCCCGTGCGGTCTTTTCGATAGGCAAAGCGTGAGTCAGCATCATTGGATGGCCCGAGCGGATCGGACATCGTGATGATGGTGATGCTGGTGTGGTGGCATTTGCCGCTGGGCTACGCCTCTTTGTGGTTGGGAGCGCTCCTGGTGTTGTGTGCCTACCACTGGCCGCGCTCGCGGGCATCTGGGGTCGAGTTCGGACGCGACATAGTGATCCCTGCTCTATACGCATTGCTCGCCGGTCTTGCACTTGTTGCTGGCTATGCCCTCCTGTCAGCGAGATAGGAAGCGAGGACGAACTTGCATCGAGAGTTAAGGCGTCCTCCACTGCTGATCTTCGCTGAGGTCATGGGCTGTGGGGGTTGTGGGGTACCGGTGTGATGCGTGCGCATTGGGTTGAGCTGGCCGGCGTGGCTGAGATCGCTAACTGTGAAAGCAGCCAAATCCTCGACTTAATCGTGATATAGCCATGACCTCAGCGAGCCGAATCGCCTGTTCTGCCCCTCTATGTCTAGAGATTGGCAAGATCGATCTTCGGTCTACGGAACCGAAGGTCGGGAGTTCGAATCTCTCAGGGCGCGTGACTCAGAACCCCCACCACTGCGGGGCGTTCTTGCGCATTTGGGCCATCAGGCCGATTACTCCTGCAAAGCCAGGGCTGCCGGCACCGATGCAGCGAAGTAGCCAGGGATAGCGATGATCGCCAGGGCTGTGGCAACGACGACGGCGAGGCTCTCGAGCGCCGCCCCTCCCGTGATCGAGTAGCGAACCGGGAAGTTGATCGTCTCGGCGAGTGCACGATCAGCCAGCTGTTGCCCGTAGAGGCCAAACAGCGCGCCGGTTATGCACCCTACCCCGAGCAGCAGCAGTCCCTCGAGCAGGATCGTGTGCCACAGCTGGGCGCGACGGAATCCCTCGAGCTTGAGCTTGGCAAGGCGTGGACGCCGCTGCCAGATCATGGCCCCCATGGCGGCAGCCATTGCGAGCACCGCAACGATCGGTATCAATACGGCGATCTGAGTGAGACGCGAGAGCGCTTGGCGGCTGAGCGCGATCTGTCGAGAGGCGTGCTCGGCTGCGCTCTGGACGAGGAGACCCGAGTGCGGTCCGAGCGCATGCTTGATCTCCTTGACGCCTTGCCCGGCTGAGACGCCCTTATCGAGCAGGATGTTGTAGGCGCTTGCATCCTTGGTGCCCCACGCTTGTGCGTAGTCGCCGGTGTTCATGATGATCGCGCCGGGAGTCCAGCCGACGTTGGTGGACAGGGCCGCGACATGAAAGACGTGCGGGACGGGCGCTGGCAATAGGAATGCTTGCCCTACCTGCAGATGCTCTTCGGTGGCGATCGCTTCTGAGAGCACTACCCATCCACCGGCGCGTACGCGTTCTTCCGCCTGCCGCGGGTCGCCTTGCAGGAGCTGGTTGGCGGGCAGCAGGGGGCTGGCCTGGCGTGGGGGCGCGATCACGAGCGCTCGGCGCCGGCCGATGTCCAGGAGTCCGCTGCGGTAGGTGCGGACGGCTCGTATTCCCGCAATCCGTTCGAGCGTGGCTTCCTGTCTTGGCGCGAACGGACTCGTGTCGAGCAGGTCATAGGAGCCCGCGGGCGAGATCCACACATCGGCGGAGGCGTTCATTTCGTGCGTTGCCTCTTCCAGGCCGCTCAGCAGGTCGCCGTGGGCGCCCTGGATCGCGACGCTGCCAAAGATCGCGACTGCGCCCGTTGCAGTAATCGCGAGGGCCCTGGCGCCGGCGGCGCTCAGCTCCATGGTGGCAACATGGGGGACCGCGCTCGTGAATAGGCGCGCAAGCCTGTTGACGAACGTGAGCGCGAAGTTGAGCGCAAGCGGCAGCACGAGCAGTAGCGCCGCCACGAGCAGAATCATTCCTGGGATCGCCGCGTCAGGATCGGCCAGCAGAATCGCGCTGGCGCCGGCCAGGCACGCCAGCCCGGCGAGCGCTGCTCGAGCAGGTGGGCTCCCTGCCAGGACGTTGCTTGGACCCTTCCTCTGACCCATCGCTACGAGCGGATCGCGCGCGAGGACATCGTGCAGCGGGCTCAGCACCGCCACGACCGCAGCGATCATCCCACCGCCGCAGGCGAGGGCAACGTCCTGCCAGCTGACGCTACGCTCGGAGCCGACAGCGAAGGCGAGCGAGAGAAACGCGGGATTGGAGTGCAGCACGTGGATCGAGAGCTCGTCTCCGAGCGCCAACCCGAGAGCGCAGGAGACCAAGCCCAAAGCGATCCCGTCAAACAGCATCACGCCGATAACGGTTCGGGCGCTATGGCCGTCGCGGCGGAGGTCGACAGCCAGTGCCCTGCGCTGGGGGACCGTGAGCAGCATTGCATTGAAGGCAAAGAGGAAGCCCACAAGTGCGCTGATCGCCGAGAACAGGGCGCTCGACTGGTTGTTTGCCTTTGCCGCCGCCGCAAACAGCTTTTCTTCGTGGTCGATCGCCTCCACATTCAGGCGGCCCCCTGCCAGCGCCCTGAGCATCTGTCTTACGTGGGCTTGCGCGCCTGGAGCGGGGTCGACGAGGATACGGCTCAAGCGGCCCTCCAAGCCTGTCATTTCCTGGGCGAAACGCAGCGGCACGATCGCTACCGCGCTTGAAGCCAGCGGTCCTATCTGACGTTCGTGCAGCCGCGCATACAAGGGTGCCTCAGTCGTGTGTCCGGCAAGTTGGAAGGTCACTTCTTGGCCGAATCCACTCACACCGATCGCCTTGGCCAACGGGGCCGGCAGCACGACGGCGCCGATGTTCCCGAATGGCCTAAGCGCCGTGCCGTGTACGAGCTTGCCGCCGAGTTCGGAGAGGCTCGCATCGGCTCCGATCAACTCGACCGACCGGTTTCCCTTTGGTCCGCCGGCCTGTGCACCGGTTTCGAGCACAGGCGCCGCAACGCGTACGCCGGGAATCGCGCGCACCCGGGCGAGCATGTGCTCGTCATAGCCTTGGGGACCGCGTGCGACCAGTTGCAGCGTGGCCTTGCCGGCGATCCCGCGGGAGAGTCGAGCCACCGAGCTCTGCAGGCTGGAGCTCGAGACCTGCGAGGCGAACAGCAAGGCGATCCCTGCGGCAAGACCCACGACCGCCAAGCATTCCTGCCCCCAGCGTGAGCGCAGGCGCACGCGGTAGAGGTGAACTATGTTCAGGAGTCTCATGGCTTGCTGGCATTGGCGGAGCTCGTGAGACCTCTCAGCCCGGACAGCTCGTCGGCCACGCCCTCATGCCCTTCGCTCATGTGGGCCGAGAGCTTCCCGTCTCGCAGTGCCAGCGCACGGTCGGCATAGGCGGCCGCCATCGGGTCGTGGCTGACAATCACCGCCGCCACGCCACGCTCGCGGCAAAGCTCTCGTAGTAGAGCGAGCACTTCGCGGCTGCGCTGGCTGTCAAGGCTTCCCGTCGGCTCGTCGGCAAGCAACAGACGTGGCTGTGTGGAGAGCGCACGCGCGATCATGACGCGCTGGCGCTCGCCCATCGAGAGTGTCTCGGCGCGATGTCCCAGACGCTCACCCAAACCGAGGCGTTCGAGCAGCGGGGTGACATCCCGCCTCGCGTCGCGCCAGCGCCTGCTTGCAAGCAGCTTCAGCGTTGCGTTGTCGAGCGCGCTTACGCCCGGCAGCAGGTCGAAGCTCTGGCGGATGAAGCCCAGCTCGGAGAGCCTGAACTGCGCGGCTTCGCGCTCGGAGAGCGTCGATATGTCGCGCTTGCCGATCAGGACCTTGCCGGCCGAGGGCGCGAGCAGCATCGCCACCATCAGCAAGAGCGTGGTCTTCCCTGAGCCGCTTGGACCGTACAAGGCGACCACTTCGCCCGCCGGCACCGTCAGGGACACGCCGTCCACGGCTCTCGTCGGCTCGCTACCGATCGCTGGGTAGTGCTTGGCGAGATCTTGTAGCTCGAGCACCTTGTCTCCCGGTTTGCGTGAGCCGGCTCCCTGAGGAGTTAGCTTGAAACCCTGCCGCTGACGTGCACGACGATCGCGTCGTTCTCCGATTCGGCGATCGTGCCGTTGAAGCTCAGCCCGGAGCCGTGTACTCCTGCGTAACTGCCCGTGCCATGTCCGATCGAGATCGAGCCGGAGAAGTTCGCCGTCTTGGCCCCCCTGTGGTAGCTCCCTCCGCCTCTGCCCGATATAGAGCCGCCGTGTACATAAATGTTGACTTCGGCTGTCACACGGCTACTGGAGACCGCAGTCAGGTGAACATAGATCGTGCCTGTCACAGTGCCAGACGCTGAGCCTTGCTCGTTCAGTGTGAAGTTGTGTCTGCTCGTCAGGTGCAGGTGACCCGTCTCGTTGAGTGAGGTCATCCTCGCCAATTGAGCCGCTGGCGCAGGCTCAGAGCCATTGGCGAGGGGGGCTCCCAGGGCCGGGGACGCCGTGAGGGAGAGCGCTCCTACCGTCAGGATGGCGCCGAGCATCGACTTCGGCGGCCGGGCGCCGACCGCTTTGGCTCGCCCGCGTCGACGACCGTTTATCTCGGACATGGGATCTTTGCTGAGGCGCTGCCGCGGGCGCCTTCTAGATAGGTGAATTCGGCTGCAAATGGGAATCCTCCTGTCGGGCAACTCCGGGGCGCCCGAATGCCGGCGAGGTTGTGCGAGCTCTTGGTGCTGTGGCCGATCGTCAGCGTGAGGCTCATAAGCGACACATCGGGCTCCATCGGCAGTGAGGGCACCGGGGGTATGGAGATCACGAGCCGTTCACCGTAGGGAGCTACATCGGGCCGAGCCGAGCCGCCAAACACCAGTAGCTCCTGCACGGGACTGGAGCCCTGCGCGAGGATGTCGAATGTTGGGGTGAGGTTGTCGGGTGGCCCCAAGAACACTTGGAGTGCGACGTTCTCCGTGACCGGCTGTGAGCCGGCGTATGTCTCCACGAGCGCATGTCCGCGGCCGAGCTGTGATCGCGGCGGGCAGCTGCTTGCACCGTGAGCCAGCAGGCGCGCGGCCGTGCAACTGCGCAGACTCGGAACGTCGAGGCTCATCCCTGCGGGCAACCGCACGACGGCCTTGGTCACAGGGGAGGGCTCGCTGAGCTCTTCACCTCGGTAGCCAATGGTGACTGTGAGCGCGCTCCTCGCACCGAGCCGATTGGGATGCAGCGACGGTGCGATGCTCGCCGAAGTAGCTGCTTGAGCGGAGGCGCTCCCCAGGACGGCGAGGATCAATACAACCGTTATAAGGGTCGCCGGCGCGTGCCAAAGTCTCACTTTGTCTCACTCTCAGGGTCGGTAGCGCCAGTCGACCCGGCCGTGGCTCTCGCGGATGCGGCGAGGCTTTCGTATAGCGTCGCCAGCTCATCGCCTGTCGGAATCGCTTCAGGATCGAGCAGTGCCTGCAACTGCAATCCGTCAACCACCGCAAGCATGTAAGAGGCGACGACTTCACGCGTGCGCGCCGGCAATGCGCTGCCTCTTTCGGTGATGTCCATCGCCTCAACGGCCCTTCGGCGCTGCTCTGCGTAGTGCTCGACGAGCTGACGATGCAATTCGGGCGAGCGTCTGCCCTGCAGTAGCGCCTCGAGAAACACCACAAAGGCGGGCTGAGCGTCGGCGATGCCTTCCACCATGGGGCGTGCACGCGCAGCCAGCTGACCCAAAGGCTCTGCCTCTGGGTCAGCTGGGCCCTGCTGCCCGACTCGTGCTCCCCATTCCAAGAAGAACTCCAAGATCGCCTGGTTGAGCAGTTTCTCGCGAGAGCCGAAGTGGTAGTTGACGGCCCCCAAGTTCGCACCCGAGACCGATGTCAGCTCGCGCACGCTGACACCCGCATAACCGCGCTCGCCCACAAGCTGCTTGGCGGCCTCCAGTAGCGCTGTCTTGGTCTGGGTTCCCGAACTCATTCATACGATCGTATCATACGAACGACTGTATGACAGATCTCTATCCGCTGGCTGAATGCTGGTTCGTCCGTCAAGCCGTATCCCGCACCCCCGCGGGCTGACCGGCTCGCAGAAACTCAGCGATCTGCTCGAGCGAGGCATATCCCTCAGTCTTGGTCCGCTCGACAAGTCTGTGCTTGCCGCGAGCTCAGACGCCGATCCTGTGGAGGTGGAGGGAGTTCGAACGACGGGAGCGCATCGAACCCGGGAGCCGTGGGAGCGTCGCGCAGATCCGCCGGCAGCCGGTCGCGGAGTGTCGGCACCCTAGAGCCGAGGCCTGTGTCTAGGTCATCCCAACCGAGCAGCGCCCCGACCTTCCACCGGATTGCCCACAACACGCGGGCCGTACGGGAGGAGCCCTGCGATGGGTCCAGCGAGGCGATCAGCGCCACCAGCCTCGGGAAGTCATCGGGCCCACCCACACCAGGCAGTGAACAACGAGCTGGCAAAGAGTCGCGAGGCAGCCGAGGAGTCGCGAGGCAGCCGAGCTGACGGCGAACGCCCGCGAGCGGTGTGAGCACCAACGGGCTGCTCACAGGCAGACGAAGGCAAGCGTGTGGCGGCGGTTGCGAACGCCGAACCGCGCGACTTCGGTTTCATGGAGTCAAACCCGAAGCCTGCCCAAGTGCTGGAGCATCTGAGCCAGGACGACACGACGGCGATCCGATCGAATCATTCCCAGATCAGCTGTGTTGAAGGGCCAGATGACGAAGCGAACTCTAATTCCAGCAGCGTTGGCGGTTCCTTTGTGCACCCTCGCGGCGATGCTGCCTGCCCCCGCTCTCGCGGGAAGCTTTTCGCCACCCGTACGCTTGCCTGGAGGCCAAGACACCGAATGGCGCTTCGCGGTGAACGATCGCGGTGAAGCCGTCGGTGTGCATGGCGCCGAAAAGGGGGCGCTCTTCTATGCGCTGGAAGCAACAGGAGGGCTCGGCGGTCCGATTGAAATCGGGATCCCCGGCAACTTTGCCTCGACAAAGCAGTCAGTGGCGATCGGCCAGCGAGGGAGGGTTGCGGTCGGACTGTTGTACCGCGATGACACTGTTGTGCCCAGCCGCGAATACAAAGAGCACGAAGGCTCGGGATGCTGCGGACGTGTCGCCCTTTCCAGCTGGCAGCTCGGCCAGCAACCCCCGATAGCTCAGGTGCTCTCAGCCAAGCAAAGCGCGAAGACCGGACCTGATCATCAGGTGTTCAAGGTCCCCTCCATTGTCGTCGGGCCCTCGGCGATCACGGCGTTGTGGACCAGGGAAGGCCCCCAGGAGGTCGAAAACGGACCCGG
>Ga0210396_10001683_pt1 | contig 23489 bp, 13 predicted proteins | sample IncBWH17OmetaG_FD_155466 | JGI IMG/M metagenome (GOLD analysis project Ga0210396, IMG submission 155466) | Forest soil microbial communities from Barre Woods Harvard Forest LTER site, Petersham, Massachusetts, United States - Inc-BW-H-17-O ... | reverse complement strand
AAACGTATATCAGGCAGACCTTGCTCTGGTTCGCGCCGGAGACGATGTCGTCGTGCAGAACGATGCATATCCAGGCACATTTCACGGAAGAATCTCCTACGTCTCGCCGGCGCTCGATCCAAACACGAGAACGCTGCAGGCGCGCATTGTCGTCGACAATCCCGGCGAGAAATTGAAGCGGGATATGTATTGCACCGTCACCGTCACGGCGGGCTCCATAAACAACGCCATCGTCGTACCTGACGCCTCTATCCTGCGCGACGAGAACAATCAACCCTTTGTCTATGTGGCCGTCGGCGCAAATCAGTTTGGCAGGCGCGAGGTGGAAATCGGACAGAGTGAAAACGGACAGACAGAAATCGTGAAGGGCATTTCCGTTGGAGAAAGGGTTGTGGGCGACGGCAGCCTGTTTCTTCAGTTTGCCAATTCGCTGCAACACTGAGGCCTCGAATGATTCATCACGTCGTCCAGTTCGCGCTGCGCCAAAGGCTCCTCGTCCTTCTGTTGACCATCTTCATCGTCGCTGGCGGAGTGATCTCCTTCAACCATATGCCCGTCGATGCTTACCCGGATCTCTCGCCACCCATGGTGGAAGTGATTACCCAATGGCCCGGACACGCGGCAGAAGAAGTCGAGCGTCTCGTCACCATCCCGACGGAAGTAGAGATGAATGGCGTCCCGAAGATGGCTGTCATGCGTTCCATATCTCTCTACGGGCTGTCCGATGTCATCATGACTTTCGACGAGGGCACGGACGACTATTTTGCCCGCCAGCAGGTCTTTGAACGTTTGAGCGAGGTGACTTACCCGACTGGAGTCACTCCTACTCTGGCGCCTCTGACCAGTCCATCCGGACTCGTCTATCGTTACGTCATCGATAGTCCCGACCGCACACCGCAGGAACTGAAGGTCTACGAAGACTGGATCATCGAGCGCGAATACAAACAGGTGCCTGGCGTTGCGGACGACTCCGGCTTCGGTGGCACGGTCATGCAGTATCAGGTGCTGCTCGATCCGGCGAGGCTCTATGCGTACCACGTCACCGTGCCGACGGTAGTGCAGCAGCTTTCCAACAACAACTCCAATGCCGGAGGCGGCTTCTACTCGCAGGGCGGCCAGTTCTACTACGTCCGCGGCCTAGGCCTGGTCCACGATACTGCGGATATCGGCGATGTCGTAGTCGGTTCGCAGAACGGTGTGCCGATTCGTATCCACGACATCGGCGATGTAACCATCGGCCACGCGCCGCGCCTGGGCGAATTTGGATTCAACAAGACCGATGATGCCGTCGAGGGCGTCATCATGATGCGGCGCGGCGAGCAGACCCAGAACGTGCTGAAGGGCGTAGAGGCGAAGACGCAGCAGCTCAATGAACACATCCTGCCGGCGGATATAAAAATCCATCCCTATTACGACCGCAGCGATCTCGTTCAACTCACCATAGACACCGTCGAGCACAACATGCTGTTGGGAATGGCTCTCGTTCTCATCGTTCTCATGGCGTTTCTGGTCAGCTTTCGTGCCGCCGTAATCGTCGCACTTACTATTCCGCTGGCGCTGCTCTTCTCATTTATCTTCCTGCACGCGCGGGGAGTCGCGGCAAATCTGCTCTCCATTGGCGCCATCGACTTCGGCATCCTCATCGATGGCACACTGGTGATGGTCGAGAATGTCTTCCGCGAGTTGGGAGCGCGCGAGGGCCAGAGTTACGATCTGCAGACGGTCATTCTTGCGGCGGCGAAGGACGTAGATCGCCCCATCTTCTATTCTGTCGCCGTCATCATCGCCGGCTATCTGCCGATCTATGCGCTCAGTGGACCCTCAGGAAAACTCTTCCGCCCGATGGCCGACACCGTCGCCATCGCCCTCGTCGGTGCGCTGCTCCTCACGCTCACCTTCGTCCCCGTCATGTGCGCCTGGTGGTTCAAAAACGGCGTTCGGGAGCGGGTGAACAAGCCCTTCGAGTGGGTCCGTGAGAAATACGCCGAAGAGCTGGAGTGGTGTCTCGACCATCCCAAGACAACCATCCTCGTCGCCACTCTTATCTTTGCAGCCACGCTTCTGCTCGTTCCCTTCATCGGCGGAGAGTTCATGCCTCACCTCGACGAAGGTGCGCTGTGGGTACGCGCCACCATGCCCTATACGGTTTCTTTCGAAGAGGCGAGCCGGTTTTCACCTCAGGTTCGCAAAATCCTGATGAGCTATCCCATGGTCACCGATGTGGGTTCCGAACTTGGCCGGCCGGACGATGGCACCGATCCAACCGGGTTCTTCAACGATGAGTTCTACGTGGGGCTAAGAGCCTACAACGATTCCTCCTGGAAAACCGGCACCATCCATAACAAGGCAGAGCTGACGGAAGACATCCAGCAAAAGCTCAAGTCATTCCCCGGCGTCATCTTCAACTACACCCAGCCCGCGGAAGACGCCGTTGACGAAGCGCTGACCGGACTCAAGAGCGCCCTCGCTGTGAAGATTTATGGTTCAAACCTGAATATCCTTGAGAGTCAGGCCCTCGAGATCAAGCGCCGTCTCTCTCAGGTGCCTGGATTCACGGAGCTGACGGTCGTGCGCGAGCTCGGCCAGCCCAGCCTGCTGATCGACGTGGACCGCGACAAGATTGCGCGCTATGGCATCAATGTTTCCGACGTAGAGGCGGTGGTGCAGGCGGCGGTCGGTGGTCAGGCCGCCACGCAGGTGATTCAGGGCGAGAAGTTATTTGACCTCGTCGTGCGCATGAAGCCGGAGTTCCGGGAGAACGCGCAGCAGATCGGCAACCTGCTCGTCGGCACGCCAACCGGCCAGCAGATACCGTTGAGCGAGCTCTCGAATATTCACGAGGCCGGCGGGGCCTCGTTTATCTATCGGGAAAACAACTCGCGATATATCGGCGTGCAGTACAGCATCGAAGGCCGCGATCTCGAAAGCGCCGTGACCGACGGGCAGCACGCCATCAGGGACATCGAAAGATCCCTGCCTCCCGGCTATCGGCTCAGCTGGGGCGGCGAATACGGCGAATTCCTGGAAGCCAAACACCAGATGGAGCTGATTGGTCCCCTTGCCCTGCTCATCATTTTCATGATCCTGTTTGCCCTCTACGGCAACTTCAAATTCCCCGTCACCATCGCTATTGGCGTCGTGCTCACCGAGCCCGTGGGTGCGCTGATCGCGCTGAAGCTGACCCACACGCCATTCAGCGTCTCCTCGGCTCTGGGGCTGCTCGCGCTCATGGGCGTTTCTGTCGAGACGGCCGTCATCCTCGTCTCCTATATCAACAAGTTGCGCCTCGAAAATAAGGACATCCGCACCGCGACTCGCGAGGCGTCCCTGCTGCGCCTCCGCCCCATCATGATGACCGCCCTGGTCGCCTGCCTTGGACTTCTGCCCGCCGCGCTCTCCACCGGCATCGGGTCCGACACGCAAAAACCCTTCGCCATCGTCATCGTGGCGGGCCTGGTGTCGCGGCTCTTTCTCGGCTTCTTCGTCAATCCGGTGCTCTACGAGATGGTCGCCCGCGACGGTGACGTGCTGCAGGTATAACTTGCCCCGGCTATCTCGAGATATGCATCTGACCCGCTAACTCGAAGGCGGCCCGCAAGTTACAAAAACACCTGACGCGGCGGCGTGCTAAAATCGCGTCACTTTTAGCCCCGGTTGCTATCTCGATGCAATCGAATTATGCCAGCTCCTCCGATTTTCCGATTCGGACAATTTGAGGCTGACGTGGCTCGCGGCACACTCAGCCGCAATGGACTGCGCGTCAAATTAGCGGAACAGCCCTTTCAGGCTCTTGTCATCCTGCTCGAGCGCGCCGGCGAAACCGTCACCCGCGAGGAAATGCGGCTGAAACTCTGGCCCCAGGGTGTTTTCGTCGATTTCGACGGCAGCCTGAATGTCATCGCCAAGAAGATTCGCCAGGCTCTGGACGATGATCCAGCCAATCCTCGCTTCATAGAGACAATTCCCCGCCACGGCTACCGCTTCATCGCGCCGGTCGCAAGCAGCGTCGCGCATCTGGCATCGACCTCCAACTCCACCTCGGCCGCCAACACCGTTCTCGTCGGTGGCTCGGAGCCGCATACGACGTCTCATGCCGCTACCTCAGACGACCCGGACGCGCCACCGGTCGCGACCCCTGATGCGTCCGTCACGACGCAATCCGGCCACCGCGCCATTCCTTCGCGCTGGTCGCCGCCATCTCCGGCTTCCCGGGCCCGCCGGTATCTCACAATGAGCGCAATCGTCCTGGCGGCCGGTTCGGCTGCCGGCTGGTTTCTTCATCGTTCCACCAGGCAGACCACACATCCCGCCGCGGCGCTGATGGTGGTCCCGCCGGCCGCGCCGATGCGTCGCTCGGTTGCCGTGCTCGACTTCCACAATCTGTCCGCCGACACTGGGAATGCGTGGCTGGCACCGGCTCTCACCGAAATGCTGCGTACCGAGCTAGCAAGCGGAGAGAAACTGCGCATGGTCTCCGGAGAAGACGTCGCCAGCCTGCACGCTTCTTCGCCATGGTCGCTTACCGACACTTTGAATGCATCGACCACGGCACGTCTCGGCTCCGCACTGCATACGGATGTGTTGGTGTTAGGCTCATTCGTCCGAATCGCACGTCGCGACGGCAACCAGTTGCGGCTGGACGCGCGTATGCAGGAGGCGAAGACAGGAGAGATCCTGGCCGAGGTGGCAGAGGTGGGCAGCGATCGTGACCTCTTCCAGCTCGTCTCGCGCATGGGCAGCCGTCTGCGCAGTCATCTCGGCGCCGGGACTGCCGACACCGACTTCAGCTTCGCAGCGGAACTGCCCGCGGACGCACAGACAGCTCGCCTCTACACTCTGGGCCTCTCCCGCTTGCGGGAATTCGATGCGTCTTCCGCAAAGGACCTGCTGCAGCAGGCAGTCGTCGCGGACCCCAGCTTCCCCCTGGCCCATGCCATGCTCGCGCGTGCGTGGGGACAATTAGGCTACGAAGAAAACCGCAGGAAAGAGACGAAGAAAGCGCTCGACCTTTCGTCACGACTGCCGCGCATGTACCGCCTGCAGATCGAAGGCGACTACTACGAAACGTTGACCGACCACGAGAAGGCTGCCTCCGCCTATCGCGCACTTTTCAGCCTCTTTCCCGATAGCGTCGACTACGGTCTGCAATTGATCACGGCCGAGCTGCGAGCCCAACATAGCGCCGAAGCAAGGGAGACACTCGCGCAGTTGCGCCGGCTCCCCCCGCAGAGTTCGAACGACCCCCGCATCGATCTGGCGGAGGCCAATATCGAACGCAACCAACCGAAAAAGCTCGCGCTCCTCCGCTCCGCGATGAACAAGGCCAACGCCCAGGGACAGAAGTTGCTTTACGCGCGCGCAAGGCAAAGAGAGTGCGTCGCCCTCGTTTATGGTGACAACCCGCAGAGCGGACGCCCCGCGTGTGAGGAGGCCTACCGCATCTATCTCGCGGCCGGCAACCGTTTGGAAGCCGCTGATTCCCTGCGAGTGATTGGAGACGCCGAGGGCACTGCCGGTCATCTGAGCGATGCGGTTGCTACCTACCAGCAGGCCCTGGCCATCCTGCAGAACCTGGGCGAGCACGAGAAAACCGGCGCCATCCTGAACAACATGGCCATCAATTTCGAAAACCGGGGACAGGTGGATCGTGCGGAGCGACTCTACCGGCAGGCAAAGCAGCATTTCGATCAGGCAGGCGACGTCGTCAACTCGGCAACCGCGCGTAACAACATCGCGGATATCCTCTTCACCAAGGGCAATTTGCTCGCGGCGAAGACGTTGTATCTCAGAAGTCTGAACACACCGGCCTCCGAAGATCCTTCCGAACTGGGCTATCCGCGCTATCGGCTTGCCAGCCTCCTTCTGCTGGAAGGCTCCCTCCCGGAGGCGCGCCGGAACGTAGAGTTGGCAATCGAAGAACTGCGGCCAAACCAGACCAACTATCCCTATCTCACCGAAGCCATGGTGGTGCGCGGAGACGTGCTGAAGGCGGAGGCGGATCTCGATCGCGCCCGTCAGGCTTACAACGAAGCGCTCGCGATCCGCAGAAGACTCGGAGCCGACAGCCTGATCTCGGAGACTCAGGTGTCGCTCGCCGCGTTGGCGATTGAAGAGAACCGGCCGGCGGAGGCAGCGAGCATGGCGCAGCAGGCCATCCAGCAACTTATGCGTGAAAACGAAATGGCCTCTGCGGTCGGCGCCGGATACGTGCTGGGAAAGGCGCTGGTCATGCAGGGCAAGCTCGACCAGGCCCGCGAGGCATTGCACCGGGCGGAAGAACTGCGCAGCGGTCATCCGGATCCGCTCCTGCGCATCCACGGAGTCATTGAGAAAGCACGCCTCGATCTGGCCGTCGCGGAGCGCGACCACACGGTGACGGTGAAGGCCGCAGAAGCCTCCGTTGCAGCGCACCTGCGTACCGCAGCGCTGGAGGCGCATCGCCTCGGCTACCTGGAAACCGAGTGCGAGGCCCGGCTTGCACTAGCAGAGACTGAGGCTGCAGCCGGGAGGCCAAACGTGACATCGGAACTGCGGGCGCTGGAGCAGCAGGCCAATGCGCACGGCTATGAATTGACGGCGCGCAAGGCAAGGTTGCTGGCCACCGCACTGCACTAGGCGGGCTGTTCATGAGGCTACTGCAACCCGCCTGTCCTCAACGAGTTACTAAGTCAGGTGAGGATCAGGGCTAAGTCCTTTGACCACGACCTGTTAAGTCGCATATCTCCATTCGTACTCCCCGGGGAAAGCCACACTGCCGGACGTAATATGCCTTCCCTGTCTTAGGTAGGCGTCTCGTGCTCTCTTCAATCGGCCCCTAGGACTTCCTGAAACGATTCCTCGACGGAACGCACTAAGGAGGAGGTCTGCTATGACACTGCAACACTTTATATTGCCAATGGTTCTCGCCCTCGCTGCTGCCGCGCCTGCAGCGGCATTGCAGGCGCACCAGCAGCCGGCCCAGCAACCGGCAATGACAAACGCAGACCTGGTGAAACTCGTACAGGCCGGTGTCCCTGAGTCCGCGATCATTGCCTCGATTCATACCAGCGCTCCGGCCTTCGATCTCTCGGCCGACGGACTCGTGGCCTTGCACAAAGCAGGCGTCACTCAGGACGAATTGGAAGCCGCCATCGCGGCCAACTCCGCCACCCATTCAGCGGGCGCCACCCCAGCCGCATCCGCGCCAACCGCTCCCGCCGCGCCGGCAACGCATATTCCCACTGTCGCCCTCATCGTCAGCGGAGCCCCTCGGCCGATCACGCTTGAGAAGGTGCAACTCGCCGAGACAAAGAACAAGCCCACCTCCATGAACAGCCTTGCCAGTGACACGGTACTCGGCCAGACGATGCAGGTGGGCGTAAACGCAACAGCGTGGGACGTGGCAAGCCATACCGGTTCCTATGCTGGCTACACCGCCGTGAACGGCGCGGGCAGCGTGATGTCCAGCATGATGGGACACCGCAAGCCGACCGTGACATACGTCTGGGGTATCGCCGGGGCGGCGTCCAGCAATATCTCGCCCAGCACCCTGCCGGTATTTCTGGTAAACGTCTCTGACGTTCCCGGAGTCAACCCGGACGACTACGCGCCGGCGATGCTGAAGCTGACTCCGGCACAGAACTCCGTGCGCCTCCTGGGTGCGACCCAGGGCAAAGAGGATGCCCGCTCTAGTGCCACAGCAGACTGGCAGGTCTACTCAAACTTCCTTGAAGACCGCGTAGCCATCCAGACGCAGAAGCTGGCGAGCGGCCAATACAAAATCGTTCCAACATCGCCGTTGCTGCCTGGCGAATACGGCGTGGCTCTGCGGCCGATCTCGAAATCCAAGCAGTTTTCCGGCGCAGATATCATGCGTGGCCAGGGCGACGGCATGATCTTTAACGCCGCATGGTCCTTCCAGGTGCCCCCGGACGCCAAGGCCGAATGAGAGATGCGATGCAAGGCTATCGCAGCCCGCTCCGCCGGGGAGCCTTATGAGTCATCGTACGCGCGGTGCGCGAATCCTGCTTCTCGCACGACGCTCGCGCAGGCGCCTTTCCCTGCTGCGCATCTTTCTCTTGCTGGGGGTTTGCCTCTGCCTCTCGCTGCTCTCCTGCCGCGGGAACAACAACTCGGAAGCTCCACCACCGGCGACCGTTGCTCCGCCCGGCAGCGCTTCAGCAAGCGTCATCGACACTTCCAACGGCATTGACCTCTCGAAACAAGCTGGCACCCGCTACCAGGTGACCTATGCGTACAACGTCGTGCGTCTGGACGCGAACACGGTAAAGAAGACTCTCGTAGGCGCGAACCGCGACCACGATATCTATGTCTTTACGGCGACGCCGGAACTGCGAAGCAGGCTAACTCCCGGCAAGGTCGTCTTGTTTGAAGGACTCAGCTTCAAACGCATTCAGGCCATAGCGGAGGATGACGGCAAGCTCTTCGTCGGCACTGAGAATGCGCCGCTCAACGAACTGTTCAAAGATGCGGATATCCGCTGGCAGACTCCGATCAACTTTCTCGAGATACACAATCGCCAGGTGCAGGCGCTGTCCGGTCATAACTCGGCGGCTACGCGGCCGCTCGTGCCATGGGTGTCACTTCCGCGTGTGCTTGCCGCCGAAGGCAAGGAAGAAGAGGAAGAGGGCTGGCATATCAAGTCGGACGCCGATTTCAGCCCCGACAAAGTCGACTTCCAGGTTGACCTCACGCAGAACGGTGATCCTCTGGACGCCGCCATCACCGGCAAAGGCTATGTAAAAAACTTTGAGTCGACGATGGCGCTCACCGTGAATAACAGCCAGGTAAGCAAATTCGATTTCAGCAATAAGGACGTGAACGGCATCGTCGATTTCACCTGGACGATCGGCACCTCCGGAAAGCCGCCGGAGCTGGGCGAGGAAAGACTAAAGCTGCCCGCCATCATCTCGGTGCCGCTGTATCTCGGCGCTTTGCCTTTCACCTTGGAGATTGGTGAAGCTCTGCTCTTTCATCCCGCATTCAGCACCAAGCAGCAGATTGCGAAAGGCGCCTTTCACGTGGACTACAACGGAGTGACCGGTCTGAGCGTAACGCGTGGCAGCGGCGAGCAACCTGCGGAGCAGGACACCAGCAACGCTACCTCTGACAGTTCCATCCAGACCTCGACCGCGTTCTCCCCAATGGCGGCCTTCGGCGTTGTAGTGGCCGTGGCGATGCCGCGCTTTGAGCTCAAGACTGGCACCGAAGAACTCATGCCGCCGATACCAGACTCCCTCGCCGACCGCGCCGCAGCTCTGCTCGAAAAGACCACGATCGGTCACTTCGTGAAGAAGGCGAAGGAGGCACTGAAGACAGAAGCAGCGGGCACCTTTCAGGTCGTGCTCTCCAGCACCGCGTCTCATTCGGGAATGCTGAGCCTTGTCCCGTGTCAGCGCTTCATGCTGCATGTCGAAGGCCAGGTAAGTGCCGACGCAACCGTGCTCGGGATTCCGAAGGAGTTGCTCAAAACCATGACGATATTCAAAAAAGATATCGACCAGCCCATCCCCAATGCCAAGATATGTACCGGCTGACAAGATATATAGCGGCTAACAAGAATAAGTGTCGGCCGGATTGTCGTGTAACACGGGGCCGGAACACTGCACTATCTCGAGGAGTCAACCATGGCCCAGTTCTGTACCCATTGCGGAAAACCGCTCTCGCCCGGAATACGTTTCTGTCCCGCCTGCGGAAACGCCGTCGCCAACCCGACGACGCCACCGCCGAGTCAGCCCATCTCGTCAACACCCTCGCAGGCGCCACAGTTCACGCCTGTGACTGCATCCGTGGCACCCGATCCGATTCCGCCATCTGTCCCGGCGCCCTCGGTCTCCGACAAGTGGACGGACATCGCGTCACCCATCGCTTCCGCGGCCGCACCACCATCCTCGCAGTTCGCACCTGTGGATGTATCCGCGGCACCACCAGCGAGCTCCTCCACGCCCACTCAAGGCTGGGCGGACGTCGCTGCACCCACCGCTTCCGAGACCGCGGCACCATCCTCGCAGTTCGCACCTGTGGATGTATCTGCCACACCGCCAGCCAGCACTTCCACGCCCACTCAAGGCTGGGCAGACGTTGCGCCGGTCAGTGTCCCCGCATCGAATGGTTCGGGCAACGCCACCACCGCGGGACAGCAGGCAGCCGCCTCATTCTCCGCCGCGCCTCCGCCTCCCACGTCCGGCCAGCAATGGTCCCAAACGCCGCCACCCCACACCGCACCGCCTGCATCGAGCGCAAGCCAGCAATGGTCCCAGACGCCATCTCCCGCATCAAGCGCCGGTCAGCAATGGACGCAGACTCCAAGCTCTTCGTTTCCTGTACCAGCTCCCGTCGACGGCGTCGGCCAGCCGCGACAGCGCTCGATTCTGCCCAAGCTCATCGGCATCGCACTCGTCCTTATCCTGCTCGTCGGCGTAGTCGTAGTCGGTGGCGTGATTTATGTGGGTTACAAGGTGCGGCAAAAAACTCGCGGCGTTACTCAGAACCTTTCTCGCCTCGCCAACGAACAGGGCCTCGACCGTACTAAGGGCGGCTCGCCGGACGCGAAGGGAACCTTGCAGAGCCTGTTTGGCGCGTTGAGTGGAAAGACGGCGAGCAACGACGGCATCCCGGTACTCTCTTCTAGCGACCCGGTCACTCCGTGCACCGCATCCGCTTTCGCTGCACAAGACACTGCAAAGGTTCCTTTCAAGCCGGGAACCATCTTCACCACCGCATGGGGCGTTAAGTACGGAGACGTGGAAGCCAGAAACTCCATCGAATCGATCGATGACTCGACCGTCACAACCACGTCCGCAACCCAGGAGTACAAAGATGACAACGGAAGAATGTCGCGGGCGCTCACGATCACGAATCAGAACTGCAACACCGACTACCAGTCTGCTGACAAGTACATCACGGTGAACGCGAGCCAGATGCCGCGGCTGATGCATGACCTGACACGCTACCGCCTCTCGGACAAAACATTCCAGGAGATCCGGTCAACCGGCCAAACGGATCTTCAGTACGTCGACATCTTTTACTTCGGCAACGGAGTGAAGTTGACGCATGAGGGCGGCGTGCTCACTCGCGTTGAACCCCAGGATCTGAAATACCCGATGATCGTCAACGACCAGCGCGTCGAACTGCCGGTCATTCATCTCAAAGGAGACGTCACCGTGGTCGGCAAAGATCCACGGCCGGCCAACCTGCGACCGACAAAGAGTGGCGGCGAACTCTTCGTTCTGGACGACCCTGCCGACCCCCTGGTTCTCAACTGGAGGCTGAAGGATCCCCTCTTTCACAACGGCAACTTCCGCGTGGAGATCGTCAAGATCAACTTCCCCGTCGCCAAACCGGAAAATGTGTTGGAAAAACAGCTGACGAAGGAAAAGCGCGCCGTCACTTATGGCATCTACTTCGACTTCAACCGCGATACGCTGAAGCCGGAGTCCGAGCCGGTGCTGAAAGAAATCGCACAAGCGATGACCGATAATCCCGACTGGAAGTTGACGGTCGAAGGTCACACGGACAATGTGGGCGGCGACGGTTACAACCTCGAGCTCTCCCGCCGCCGTGCCGCGGCCGTAAAGCAGGCCCTCGTAAGCCAATACAGAATCGCTCCGGATCGCCTGCTGACCGGAGGCTTTGGTGCATCTCGTCCCGTGGAGACGAACGACACATTAGAGGGACGGGCCCGCAACCGGCGCGTGGAACTGGTAAGGGAGTGAACCGCCAGAATCCAGCGTCCTTGGTCGCAGTCCCCTGAACTCTTCTTGATCTGGATAGAACGAGAATACCGGGAAGCATGTCGGAAAACGCACTACAACCATCAACTCGTACGAGCAAGCACATATGTGCGCTCTCGCAGCATGTCGTTCAACTTGCTACTTATGGGCACCTCGATGAACTCGTGAACAAGGCAACCCATGACGAGCCCAAGAATCGCACTGATTGCAACTGCCAAAATCGGCAGATGTATATGGGCACGGCTCATCAACAACGGCGGTAAAGGACAGATAAATGGATGCACGAGGTAAATCGAATAGGACGCTTCACCCAGATAAAGCGCCGCCCGTGGGATGTATGCGTGAAAACGCTCTAGTGACGCCGCCGACCAGATCATCATGGCCGCTGGTATCCCGCTGATCAACACCTTAGGTAGCGGCGACTCGAAAGGCGGTAGGAGCAGAAGGAAGAAACCACAGCCCAACAAACAGAACGCCATCTTTTCCGGAATGTATATGCCTCTCACGCAATATCTGGCGATCAGCATGCCGAAGAAGAATTCCAGCACTATAGCATTGAGATAAAATGTCGCGGGTGACGGGGAATGACGGAAGAGACTTCCTACACACAGCAAACCAAGTACGATGCCCACGAATCGATAGATATTCGACCGTAAGTAAAGAGCGATGGTAAAGACTAAGTAGAAAAGCACCTCAAAATTCAATGTCCAGCCGACAGCGAGAAGCGGCTCTATCTTTCCATCCAGGTTACGTGCTGGAAGGAACAAGTAAGAGGCAGCTGCCGTCCAAACGCTGAGTTTGGCGTGGAGAGCCAATCCTGCAGCGAGGACCATCATGCATATCTTGAGTGTGGTAAGCAGCCAGTAAATCGGAACGATGCGTATAATTCGGCGTTCCGCAAACGTCTTCCATCCATCATTTAATCGGATCAGTTTTTGACCCGAATAAACCATCACAAACCCGCTGATGACGAAGAAAATATCGACCCCTCTGGTGCCGCGTTGCCAGACGGGGAAATGCCGATCTAATCGCTCCCATGTGTAATATGTGCAATGCGTAAACAACACCAGCAGTGCGGCGATAAAGCGCAAAGCCTGGATTCCATCGAATTTCTTATGTCGCAACTCACTCATTGTCGGCTCGTGTATATAACAGCGGCTCGTTGTAAAAGACTAGAGAGCGGCTCGCAAAGCCGCCCCCAACCATGTATGTAAGTTGTTCTGACGCCGTTGTATGGACGTTAGCCTGATACACAATGCTGTTACGCTAGGCTGAAACATCTGTTGGGGCTTTGGCGTATCTTTCGACAGGGAGTTCACTCGCAAATCGGGCAAGCAGATCTTCGTACGAACTCAGAATGCTCTTTTGAGTGAATGACTCCATGTATCTCTGTCGACTGCCATTCTGCATTGTCTGGAGTTGAGTTGGATCCGACTCGAATGACATCAAGATGTCATCAATCTGCTGTGAGCTGGCAAAGTAGCGCGCAGCCTCTCCTGCAACCCATCTTGTGAACTGATTATCATGCGCAATGACGGCATTGGATGCTGCCAAGGACTCCACCAACGACGGGTTGGTACCGCCCACCTGATGCCCGTGAAAATAGGCGCGAGCGTAAAACCGAAGGGCCTTCACTATATCTCGGTCAAATATCGGCCCCAGGAATTTAACCTCGGGGCCCGCGTTTTTTAGAACTAACTTTTGATAATCCGTCCCCTCCTGGCTATACCGTCCCAGGATAACGAGCGGAATACCACGAGAACGAAGCGAGTAGCCGTTCACAATCTCCAGAATTGAGTTTTCCGGTTCGGGCCTCGCAATGACAAGGTAATAGCCCTGCGGGGAAAGCTCATAGCGTTCGATGAGACTAACGTCTGCAGAGGAGACCAGATCTGCGCCGTACGGTATGACGCTGATTTTCTTAGCAGCGGTATGTCTGGTGAGATGCTGCTTTATTTGCGGATGATCTGCGACTAAATGTGTCGCTATACGTGCGCCCATCCATTCATTGACCCAAAACCACACACGAGAGGGCAACGACCATTTCTGGCGCTTCCACTCGATACCGTCCATATTCATGATGTTTGGTTTGCCACCAAGCCGATACAGAATATTGAAGCATGCCGTGTTGTAACCAAGAGTCAGCACGACGCCCTCTTCCTTGAGGGAGTGTCGAATAGCCTTCCAGTCGAAGATGATTGAACCCAGCGATCCTTCGCCGGCCGGAATGAACACGCGCCGTATGTCACTCCAGGTATCCTCCCGCAGGGCCTCCTTGGCGCCTGCCTGGCAATACACGGTCACCCGGTGGCCACGGTCACGCAGGAAGAGCGCCAAGTCCTGCGCGAACGTCTCGAACCCACTATGCTTGGATGGTATGCCGCGCGTTCCTAAAATAAGGACATGCATCTGATATTACGTTCCCCCTGCAACTCTTCTTAATGATTTTACCTGGCTTCGACTAGCTCATCGATGATGTTGCGTATCTGCCGTTCGTAGCTTTGCAAACCAAAGTGGTTTAGCGCATATATAGATGCCGCCTTCCCCATATTTTTTCGCAGCGCCGCGTCTGACAGCAACTGCTCGATCGCCCCTGCGAGCGCTTGCGGATCGGATGGAGGTACCAGCACTCCAGTGACACCCTGTTCAATGAGCTCACAGCTCCCCCCATGATTTGTTGCAATAACGGCACATCCTTGCGTCATGGCCTCGACCGTAACCCGGCCAAAAGGCTCTGGCTTTATCGACGGCAACACGAAGACATCTAACGCCCGGTACACATTGACCACATCGGAACGGTAGCCAACGATATGAAATCGCTCCTCGAGAGCAAGGCTACGAATCAGGGCCTGCAGATTCTCCAGATAATGTGCCTCATCTGCAAAATAACTCCCCACTGCGACAAAGTGCACCTCCGGATGCTTTTGCAATACCAGCGCAGAAGCCTTTACTAATATCTCCTGCCCCTTCCAGTGGCTGATGCGTCCGACCATGCCAACCAGCTCCGTCTCTGGCGGTAGTCCAAGCTCCGCTCGAAGATCGGCACCCGGCTCTGTCGTCTCGCTTTCGGATACAGTCACAGCGTTATAAACCACCACCGACTTGCTCGCGAGACCCGGCTCTTCCTTCACGACACTATCGCGCACCGCGCGAGACACACATACAACTCGTTTCGAACAAAGCTTGAGCCACTTGTACAGCACCCAGCGAACAGGACGCGGCATGGAAAGAATCTCATGAAGGTGCCAGAGCACCGGCACACCTGCTAACTTCCCTCCTATCGCTCCGGAACCTGCAACAATCGTGTTGACATACACCAGTGCCACATCCCGGCTGCGCGCTATCGATCGCACACGGGCAACACCGCGAATCAGTGCCTTCACCAACGGCAAGATCCCCCCCACCGAAAAATACTTTCGGCGGAGTATGCCCAGAGGCACGAAGTGATATTCGACCCCCAGCCGGTCAAGCTCCGAAGACAACATGCCTGTGGTCATATCCAACGGCAAAATCACTATCGGATAGTACTTCTCCCGCTCCAGGGAGCGGAGAGAGTGGAGCAAGCTAATATCCGCTCCATACATATCGTTCGCATGGTGAATAAATAGAATGGCCTGAGGAGTGGACATCGGCTCGACTACTCCCGAAGCATCCCTTGATCTAGTTTTTATAGAAGATCGCATCGCAACAATGCCGGTTCTTTGGCCCTTCTTGGTACACCTGTCGTTCCGAGAATGAGCCTTTCAGTGGTCGTTCTATTGGCTCAATCGACCCATTCTCCCCGCAACCCCATCCAGTAGCCCTCGCATAAATAGCTTGATTTTTCTTCCCGGCGCCTCTTCTATAAGCGCAATCTTGAGTGGAATCGTTACAAATTCGCGTAATGTCGGAATAAGGAGCCGCGGGAACACTCCCGCGTAAGTGCGAAGAATCCACACTTTATTTCGCGCATAGTAGTAGCGGGACTCTGGACGATAATTCTTTGTAGTGAGCGTTTTGCCAAATACTCTGCGGGAGGTGGGATGTCCCGACTGGTGCAATAAGACAGCGTTCTGACTTACTCCGATGAAGAAGCCTTTCCGTCTGATTCGAAGGCTGTAGTCGTCATCTACTCCATACACAAACAGATCTTCCCGAAACAGACCGCACTCGGCGAATGCTTCTCTGGAAAAGAGGCTTCCCGAAGTAATCGTCAAAAAAGCCCCTCCATCGCCGAACTCCGAAACCGAGCCTTCGAGACCGGTCTTAGGATCACGATATCGAGGAATCATCTGCATAATCGGCTTTCGCGTTCTGCAAGACTGGAACTCCTCGATCATCGAAGCAATAAAACCATCGGTTACAGCGCTGTCCTGATCAAACAACGCTATCCACTGATATCCCTGCTTTAACGCCTCCTGCACACCGAGGTTTAGCGCGGCCGCAACACCTAGATTCTCGCCATTCTCAATAAGTACAGATCCAGGCGCCTGACTACTGAGGCGCATGCGCGTTAAGTCTTCTGCAGATGAACCATTGTCAACCACAATCAGCAGGTCAACTTGAGCACGAATCGCAGCGATGTTCTGCAGGTCTTGGGCGGAAGGGTGAAAGGTCACCACGACTGCGCTAGCGCGTTCAACGTTACCCATGCGCTGACAACTCTAGAAGAGAATCTGCCTCGGAATACAACGCCCGCTCCATGCTATTCGTTGCACGCTCCCAAGTGAGTGTCCTGACAAACTCATGCCCTTTCTTGGCGAGTTCAATTCGCAACTGTGGATCCTTCAACAACCGATTGACATTTTCCGCAAGCCGTTCTGGGGATCTGGCAGGGCTTGTCAGCGCCGTCTGTCCATCGAATGCGAATTCTCGGTGTCCATCTATGTCTGTTGCGACCAGAGCAGCGCCGCAAAGCAAGGCCTCACAGCCAGTAAGACCCCATCCTTCTGTCCGGCTCGGAGCTACAAAGATAGATGCTCGGTTATATAACTCCCGCAACTGCATCGGGGACGGCGATCGGTGATACTCAATCCATTCCGGAAGTGCCTCTGGACGCGCTGGCGTTCCAAAGAAAATCGCGCGCATGTCGGAATTTTTTTCCCTGACGAGGGATAACGCTTGAAGCCCCTCGGCACATCCCTTCCATTCCGATTCGTGGTAGAGCATCATCAACTGATTGGCATCCCTCGCTTCGGACGGGGTGATTAGATAAAACTTGTCCATGTCCAAGCCGTAAGGAATGTAGATTGCGGATTCGCCCATATTTTTCGCGATATCGGCCAACCACTTAGAAGGCACTACCTTCTGTAGCGGGGCTCTCCAGGTCGCCAACACTCTGCCCTCTGGTCCATTCCAGGTTTCCAGGTGCTGAATCAGATAGAATCCGCGCCCCTTGGACTTTGAGTAGTTGGTCACCCACTCTGCCGTCTGCCATGCTGTGGCAAAGACTATGTCTCCGTCCGGTATATATCTCTCAGCAAGGGATGGCACGCAGGTGAGGTGAACCTCTGGCCGCATCTGCATCCAGGTATCAGGCGTATATTTTCCATCCGCCTTTCGCAATAGATAGCGCACTGTGTTCTTTAGGCTGTCCAACGGCTTCGGATCCACGACAAGCCTGCCTGGATGTACAACAGTCACAACATGGCCGCGCTCGGATAGATAATTTGCATACTGATAGATAATCCGAAGGCCTCCGGCTGCCCATTCGCCCGTTCTCGGCATGACAAATGTAACTTTCAATGAGCGACTCAACTGTTCACCTCCATAGCTATTTGGCTTAACGATAGACAGACTTAACAACCTGTTCGTGCAGGCAGAGACGTGACTCGGAGCGGGCCATTCATCCCCCTACCCTTTCAACGTCTCTCTCGCCGACAACTGCAAGGTTTGCCATCCGGAACTTCAGATCGGAAAGCCGTGGTAGTAAGTTGACGCCCTTGTTATAGAGCATCAAAGCCATGACAACAGTGACGAATGTTTCTGTAATCAAGGCGGAGGCGGCCGCGCCTGGAGCCTTAAACCAAAAGCAAAGCGGAATCAGAATAATGTTATTCAGAAATGCTGAGATCACGATAATCCGGCTGTACTGAGGCTTCATACCAAAATTCAGCATCCCCTGAGTGCCATAGATGTTGTTGATCGCGCAGGCGAATGGAGTTAGAGCCATGAATTGCAAGACGGGAATGGCGGCGAGATATTTAGGCCCCATGGCCAGCCTTACGATCACAGGTGATAATGGAATCACAACCAGACCGCCAACAAGTGTGATTCCGCCAATCACTACCATCGCCTTTCGGAGATAGCCGACGGCAAGCTCGCGCGATTGATGCGCCAAGGTGCAAACATGGGGATAAATCGCCTGACACATAGGCGAAACCAGCATCTGGGCTGCGGCGAATATCTTATAGGCTGCGCTGAAGTAGCCGACTTCTTTCATCCCACATACGAATCCAAGCACGACGGCGTTCGAGCTGGTGTAGAACGTAGCCGCCGCCGATGAGAGGAAAAGGTGCCACCCATCGGTGATGCGATGACGAATTTGATTCAATGTCGGTAGTGAAAATCTAACGCGCTCCGACGAGAACAGAATGATGACGCCAAGAACTCCGGCTATCACCTTACCGCCGGCCTGCAATAGTGCCGCAATCAGATAATCCGATGGATGTCGAACGAGGACATATATGCCGACCGTGAATACGATGTTGGCGATCAGGTTCACAAGAGATATCCAATACATCTTCTCGATTCCCTGAAAAAACCACTGCGGAAACATCATCGTCCCAACTACCGTACCGAAGCTGGCAAAGAAGACACCCTCGTTAGCATGAAAGCGTGGAACGAAGTGAAGCAGCGCACACAGAATTACAAAGCTCAGTAAGCAGAGGCTGACTTTAACAGTCATCACCGCCGAATACAGCTCAGATCGCAGCCTAGAGTCATCGCGATGCACCGCGAGCTCGCGGGTTGCACTCAGGTTGAAGCCATAATCGTTCAACGTGACGAAATACGCCATAACTGCTTGCGAGAATGCAATTAGGCCGTAGTGCTCAGGCCCGATTACCCGCAAGAGATAAGGGATGTTAACCAGCGGCAGAATGTAGCTTCCAGCCTGCACGGCCATTACAGAAGCTGCGTTTCCCACTACTCTGCGACTCATGCGAAGAGATACCTGTTCCCTGGTTTCGAGTGGTGAAAACGATAATTCATCGCTTGTTCAAGATGCGTACGTCCTCGGGATGTTCAGGGACGCAACGATCACAATCTCGATCAAGCCAATGGGCGACAATTCGTGACTGCCGATAAGATATTATACCTCTATCGACGAACGATTGCGATGAAAACGCCCTCGCATTTTGCAGGAAAGAAGATCCCGTTTCGCATCAACCATCCTGCAATATTTACAGCATGACTATGCCCTAGACACACAATTGTCTACCTTTTTGAACGCCAAAATTTACGTATAGTCCATAGTCCGCAGCAGGGAGGATTTCGACCATGAATATGCGCCCCCTCAGCAGCTATCTCATATCGCTGCTGATTCTAGGAGCAGTTCCGCTCAGGGCGGCTCAAACTGCAGGAAGTATCGACGTGGATGTGAGTGGGCCGGTGGCCCCGGTCAACCGTCTTGTCTTTGGCCACAACATTGAGGCGGCAGACAATGCATACATTTTTTCCAGCAATTCTACTGACCCAGACCTTCTTCAACGCGGCGGCGGCTTTTGGGATCCGACCAAAGGAGCTCCAGCAGCGAGCATCTTGAATGAGAGTAAATCTGTTGAAATGAGTGTGCTGCGTTATCCAGGGGGATGCCTGGCGCATAATTTCGATTGGCGAAAGTCAGTTGGACCCGAAGCCAAAGCGAAGGGCTGGCTATTCGGGCTAGACGAGTACATGACGTTGTGTCGGGCAATTGGCTCCATTCCGATCATCACTGTCAGTGACTACGCGCTTTCGGCAGACCAGATGCCTGAAAATGCAGCTGAGTTAGTCGAGTATTTGAACTCTCCCGCAGATCCCGCTCATCCCTGGGCCATGAAACGGAAGGCATGGGGACATGCTGCTCCCTATGGCGTCCGATGGTTTGAACTGGGAAACGAGAGCATGCACGGAAATCATCGCGTACTGCCTCACCGCCAATACACTGCAGAGCAATACGCAGCCTACGCAAAAGCCACCGCAGCGGCAATGCGCAAGGTTGATCCTCGGGTCAAGATTGGAATCGTAACCGTGCCTGGAGCCGGTAATGACGTCGACTCCTATTGGAATCGGACGGTAGTACGTCTGGCAGGATCCAGCGCCGACTTCCTGATCATTCATATGTACGCACCTCAACTACTTCCCTCAAACACGCCCGAAAATCTGCGAGTGCAGGCCATGATGGCAGCGCCAGAGCAGGTGAAGGAGCACCTCCTCCAATACCACGAGATGGTCCGAAAGGAGCTTGGACACGATCTGCCTTTGGCCATCACCGAATTCAATGGCGCCTTGGATCAACCCAGTGAGCGATTGGGGTATGCCAATGCCCTGGAGTGCTCCGACTTGCTGCGCGTGTTTCTGAAACCCGAATCGAATGTCGCTCTTGCGAATTACTGGGACTTCACCAGCGGGCTCTTCGGAATGGTGCGCAGGCCTGAGCAGTCCTCCAACGGCGATCAAGACTCAGTCGCACCCGCCTTCCTTTTTTACGAACTCTGGGCCCAACACTTCGGCTCAAAACTATTACGTGTCCAAGTCCAGTCTCCCCGCATCGATTTTGCCGGAGCGGGAACCGAAATGGCGGCAACAGGAAGCGCCCCTGAGCCGAGGCGGCAGATACAGCGAGTAGATCTTCAAAAGTACAGCTCGTATGCAAGTACTCTCTGGCCCAGACTTCTGAACGTCCAAATACAACACGATGATTCAAATGTGACGGTCCATCTCCAGAACCTCAATCGAAGCATCTTTCCACTCTTGGCACGGATACCGCGACCGGATAACGTCTCTAACAGTCCAGTCGAGTTTTCGGTCAGCTTCGATGCCAGGTTCACCCCGGCACAGGGAAGCGCTGCAGCACCCATGGGGATCGGACTGATCGATTCGCGCGGCTGGGACGCTACTCACTCCGGCATTGGCCTTGATGATATTTCGTCCACGTGGCAGCACTTTGATGGCACGTACCGTCTTGAACCACAGACATCGAGTGTAGACCTGTCGGCCCGCCTGATCGCTGGCGGGAAGAACGCTTCCGGAACTCTGGAAGTGCACAATCTGACTGTGACTGAATTCGTCTCTCCTCACGACGCAGCCTATCCGCTGCTTACCAGTGTAGCGAGCACATCGTCCGATGGCACACACGTCTATCTCGTTGTGTTCAACAAAAGTACGACAAGTTCCATCCCCGCAACCATCCATCTCCAGGGGTTCTCGGCAGCCGGGGCGCAGTACTGGCAGGTGAGCGATCCAGTGCTTAAATCAGCCTCTGAAAAGATCGAGCAGCCAGGCGCGGCTTTACCACTGAGTTCCGCGAGATCAGCCAACCACGTGTTTCCGGCTCACTCCATGACAGCGATCGAGTTCAGCAGAGGAAGCTGACAGGTCAGCGCCTTTGCGTTACCTATAGACATTTGGACGTGCGGTGCTGCGGTGCTGCTGCTCGACATCTGGAAAATTATCCGAATCTACTAATCGTACAAAGGAGGGACCAGCTTTTGATCTCCATTCTGTACTGCGGCTAAGAGGTGACGCGGTTAGCGGCTAACAACTGCTCAATGCCTGCGAATGAACTCGCAACCTCAGGGATCTGGTCTGCCAGTTGACCAGCTGGATTGCAGAAGCTAGAACCATTACGCCGTATATCGGTGTCAAATGCCTCATGTATAGAAACCCCGCGAAATACGGCAGGAGGTAGGCACACATCAGGAGTACGGCAACAATTTCGGCTTCGCTCACCTGGCGACGAAACACATTCACTGCTACAGCGATCACTACAAAGGCAACCATAAGATGGCTCACAGCATTGCTCATAATGATGCCGACCCTCGTCGGTCCCGCTTTTATTTTTGGCGATTCGCCGAGATCGCAACATGCGACAAACAATTTTTTGAGGTCCATTTTCAAGACCAGACCAGGGTTCTCCCTGATGTATTTTTGTGCCAGATCCACTTGTGCATGGCTTAGCTCCCATTCGTTGTGAACTGGAGCAAACGGCAATAGTCGATGAGCGTAATCCTCATCGTCTAGAACATCCAGATTGACACGCGGATACAGAGCGTATGCATATGGGTTATTACCCTTGTATAAGTTCCACCCATTCCACGAAGACGAGTCCGCACCAAAGGCAAAGACTCCGGACTCCGCCTTGGTATAACTACCCCAGGACAAGATTGCTAGCGCAATAATCGCAAGGGGGAGCAGAACGCTTTGCGCGCTATCCTTACGACACTTGAAGCATATCCATAGCGCTACGACGAGAGTCAACGGCAGCATAGAGCTTTTTGTCAGATAGACGGCAGCGGCTGTCGCGGCCGCCGGGACTGCACTGAATGGTTTGGCGCCCATGGTCACTAGCAGGGAAAATAGTAGCCCGAGCAAACTAAACAGGAATCCTTCTTCCCCCTCAATCTTTCCAGCTGTGCTAAGAGTATGCGGAGAGAGAAGCAGTACAACCAATGGCACCAAGGCCCACTTGTTGGAAATGTCGTAATAATGTTTCAAACGAAGATAGGCATAAATCCAAATGGGCCAGAACAGTAGGTTCTTTAGGATAAGGAAAGCTCCGACCTTGGGTGATAGCGTGTAGCTAATCGCTCCAAGGATCGGGATCAGAGGCATCCTGCTCGCATAACACCACCAGCCATATGTCTCGTTGGGAGTTCCGATACGGTGCTGCTGAATCAGACCCTGAATAGCGGGGCCAAATCCAAAGCGCAGAGTGAATATAGACGCGTTAAGGTTCAGTTCCCGGCTGGCCGCATAAATACTCACAAAGATCATTGCTGACAAGCAAAACAACCACAGAGCATTGTAAACAGCAGAATCCCTGACACCGGTCCGGGCTGAGCGTCTAATAAGGGTCATCGAATACCTTAAGGGTTGAATGGTGCCGCGAGTCATGCAAAAACTAAGAATGCAGATGCTCGAAATATTTCGTACAGTGGATCTCTTTATGAAAACGACTCATTTTCATACCCGAGGAGTCTTAGTCCTGCGGCGGCCGCGACGAAGATGAAAGTGAAAATGAATCCCGGCACGAGAAACAAAATCTCAGTAAAACTTCCAAGAAATGTCACAAGGATGATGCCAGCATACCAATACGCTACCAGCGGCACTGAAGGTCTTCTAAGGACCTTCACGAAATCGCGGACGGAGGCCACGAGTACAGCGGCCAGAGCAGCCATACCCACAAAGCCGAACTGTAACATCGTGTCCACGTAGCCACTATCAGCGCCCTTCATCGTTGCACCGACTCGCTTGATAATAGCGAGCGAGTCGCCCGTGCCTGTCCAGAAGGCTTGATATCCATAGCCCAACCAAAAGTGCTCGTAGGCATAAGTCAGCAAGAGATCCCAATGCTCGGTGCGCCCCGTTAGTGTGCTGTCCCTCCCCAGCAGGGGAAGGATGATGTCTCGCGCTGCAATGGTCAGGAGCGGCGTTAAAACGGCAGCGAAGATAATGGCGTAAAGGATGAAGGGAAGTTGATCTCTTCGGGCACGCGATACAAACGGACCAAGAACTCTGACCGCGATCAATACAAACACCATGATCAGTGACGTTTTTGATTGGGACAAGACAATC
>Ga0210396_10001681_pt1 | contig 23500 bp, 16 predicted proteins | sample IncBWH17OmetaG_FD_155466 | JGI IMG/M metagenome (GOLD analysis project Ga0210396, IMG submission 155466) | Forest soil microbial communities from Barre Woods Harvard Forest LTER site, Petersham, Massachusetts, United States - Inc-BW-H-17-O ... | reverse complement strand
CTTTTTCTCTTGAAAGCTCTCGACATTCATCGTGAAGGCGGCGCCGCCGATTCCGACATTTTCGAGCAGCAACGACCCGGCTCCGGCCGGGACGGCGGATACTGCCACCGTCCCGGCCCAAAGCACTGTTGCAGTCAAGCGAAGCCTCCCGTGCCGTGCTGTCGTGCTGCGCCCTGTTTTCCCCAAATCACCTCCTCGGCTCATCTGCTCAGTGCACGGTGATATAAATCGAGGTGCTTTGCTGAAACAGCGAGTTGTTCCCAGAATTTTGAAACACCGTTGTAAAACCCGTATTGTTATTGATCGAGCCGGTGGTGGTAATAGTACCGGTGGCAGAATTAACGCCGACGGCATTGCCGCGTACATCCCCCAAGTTGAACGACCCGTCGGAATTGACTGTGGTATCGACATTGATGTTGCTGGCGCCGCGCGCGTGTTGTCGACTGAGTTCTGCGGTGGGCACCACGGATCCCGCCAGCGCACCGACGATATTTCCGGTTCCATTATTCACGCTGATCTCGCCTGCGAGGCACGAACCGTGCACACAAACCGCCGTCGCCAGCAGTGCGGCGAGACTCAAGGCGAAGGACATCCTCATGCGTTTACATCCCGGACGTTCGATGAAGAGAAGTCCGCACCACGGCGAGAGCCGCGGTGCGGATCGTTCTATTGAGCGGCCGTTTAATGGGTGGCGGTGTTCGGACTGAACCCGTTGAGCCCGCCGCCGTTACCGCCGACCGTCGAGGTAAGCGCGACAGAGTTCTGCTGCACCGAGTTGGGGCCGGTGTTCTGGGTGGCCTGGAGAATCCCCTGACCGCCCATCGAGTTGGTCATCGTTACGGTGCCGCTGGCGCTGGCCTGCGCAGCGTTCTGCGTAGTCCGGTTGCCGGTCAGACTCGCGGTATTGAACGACGATCCCGCCCCACCGTTGGCGGTCGTGGTGGAGGTGTTGGTTCTGGTGTTGGTCGTCGTCTGGCTCAATGTGCCGCCGCCCACCACCGAGTCTTTCAGGGCGGCATCGATGTTGTTTACGACATTTCCGTTGGCGTTCTTGGTGGTGGTGTTGCCAACATCCTTGTTCGTGGCGTAGATCTCGCTGCCGTTGTTGGCGCTGAGCCACTGGCCCGACCCCGTTCCGTCAGCAGCCACGGCATTTGCCTTGCCGCCATTATTGGCGTTGACCACAGGCGACTGGTTCGATCCGCCGGTACCACCCAGCGTGTTCGTCTTTGTGGTGGTGTTCCCGGAGTCCTTGATGCTATTTCTGCCGCCATTATTGGCATTGGGGCTCCAGGCGCCGGTGGAACTTAGTGTGTTCTGCTTGTTGGTGTTGGTGGCCGTGCCGCCGGTCGTCGCCGCGGCGGTGCCGCCGGAGCTGCCGGTCGAGCTCGCGTTCTTGGGGTTGTTGGAGTCCTTGGTGGTGTTCAAAGTATTGCCGTTGGCATTGACTGCGATGCTGTGCTTGTTGGCGCTGGCACTGCCGCCGGTGTTGCCGTTGGACATCGACCCGGCTTTCGTGGTGGTCTTCGTGTTGCCGCTGATATTTGTGGCGGAGCTGCCGTTTTGCGCGGCGGGGCTGTTAGTGCCGCCGGAGGTGTTGGTGTTGGTCTTGGTCTTGGTGTTGCCGCTGATGTTTGTGGCGGAGCTGCCGTTTTGCGCGGCGGGGCTGTTGGTGCCGCCGGAGGTGTTGGTGTTGACCTTATTTTTGGCTGTCGCCGTGCTGCTGCTAGTGGCGTTGGCGATGGCGCCGGGAGACCCCGTCGTATTTTGCGCGAGCGCCGCACCTGTACTCAGGGCGAGGACCGCGCAGCTGGCAAGAAGAAGCTTTCTCATTCCGTCTTTCCCTCTTTCTGTCCCGCCGCTGCGGCGGGAGCCCATAACGCAGACTGCATGAGCCGGTTCACAGACGTTGCCGACGGCGTCCGCCGTTCGGCGAGGCTCGGATCCGCCACACGCCACCACTACAGAGCAATCCGTGTGCCATTCCTCCCTTTCCAAAACGCCGCTTCAGTGACGGCGCGAAACAACGAGTATTTTCGTTAAGTTCTTAGCGTTTTTCGTTTTTTTGCCTCCGGGGGCACCTCGTGAGACAATCGTCACGTGTTCGATGAGACAGTCGTACCGGACCTCCGTCGGCCATCGACCGCTCCACGCCCAACCCACGATGATCGGCCGCGCGCCTATTCGCGTCGCTGCTGCTTGCCGATGATCGGCCGGAAGGGGATCGGCCGGAAGGGGATCGGCCGGAAGGGGATCGGCCGGAAGGGGATCGGCCAGAAGGGGATCGGCCAGAAGGATCGGCCGGGATGACGCTGGCTTCACACCCCCGGCGCGCCCAGCTGCGCATCCCGCACGAGGAGTTGCGGTGCCAGCTCGATGCGATTGCGCTGCAGCATGCGGTAGAGCGTGGCCCGCGAGACGCCAAGGCCGCGAGCCGTGCGGGTCATGTTGAAGCGATGCTCCTGCAAGGCTTGCAGGATAGTCTCCCGCTCTGTCTCGCTGCCCGGCTCGGGCCTCCCGGAACTCGGCTGCCTTCGCGGTCTCGCGCCGGCTTTGGCAGGGACGGCGACCGTCCCCGGGGCCGCTTCGAGGCGGAGGTCGCAGACGTCGATCAGCGGCCCATTGGCGAGCACCACCGCCCGCCTTATCGTGGCGATCAACTCGCGCACATTGCCGGGCCAGCGATGCGCCAGCATCATGGCCATGGCCTGGGGCGTGAAGCCCTGCATCTCCCGCTGCAGCTCGCGCGCGATCTGGCGCAGAAAATAAGTCGCCAGAACCTCTACATCCCCCGCGCGCCCGCGCAGTGGCGGCAGCTCGATGGTGAGGACGTTCAGACGGTAATAGAGATCCTCGCGCAGCTTGCCGGCCGCGATCGCCTCGCGCAGCCGTACATTGGTCGCGGCGACAACACGCACGTCGATCTTGATCGGCTGGCGTCCGCCGACCCGCAGGATCTCCCCTTCCTGCAGGAAGCGCAGCAACAGGCCTTGCAGGTCGATCGGCATGTCGCCGATCTCGTCGAGGAAAAGGGTGCCGCCTTGCGCGTGTTCGATATGGCCGTGCTTGCGTGAGACGGCCCCGGTGAACGCGCCCTTTTCATAGCCGAACAGCTCAGAGGCGATCAGCGTCGCCGGCACGGCGGCGCAGTTGAGTGCCACAAATGGCCTGGCGGCCCGGGCCGAGTGGTGGTGAATGGCTCGGGCGACCAGCTCTTTGCCGGTGCCGCTTTCGCCGGTGATCAACACCGGTACGTCGCAGGCGGCGAACTTGCGAATCTGGTCGAACACTTCGAGCATCACCGGGCTGTTGCCCACCATGAAGACAGTCGACGAGTCGGCGATTAGCTCGCCCCGAACGTCCGCCATTAGCGATGCCCCGGGCGCCGCTCCATTTTGATGCGGGACGATCTCAGCGTTCATCTAATGTCCCTCCCCGATGCTCGAAGGTTCAGCGCGATAATGTCGAGATCCTGATGAGCACAATCCCAAAATCGCTGATCCATACTTGTTGTTTATGCCGCTGTTGCAACGCGATCCCTGCGGGGCGGTCGGAGGTCCTCCAGGTGCTCATCACCTGAAATTGTTGGTTTGGCCGAGGCCTCGCACCAGCCAACGGATCCGTTCACGCGATTCGCATGGGAACATCTGGCTCGGCTACCGCATCGCTCACCTACATGGGATTGGGGTGCCATTGATTGCTCTTATAATTACAAGCAATTATCGGACCATCGAAAAAGCGAATGTCATTCCAGGATGTTAGCCCTGGCCCGGGGGGCCAGAAACAAAAGGATGTTAAGTTTTCCGGCACCTAATTCGCCAGATGCGGAATGTAGGTTATCCTATCGAGTCGACCAGCCCGACACGACAAAAGGCGGAGAATGATTGACAATTTCGCCGCCGGCGTCAGGTGAGCGCCGCCTTTGAGAATTATAGTTAAAGCCGTCGACGCCTCCTCAGCTGTAAACTTTTCCGACATCTATGGCGGGTGCAAAATAGCGCGTTGCGAAACAATGCTGAATCGCTAAGTTGGCTGTTTCGTTACGAACTCCGTGCTACCATGGGTGGTGCACAGTGGAGGAACGATGTGTTTAGCGCGTACTGCGGCCGTCGCGGCCACAGCACTGTTTCTATTATGTAGCGTGGCCGGCGCGGCCGGTCCATATCGCCCATTCCAGATCGGGCTCTGGTTGGGGGGCGCTTATACCGACGACCGTACCGGCAGCTTCTCGCATTGCTCGGCGGGTGTCGTTTACGATGGCGGAATCAACCTGTTTGTCGTCAGCACCGAAGCTCATGGCTGGTGGCTCGGTTTCACGAGCCCGCATTGGTCATTGACCCCGGGGGCGAGCATTCCGGTCAAGCTGCAGTTCGATGAGCAACCGGCGGTGGAGGTGCTCGGCACAATCGCCGACGGTAAGCTGTTGTTGGTTCCCGCACTCGACGAGTCTCATATGATCGACATATTTCGGGGAAGCTCCAGAATTGCGGTGACCGCCCAGGAACGGTCCTTTTCACTGAGCCTCGCGACTACTTCCGGCGTTCTGTCGGAGCTGGCGAACTGCGTGCGCAATTCGATCGCGCTCGAGACTTCCCCACCTAGCCCACCGCCTCCGGCTGCTGCCGCGACCCCGCCGCAGACCCCGCCTCAGATCCCGAGCACCCTGGTGGCTCGGGACGTGACGGAGTTCGAGGAAATTAAGCTCGCGCAGAATTTTCTGCTCGCCGCCGGCTTGCCCAAGGCGCATTTGATCGATACCGGCAAACCGGCGGCTCTTGCGAGCTTTACGGCCGTGTGGCGAGCGGATGATGCGGCGGGCGCGGTCAAAATTATATACCCGGGCCGCGAAGTGACCGGCGCGAGCATCGCTTCAGACCTGATTTCGGTCGACCCAAAGTTGTGTAAGGGAAATTTCAACACGATCCGGTCGAGCGAGAGCGTCGACGGCGCTGTCGTCTTTAGGGCAGCCCTGACTTGCGTCGAGGGGGAGGACGAGCGTACTGCTCAATACTTCGTTACGCCACGGCAGCGCGGCGGTTTCGTGGTATTCGCGGTGATCGGGAACAATGCGGCGGGCGGCGGCACGCCCGATCTGCTAAGGCCCGATTTGCTCGGCAGGGCGGCGCTTCAGGCAGCGGCGCCGGGCGACTAATCTCGCACTGCCGCCGGCCCATGGGTGCCCAAGTGGGCGCCCGGCCGATCACCGGGCGCCCGTGCGTCTTCATCCGCGGGGAGCAATTGGCGAAGTTCGCCGAGCCAAGGCTCGTAATGGCGCCAGCGCGCGATCGAGGTAGCATAGACCGGCTGGCGCACCTGCCAGAGGCTCGAAGTGATTACCGTCCGTTTGTTCCGCTCGGGAGCCAGGCAGGCATCGTGCCAGTCGAGACCGGTGAATGCGATCAGCCGCCGGGTGACCGCTTGGCGATCGGCAATCAAACTCTCGTAATCCAACTCCATAAAGCGATCCAATGGCAGCACCGCCCGCCAATGATCCATCAGGCGGGTATACTGGCGATAAGCGAAGGCGAGGTCGCCCTTGTCGCTCACGAATTCGAACTTCTCCTTGAAGTTTGTAAAATACATCGACAAGCAGGTGTCAATCGGATGCCGGCGGCAATGGATGATGCGCGCCTTGGGGAGCAGCAGGTGGATCAATCCCAGCTGGAACAAATTGAACGGCACCTTGTCGGTCACCTGGGCTGCTGAGGGCCCGATCCGACGCAACATCGCGAGATAATCCCCCGCCAGAAGCTGCGCGGATGCCGGGGTCAGATAAGCCGCCGATGAAACTCCCCATGAGGCCGCACGTCTCGTCCAGAACACGACCTCCCCGCCGCCCGCGATCTGAGGATGACTGGAGAGGATCTGCTCGACCAGGGTAGTACCCGAACGCGGCATGCCGACAATCAATAATGGCGTCTCGTCGTCCACCGCGAATTCCGCATGGGCGGCAAAGTAAGCCGGTGTGAATCGCCGCATGACCCAATCGACGTGCCCCGAGAACAGCTCCCGGTCGAAGCTCGCGTTGCGGCGCCTAATGCCGTTCGCCTGATCGAAATGCTGCATCGCCTCCCGGTATTCGCCAAAATCGTCGAGCATCTTGCCGATGGCATAATGGAGGAATAGCCGATCCTCATCGTCGAGTGACGCTTCCCCAAGGGTCGACAGCATCCGGTCGAGTCTGGGACGGTCGGGCTCGGTGCATTTTCTGGCCTGAACGGCAATGAGGTGCGCTGGAACCTGCAGTGGGTTGATGGCGAGCGCGCGATCACAGGCCTCGATCGCCTCCTCGAACCGGCCCTGTTTGGACAAAGCGTCCCCAAGGGTTTTGTGGAGTAGGTCGCTGCCGGGATCGAGCACAATGGCCTGCCGCAGTTGAGCCTCCGCTTCGCGAAATTTCCTCTCGAGCGTCAAGGCTCTGACCGAATGGAGCCGGCCCGCCGGCGTCTCCGGCGCTGCCGCTGCCGCCTGGCGGAAGGCTTCTATGGCCTCCTCGACATCCCCGGTTGCCTCCAACAGTTCGGCGAGCCTGCCGTGCCCCTCGGCCCACTCCGGAGCTAGGCGCACTGCCTGGCGATAGGCCGCCATAGCCTCGAGGTCGAGGCCCTGGCGGTCCAGCGCCAAAGCCAGGTCGTGGTGCGCGGCGGCGAGTTCGTCATCGAGCGTGACCGCCAGCCTCAGACTGGCGCCTGCCTCGGCGAAGCGGCCGCTGTGCAGGAAGGCGCGCCCGAGCATATGGTGCGATCCGGCATTACTGGGATCGAGGTCGGTGGCTCGGCGCAGGGCGGAGATCGCGCCGGACAGCTTGCCTTCAATCAGCAGCTGCGTCCCCCGCTGGCGGTGCCGTTCGGCCGCCATGGTCTGCCGGCGCGAAGCGGCTGCGCGTCCGGTGGGGGGACCGTCCGCAGTGCGGAACAGAGCGGCGGGGAGGCCGGACTGCATTTGGCGGAACTGCTCGACGGCCTCCCTGTCCCGGCGGGCTTGTGTCAAGGGATCGAGGGGGCGGTCGGGCGCAGGAATGTTGGGGATGGCGCGCCTCCGGTCGGCGGACATCATTTGATGCCGGCTCGGGCAATAAAGTCCAGGGTCGCCTCGCTGCATCGCCCGGCGTGGCTCGCCGCGACATGGTAGGAGTTGCCCGGCAGCACGAGCAAGCTCGAATGGGGGATCTGCTGTTGCCAAGCGCGGGTCTGGTCGACCGATGCCAGCCCGCTGCCGTCGGTCGTGATAACGAGCGTCGGGCAGCGGATCTGCGGCACGTCCGCCCGGATGTCGGCGCAGGCGATTGTCTTCATAAAGCCGATCTGGGTCGACACCGCGGTGCGGCCCATGAACTTGATCCACCATTCGACGCCTTCCGGCGGAAAATCGCTGCCGAGACGGCCCGCCATCGTGCGGCGCGCCCAGTGCTCAACCCCCTGCGTTTCGAATTCATCCGCCAGCTCCGGGGCGCGCTCGGCGGCGCCTTCGCGCATCGGCGGCGGCGTGCCGACCACGGTCAACGTCGTCACCCGGTCGGGGCGGCGCGCCGCAAACGCCCGGGCGATCGTCCCGCCGATCTTGGCGCCGACCAGATGGAAGCGGCGGGTGTCGAGCTTGTCCATCAGGCCGATGAAATCCTCGATCAGCCGGTCGAGGGTCCATGGGAAATCACGCGGCATCGGCGTCGAGGCGCCAAAGCCGCGCATGTCGGGGCGCACGACGCGGTAATGGCGCGCGAGATGCGGGACCCAGCCGTACCAGGCGGCGCCGCTTTCGGCGTTGCCGTGCAACAGCAGCACCATTTCCGGCTCGCGCCAGGGATCGGTGAAGTCGTCAACTTCGTAATGTATCGTCAGATCGGGGGTAGGCTGGAATGTCGGCATGTTGTCCTCCCTCAAACGAAACATTGGGTCATGGCGAGAGCCGCACTGTGCTGTGGGCGCTGCGGCCGTCGCCGTCGATGACGGTGAGCCGGGCAAACCCGATGCCTTCGGGCTGCCAGTAGATCGGCCGGCGCGGCTCTGCCGACGGCAGAGGTTTACCGTCGACGAGCCAGCGCAACGGACGTTTACCGCCGGCGGCTTCGAGCGGCAATTCCTCGCCGCGCCATTCAATCAAGGCCCCATCCGGCGGGTAGACGATCATTGGGCCTTCCGATCCTGTGGCGTGCCGCGGCGGCGAGCCAGCATCGAGCCGTTGCAGTCGCGCCGGCAGGTCATTGCGGGCGACCAGCAACGCGCCGAGGGGCGGCGGCGCCTCGCTCCGCGGGGTTGCCAGTCCGAGAAGGTCGGCGATCTTGAAGAGGATCGGCGCTGCCGTAAGCCGGCCGCTGTGCCCCGGCATCGGGGTGCCGTCGGGACGTCCCGCCCAGACGCCGATCGTGATCTCGGGATCGTATCCGACCGCCCAGAAATCACGAAATCCGTAAGAGGTTCCGGTCTTGAAGGCGAGCCTCCGGCCGCGTCGAGTCTCGGCCGGCAGGACGCCGGGCGGCGGCGGCGCCTCGGCCAGGATGTCGTTGACATACCATACCCCGAGCGCGCGAAAGATCGGCATGCCGCGGCCTTGCGGATCTGCGGGGCGATAGCGCAGCGGGGCCACCTCTCCACCGTTCGACAGCGCTACATAGAGCTTTACCAGATCGGTCAGGGTGATCCCAGCGCCGCCCAGCGCCAGCGCCAAACCGGGGTCGCCGGTCGGCTCGGGCAGGCGCAACCCGACGCCCGCCGCAGCAAGGGAGGCGGTGAAGCGCGCCGGCCCGAGCCGGTCGAGCACCGCGACAGCCGGCAGGTTCAGCGAATATTGCAGCGCCTGGCGCGCGCTCACATCGCCCTGGAAGCGGCCGTCAAAATCGGAGGGTGAATAATCACCGAAATGCCGGGGACGGTCTTCGAGCACGGTCTCGGGATGAATGATCAGCCGGTCGAACGCCATCGCATAGATGAACGGCTTCAGCGCCGACCCCGGCGATCGCACCGCTTGGGCCATATCGATGGTTCCCCGACGCGCCACGGCATTGAAATCGGCGCTGCCGACATAGGCCAGCACGTGCCGATCGCGATTGTCGACGACCATCGCGGCAATCGACGCCTCGGCATCGAGCGCCAAGACCTCGCGTTTCAGCATTCCTTCGATCCGCTGCTGCAGCAACGCGTCGATTGTTGTGCGATGCACGGGCGCCGCCGGATCCTCGTTGCGCAATGCCCGTGCGAGATGCGGCGCCCGGAACGGCATGGCGAGCCGGAACCGAGGGACATCTTCCGCGCGCGCCTCGGCGAGGGCAGTAGGCGAGATCACTCCCGCATCGGCCATGCGCGAGAGGACGTGGTCGCGGCCGGCGCGCGCCGCCTCCGGGTGTCGATCCGGGCGCAGGCGCTCGGGTGAGCGCGGGATCGCGACGAGCAAAGCGCACTCCGCCGGCGAGAGACGGGCCGGCTCCTTGCCGAGATAGGCAAGGCTTGCCGCGCGCACCCCCTCGAGATTGCCGCCGAACGGCGCCAAAGTCAGATAAAGGCCGAGCACCTGGTCCTTCGACAGGGTTCGTTCGAGCGCTAGCGCCTTTGTCATCTCGCCGAGCTTTGCGAGGAGCGAGCGTGGATGGCGTTCGAGCAACCGGGCCACCTGCATCGTCAAGGTCGATGCGCCGGAGATAATATGTCCGCTCAACGCCAGCTGAGCAGAGGCGCGCAGCACCGCGAGTGGATCGACGCCGGGGTGTGACGCGAAGCGCGAATCCTCGGCGGCGACCAGCATGCGGCGATAGAGCGGTTCGACGTTGTCGGGCTCGACCGGCAGCCGCCATTTGCCGTCGGCGCTGAGAAAGCCGCGCAGGATCGACCCATCCGATGCGAGGACGAGAATGGATGCGTCGCGCCCGCGATCGAGCGGCGGCGGTGACGGGGAGAAGTAGAGGACGGCCAGGCACAGGACGACGGTCACGCAGCAGCACCACCGGAGCCCGCCCCTCACCCTCCCGCTGCGTGGGCCCCTCCCTCTCCCCGCTGCGGCAGGGAGAGGGGTTTTGCTGCTCCCTCGCCCCGCTTGCGGGGAGAGGGTCGGGGTGAGGGGCCTATCGCGCACCGACGGTCAGCTTGCCGATCGCGGTCCGCCCGGTGGTCTCGGGCTCGTACATGTCCTCGGCGACAAGCGCCGGGTATTTGAATTCGCCCGGTGTGACGGCGCGGACGACATAGGCGAGGGTGAAGTCCCTTGTCCCGGATTTGAGGTCGAGCGCCGCGATGAAGCGATCGTCGCGTTGCTCGGTGTAGGTCGCATCGGTCAGTTCCGGGAGCCAGGAGTAATCCGTTGTGGAGTGGCCCTTCGACACCGTCGCCGTTTCGATCTCGAACCCGGCCGGCAGCAGGTCGACAACCAGGGCCTGCGCCGGCTCCGAAGCGTCGCTCCGGGTCCCCTTGATCACGACGACGAAGAGGTCGGTCTGCCGCAGCTTGCTCAGATCGGCCGAGGCGCCATCGGGCCGAAAGACCTCGCGGGATACGGCATAACCCTTGCTCTCGGCCGGGAGATCGGCGGCCGGGACCCCAGTGATCGATACCGCGCGCCAGGCCGGCGTGTTGCCGCGATTAGTGATGGCGGTCGGCGGCGCGCCGGAGCCGAGGGGGCGCCGCAGATAAAAGGGCTCGCCGCGCGACTGCGGCGCGCCGTTGTCGGTCGCCACCGTCATCGTGCCGCCGCCGGCCTTGGCCGCCGCCTCGGCCGCCATCAAGAGCCAAGCCTGCTCCTGGGTGCTGGTTCGCGCCGCCCGGCTGAAGCGCTCGGCAATGCGGTCGACAATAGCGGTCAGCCGCGCCGGGTTGCCGGGATTGGCCCCAGCAAATGACAGCACCGCAGCGCTGTCGCGCAACTCACTGCCGTAATCGACATAGCGGATCGCTGCAGACCGCGGCGGCCCCGGAACGAGGGCGGCGTCATAGGCGGCACCGGCGCGCGCCGTGTCGCCGTATAGGGCGAGCGCTGCGGCGGTCTGCGCCTTGGCGAGCTGGGTCGGCAGCCGCGCCATTTGCGTCTCGTAAAAATACCGCAGCCCGTCGAGATCGTCGGATTTCGCCCGTGCCAGCACGTAATGGGCATAGGCCATCGCCGGCAGGTCCCCGACCTCGGTGTGCTCCTGGCGGACATAATCGTGCAGCCAGGAGACCGCGGCCTTGATCGCGAAATCGGGCGCGTTCTTGCCGTGCTCCTTGGCCCGGATCAAAAAATCCGTGGCATAGGCGTCGAGCCAGGGGACCGTGTCGCCGGTGTCGCTCCACACGCCGAAGCTGCCGTCGGAGCGCTGCAACTCGACGATGTGCCCGATCGCGCGATCGAGCGTCTCCGCTGTCGCCGGACCCGGATCGGTGCGCCACAATCGCGCGACGTCCTCGACATAGAGCAAAGGCAAGGCCCGGCTGGTCGTCTGCTCAATGCAGCCATAGGCGTATCGTTCGAGCGTGCGCAACAAGCCCGGTACGTCCCAATCGGGCCGCGGGCTGACGCTGAGCAAAGCCTCCGCCGTGCCCGGCAGGAATTCGTCGGCCGCGCCGTCGTCTAAGGTGACGCTCTCCCCGGGCTGCAGCCGCCCGACAAAACGGCGCAGCTGATAGGCCTGGGCCGGCCGCACGCCGATCGTGAAGTCGCGCGCAATCTTCAGATCACCGGGTCCGGAAAGCTCCAGCTTCAGCTCTGCATTACCGGGCGTCGTCGCCGACAGGACAAAGCCGTCGTTTAAGTTCGCGCCCGGGGCGAGCTTCACGGTGCGGCTCGCCGCTGCCTTGAACTGGGCGGCGCCGCTGGCCGACAAGGTCAGGTGATAGTCTCCGGCCGCGCCTTCCAGGTTGTTGATCGTGACCCCGATCCGCGCGGCGTCGCCGGGAGCGAGAAAGCGCGGCAACGACGCCGTCGTCACGACCGGGTCGCGAACCGTCATCGAGGCCGTCGCGGACCCGACCTTGTGCGCCGAGAAGGCGACCGTCATCAACCGCAGCTGGCCCTGAAAGTCGGGAATATCGAACGGGATGCGTGCCGCCCCGTCACGATCCAGCCGAACGATGCCGGAGAACAAGGCGACGACTTTGCTGCTCTTGTCCGGCAGCCCGGCGACCGAGCGCTTTGCGAAGCTGTCGCCGCCGCTGCGCAAGACTCCGACTGCATTCGCCCGCGCATCGATCAGCCGGCCATAAAGGTCGCGCAATTCGACGCCGAGCTGACGTTTGCCGAAATAGTATTTCTCGGGCGCCGGACTGTTGAATTCGGTCAGCTTGAGCACCGCCTCGTCAACCGCGGCGAGGGTGACATAAGCCTCCTCGCCGGCAGCGAGGCCGGCCACCTTGACCGGGATCTCCACCGGGCTGCGCGGCCGTACGATGTCGGGGGCGGCGAGCGTCGGCGCTAGCGTGCGGGCGCTCGTATCGATCCCTAGCCAGGCGACACCGACGGCCCGCCCCGGCCCGCGCTGTTGCGGACCCGGGGCGTCAGTGGGTCGGTAGGCGCTGACCAGCGCGTAGACGCCGTCGGCCCATGACGCGTCGACCGGGATGTTGAGGGTGACCCCTTCGGCCGGCAGGCTCAGCGCGCGCAGTGACAGCACCCGGTCCGAGGCGATCGCCAGCTCGGCCTGGCCGGCGAACGGCGCCCTGATGAAGAGCTTGGCGGTGTCTCCCGGCTGATAGCTCGCCTTGTCCAGAGCCGCCTCGAGTTTGTCGGGGACATCCGGCTGCTCGGCCTCGACCCACCAGCCGACATGAAACCTGAGGCTCGACTGGGCGCCGCTGGAAGGATCGGTCATCTCCCAGCGATAACGCCCCGCGGGCAATTGCCGCGCCAGGTTCGCCGGCGCATCGGCGGCGACGTCAATCGCGCCGGCGTCTATCGGCTGGCTGCGGATATGCGATTTGTGGCGCCGCGTGCCGTTGACCGAATACCAGCGGTATTCCCAGGTCTCGCGCAGCAGCTCGAAACGCAGACCATTGACCGCGATCGCCGAGCCTTGTGGATCTACCGCGATCACCTCGAGCTTGGCCTCGGCACCTTCCGGAACCGCGTCGTCGCCGGCGGGCGAGCGCAGCCCGACCGCCACCGGGCGTTGCCGGATCGGCCGAACAACGGTCTCGTAGACGGCACGCCCGCTCGGTTCGAACACGCCGACCCGGACCGTCGCGGCGAGCGGACGGGTCAGGTCCGGCAGATCGTTCAGCGTGACCGAGAGCCGAGCCTTGCCGTTCTCGTCGGTCGATGGAGCCTCGATGTCGCGGCGATCGCCGGTGAATTCCTCGCCGACGAGGCCGAACTGGAATCCCGGATGTGTCGGGAAGGGGTCCTCGTCGAGCGAAATGACCGCCTCGGCCTCGATCGCCAAACCGGCCCCCGGGGCGCCATAATAGTAGCGGGCGTCGACATCGACCGGGAACGCCTCGCCGGGGCGGATCGGCGCGTCGGCGGCGGCCAGCGCGACCTTGAGCTGCGGCGGCACGAAATCCTCGACGCGGAACTCCGCGCTGCCGATCGGCGGCGCTTTCGGGTCAAGCCGCATTTCGACCCGCCACGCGCCAAAGCGCGCATCGCGCGGCAATGAGAAGCTTTCTCGGTAGGCGCCCAGTCGATCCCCGGTCGGCTGGCGCTTTTCGACCTCGACCCCGTCTGGCCGCAACAGCCGCAATCCGACCGGCAGGCCCGAGGTCGCATCGGCCTTGTCGTCGCGCACCAGCGCGACCAGCTCGACCGTCTCGCCGGGCCGATAAATGCCGCGATCGGCATAAAGAAACGCATCGACCGGCCCCGGTTGGGGCCGGCCGCTGACGCCGCGGTCGCTCAGATCAAAAGCGGACCGGCCGATTTCGAGAAAATTGAAGTCGCCTTCCGGACCGTGCGCCGTCACGACAAACGGCTCGTCGCCGCCACTGCCACGCAGCAAGCCGCCGGCGAAGCGGGCAATCCCGCTGGCATCGGTGGTGACCGCAGCGAGTTCACCATTATTGCGGGCATAGAGGCGAACGCCCACGCCCGATATCGGCTTGCCGTCAGCCAGCGAGCGGATGTCGACCGCGAGGCCGTCCATGCCCTTGTAAGCCGCCAGGCCGAGATCGGAGACGAGCACCCAGTTCGCCGCCGGCTCGGCATACTGATCCTGCATCAGGTCGGTGCGTTCGGCGACGGCAAGGTAGATGCCGGGCCCCTTTTCATGGAGCATGTCCTTGAGGGGAATGGCAGTCGTGACCGGCCGGTTGCGCTCGCCGGCGACCGCCATCTCGCCTTCCCAGACGAGGCTGCCCGTGCGGTTTATGATTTCGTCGACCTCGTAGGACGAAAAAGTCATCGTCAGCCGCTCGGCGTCGATGCTCGGCACGAGGTTGCGCTCGTTGACCCGCAACAGCCGCAACTTGACCTTGTCGACGTTGACCGTGGTCAGCGGCAGCCCGGAGGTGTTCTGCTTGGGCAACACGTAGCCCGTGCCGGAAAGGCGCATCTGCGGCTTGCGGTCGGGAACGACGACCCGCGTTGTGAACGTCTCGCGCAGGCGCTCGCCGGTGGCGGCTGGAAGGCCGGCGAGGACCTCTACGTCGTAATTTCCGCCATGCTTCATGCCGTCGAGGCACAAATTGTCGCCGCGGGCGGTCACGATCCCGTCGAGCGGTGGCTGGCTGCGGACAAAGGAGCCGTAGGAGAGATCGCCCTTTTGGGCAATAGCCTGGTTGAAGGTGAGGCAGGCACGCCCCCATTCCGCTTCGGCCTGGACATCGACCTTGGTGACGCGGAACGCGACCAGCCGGCGCAATTGCTCGGCGCGCTCGGCAATCGCGGGCGACTGGGTGAAGGTGAGACCGGCATCGAACGCGGCGAGCGCCTCCTTTTGCTTGTCGTGGCGGTCGTAGTCGTGGCCGATTACAAACAGCGCCACGCCGCGTTCGACCGGGTCGGTCGATTTCAGATAGCCGTTATAGGCGCTCGCCATCGCATGGTCGTCCTCGGCAGCAAGCTCGGCCTGCGCGAGCCGCAGCCACACGAGACCGTCATCGGCGCCGTTCACAATCGCGCGCGTCAGCTCGTCGATCGCGGCCGCATAGCGCTTTTCCCGGTAATCGCTTTCGGCCGTGCGCCGCCAGCCGGCTATCATCGCCGGTTGCCGCTTGTTGGCTGGAATGCGCTCGATCAGCTCCCGGCGCCAATCGGTTGCCGCGGCGGCGATGTCCTTCGATTGGTATTCCTGGGTCATCCCCGGTGCAGCAACGGACACCAGGCACAGCACCAACAACGCGCGCAGCATGGATCACCCCCCGGAGATGCCCGGCCCAGGCTATCACCCCACCGTCAGCGAGTCGCCCCGACTTGAGGCTTTAGCCGAAACTGTAGCAGTGTGCGTTACGGCATTCATTCAGCAGCAAACGGGAGGAGTCATGAAGATCGGTTTTGTCGGGCTCGGGATCATGGGACATCCGATGGCCCTCAACCTGATCAAGGGCGGGCACGAGCTCTTTGTTTACGGCAAGCGCCGCTTGCCCGCCGATGTCGGCGAGGCCGGCGCGACGGTGTGCGACACCCTGAAGGCAATCGCCGAGCAGGCGGAGATCGTGATCCTGATGGTGCCGGACACCCCGGACGTAAGGAGCGTGCTGTTCGATCCCGGCGGCATCGCCGAGGGTTTGTCCCCTGGAAAGATCGTCGTCGACATGAGCTCGATCTCGCCGATCGAAACCAAGCTGTTTGCCGCCGAGATCAACAAGAAGGGATGCGACTATCTCGATGCGCCGGTCTCGGGCGGCGAGGTCGGCGCCAAGGCGGCGTCTCTGACCATCATGGTCGGCGGACCCGAGGGCGCCTTCGCCAAGGTCAAGCCGCTTTTCGATCTGATGGGCAAGAACATCACGTTGGTCGGCGGCAATGGCGACGGCCAGACGACCAAAGTCGCCAACCAGATCATCGTCGCGTTGACGATCGAGGCGGTCGGCGAAGCGCTCCTATTCGCCTCGCGCGCCGGCGCCGACCCGGCCAAGGTAAGACAGGCATTGATGGGCGGGTTCGCCTCGTCGCGTATCCTCGAAATCCATGGCGAACGAATGATCAAGCGCACCTTCGACCCGGGGTTCCGGATAGAATTGCATCAAAAGGACCTGAACCTGGCCCTGCAAGGTGCCCGCGCCCTCAGCATGTCGTTACCCAACACCGCGACCACCCAGGAACTGTTCAACTCCGCTGCCGCCCTCGGCGGTAAGGGCTGGGACCATTCCGGCCTGGTGCGCGTCCTCGAACACCTGGCCCACCACGAAGTCGCAAAGGGCTAACCCCCTCGCCGCGCCCCCACCCTAACCCTCCCCCACAAGCGGGGGAGGGTTAGGGTGGGGGCAAGCAGGGCGAGGGAGTTATTTCTTGCCCAGCACGCGGTCGAGGGTGCGGACGACGTTGTCGGGGCCGGGGTCCTTTTCGGCTTCGGCCGCGGCGAGGTCGGTGTAGAGGCGCGCGATTGCGGCGTAGATGTCGCGCGACGGTGGACTCTGCCCGAGGAAATCCGAGATCTCCTCCATTTCGGCGACCCAACGGTAGGCCTTGTCGTACATCCGCGGGATGCCTTCGCGAAAGCGCGCGAGCATTTCGGGCTGGCTCTCGGTTAGTTCGGCAATCAGCGCCTCGGCGCAGCCGAACCGCGCGGCGCCCAGCAGCATCGCCGAGGCAATCGCGGTCGTCCCTTTGGTGATGCCGGCATAAGACATCTTCAACGCTGACGCGGCGCCGATCGGCCCGTCGATGACGCGCCAGTCGATCCCCCAATCGCGCAGCACCGCCGTCTGCCCCGCCGTCGGACCGGAGGCGTAAATCGTCGGGCTGTAGCCCGGGCGGGGCGGCCCGCCGATGATTCCGGCGTCGACAAAGTGGGCGCCGGTCGGGGCGATGATCTCGCCAATGCGGATCACGGTTTGCGGGCTGACCGCATTGCAGTCGACATAGACCGGCTTGCGGTCGAGCGCCTTCAACGCCGGCGCCAGACGTTGTGCCAGCGCCTCGGCCTCGCCGGGCGGCAGGATCGCCAGAAAGGAATCGGCGCCGGAGAGCAGCTCGCGCTCGTTCGCCGCGGCGGCCATGCCAGCCGCCTTGGCGCGCTCCGCGCTCGCGGGGCTACGCCCCGTCAATAAGGTGCGGACCATCGCACCGCTCTCATGCAGGCGGCGGCCGACCCCGGCACCCATCATCCCTTGCGCGATTACCCCGATCACGGCCATTGGCCTACCTCCAACGAGAAACGGTTGGCCCTCAGGGTACTGAGTGAAGGAGATTGTGAAAAGGGGCCGCTCAGGCGGCGCCCTTTTGGGGGGCGGCGAGGGCCTGCTGCAATGCCGGCATGCCCATGCGGTGACAGAAATCGCCAAAGCCTTCGCCTTCGGCTCGCGCGGAGGCGTAGAGCGCGAAGAGCGGATCCAATGCTTGGCCAATGCCGTGCAGCGGCACCTTATCGGCGAGCGGCGCGTTGAGCCGGGTGCCTTCGAAATCGCCGCCGACGAAGAGCGCGTAATAGCCGGGCATGCGGCCGACAATGCCGATATCGCCGGTATAGGGGCGCGCGCAGCCGTTCGGGCAGCCGGTAATGCGGATGCTGAGCCGTTCGCACTCGAGCCCATAGACCCGCAGCCGCTCCTCGATCGCGGCGACGATGCCGTCGCGGACGCGTTCGGCCTCGGTCAATGCCAGCCCGCAGCTCGGCAATGCCGGGCAAGCGAGCGCCCAGCGCTCGGCCGGCAACATGTCGCCGGCGAGGCGAACCCCATTCTCGCGCAAGACAGCTTCGACGGCGTCGCGATCTTCCGGGCGGATCTCGCTCAAGATGATGTCCTGGCTCGGCGTCAGGATCGGATCACAGCGGAAGCGGCTGACGATTTCCCGCAATGCCGTCCGGATATCGGCAATGATGCGGCCGCTCGATACGGGAATACCGAGATAGAATTTGCCGTCGCCTTGCTCATGCCAGCCGAGATGATCGGGGACAATGAAAGCCGGCATCTCGCGGCACGGTTCGAGCGGCTTGTCGAGATATTCGGAGAGCCGCTCGCGGGCCCAGTCCTCCCCGTTCTCGGCGATCACGTATTTGAGGCGTGCATGCCGCCGATTGCCGCGGTCGCCGTGGTCGTGGTGCAAGCGCACGACGGCCGCAACAGCCTCGAGCAGATCCTCGGGCTCGACAAAAGCGACCGGGGTCGCGAGCCTTGGGTAGGTCTTCGGGTTGTTATGGGTCATCCCGTGCCCGCCGCCGAGCAGGAAATTGTAGCCGGTGAGCCGGTCGCCCTCGAACAGCGCGACGATTGCCAGGTCGTTGGTCAGGACGTCGATCGTGTTGTCCTCGGGGATCGCGAGCCCGATCTTGAACTTGCGCGGCAGATAGCGCTCGCCGTAAAGCGGATCCGGCTCGTCGGAGGCGCCCGCGTCCTCCTGCCCCTCGTTCTCCTGCCACGGCGCGCCGTCTACCCAGATCTCGTGGTAGCCGCGGGTCCGCGGCAAGAGATGACTGGACAGCCGGCGCGTTTCGGCCTCGAGCCGGTCGTGCACGGGGTCGCGGATCGGCGCCGGGGTTGTCGTGACGGTGCGCACGACGTCGCCGCAGGCCGCCAATGTCGTCAGCAGCGCGGTGTTGATCTCGCCGATCGCCGATTTAAGCCCGGTCTTGACGACGCCGTGAAACTGGATGCTCTGCCGCGTCGTGACCCGCAGCGAACCGTCGGCATAACGGTCGGCGAGCGCGTCGAGGGCAAGGTATTGCTCGGCGGTGAGCCGTCCGCCCGGAATGCGGACGCGCACCATGAACTGCCAGACCTTGTCATCGCCGCGTTGCTTGCGCTCGGTCGCGCTGTCGCGGTCGTAGCCCTGGTAGATCCCGTGGAATTTGAGGAGCGAATAGCCCTCCTTGTCGAACGGGGTGCTGGTGTCGGCGAGATCGCGCGCGATATGCCCGCGCAATTGCCGGCTCTGCTGCTTGATCGCTTCGGGCTTCGAAACGGAGTCGATCTGAACCATATTCCAGGCCCTTGAGGCAAGCGGCCCAACACCGCGTTACGATGTGGTTCAGATAATTACACCACCCATGTTATGTCAATTGGGTCTATTCTACAAATATTATACAGCTAAACATGTTTGAGGGCACGCTCGATGTCGCCGAGCAGGTCGGCTTCGGCTTCGAGCCCGGCTGAAAAACGCACCAGAGCGTCGCCGATCCCGAGTTCGGCCCGCTCCTCCGGCTTGAGCCGCGAATGCGTCGTCGTCGCCGGATGTGTAACTATGCTATTGGAAGCCCCGAGATTATTGGAAATATCAACAAGGCGCAGTGTATCGAGAAAACGGAAGCAGGCCTCTTTGTCGCCGGCCACGTCAAAGCAGACGAGGCTGCCCCCTTCTTTCATCTGCCGACGCGCGAGCTCATGTTGCGGATGGCTCGGCAGGCCGGGGTAGAGTACGCGGGTAATTTTTGGGTGGCTCTCCAGATAGCGGGCGACCACGGCGGCGGTGCGGCACTGCCTTTCGACGCGCAGCTCGAGGGTCTCGAGCCCTTTCAACAGCAGCCAGGCGTTGAAGGGGCTCAGCGACGGCCCGGTATGCCGGTAAAATGGGCCGAGGTCGTCCTTGATGAATTTCTCTGAGGCGAGGATCGCGCCGCCGAGACAGCGCCCCTGGCCATCGATGTGCTTGGTCGCCGAATAGACGACGACATCCGCGCCCAACACCAAAGGCTTCTGCAGGAGCGGTGTCGCGAACACGTTGTCGACGACGAGAATGCCCCCGGCGCGGTGGGTCAGCCGCGCGACCGCGGCGAGATCGATGATTTCCATCGCAGGGTTTGACGGGCTCTCGCAAAAAGCGAGTGCCGCGCCGCCGGCGAGCGCCGCCTCCCAGGCGCCGAGGTCGCGCCCGTCCACCAAGACCGTCTCGATCCCCCAGCGCGGCAATAGATCGGAGACGATGTAATGGCACGACCCGAACAGCGCGCGGCTCGACACGACGCGCTGGCCGGCGCGCAGCCGGCACAACAATGCCACGAACACCGCCGCCATCCCGCTCGCGGTGGCGCGGCAGGCCTCGGCACCTTCGAGCAGCCGCAGCCGCTCCTCGAACATCGCGACCGTCGGGTTGCGGTAGCGCGAATAGACGAAACGCGAACCCTCTTCGGCGAAAGCCTGCTCCGCCGCCGCCGCCGTGTCGTAGACAAAGCCCGAGGTCATGAACAATGCCTCGCAGGTCTCGTCATAGGCGCTGCGGGTGGCGCCGCCGCGCACCAGGATCGTCGCGGGATCCAGGGTTTCGGCGAGGTCGGGGGGCAGGACGGGCTTGGTCATCGGCGGGTCTCTCCGTTGCGAGGCCGCGCCGATCCGGGCATGAAAAAGCCCCGGTCCCGCGCGGGCCAGGGCTCCTTTCAGAACTCCCGACCTTTTAGCGCTTGTTTTACGTGGCCGCAAGCCGGTCGGCTCAAATCCACCACGATGCCGCTTTCGTAACGACAGTAACGGTGCCTGTCAAGCCTCCACGTAGACCATCCAGGACACGCCGAAGCGGTCGGCGAGCATGCCGAAGCTGGGCGAGAAGAATGTCTTAGCCAATGGCATCTGCACCTGCCCGCCATCGCTCAGGGCACGGAAGAGTCGCTCGGCCTCGGCTTCGTTAGCTGCGGTCAGCGACAACGCAAAGCCTTGAAAGCTCGGCTGCCCGACACATTGGCCGTCGGAAGCCAATATCTCCGTATCGCCGATGCGGAAGCGCATATGCATCACCTTGTTCTCACTGCCCGGCGGGACCATGCCAGGTTGGGGCTCAGGGTGATCCTTCCACCGCATGAGCATTGTCCCCTCGGCTCCGAGCGCGCGTCGATAGAACTCGGCAGCTTCCTCGCAGCGGCCGTTGAAGAATAGGTAGGGCTGGACCTGCATCGCTTCTCCTCCTCCAGGTTGGGTAAACGGCTTTGTGTACGCCGTCCACAATGCTATAACCACCAAAATGGACGGCGTCCACATATTAAATCATGGCCGACGCAACAACGGGTGCCCCGGAGCGCAGCACGTATCGCCACGGCGACGTCCGACGCGTGCTGCCAGCCCCGCCGACTCCGCTCGTGCGAGCCTTCGAGCGATCTGCACCGCCTACCTGCGATTTGCCCAAGAAGAAACGGGACTGTTCCACACCCCCTTCGCGATCCCCGACGAAACGCGCGGCGAACCGGTTCCGGCAAAAGGCCGGGAATAGCGGACTCAATCCCTTTCAACTGCTGGGCGCCGCACTCGACAGGCTCGCCGACGCCGGTGTGCTGCCCCCCGAGCGTCGCCCAGGCTCGGAGTACCTGGCGTGGTCCGCGGTGCGCGGGCTGGCCATGCTGCTCACGGAGGGGCCACTTCGTAGACTCACTTCCGCGGAACGCGATGCGATCGGGCAACGCGTGCTGGATATGGTCGAAAAGGGACTGTAGCCACGGGAGACTTCCGGCCGACCGGCGTTGACCCAAATCGATGTGAGGCCACCGAGCGCTCTGATGCCCGCACAGGAGGAGAGTATGCCGAGCAACGCCAAGAACACGATATCGACCGTCGTTCCCGCGATGCGGTATCGCGACGCGAATGCTGCGATCGAATGGTTATGCAAAGCCTTTGGGTTCGAAAGGCACCTTGTCGTTCCCGGCGAGAACGGAACAGTCGCGCATGCGCAGCTGACCTTCGGCAATGGCATGATCATGCTGGGCTCGGCCCGCGAGGACAAATTCGGGCAACGGGTCAAGCCGCCCGGGGAAATCGGCGGCATCGGAACCCAGAGCGCCTACGTCATCGTCGATGATGCCGACGCGCATTATGCGCGCGCCAAAGCGGCCGGCGCCGAGATCGTCATGGAGGTCGAAGATCAGGACTACGGGGGGCGGCTTTATTCCTGCCTCGATCCCGAGGGCCATTTGTGGAGTTTCGGGACCTACGACCCCTGGCCTTAGATCCAGGCCGGTGTGCAGCTTTCCGCGACTGCTGTCGTCGACTATCATCAACGGATGTCGATCGATAAGATGCCGCGATTTCGCTATCGCCTCGGCCTCAACCAGCCTGCCGCCAGTCCCACCGTCAGGCGGCTCACCGAGATGGCGGAGGCAATCATCCGGGAGACGGACGGGGAATTCCTAGTCGAGGTGTTTCCCGAGAGCCGCCTCGGACCCGACCCGCAGATGTTCGCCGATATGCGCAGCGGCGCGCTCGAATTCTTTATGGCGGGGGCGACGCTTGGCGAGGTCGCGCCCACCAGCGCATTGCCATTGCTGCCTTTCGCATTTCGGGATTCGAAGGCGGTGTTCGCGGCGCTCGACGGTGCGCTCGGCGATCAGATCCGTGGCGAGTTGGCGCAAAACGGGATCCATGCCTTCCGTCATTGCCTGCAGAACGGGTTTCATCATCTGACGACCAGCGCGCGGCCGATCCACACCGCGGCCGATCTCGCCGGGTCGAAGATCCGCAGCCCCGGCGGTGCGATTGCGCGCGATTTCTTCGAGTCATTGGGGGCAGAAGCGAGGTATGTCCCGTTCAGCCAGATGTACGATGCGCTGAAGGCTCGCGACTTTGACGGCCAGAGCGATCCTCTCGGCGTCGTGCTGTCGCTGCGGCTCTACGAGGTGCAGACCTATCTGAGCCTGACCGGCCATTGGTGGTCGGGGTTCACACTGCTGGCCAATGATACGGCGTGGCGCGCTCTGCCGCGCACAATGCAGCAAATCGGCGAGCGCAATGCCGAGAAATACGCGCTGCTGCAGCGCGACGACATCGAGCAGGTGAACGCGGCCGGGGCCGAGGAGCTGGCACGTCGGGGGATGCAAGTCAATACCGCCGACACGGACAGCTTCCGGGCAAGGCTTGGGGAGTTTTACGCCCGCTGGCGCGAGAAGGCGGGCCCCGGGACGTGGCGCCTATTGGAATCCTATGCCGGCGAACTCGGCGGATAATGCCTTCCGGCTAGACGGCAAAATTGCGCTGGTGACCGGCGCCGGCCGCGGGATCGGGCGCGCCTGCGCGATAGCGCTCACCGCTGCCGGGGCGGAACTGGTGCTGGTGAGCCGGACCCGGAGCGAGCTCGACGAAGTCGCCGGCGCAATCAGATCCGGCCGCGGCAGAGCGCAGCCGCTCGTGCTCGACGTCACGCGCTCGGACGCCGTGCGCGACGCCTTCGCCGGCCTCGGCCGCCTCGACATTCTCGTCAACAACGCCGGCATCAACCGGCCGCAGCCCTTCCTCGATGTCGACGAACCGACCCTCGACCTGCTGCTCGGGCTGAACGTCAGAGCGGCGTTCATCGTCGCTCAGGCCGCAGCCCATCTGATGGTCGTGCAAGGCGGCGGGGTCATCATCAATGTGTCCTCGCAGATGGGGCATGTCGGCTCGGACCTGAACCGCACCGTCTATGTGATGACCAAACACGCGGTCGAAGGGCTGACCAAGGCGATGGCGGTCGAGCTCGCACCCAAAGGCGTGCGCGTCGTCTCGATCGCCCCGACCTTCGTCACAACGCCGCTGACCAAGCCGTTCTTCGAAGACCC
>Ga0210396_10001680_pt1 | contig 23516 bp, 18 predicted proteins | sample IncBWH17OmetaG_FD_155466 | JGI IMG/M metagenome (GOLD analysis project Ga0210396, IMG submission 155466) | Forest soil microbial communities from Barre Woods Harvard Forest LTER site, Petersham, Massachusetts, United States - Inc-BW-H-17-O ... | reverse complement strand
CGTTCGCGGCTCTGCCCCAGGGCAAGCCCTGGTTCGTCGCTCCACTTGCATGTGTTAAGCACGCCGCCAGCGTTCGTCCTGAGCCAGGATCAAACTCTCCGTGAAGAACTTCACGAAAAGCTGTCATAGGTGAATAGGGACCCATACACCGTGGTCCCCTCCATGACGAGGTACTTCTCTTCTACTTGACTCTTTGCCGCCACCGAGTACGCCGAAGCGCTCCCGTGGCGGGTCGAACCTGGACGCACACCACAATCGATTCTCGATCGTAGGTGCGCATGCTGTTGAGTTTTCAAAGACCGTCGTAGCCTCTCTTGAGAGGACTTCTCGTGAGAGGAGACCGTTCAGCCCACGTCCTAGGACGCTTGCAGGCCGACCGTACAGTATAGCGCTCTCCTCTGCCCCGTGGCGGACCGTAGCCCACCGTCTCGGTCGCAGAGCCGAGCTGCTGTGCCCAGCATGTTAGGGCATCACGCCGACGGACGTCTGCACCGGCTGCGCTGCACCGCCAGCCGGACCCGCAACCGCCCAGGCCAGCCCCCCGCTCAACTGGCTCGCAGCCTGCGGAAACGGCGCTTGCCCACACGCAGCACAGCCCCGTCCAAACGCGCCGGGGGGAGGTCGTGCTCGCCGCCGTCGAGAGGCTGCTCGTCGAGCGACACCCCGCCCTGGTCGATCAGGCGACGGGCCTCCGAGCGGGAGATCCCGAACGCGCCAGCCACCAGCCCAGGCATGTGCACGACCCCGTTCTCGACCTCGAACACGAGCTCGTCGATCTGCTCGGGGGCAGCCCGCTGCACGAATATGCGGTCGAAGTGCGCCTCGGCATCCCGGGCCGCCTCGGCCGAATGCAACCACGTGACGATCTCGCGGGCGAGCTCGCGCTTTGCCTCGCGCGGCCCCAGGCCATCCTTGGGCTCGCAACCGAGTAGCAACCTGTAGTACTCGCCCATGGCCTCGTCGGGGATGCTCATCGTCTTGCCGTACATCTCCTGGGGCTCGTCGGTGATCCCGATGTGGTTGCCAAGCGACTTGGACATCTTCTTTGTGCCATCGGTCCCGACGAGGATCGGCATCGTGAGGATCGCCTGCTCTGACTGTCCGTAAGCGCGCTGCACGTCACGGCCAAGCAGCAGGTTGAACTTCTGGTCTGTCCCCCCCAGCTCCAGGTCCGAGCGCACCGCCACGGAGTCATATCCCTGCAGTAGCGGGTAGAGCAGCTCCAGCATCGAGATCGGCTCTGAGGCCTGCCAGCGCCGAGCGAAGTCGTCGCGCTCGAGCAGCTGCGCCACAGTAGTGCTGCGCACAAGCGCCAGCAACTGCGCCATTTCCATCTCGAGCCACTCGCCGTTGCGTCGCACTTCCAGCCGCTCAGGACTGCCGTCGAGGATCTTCAGCGCCTGCTCCTGGAAGGTGGCTGCGTTCGCCTCGATCTCCGCCTCGGAGAGCATCGGGCGCAGCGTCGAGCGACCAGAGGGATCGCCCACCCGCGCGGTGTAGTCGCCGATGATCAGCACCACCAGATGGCCGGCGTCCTGGAACTCGCGTAGCTTGCGTAGGACCACCGCGTGGCCGAGATGGATGTCCGGCGCTGTCGGATCGATCCCTAGCTTCACACGCAGCGGGCGACGCTGGACGTCGGCGCTTGCAAGCTTCTCCGCAAGACTGCCGGCCGGGAGGCTGTCGACGGAGTTTGCCTCGAGCGAAACGGCTTGGCGGACTGTCCTCGAAGCGGCATTCGGCATCGGACCCAATGCTAGACTCTCGCGTCCCGGTGGAGCTAGCCGCATTGCCTGCCCGCGGCCGGCCGCGCTTGAAGAGGCTTCGTTTCCTGCTGATCCTCTTCGCCGTCCTGCTGCTTGGCCTCATCTCTTTCGTCTTCGGCATATTCACGGCCGTCGCGTCCGACCTGCCGTCGCTGACCAAGTTCTCGCAGCTGAAGGACGCCCAGAGCTCGGTCTTGCTGGACGACCTCGGCCATCCGATCGGCGTCATCAGCGAACAGAACCGCGTGATCGTCACGCCGGCGCAGATTCCCCCGATCGTCAAGCAGGCGGTGATCTCGATCGAGGACAAGCGCTTCGAGGGCAACAGCGGGGTCGACATCCGGGGCATCGCGCGCGCGTTCGTTCAGGACGTCGCGCACAAAGGCAGTGTGCAGGGCGCCTCGACGATCGAGCAGCAGTTCATCAAGAACGCGCTTCGAGCACAGTCGCACCGGACGATCTTCGAGAAGCTGCGCGAGGCGGCCCTCGCCTATCAGCTCTCGCACAAGTGGTCAAAGGAAAAGATCATCACCGCGTATCTGAACACGATCTACTTCGGCAACGGGGCCTATGGAATCGAGTCCGCCGCCCAGACCTACTTCGGCGCCGATGTCAATCATCTCGGCTGCGGGGAGCCGGGGCACAAACTGTGTGTGCAGGAACTCGAGCCCGCCGAAGCGGCGCTGCTTGCGGGGATCATTCAGTCCCCGACCGCCTATGACCCCGGGAATCATCCCCTGGCGGCCAGGGCCCGCCGTAACGTCGTCCTTGCACAGATGCTCCAGCAGGGCTACATAACGAACGCTGTCTATGACGAAAGCGTCAATCAGGCCCTGCCGGCACCGAAGGACATCCAGACACCAAAGCAGCCGCTAGTCGAAGGGGTCGACGTCGGCTACTTCACCAGCTGGGTCCAGCAGCAGGTGATCGAACGCTATGGCGCCCCGCGCGTGTACAACGGAGGCCTGCGGATCAAGACAACGCTTGATCTCGGTCTGCAGCGGTCCGCCGAACAGGCGATCAGTGGATACCTGCCGGGGCCGAGCGGTCCGACCGCGGCGCTCGTGGCGATCGAAAACTCGACGGGCCAGGTGCGGGCGATGGTCGGCGGACGCAACTACGACGAGACCCCTTTCAACCTCGCAACCGAGGGCGAGCGACAGCCCGGATCCTCCTTCAAGGCGTTCGACCTCGCAGCGGCGCTCGAGCATGGCATCTCACCCGACTCGGTCTGGTCTTCGCGTCAGAAGACCTTCTTCGTCCCCAGCGCCCACGGCAAGGAAAAGTTCGTCGTGCACAACGACGAAGGGGCGTATACGGGCTCCAACACCCTGACCGAGGCGACCGCGTTCTCTGACAACTCGATCTACGCGGAAGTCGGCTTGAAGGTAGGCACTCACAAGATCGCCCATCTGGCGCACAGGATGGGCATCACGACCCCGATCTCGACCAACCCGGCGATGACGATCGGCGGGTTGAGCGTGGGCGTCACACCGCTCGACATGGCCCACTCCTATGAGACGATCGCCCACGCTGGGCAGCGGGTGAGTGGGTCGCTCGTGTCCGACTTCGAGCCTGTGGGCATCCAGGAAGTGAGCGCCGGCGCGCACACGCTCTCCGACGGCCACCACAGCGATCGCAACGCCGTGATCACCAAGCGCGTACTGCCACCGGACGTCGCCAGCACCGAGACCTCCGTGCTCGAGACCGTGCTGCAGTACGGCACCGCCAAGGCCGCCGCGATCGGTCAGTTCGCTGCCGGTAAGACCGGCACGACCTCCAACTACGGCGATGCCTGGTTCGTCGGTTGGGACAGCAAGTACACAGTCGCGGTGTGGGTCGGCTACCCCGACAGCCTCGTGCCGATGACCACTGACTTCGACGGCTCTCCCGTTCTTGGGGGCACCTTCCCGGCGCTCATTTGGCACAACTTCATGCTGTCCGCGATCCAGGTCGAACACGACCGCGCCCAGGAACACGGCTCGAAGACCGCCGGCACAAAGGAAGGCTCCGCCGGCGCCACCCAGACCGAACCCTCCACAACCGGCGAAAGCGCTGGCGCACCGCCTGTGACCGCAACCAAATCCACAGGCGGCGGCGAAGCCCACAGCCCCGCAGCGACCCCACATGAAAGCCCCACTGGCGAATCGGGCGCCGGCGCCCCCGCAGTCGAACACGCTCCGGCGGCTCCAGCCCCGACGCCGCCGCCCGCAACCCCAGCCCCCTCGACCCCTCCCACGGAAGCCGCCCCCAGCTCCAAATCGGGGGGCACAGGCGCGACCGGCGGCGTCAGCCCGAGCGGCTAGCTTGGCCTCTACAGAAAGGCGTTGCCTAAGGACGGACTGTGCGACACATCGGTGTCTTTGCGACTACTCCGATGTATTCCTGATAGGTGGCCACGTTGGGGCCCTCGATGCCTAAGTCGCCTATGGTCATCGAGCCTGCGCAGCTGCGACAACCAGCACGCCCGGCAGCTGGAAGCTTTGTCAGGTGTGCAAGCCTATCCGGCAGCTCAGCATCGGCCTCGAGACAGCCACTGGACATCTGTGTGCACGCGATCTCCGCTTTCGGATTCGCGTCGAATACGCCACGCATGACCTCCTCGGTGGGGCGGGCCTTTGCTGAGCGCCCGACAGAGAACAGAACTGTGCTCGCTCCAACCGCCTCGACCACTTCCGCGGCAAAAGCCCGTTCGTCTGCAACCGTGCTCAGCGACCCATGATGAGGAAAGACCAGCACGTCAGCGGACAGGTCTGCTCCCCTTCCAAGCAGCTCGGCAAGTCCGACGCCATCCAGGTCGCCGGGCAAGAGCACTCGCCGACCGTTGCTCAACGTGACGCGAAGCACCGCCGATACTGAGTTGCTGGAGATCGTGGAGCCCGTCGAGCTCTTTCCCTTCGGACCCGTCATGGCAAGCTCGAACGATGGTGCCAGCACCTCAACGCTCACCCCGCCGCCGCTCAGCGTCTCGGAGTTAAATGTGTCATCGAGATCCCGGCTCACAAGGCAGCGACCGTTGCGCTTGGCGTCGGCCAAGGCGACGAGCAGGTTCGCGGTTTCAGGCGCGCTCGGGTTCTTCGCAGCGTCGGCGCCCACGTAGATAGCGCCGATCTCGAGATCCCTGCGACTGAGCAACGGCACAAGCCCACGCGCATGATCGAGATCACGGTGAGAAATGGCGATCGCATCGAGTCGATCGAGTCCAAGGTACTCGATCGTCTGTATGACGGCGGCGCTCGCGCCCGCGTCCACCATCAACGTCCAGTCCACACCGGTGACCACTGCGCAGTTTCCATGACCGACGTCGATTACGTGCAGCTCAGCGGTCACGCTATCTCCGCGTCGAAGTGCAGCGACAGTTCTGTTGGATCAACTAGCTCGGGCTCTGGGTCCTCGAAGAACAGATCGGTCTCGTGCTGGGCGCCAAGGTTTACACGAGCAAAGAACACCTGCCCGGTGATCGCAAGCGCCGCGTCGAGATCGGCGTACCGCTCATCCAGCATGACCGCCGGGAAGCGCATCGAAGCCTTTCGCGACCAGCCGCCCACCCGTGCGTCGAGAGCAACCCCGACTTCGGTGATCCCGGCCTTCTCGATGTAAAGCGGGACCCGATGGGTCTCGCGATCGGGTCCGCGCCCCTTGGCGATCTCGACCCGGCAAGCCTCCACGCCGTCTACCAGCACCTCTGGCTCCTCGGTTTCATCGCGGCTGATGAGCACTGGTATCCGGTGGCGATGGGGCCTGACCCACATACCGACGTCGTCCTTGAAGCCCGTCGTCAGCACTCCGGGAATCTTGCAGTCGCCGATGACGCTTGACATTAGCTCTGCACCGTTGTAGCTGACACCACTGTGAAGATGGCTCAACTGCACATCGCAGATCACGGCATTCACCTTGTGGGTGATCCAGTCGATCGCTCGATCGAGCGTCGGTACTTCATCGAGGTTGACAACGATCGTCTCCACTCCCACATCCTGAAGCTGAAACTCGACGGCCTTGGCCTGGCCTACATCGTCATCCAGCACAGCCACCACGCCAATATCGTGGGGTTCCGCAGGAGCCACCGACAGCACGGTCATACCTGTCCCTGTTGTGGGATCTCGATCGTGAATTGCGCTCCTCCTAGCTCACCCTTCGCGCGCGCTGCGATGCTTCCGTCGAGATCGGCAACTATGTCACGTACGATCGTGAGCCCGAGGCCGACGCCTCGTTCGGTCGTTCCCCGCCCTGGGAGCCAGATGTCATCGAGTTTGATGGTCCGGATACCTGGACCGTTGTCGGCTACATCCAGGATGATGTGCTTACCCTCGCTCACGGTCTGTAGTCTAATCAGACGATCGGTCCCGGCAGTGGCATTGAGGGCGTTGACAGAATTGATTACGAGGTTCGTGATCACCGACTCGAGTGCGGCGATCGTGCCGAGATAGCTCGGCTCACTCCCATCGAGGTCGTATTCGAACTTGACCTGGTGTTCATCGACGAGCGGCTTTAGCATCGCGACGGTCTCACGGATAACCAGATTGAGTGAATGCGTGCCCCGCCGGCGCTTGCTGCGGTCCAGCAGGCGCCGTGGCAGCTCCACAAGCGTCTGAATACGCCGAGCGTTGCTCTCGATCAAATAGATCGGGCCCTCCATACGCTCTCCATAGCGCTCCTTGAGTAGTTCACGGGCACGACGACGCACCGATTTTGCCGCCTTTATGATCGTATTTGGCGGGTTGGTCGCCTCGTGAGCCATCACAGCTGTCGTGGTGCCAATCGTCGCCAGTGTGCGATACAGCTCCAAGTCTTCGACGACCGCGTCGAACTCCCGGCTGGTTGCCTGACGGACCCGTCGATCGGCCTGCTCGAGCGCTCTTCGCGTGCCGGGCGGCGCTGCGGCGATCGCCTCCTGCATCCCCTCCTGTGCACTCTGCAGCGTGGCACGTGCGCGCCGCTTCTCACGGCGTCTGCGCTCCTCTGCCTCGGCGAGGCGAAGCCTCGCTGCCCAATCCAGCACGTCCTGAGCAAATGTGCGCAGATCCTCGAAAGCTGGAGTTTCGATGAAGCCAGTGCGGTCGGTCTTCTGCTGCAGAACCGCCTCCTCGTCGACTACCAGCACCCGTCCAATGCTGTTGTTGGTCGACGGACGCTCCTCGGGCGAGGATACTCGCCGCAGGTTCATGTCAATCCAATCGTGACCAGGGTCTCCATATGGATGCACCCGCAGGCCTCGGTGATACAGGTGAACGCCACCGACAAGCTTCAGCCACTCTCTCAGTGCCCCCAAGGTCACACCGCTGGTAAGCCCGCGTGTAGACCCATCTCCGCTCAGCCTGAACACAAACAGCTCAAATTCAGCCTCAGGCGCCGTGTAGGGTGGACTCTCCTTGAGACGGCGTAGATCCTCGTGCTTGGCCTTGGAGACTCGCCCCCTGCGCTCATGATCAGTCATAGTCGCCCACGCTCGGCCATCGGCGTCGATGCCACCGCGCAGCTCATAGGCGGCCTGCTCCAAATAGCCTTTGCTCACCAGCTTCTCGAGAGCTTCGAACTCGGGGGCTGTCAGACTCAGTTTGAAGGATTCGCTGGACTCAAATGGGCTTGAGAGCAGCAGCAGCGCCCGCGCGATTCGGGTGACCTCGGCTGTGCTGAACTTCCGTCTGAGGTCTTTCACCTCAATCGTGGTGCCGGACCGCTCGTCGCTTGGGCCTGTCACGATCTCCAGGTCAACGAGGTCAACCGTGTCGGCATTGTCGAAAAGCGACCAGTCGAGGACGAGCGTGTGCTCGACCCCAGGATCGCTCGCAGGGCGTGTCCGTAGTGTTGCAACCGGCCCGAGTCGCAACGCCGCTAGTCTGCCCAGGCCCTTTGATCCGACCTGTAGCCGGTCGAATGTGGCGGTGCGCTGGTCAGAGACCTTGGATGAACGCCCCAACACAAGCCAGGAGTCGCGCAACTGCTCAGCTGTCATGCCGTCACCGTCATCGGTGATGATCAGCTCCCCGCCCGCTTTTGAAACGTCGATCAGCTCGACCTTGCAGCTTGCGGCGTCTGCGTCGTAGGCGTTGCGGACAAGCTCCAACATGCCCTGCTCTGGGCTTGGATTCAGCTCCTCGCCGAGCCGTCTAAGCACGTCGGGGGCAAAGCGCAGATGCTCGCTCATCGCGGTATTTCTCGCACGGCGCCAACCGTCAGATGCCGGCAGCGCAATCGCTCGTCGAGGAACGCGCTCGCCTGATCGGACTCGACGATGCTCACCAACGCCTGACAGCCACGCAGGGTGGCGTCATGGGGCCTTAGTACGAGTAGATGATTCTCAACAGCCACCGACCGCCGCCCGCGAACGATCGTCGCCTGCACCCGTGGTCCGGCGCCCTCGTTGGGACGGTTCGTTCGGCCGATCACCACGAATGGCGGTTTGACGACGGTGCCTCGGAAACGCCGTCGCTGCTCGGGTACCACTTCACGCAGGCCACCCCGGCTGTGAGCGTCCAGGTAGGCATGCCACACACCGAGGGCCGGATCGCGATAGGCCACCAGCGCCCCGACAGAGACCTCGCATACATCGCTCAAGCAAGCCTCGCTCCTGCGCGGCACCCACGGCACGGCTTGCGCTGTCTCGCTTTTACGTACATCCCCGGTCAGAAGAAACACATCGACATCTGTCAAAGCATCGAATACCCCCGCGGGCTGGACCGTCTTCACAGCAAGTCGACCCTCCACCAGAGATCGAAATCGCGCATATCGCGACCCGGCGCGTAGCACCTCGGGCAACACGGCCGCCACGTGGGCGCCGGGGCCGCACGCCTCCAGAATGCTGTCCAGAAATAGTGCTGCCTCGGTCGTCTTGCCAGAGGTCCATTCGCAGCTCTCCGGGGCAGGCACGCGCCCGTAAGGTGGATTGAGCAGCACGGCATCGCCGGGCAGCATGCGAAGCGCAAGACCGTCTCCGACAGCGATATTGGTGAGAAGATCGGCTGGCTGGGCTAGTCCGCTTACCGACACAGCCCCTCGACTCAAAGCAGCCAGCACAAGACGAGCCCGTGCGGCCCTCACGAAGGCGGGCACTAGGTCGCGCCCGAGCAACTGTCGATTCCAATGCGCCAGCGTCACCTCGAGCGACGGGTCGACCTTCAGGCGGGTGCTCGCGGCAAGTAGAAGATCGCCGCATCCGCAGGCAGCATCCACGTAACGTTGGCGATCCCGAGGCACAAGAGCAAGAAGCCTCCTTGCCAGCGACTCACCGGTGAAGAACGCACCGAGCTTGCGCAGATCCGCGATTGTCGCCACATCTCGAAGACGTCGCCCCGCCTCCCCATCCAGATGGAGACTGAGATCGGTCGTGTCACCGAGCGACCCCGAGGCTCCCGCCAGGCGCTCGAGTTGCTCGACGTATGGGACAAAACCACTGATCATGTCGTTCGGAAGCTTGACAACCTTGGATGTCGGATCGCTGAACCTATCGCAGGGAGTCGATCTGAGCGGGGACGCTAACAACGACGCCGACCATGCCTGCCGCTATGTCACAGACTGTCACGGCCGCGGCCGTGACACATGCGAGTTCCCAACCGCGCAAAACCGCCAGCGCAGATCCACCGCCTTGGTTATCCCGATGCGAGTCCCCTCCACAACCGGTGGCCCACCCTGGCCACCATCACCTCTGCGAATCACAACCGGCCCGTCGATCAAGCTAGTGCCATTCTCGGCAAGCTCGACACCGAGCGCCTGCGTGAGCTTCCCCGGCCCCGAGCAGAGGTCCTGCACGCGCACACGCCCGCGACGCTCTCGCATCTCCTCGATCCCGACCAGCGGCTCGAGCGCCCGGATCAACACCGCCGCGCCGACGCCAGCCGGCTCGCATACCGCGTTCAAGAGCGCGTGGATGCCATAGGAGCGGTACACGTACGCGACCCCCGGCTCTCCGAACAGCGTGCGCGTGCGCGGCGTTACCCCGACAAACGCATGACAGGCGGGCTCGCTCTCGTGGTAGGCCTCGGTCTCGACGATCGTGCCGGCGAGCCCGTGGTGCTCCACGACGCACCCGATCAGATCGCGGGCGACCTCGAGCACGGGACGAGCGTAGAACTCAGTCCCGAAGCTCATCCACCGAGCACGGTCCGCGCCAGTTCGAGCTGCTCGCGGACACGCGGCAAAGCGGTCCCCCCCATCGACACCTTCGATTCAAGCCAGGAATCGCGCGCCAGCACCTTGTAGTACTCCTCGCTCGCGCCGCTGGGGGTGTCCAGCAGCTCGCTCTGCGCGCGCAGCTCCTCGGTGGTCAGCTCGGACAGCTGCCTGCCACTGTCCACGGCGGTGCGCACTAGCCCTGCGACCACCCCGTGGGCCTCGCGGAACGGCATTCCGCGCCGCACGAGCAGGTCGGCGACGTCTGTCGCCGCAATCAACTCATCACCCGCGGCCTGTGCCAGCCGCTCGCGGTCAAAGCTCACGCCCGCGAGCATCCCGTGCGCCGCCGCGAGCGCGAGCTCGAGCGTGTCGACCGCGTCGAACAGGTGCTCCTTGTCCTCCTGGAGATCCTTGTTGTAGGTCAGCGGAAGCGCGTGCATCACCCCGTGGAGCCCACTCAGGTGGGCGACCACGCGCGGCGCCTTCGCGCGCAGCAGCTCGGCGGCGTCCGGGTTCTTCTTCTGGGGCATGATCGAGGAGCCAGCGCTCCAGGCGTCGGGGAGCTCGCAGAAGCCGAACTCGCTGCTGGACCACAGCACGAGCTCGGCCCCGAGCCGCGAGAGATGGGTTGCGCAGGTCGCCGCGGCGTTCAGGTAGTCAAGCGCGAAGTCGCGGTTGGCGACCGCATCAATCGAGTTGGGGACGGGCGCGGCGAAGCCGAGCTCGCCTGCCATGAGCTGCCGGTCGGTGTCGAAGTTCACGCCGGCGAGCGCACCCGCGCCGAGCGGCAGGCGCGAGCACTGGGCCTCGGCGAACGCGAACCGCTCGCGGTCGCGCTGGAGCATCCAGAAGTAGGCGAGTAGATGGTGGCTGAGGTAGACGGGCTGGGCGCGCTGCAGGTGGGTGTAGCCGGGCATCGGCCAGTCGAGGTGCTGCTCGGCGCGCTCCACCAGCGCGCTCATCAGTTGCGTGAGCGCCGTCTGGGCCTGCGCGGCACGAGCGCGGGTGTACATGACGAGGTCCGTCGCCACCTGGTCGTTGCGCGAGCGGGCCGTGTGCAGGCGCCCGCCGACGGGCCCGACGATCTCCGTCAGGCGCCGCTCGATCGCCATGTGGATGTCTTCGTCGCCGGGCGAGACCTCGAACAGCCCTTGCTCGAGCTCGGCTTGCACCGCGTCGAGCCCGCCCAGCAGCGTGTCGCGGTCTGCCTCAGTGATGATCTCCCGGGCGGCGAGCATCGCTGCGTGGGCGCGGGATTGAGCCAGGTCCTGCGGCCACAGGCGCCGGTCGAAGCCGATCGACGTGTTCATCCGCACGAAGTCGGGGTGTTGGGGCTCGTGGAAGCGGGACACGAAGGCCCGCAGTCTATGCCTCCACCGGCGCGGTCAGCTCCTCGAGCTCGAGCACCTCGAGCATCACGCGCAGGTCGTTGTCGCCGATCTTGCCACCGCGACGCTCGGCCTCGAGCACCCATTCGAACAGCACCACGAACGCGAGCGGCGTATCGAGATCGTTGGCCAGAGCGTCGCGGAACGCTTCGATGTGGTGGCGCATGTCGGGCGGGCTCGGCTGATCGGAGTCGAGCGTCTTGAACACGTCGCGGATCCGCCCGACGTTCTTGGAGGCGGTCACGAGGCCTGTGAACGCGTTGCCGAGCGGCAGCGAGTAGTGGGTGCCGAGCAGGTACAGGGCGACAGCGGGATGGCCGAAGCGCTTGAGCGCATCACTCAGCAGGATCCGCTCGCTGAGGGCCGCGGGCTGCCATTCCTCGCCGTTGCGCCCGGCGCCGAAGCAAACGTTTACCCAGCGGTCGACGTCCGAGCGCGGCACCTCCAGCAAGCTCATCTCGGCGTCGTGATCCTCGGCGTCCGGCGCACTGCGGGGCTCGTGATCGTCGGAGAGCTCGTAGAGCATGTCCTCGCCACTGGGCGAGTCGAACAGGAACTTCGTCCCGAAGCCTTCGCGCTGAAGGAAGCGCTCGAGGAAGCTGAACAGCACGAGTGGACGCGTCGACTCGACGTCGACGCCGCCATCGGAGACGATTGGCGAGCTGCGCACCTCAACGCGGATTGCGTCGCCCGCGCTGACCGGCACGAGTTGACCGGTCAGCGAGTCGTACAGGCGTATCTCACGCACGGCGTAAGACTACACCCCGATCGTAGGGCTGTTGGGAAAATTTTCCGTTGCAATAGTGAAAGATTCGGATTGGTTCAGCATCCCTAATTTGATGTCAGCGATGGCGCCCTCCGGCACGCCAGCGACAGCGCCGTGGGGCCCAACGTGCGGTCATCCGTCCGTGCATGTTCCCGCAGGTCGATTGCTCACATCGCAGGTCCCAGTTCGCGCGACGCGCGACCGTGTAGTGAGCATTTCCGTCGAGGTCGTGGGTGCGCGTCCATTGCCACCCGTGTTGGCTGTGTTTGCGCATCGCAAATCAACCCCCGGCGTCCACTGTGCAAACCATGACAAACATAGTGCAATCATGTCCTTCCCTATAGGGGTTAGTAGACCGGCGCCGGGATGCACGTCTTGTTCAGGTCAGAGACACCCCGACGCCGGTTAGCCTGGAGGGGCCGCGTGGTTCCTATCACGCCCGAGCACCCCAGCGCAAGGGAAATCGTGGAAGTGTTTCCTACTCGTGCAGGGTCTACGTCACAGTGAAAAGCTCACCTGGCTCCGTAGCCAGTGTTTCTCACTTTTGCCCCTGCACTTTCAGCCCGGCCTTCGGTATGCTCGGTTCGACTTCTTCGCATGCTCATGACAACCAACCTTTTTGACTATTTCGAGGAAGTACCGGGAGAGACTGGGGCATATGCGCCCTGGGCTGCCCGTGCTCCCCGGCGCCCGAGCGCGAGCTTCGATATCAAGCTGGTGCCGCGCGCGCCGCAATGGCAGAGCGACCCGGAGTCGCTGAGGGCCCTCGAACGGATCGAAGCGGAGCCGTGGGCGGACACGCTCACGCGCACCGAGGAGGGCGTGGAGCTGCGCCTGGACGACAACTGGATCGAGACGACCGGCGCGGCCCTGGAGGCCGGCGGGGGCGCGGAAGCCGAGCTCGTGGAGCTCGCGCGCGGTGGGCGCTATGCGATCCAGTTCTGGGACGCGAACGCCACCAAGGCGCTGCACGTCGGCCATCTGCGCAACCTGGCGCTCGGCAACGCGCTTGCCGCCTCGCTGGAACAGGGCGGCGGCGAGGTGGAGCGTCGCAGTGTGATCTCCGACGCCGGTCGCAGCATGGGCGAGGCGATGGCGGGGATCATCCGCAGCGGCCACCACACCTCCGCCTGGCCGGAGGGCGACCAGAAGAGCGACCACTTCGTTGGCCTCTGCTACGCCGACTACGTGGCGGCGGGAGGCTTCGCCGAGGAGGGCATCGACGAGCGCGAAGATTCGCTCACACGCGAGCTGCGCATGCAGAACGACGCCGCGGACGAGCTGCTCAAACGCGTGATGGGAGGCGAGGGCGAGGCTTGAGCTGTGGTTCAAGACGCGTGCCTGGGTGATCTCTGGCCAGCGCAAGACGCTAGCGCGGCTCGGGGTGGCCTTCGACCGGGTGTTCTTCGAGTCGGACTTCCTCGAGGACGGCGCCGAGCTGGTGGAGCGGGGCCTCAGCGAAGGCAAGCTCGAGCAGCGGGTGGACGGCGTGGTGATCTACGACACGGGCGTCGAGCACCTAGAGGAAATGCCGCTCGTGCGCGCCGACGGGCAGACCACCCAGCACATGCGAGCTGTTTCCTACTGGATGGGCACCCCGAGCGTTGAGGGGGTGACCACGATTCAGATCACCGGCACCGAGTGGGTGGCGCACTCGACCTGCATCCGCCAGCTGATGACCGAGCTCACCCCAGCGGAAAACGGCGGCCTGCACCGCGGGATCCACCCCACCCACGACATCTTCCACGGGATGGTGGCCCAGCAGAAGCGCGCGGTCAGCTCGAGCGATGAGGGCGGGCTGTTGATCGATGACCTGATCGAATGGATCGAGAAGCAGATCGACTCCGATGAGCAGATGCGCGAGATACGCCGCGCCCATCCCGCGCCCGAACGGATCCCGGCTCAGGTGGCGCTTGGCTACTTCCTGCCGTATCCGATGACGCCTCGGGTGGACTTCGAGATGGGCAAGCTGCTGACCGAGCGCGAGAGCCTTGGCTGGGATCTCGTGCGAGCGCGGGCAACGCGCGGCACGCTGACAACCTCTCCCGGTCACCGCCCTGCCGAAGACCCCGATTACCGCTCGGCGGTGGTGCAGTCGGAGATCTACCGCCGCCACCTGCGCCTGGCGGTCGAGCGCTACGACGTCACACCCCTTGCCTTGTATCTACGCCACCTCGCGCGCTGGTATCTGGAGAGCGAGCGCTCGAGCCATGTGGAACGCGTGATCCACACGCTGCTCGACCGCAGCGCTCGGGGGCTGGGCCTGGAGGCGGGGAGATGAGCACGCTGCCAATCGACACCCGAAGGGGGAAATGCCTCCCTTGGGAGGCATGGGGGGCCGCAAGATGAGCACGCTGCTCATCGACAACTACGACTCCTACACCTACAACGTCTTTCACCTGCTCGCCGCCGCCTGCGGCGAGGAGCCGATCGTGATCCACAACGACATGGTGTCCTGGCGGGCGCTGTCGCGCTGGGACTTCGACGCGATCGTGCTGTCCCCCGGCCCGGGTCGCCCCGACCGCTGGCACGACTTCGGCGTGTGCAGCGACATCCTGCGCTCCAGCGAGGTGCCGGTGCTGGGCGTGTGCCTCGGCCACCAGGGCCTCGGCCACGTGCTGAAAGCGACCGTTACATACGCGCCGACCGTGATGCACGGGCGCTTGTCGCCCGTCAGGCACACCGAGAGCGGCCTATTCGAGGGCATCCCCCAGGACTTCTCGGTGGTGCGCTACCACTCGCTGGCGGTCAGCGGCTCACTCGGCGAGGAGGGCCGTGAGATCGCGTGGACCGCCGACGGGGTGGTGATGGGCATCGAACACGCCCGCCGCCCGATGTGGGGCGTGCAGTTCCACCCGGAGTCGATCTCCACCGAATACGGGCACCAGCTGTTCGAGAACTTCTACAGGCTTGCCCAGGCCCGCAAGCCGCCGCGGGGCCGGCGGCTGAACAGGCCGAGCGTGCCGCCCAGGCGCTGCCGGCGGCGCAGCGCGGCCGACTCGCAGGTGAGCCTGTCGGTGCGCACGATCGTGGGCGAGCCCTCCACTGAGCTGCTGTTCGAACGCCTCTTTGGAGAGCAGGAGCACGCCTTCTGGCTGGACAGCGCCAACACTTCGACGAAACTCGGCGAGAACTCTTACCTGGGGGCCTCGCTCGGGCCGAACCGGCTGGTGCTCGAATACGACGTCGGGCAGGGCGCGGTGACCTCTCACAACGCGGATGGGACCTTTAAGGAGAATGGGTCGATCTTCCAGGTCCTAGATCGCGAACTGGAGACCCGTACGATCGAGCCCCCGCAGAATCCCGACCACGGTCTGATCGGCGGCTTCGTCGGCTATCTGGGCTATGAGTGCAAGGCCGACTGCGGCGCCGCCAACACGCACAGCTCCGATGTGCCCGACGCCGTGCAGATCTTCGCCAACCGCGTGATCGCCGTCGACCATGTCCGCGGATTGACTCACGTGCTGGCGCTCGCCTGCGGCGAGGAACCCGAGGCCGAGCACTGGCTCGACCAGGCGGAGCTGGCGGTGCGCCAGGCGCTCGCTGCACCGCCTGCCGACCTGGGCCAGGCCAGCAGGAACGAGGATCCCCCCGATAACCCGGTGATCTTCCGCGTGGGCCGCGGCCGCGAGCAGTACCTCGCTGATATCGCCCGCTGTCAGAGCGCGCTGGCGGCTGGAGAGTCCTATGAGGTGTGCCTGACCGATCAGATCCACACCGACGCCTCCCCGGACCCGTGGACGCTGTACCGCGGGCTGCGCCGCAGCAACCCGGCCCCGTTCGCCGCTTATCTGAAGCTGGGCGAGCTGGCGATTGTCAGTAGCTCACCGGAGCGCTTCCTGTCGGTTGACCGCGCCCGGCAGGTGATGGCGCGCCCGATCAAGGGCACCGCGCCGCGCTCGTCCGATCCGCTCGCCGACGAGGCGACGCGCACGGAGCTGCAGGAGGATGAAAAGACGTTTGCCGAGCACCTGATGATCGTGGACCTGCTGCGCAACGACCTCGGTCGGGTGTGCGAGGTCGACACGGTGCGAGTGCCGGAGCTGATGGTGATCGAGCAGTACACGACCGTGCACCAGATGATCTCCAACGTTGTCGGCACGCTCGAGCCGGGGCGCTCGCCGATCGACTGCGTGCGCGCCTGCTTCCCGGGCGGCTCGATGACGGGCGCACCGAAGCTGCGCACGATGGAGATCATCGATGACATCGAGCGCGAGGCGCGCGGCGTGTACTCCGGCGCGATCGGCTATTTCGGCGCCGACGGCGTGGTGGATCTCAGCATCGTGATCCGCACGATCGTGCTGCGTCCGGGGGCTACCACGATCGGCGCGGGCGGCGCGATCGTGATGCAGTCAGACCCCGAGGAGGAGTTCGAGGAGATCCTGCTGAAGGCGCGCGCCCCGATGGCCGCGATCGCGCGGGCGGTAACGGGCAGCGACTCGCCCGAGGCGTGGAGCGTCGAGCTCGACACGCAGCTCGCGGGGAGCGCGTCGTGAGCGGCGACTTCACACCGCTTGAGTTCGGCAGGGAGCCGGCCGCGGTCAACGGCAGCGCTCCGGTCGCTCCCGGCGCCGAGGAGCAAGTGGAGGAGAGCGATTGGCAGGTGCGCGGCGCCTCCCACCGGGACATCCCGGCGGTGGTGGCGGGCATCGCCGAACTGCTGGTGGAGCTCGGCGGCAAACCGGCTCCGAGCGCGGCGCTCGAAGCGACCGCGCGGGCGTTGATCGACGACGGCGACGCCGGGGTGCTGTTGGTGGCCGAGTGTGAGGATCAGATCGTGGGCGTGCTCGGCGTGAGCTGGCAGATCGCGATCCGCATCCCCGGTCGCTACGGTCTGATCCAGGAGCTGTGGGTGCACCCTTCGTGGCGAGGACGCACGATCGGCGGTGACCTGCTGGTGGCGCTTTTCAAGCTCGCACGCCACCGGCAGGTCACTCGTCTGGAGGTGGGCTTGCCAAGCGAGCGCTTCCCGCACCTGGCTGCCACCGAGGCGTTCTATCTCAACAACGGCTTCACCACGATCGGCACGCGCATGCGGCGGTTGCTGGAATGAGCGCCCCCCAGGGCCCCCCCAATGGCGGGGGGCGGACAGCCGGACTGCTGATGGTGGAGCAGCTGACAAGCGCCGCGAACGGCGACGGTGCCCCGTTCATCCTCGACCGCCACGGCAACAGGATGGAGGGCCGCGACGACGAGCGCCGCACCTCGGAGCTGCGCAGCGGCCTGACACGCCACGCCGGCGTCCACGCCGCCACCGCGGACGCCCGCCAGGAGGACGTCGAGCGGATCCTCGACGCGCTGCACGAGCCCCATTATCTCGACGCGCTGCGCCAGGTGAGCTGGGACGAGCCGACGATGATGCCCGAGTGGGCGCCCCCGGGCCTGCCCGCCGACAGCCCGGTATGGGCGGGGGTGGTGGCGACCGCTTTCGAGGGCGTGCGCACGGCGATCACCGCGGCTGAGCGGATCGTGGACGGAGCTCGCTTCACTTACGCGCTCTGCCGCCCGCCGGGTCATCACGCCGGCCCGGCCTGGCTCGGGGGCTACTGCTACCTGAACACGGCCGCCGCGGCTGCCTACGCGCTGTGCGAGGGTGGTGTGAAGCCAGTGGCGATCCTGGATGTCGACTTCCACTTCCCGACCGGCACCTCGGCGATCGTGGCGCCGCTTGAGAACGTGAGCCTCGGCTCGCTGCACGCCTCCACGATCGCGGAGGTGCCGTGGCGGATGGTCGAGCCGGGCGAGCGTGAGCTGTTCGTCGAGTTCGCGAGCACCCCCGACGCCGACACCTACCTGCAGGCGCTCGAGGAAGTCATCGACGAGCTCGCCCAATCATCGGCGGCGCTGGTGCTGTCGCTCGGCTATGACACGGTGGCAAGCGACCCGCACGGGTCCTGGGACTTCCCGCCGGCGATCTTCGAGCGGATCGGCAGCGTGCTAGCGGCCTCGGGGCTGCCGATCTGCGTGGTGCAGGAGGGCGGCTACTCACTCGAGGCGCTGGCCGAGTGCAGCCACGCCTTCGCCACCGGGCTACTGGAGGAGGATCGAGCGTGAGCACCACAGAGCCGGGCACACCCAGTGGGCGCACCGCAGGCGGGTTGGAGCCATTTCGACGGCGCCTTGACTTCCTCGACGGGGAGATCGCGCGGCTGCTAGGCGAGCGCTTCGAGGTGTGCCGTCAGGTGGCCTACCACAAGCGCGAGCACGACATCCCAATGATGCAACCGGAGCGTGTGATCGAGGTGCGCGAACGCTACCTCTCACGCGGCGCGGAGGTGAACCTCCCCCCGGACTTCACCGCCGCGCTATTTGAGCTGCTGATTGAGTCGACCTGCAGGATGGAGGACGAGCTGATCGCACAGCCGACAGCTACGGGAGACGGGAGCGCCCAATGACGCTCTCGCCGCCTCCCTGCTTGGTCCTAACCCGATGCACCAGCCGGGGCTCGAACCCGGATCTGCGGATTTTAAGTCCGCCCCTTTCACCGCTTAAGGTACTGGTGCGCGACCGCCGCAGAGTATCAGATCTTGCGACCTGTCGCACCTTTAGATTTTGTGAAAATCGGCGCGGAACGAGGCGATGAGCGCCCTGTCGTCATCTCTGTTGCTGGGAGAGCGCGAGTCCAGCCTCCCTCCTGGCCCGCGCATGCCGAGCACACTGCAGGCCATCGCCTGGGCACGCCGTCCGCTGCCCTTTCTGGAGCGATGTCAGAAACATTTTGGTGACATCTTCACCATTCGGGTGCGCCACTCGGGAACATGGGTGATCTTGGCCGATCCTGAGGATGTCAAGCGGGTTTTCACCGCCGATCATGCCGTGCTCGGCGTTGGGGTCGCCAACTCGATCCTCGGCCCGCTGCTGGGCCCTCGCTCGGTGATGTTGCTGGAGGAGCCCGAGCATGTGAAGCGTCGCAAGTTGATGCTGCCGCCGTTCCACGGCGAGCGCATGCAGGGCTACAGCGAGATGATGGCCAACGTCACGCGCCGCGAGCTTGCCAGCTGGCCGATCGGGGAGCCGTTCGAGCTGTGGCCGCACATGCAGGAGATCACGCTCGAGGCGATCATGCGGGTCGTGTTCGGGCCGGTGGAAACGGATCGTTTGCGGCGCCTGCGCTATCTGCTGCGCAGGCTCACCAACTGGATGAACGACCCGCGGCGACTCAACCTGCTTGCGGCCGCAGGACCGAGCCGGTTCGCCGGCAACAGCGACTATCGCGGCATGATGGGGCCGGTGGAGGACGCCGTGCTCGAGGAGGTGCGCCGTCGCCAACGAGACCCTGACTGCACAGACGGCAGGGACATCGCCGCAATGCTGGGCGAAGCGCGCTACGAGGACGGCTCACCAATGAGCGAGCAGGATCTGCGCGACGAACTCGTGACGCTGCTCACCGATGGTCCTACCTCGAGCCTGCTTTCGTGGGCTTTCGAGCGGATCCTGCGCCATCCAGACAAGCTGACGCGGTTGCGCGCCGAGATCGATGCGGGTGAGAGCGACGCCTACCTTGACGCGGTCGTGAAGGAGACGATGCGCCTGTGCCCGGCCGCGCCGATCGTGGTGCGCCGACTGCTCGCTCCGATGGAGCTGGGCGGCTACACGATCCCCGCCGGCACGACCGTGGCGCCATGCGTGCACCTCATACATCGCCGCGCCGATCTCTACCCTGCCCCGCTGCACTTCAGCCCCGAGCGCTTCCTGGAGCGTCCTGCCGGCACTTATACCTGGATTCCGTTCGGCGGCGGCGTCCGACGTTGCCTTGCGGCCAGCTACGCGCAGATGCTGATGAAGCAGGTGATACGCACGGTCGTGAGCCAAATCGACCTGCGTCCCACCGACCCGCACTCGGAGTGGGCCCGCAAGAGCGCGATCGCCTTCGTACCGCACAGGCACGCGACGGTCATTGCTACGCAGCGCCGGCCCGTGCCTGAAGCGACGCACGAGCTCACTACCGTCTAAACCTAGCTCCCCAGCTGCGATTCGCGCGACAACACGGGTCCCGGTCTGTAAAATTATCCGAGACACTGCGGTACTTAAACCAGACTCTCGGGAGGGATTCAGAATAATGTTACATATACACCTCGCTGCACTCGGGCTGGCGGCAATTGCGCTCGCCGCATCCGGCTGCGGAGGCTCTTCTAAAACGGAATCGACAGCAACGGCAGCAGCCACGACAGCAACAGCGACGACTCCGGCCACGACGGCGTCGAGCACGACCTCTACCTCAACCTCAACCGAAACCACCTCATCCCCAGCCCTTACCCGCACTGTGCTGATTGCCAAGGCGGATCCGATATGTGCGCGTACCAACGTGAAGCTCAGCTCCACCACCGTCAAATCGAACCAGGAACTCGCTCGGGTTCTGCCACAGGTCGCGGCCTACGAGCGGGCCGAGGCGGCAGAATTGAGCAATCTCGTCCCGCCAGCCTCGATGGCAAGCGACTGGAACCAGATCGTGATCGGTATCCGGATCTTTAGCGAAGACACGGAGAAGGCCGCCACAAATCTGCAGTCAGGCAACTCCGCAACCGCCAGCGGGCTGTACAAGGCTGCCAAAAAGGTTCAAGACCAACTGGCTGTTATCGCTAAACGCAATGGCTTCAAGCAATGCGGCACTATTGCTTGAGTCATTCATCGATTAAATACACTGGGCGCCCCATTAATGGGGCGCCCAGTCGCAGTTGCTAGTTCCAGTTACCGCCAGGCCCTATTCTGCGGTCACTACCCAATCTCCGTGAGCAACTATCTCACCTTTTTCGCCAAGCACCTCAGCCGCGAGATACGCTCCAGATTTACCGGCGCCTTCACTTCCTGCTTCCGCATCTTCTATTATAAACGGCACCTGAATTTCCTTAAGCGCCGTAAAGTTCAAAGCGACACTCGTGAACACACAGAGGTTTCCTTTGTCGGCTTTGGGGGCTTTAAAGTTACCACTGCAACCCGCAGGCAGTTTTTCGCTGGATTCCCCTTCCCCTTCTCCCAGATTAATATAGTGAACCTGGGTGGCTCCTAGCCCTTTTGCCAACGGGATCGGAAACGACAAACCCAACTGTATGAATTCCTCACTATTTACAACATTTTGAGTAACAGCCCACTGCCCTGTCTCGCTTTCCCCAGACGGCAAGGTTCCACCGACTGTCCAAGGCGAGCCTTCTTTACCTTCTTTTCCTTCTTTACCTTCTTTTCCGGCCTTGCCTTCAACACCATTTTCGCCTTTCGGACCCTGTGGACCCACAGCTCCCGCGGGCCCACCAGGACCCGCGGGGCCCACTGCTCCTGCAGGGCCCGTCGCACCCATGGCTCCAGTACGGCCAGCTTTGCCGGTCAACTGCTTAAGCACCTTCGGGCTGATCTGTTTGGTGGAGGTGATCAACACTTTGCTGGCAGCATAGGCGCCCCCAGTCATCGCGAACACAAGCGCGAACGTCATCGCTATGTTGGCATATGTAAAACGGAAGCGCCGAAGCGTCCTCGAAACCATTACATTCCTCCCATTTGATTCGAGCGCGCATCTCAGTAACTACCACGCGCTACAGTTTCGTCCATCAGCAAACACGTCTATTTCTTGCTTCGACGCGCCCCCTTTCCGCCGCCCTTTGTGCTTTTCTTCACCTTGACGCACTTACCGCGCTTGTTGCGGGCATATCCTCGCTTGCACTTCGACTTGGGCGTCGTCGATTTGGAGGTTCCCGGCTTCGGAAAAGCAATTTTCGGCACCGTCAGCATCGGTGCAGTAATGGGCTGTACCAATACCGCCGGCAAACCGGCCGTGACAAATGTGATCGTTTCACCAGTCGCCGTTCCGTACCCGCTTTTGATCGTGATCCGATAGGCGTAGGTCGTCCCGGGCTGCAGGCCGGTGATCTGGAGCGACTCGTCGTCGGGCACTGTATCGGCTCCTGTGAGCCCAGAGAATACCACGCCATATTGTGTCACAGCACCTGCGTATACGCCCAGTTCGAACGTGTACGTAGCGGTCCGTCCATCTGGATCGACCGTCCCAGAAATAACCGCGCCTGTAGGAGTAATAGCACTAGGAACCCCCGTAACTGCGCGCACAAGGGGGGCCGATGCAGTCGTGAATACTCCTTCAGGGCCAGTTGCCACCTGACTTTCTGTTTTATCCCGATTTTCGTTCCTCGCACGCAGTCGGTAGTGATAGGTCGTATTCGGCTGCAGGCCTATCGCTTCCTCAGTAGTGCCGATCTTTCCATACACTTCCGATCTCAGCACCGCCGCTTCTACCGAGTATGCACTTTTGGCGCACTTTTCAGAATTGCTTTCGTCACACTGACCGTATTGGAAATTATATTCTGTACTGGAATTCTCGGGGTTTAGTTCACCGAACATTACGGCGGAAGAAGCTCCTACAAAGGATACGCTCGGATCTCCCACCATCCTCGGCGCCGTAACCGGTGTGGGGAACGACACAGTGGGGCTCGATAGCGGTTCTTCTGGTGGTTGAACATTTTGATCGTAAGCCGCCAACCGATAGTAGACAGCCGCCTCGTTAGGTCGCACCGTCACGGTTTCGGTTCCGACCGGCACAGGTACTTCTCCCACGGATGGGATTGGCTGGTGACTGGTGGGCGTGCCAAGGGATTCAGTCCGGCCCCATTCAAACCACACTTCGGTCCCTGCCACACCCCACGGATTAACTTCGCCTTTTAGACCGCACGAGAGAGTAATGTCTGCATTAGTTGGATCTTCGGCGCCAGCAACACAGGAAACGGCGCTAGTCATTGGTTCCGCAACGCTTAATGGCGTGTAGATCAATACTTCACCAACTTCTTCGTCGTCTGAGATCGCATAGAGTTCGCTTACAGCATTAAAGGATATACCCGGAAACGAGACATTTGCTGGAATTGTGAATCTGGTGACAAGGTTTCCCGTAGCAGCGTTAAACAGAGACCCTACAGGATGACCGATCCCCGCGGGTGGGAATTCATACGCTGATACCGCAAGATGACCTTCACTATCAAGCGCTATCGCAGAAATCGAGATTTCATCACCGGGCTGCCTTGGAGTGGTCCTAAACTTATCGATTTCCATATTATTCACGTCAAACTCTCGAACGACGGCTGGTTCCTCTCGATCAGTGAGATACACATCGCCAGTTTGATCGGTCGCCAGGGCAGTTACCTGGCAACCAGCTTCAGATGGTTTGCAAGCTGTTCCAGCATCAATCACTGCTGGTGAAATTTCGCCTGTCCATTCACCCTGAGGGTTAAACTCCTGCACCCGCTGTTCATCACCCACGTAGAGCTTACTTCCTTGGCCGACCGCCAATTGCGTTCCGAGAAGTTGTGCAAATTTGAATCCACCGTGAGGAGGACCACCTACCGTATTTTCAACGCCGCTCTTGCATTTCACCCCGGATTTCTTGATCTCTTCCTCAGTGCAAATGTCCTCTTCAGCTTCTTCTGGGGGTAGCGGTGGCCCGGTTTTTTTTTCTTTTTCTTCAACGACCTTTTTTTCGTTCACTTCCTTTCC
>Ga0210396_10001679_pt1 | contig 23521 bp, 17 predicted proteins | sample IncBWH17OmetaG_FD_155466 | JGI IMG/M metagenome (GOLD analysis project Ga0210396, IMG submission 155466) | Forest soil microbial communities from Barre Woods Harvard Forest LTER site, Petersham, Massachusetts, United States - Inc-BW-H-17-O ... | reverse complement strand
CACATCGACATCCATGAGCCCGAGCGCCGGGACGTCCTCGTGCGGGTGCGCTGGCTGAGCTCTACATGGAAACGGTCGAAAGGGCGCTGAGACGATGTCCACTAACCTCACCGGACCCGAGCTCGATGTAGGCGCCGAGGCAGCGAGGTATCTAACCGATCCCAGCTCCCGGCGCGATCCATGGGGCTTCTACCGGCGGCTTCGGCAGAGCTCAGCTGTACACCACACCTCGGTGGGCACCTGGCTGGTCTCGGGCTACGAGGAGGCCAACGAGGTGCTCCGCGGCGACGCCGTCATGAGTCGTCGGGAAGCCGGACTAGCCCACTGCCTCCAAGACGATCCTGAGGCAAAGCGCATCTCGACCTCACGGATGCTCTACAACGACCGTCCGGAGCACACTCGGCTGCGCCGGCTCGTGTCCAACGCGTTCACCCGGCGTGGGGTGGAACGCTGGGAGAAACGCGTCAGACAGGTCGCTCACGAGCGGCTCGATGCACTCGAACCGCTCGGACGGATGGATCTGGTCCACGACTACTCCTACCCCGTCGTCGAGAACATCATCGTTGAGTTGTTGGGCATCCGGCACGGTGATCTTCCACGCTTTATCGCGTGGTCCAAGGCCATGACTGACGCTCCGCCGGGCGCCGATCTCGACCCGTACCGGGTGGCCGCGAACACCGCGACCCTGGAGGTCGCGGCTTACGTCCGCGAGCGCATCGCCGAGCGGCGCGAGCGCCCGCAGGAGGACCTGCTCACCAAGCTCATCCAGGCCGAGGATGCAGAGGACGGACGGTTGCACGAGCACGAGCTCATCGCCATGACCTTTGAACTCATCTTCGCCGGTTACGAGACCACTTCGAACCTCATCGGGAACGGGATGTTGTGCCTGCTCCAACACCCGGACCAGCTGCGTGCGCTGATGCACGACCGGACTCTGCTGCCGGGAGCCATCGACGAAATGCTCCGCTTCGACAGCCCGGTGCCGATGCCGATGCCGCGGGTCACGCTGGAGGACTTCCGGGTCGGCGGGCAGTTGATCCCCGCTGGATCCACCGTCGTGGTCCTGCTCGCCGCGGCTAATCGGGATCCGAGCACGTTCGACAACCCGGACTCGTTCGACATCCGTCGAAAGGACAATGCCTTCATCTCATTTGGGTTCGGCGCCCACTACTGCATCGGCGCGCAGCTCGCCCGGGTGGAGTCGACCGGGTTCTTCACCGCCCTATTCGACCGGCTACCCGGCATCCGTCAGGAAGGAGAGGCTGCATGGAGCGATCATCAGTTCTTCCGATCCCTCGAGAAGCTACCGGTGGCATGGTGAACGCTCCCACCCAGGTCACCGTCGAGCTGGTGGCGGCGGGATGATCGAATTCTTGACGCGATGCTGACGCGCGCGAGCTCCCACACGGAGTCCCGATACGTCAGGCTTCGGGAATCGGTGCAGGTCAACGCGGTCACGATCCCCAACCGGATCGTGCGGGCCGCCCACGGGACCGGCTTCGCCAGCGTGGTCGTCAGTGAGGCGCTGATCGCCTTCCACGAGCGGCGGGCCGCCGGCGGCGTCGGGCTGATCATCCTGGGTGATGGCATCGTCCATCCCTCGGCGCGCGGAGTGCTCGCGTTGTGGGAGCCGACCGTCGTGCCGGGCCTGCGCCGGCTCGCTGACGCTATCCACGCACACGGCACGGTCGTCTTCCAACAGCTGTCGCACCAGGGCGCTGCGGCGACGAACCAGACACCGCCCTGGTCATCGTCCACGATCCCACTGGACCTGTTCGACCGTGTGCCGGTGGCGATGAGCCACAAGATGATTGATGAGGTGGTCGACAGCTACGCCAGGTCCGCCCGGCATTGCCGTGCCGCCGGGCTCGACGGAGTTGAGGTCCAGACCGGGCACGGATTCCTGTTGAGCCAGTTCCTATCCCCGCTGCTGAATGACCGCACCGACGAGTACGGCGGATGCCTCGACAACCGGATGCGGTTCCTCCACCAGATCCTGAGCGCGATCAGAGCTGAGGTCGGGCCCGCGTTCCCGGTCGGGATCCGCATGTCGGTCTCCGAGGCTGTGCACGGTGGGCTCGAGGTCAAGGACTCGATCGAGATCGCCGAAGCCATCGAAGCCGGCGGCCTCATCGACTTCTTCGATCTGTCGTACGGGCACCTCACGAACTACCCGGCACTCATCGGAGGAATGCACGAGCCCCACGGATACCAGCTGCCCACCACGGAACTTCTCAGCGCGCAGGTGTCGCTCCCGACGATCGTCACCGGACGGATCAACACCCTGGACGAGGCCGAGGCGATCGTGGCGCAAGGAACCGCCACCCTCGTCTCGCTCACCAGGGCGACCATCGCCGACCCCAACCTGGTCAGCAAGTCCTTCGACGGCGTCGAGGATGACGTTCTGCCCTGCATCGCCTGCAACGACTGCGTCGCCGCCATGAACTCGCCCGCTCGCAGAATGGTCTGCGCGGTGAACCCGTCGGTCGGCAACGAGCTGGCCAACGCGCGTGCTGCGCGCTCCGTGGAACCGCGGAGCGTACTCGTCGTCGGCGCCGGCCCGGCCGGCCTGGAGGCCGCTCGAGTCGCCGCCGAGGCCGGACATCACGTCGTCCTGTGCGACGCGGCGGAAGAACCCGGAGGGGCGATCCGTCACGCTTCCGCAGCGCCATACCGATCAGACTTGCGACTCATCGTGCAGTGGGAAGCCCGTCAGCTCCGCCGCCTCGGTGTGGACCTCCGGCTCGACCGCACGGTCGACATCGACTTCGTCCGTGCTCTGGACCCGGATGTGGTCGTAGTGGCCACCGGAGCGACCCCCCGGATGGATGGGAGGCAGATCGCCCGCCCGAGGCTGCTACCGGACGGGTTGGACCGGACGAATGTCTTCAGCGCCGCCGAGGTGCATAACCGGCCCGAGTTGCGTCCGCGCACCGCGGTCGTGGTCGACGATCTCGGAACCTACGCGGCGGTCGGTGCGGCCGAGCAGCTGGCTCGCGAGGAGACGCAAGTCCACCTGGTCACCCGCTTCGCCGAGGTCGCCGCGAAACTCGCGCCGAATCTCGAACGCGAGCCGGTGCAGCGGCGACTGGCCGAACTCGGCGTCGTCACAGTTCCCCATTCGCTACTCGAGTCCGCGACCGTTGACTCGGTGACTGTTCGATCTCTGCTCTTAGACCGCCCCAAACGAACCGTCCTGGCCGCTGAGGCGCTCGTCCTGGTACTCCACCCGCTGCCCAGGCTCGAACTCGTCGATGCCTTGCAGTCCTGGAACGGCGAGGTTCACGTGATCGGCGACGCGCTTGCACCCCGCGACCTTCGCTCAGCTATCGGGGACGGCAATCGGATCGGCTCAGCAATCGGACGAACCGAGAACACCTAAGGGAGTGGTCCCGCTGAAAGACACGCGCAATAAAGAAGAAACCGCACAGGTACTGGTCGACCGCGACGCCTGTGAGACACACGGCGCATGCGCCGCTCTGGCGCCGGACATCTTCGAGATCCAAGACAACGACGAGATGGTCGTTCTCAACGACCGACCCGGCATCGATAGGCTACCCGCCCTCAGAGAAGCGGTCGCCGCTTGTCCACGAGTCGCGCTGAGCATCGAGCTCCGGAGATCCAGCTCTGGAGACAGAACCGGAGAGGACGCATGACCACCACCGTCGAGAACCCGGACACCCTGATCCGAGAGGCTTTGTTTACGCCAGCCGGCAGGCGCGACCCCTACCCGATCCTCTCCCGACTGCATCACCACGGTGAGGCCGCCAGAGTCTCCCTGGGCTACACCGCGGTCTGGGGCTACGAGGCAGTCACCGGCGTGCTCCGCACACCCGGCCTCTGGAAGACGCATCCCGACTACGAACTCTCGACCCCTCACCTGAAGCTGACACCCTATGAGGTCACGGCATTGAAGGAAGCGAGCGGCAATCTGCCTCCCTGGCTGGTCTTCTCCAACCCTCCCTACCACACACGAGCGCGCAGGTTGGTCAGCAAAGCGTTCACACCCCGTCGGATGGAACAGATGCGCGAGCGGGTGGAGGAGGAGGTCACCCGGCTCCTCGACGCCATCGACCCGACTCGGCCCGTGGACATCGTCGATGCAGTCACCGCTCCGCTACCGCAACACGTCATCGGCGAGATCATCGGGCTGACTCCGGAGAACAGCGAATCGTTCGTCCGTCATGCCAGGGAGCAAGGCCTGCTCAAGGACCCGAACTCAACGTTCGAGGACAAGATCGCGCGCATGCGTGACCGCGCGCGGTGGGCGGATGAGATCCGCGACCTCATCGCCGCGCGCAGAGCATCCGCGCAGGACGACGTCATCACCGCACTCATCGAAGCCACCCACGACGGCGACGAGCTCACCGAGCCCGAGATGATCTCGCTGATCATGCTGCTGTTCGCGGCCGGGTTCGACACGTCGAACAATATGCTGGCCAACGGCATCTACGCCCTGCTGCGCCACCCAGACCAGATGGCGGAGCTGGTCGACGACCCCTCGCTCGGTCGCTTGGTCACCGAAGAGGTACTCCGCTATGACTCGCCAGCATTCGACACCTTCTACTACGCCGTCGGCGAGCAACGCATCGGTGATCTGGTGGTGCCCGACGGCGAGCCCCTGGAGCTCTACCTCGGAATCGCCAACCACGATCCGAAGATGTTCAGCGACCCGGGCCGCTTCCGGATCAAGCGGTCGGATCCGGCCCCGGTTTCCTTTGGTGCCGGCGCACACCTGTGTCTCGGCATCAGCCTGGCCCGGTTGGAGGGAGAAGCGTTGTTCTCCCAACTGGCGAAACGCTTTCCGGACATGCGGCTCGCCGAGAACGACCCGCCGCGCATCCTGGACATAGCATTCCGCGGCTTCGAGTCGATGCAGGTTCTGCTTCATCCATGACAACCCCCACCACCCGATTGGAGCATTCGATGAGCGACAACATTGCCACCAACAAGGACGTCATCCGTACGTTCTTCGAGCTGCTGAGCCAAGAGAAGTACGACCAAGCGTTCGCTCTGCAGGATCCGGCGAGCCTGGTCCATCTTCAGTCACCTCGTCAGAGCATCCCCGCCACGGATTGGCACGCGGTCTACCAAAAGCTGATGGATTCGATGTTGCCAGGAGGAGTTCAGTTCCAGGTTGACTACCTCACCGCAGAGGACGACCGAGTTTCCGCGATCACCCGCGGATCCGGGAGAATCCACGGCGAAGACCGGTACGAGAATCATTATTGTTGGTTGTTCCATCTTCGCGACGGCGTAATCGTGGAGATTCATGAATTCATGGACACCCTCTACGCGAACCAGATGCTGAACACCGCCGGCTGGATCGGCCGCCGGGAGCCCAAGCGATCAGAAGCCGGCACACCGTAGACGACACGGCTGCCATTCGCGGGTCAAGCCGTCTCGCGGGTCAGCGCCCGGTCAGATTGATCTCCCTAGTTCTTGTACCACGAGCTCGGGGTGACTCCCCGCTGCCGCAGCAGATACTTCTCGACCTTGCCAGTCGCGGTCCTCGGCAGAGCATCAACGACCTCTACGTAGCGTGGCACCGCATACTTAGGCAGCTGGCCCGCAGCGAAAGTGATCAGCTCGCGGGCATCGAAAGCCGCATCGTCGCAAGGGATGACCGCGACCATCACGTCGTCCTCGCCCTCTGGGGAGGGCACCGCGTACGCAGCCACCTCCGCCACGGAGGGGTGCCGACCCAGAACGGTTTCGACCTCCGCGGACGACACATTGTGGCCGCGCCACCGGATGTGATCCGACTTGCGGTCAACGAAGTACACGTCCCCGTCGGAGTCGATCGTCACCAGGTCGCCGGTGCGGAACCAGTCTGAATCGGAGCGCGCAACCGGCTCACCGAGGTAGCCCTCGAACATCACATGAGGGCGACGCGGCCGGACCAACAGCTCGCCGGGAGTGCCACGCGACACCGTTCGGTCGCACTCATCAACCACCCGCAACTCGACGCCCGGGTGAGGGGGCCCTGAGCTCCCCGGCTTCTCCTGTTCCTGAGCGTCTCCCATCGTCGCCGGCATGACCTCCGTCTGGCCGTACATCGAGACGATCGCCTGCAGGCCGAACCGATCACAGAACGGCTTCCACATCTCCCCCGGCAGCGGCACGGCCGTCCACACCCGGGCGGGGTTGGCTGCGTCGTCGGGCTCCTCGGGCCGATTCCACAGCCACATATGCGCGGGCCCGATCGTGCACAGCTGCGTCGCACCATGACGACGCACACTGGGCCAGAAGTCCGAGGTGGAGTACTTTTCGCAGATCACCACAGGAAGCCCACACCACAGCGAACTCCAGATGTTGAGCGCCCAGGAGGCAGAGTGCGACATCGGCGTACACAGGTGAAACACGTCCTCGTCGTTGACGCCGCGTCCCCGGCAGGTCACCTCAACACCGGTGATCCACGCCTCATGGCTGGATATGACGCCCTTCGACGGCCCGGTCGTACCGGAGGTAAGCAGGACTGAAGCGACCTCACCGGAATCCTGCTCGACGTGGGGCGTAGACCGGGAGTCAGACCGCAACTCCTCGAGGGTGGTGACGCGCAGCTTCTCCAACGACGGCCCCGACTCCGTGGCCGCGACCACCAGCCGAACCGGCGAACCGGCGACCACCGCCCAGGTCACATCGTCGGCGTGCGCACCCAGGACGATCGCGGCAGGGCTGAGCGTTCGGAGGAGACCCGTGAGATACGGCCCGCTGAAGTCCGGATTGATCGGCACGAACACCGCCCCCACCCTCACCAGGCTGGTCACGATCATCACGTACTCGGCCGAATTCTCGAGCAGCAACGCCACACGTGTTCCACGGCCCACACCATGTCGCGCCCAACCAGCGGCATAAGCCTCAACGCGTTCATGCGCATCACCGAACGTCCAACAGCCGCCGTCGCTCAAGATCCAAGGCGCATCAGAGCGATCCTCGGCCCAGGCCGGCAGGAGCGAGCCGAGCAGCCGGTCGGGGTGTGTTGGCAGCATCGACTTCACCGTCCATGATCCGAGGCTCGGGCGTGGGCACCGCGCCGCTCCGGTACCGAATACCATACCCACCGTTCTGATCGCCGTTCACGGTAAACGTGGACGGCATGCCAGTGACGCGAAGATTTCGAACGTCACGCTCGACCGCCGAGCACGCGCCCGCGGCCTAATCGCCAGCGTGTCGAACCCGTTCAGCTACGGCAACCAAACAGACTCGCCGACACTGGACTTCTGTACAGAGAACGGTATTCCTTACCTGGCGTGGGGCCCGCGCGGCTACGGTGCGACGGACGCCCCTCCCGCCAAAAGGAGGCTGACAGCCGAGCAGGCGCCAGCGCGTTGGCGTTAGCGGCTGCGCCTTCCACGGGGCCAACGCCTAGCCCGCCCGGGACAGGGTCGCGATTTCGACCCGCGGGCCACACTAGGCGCGTGATCGAATTGTTGACGGCATCCTTGCCCGCGTTGTTCCGATTCGGCTACTGAGAGAGGGTGCACATGAGCCTCGCCTACATCAGCACGGTCATCGACGCCGACGTCGACACCGTCTGGTCGGTGCTCGGCGACTTCCACGGCCTTCCCGCGTGGATAGGGCGCATCAGATCCAACGAACCCGAGAACGGTCCAGGCCCAGGCTCTGTCGGCTCGATACGCAACCTGACCCTGGAACCCGACGGGCACAGCGCACGCGAACGGTTGGTGGCCTACGACGCCTCCGGCCGTAGTTACCGCTACGAGTTCGTTGACGAGATCCCCTTTCCCGTACGGACGTACCGTGGCACCGTGCACGTGCTGCCAATCACCGACACCGACACCACCTTCCTGGAGTGGTACGGCGAATTCGACTGCGACGAGGCTGTTCTCGACGAGGTAACCGCGGCATTCGGCGCCATATATAGCGAGTTCATCGCCGACCTTCGCACCTACCTGCGTGCCGAGAGCCAGTCATGAGCGGCAAGGCCGACCTCCAACGGGCCAGCGAGGCGCCCCGGTTCGCATGGACAATCGTCGGTGTGTGCCGTCACGCCTCGTATCCGAACTCGAGCGCTCGTCTTAACTGCTCGCGGGGGAGAGCGCAGCAATGTGCGCCAGCAGGCCGCCGTCCACACAGATCACCTGGCCGGTGATGAACGCTGCGGCGTCCGTGGCCAGGAACACCACCACGTTGGCGATGTCTTCGGGTCGGCCCAGTGTCGGGGTCAAATGGGCGTCTCTCAATGCAGCCATCTGTCCCGGGGGGATGCTTGCAATACCGTGGGTCATCACGATGCCAGGTGCCACCGCGTTGCAGCGCACCCCGCTCTTGCCGTACCCGGTTGCGACCATGCGCGCCAAAGCGTTCAGGCCGGCCTTGGAGATCGAGTAGGCGGTGCGGTAAGCGCTGCCGGTAAGACCCTTGACCGATGACGTGATCACGATGGAACCGCCGCCGGCAGCGACCATGTCAGGTACCACGTGTTTGCAACCCAGCACACCGCCGCGCAGATTCACCGCGATGACGCGGTCGAATACGTCAGCGTCGAGGTCGACGACTCCCAGATCGGCGGCATAAGCCTCGGGCGAGGTCAGCGCGGCGTTGCTGTGCAGGATGGTGATCGGTCCCAGCTGCTGTCGGACATCACCCAGTGCCTCGGTCCAATCCTTCTCGATCGCGACATCCAAACGCACCGCGATCGCAGAGAAACCCTCGTCGAGGATCTTGGCCCTCACCGCCTTGGCCGCGCTGAGGTCGATGTCGGTCACCGCGACCGCCGCGCCCGCCTCGGCAAGCGCACGCGCGCTCGCGGCACCAATGCCGGAGCCTGCACCGGTCACCAGTGCGACACGCCCGTCCAGTCGTTGGCCTACCATCGCTTAGGCCGATCCTGTTGCGGGGCAGACACGTTCACAAGTCACCTGCGGCGGCCGGCGCGAATTCGACCGGCAGTACGCGGACGCCACGCCGGACCGCGCCGGATCCCCAAACCGCCTGAGCTCCCTGGGGGATGCGAAAGTCGGGCATCGTGTCGAGGACGTAGTTGACGGCGACCCGGAGCTCCATCAGTGCGAGATGCTCGCCCACACAACGGTGCGGACCGCTGCCGAAGGCGATGTGGGGCACTCCTCGGCCAAGCTGGAACTCGTCAGGCTCAGGGAAGCGGTCGGGATCGAGATTGGCGGCCCCATAGAGCAGAAGGGCCTTGTCCCCGGTTCGCATCGCCACATCGCGCACTGTGGTATCGCTGATCACCGTGCGGGCCATACAGGTGATCGGCGACTCGATCCGCAGCGACTCCGCGACCACAGCGGGGACCAGGGCGCGGTCGGCCAGCAACTGTTCGCGGAGCCCGGGCACGGTCGCGATGTGAAAAAGCACGTTCGCCAGCCCGTTGATCGTCGTTTCGTGACCTGCGGAGATGATCACGTGCACCATCCCGAGCAACATCTCCGGTTCGATCGGGCTGCCATCGATTTCTGAGTGAACGATCTGAGCGAGGACGTCACCACCGGTAGCGACGTCCCGCCGCTCGTCGATCACTTTCCGAATGAACCGCTCGAACTCAACGGCGGCCATCCGCCGCTGCTCGGGATCCTTGCCGAACACGTCGAGGTAGGCGTCGATCAGGTCCAGGGTCTGCGCGCCCTCGTCGGGGTCGAGTCCCAGAACCCCGGCCAGGACAAGCGTTGGCAGCGGCTTGGCCAGGCACTGGACGAGATCTGCATGCCCTTCGGGGAGAACCGGTGCCAGCAGGTCCGCGACCGCCGTTCGGATCAACGTCTCATAGCCGAGAACGGCTTTCGCGTTGAAGTGCGGGTGCAGGATTTTTCGGTAGGCCGCATGCTCCGGAGGATCGACCTGCACTGGGGGGACCGGGGTGCTGGCACCCGTTGCCGGCACCATGACGCCCTGGGCGACGCTGAAAACCGCGTAATCCCGCGCGCTGGCGACAACGTCATCGAACTTCGCGATCGTCCAGAATCCGCCATGCGCCTCACTCCAGCCGACCGGGCAGCTCTGCAACATGGTCGACAGCACTTCGTGTTGCACTGGCGCAAGGCCAGGATCGTGCGGATCGAAATCCGTCTTCGCCGGCGGGTGCGCCATTGAACCAAACCTCTCGGAGTGAGGTGGGTGCTCGGTCGACATGCTCTATAAGGCTGCCCGCACGCGGTGACCGTCGTCCAGTTCCAAGTTCGATATGGGTCTTTAGTGAATGGTTAACGCCGCAGGTGGCAAGTGCACGTCACCGAAGTTCTCGCCCGGCGGCGATATCGGTCACGACGTGACGCAGTTTCTGCACAGCGGCTGACCGGTCTCCGACGCGCGAACAAAGATAAGTGGTCGAATGTTCGACATCTTCGATGGGCACGTAGGCGATGCCCGGCCGCGGGAAGAGATCGCCGAGCGATGCAGCGGTTATCCCCACTCCGCGGCCTGTGCCGACGATCTCGAGGAAGTCCACTGCGCTGTGGCATGCGGGGCCATAGTGAGGACGCGACCCGTCTGGCCTGGGATCCACAGACCACCATCGGAACCAGCCGCTGCTCACCTGGTCGGGCGCGACACAAATCTGGGGACATTCTCCGACGTCAGCGATCTGCAGACTGGTCTGCACTGCAAGCGGGTGGGTCGCGGCCATTGCCAGCATGCGCGGTTCGGTGAGCACGACGTCGGTTTGAAGCTGGGTGTTGGAATCCAGCGGTCCGACAGCGAAGCTGACGTCGACTGCTCCATCCAGCACCGCCGTCACCTGGTCGGCGAATCCGAGTTCGACGAGTTCGATGGCGATATCGGGCGCGGCAATGGCGAACTCGTCAAGGATCGGTCGCGTCATCCGACCGGCGAAGGTGAGAACGAAGCCGATGCGGAGACGGTTCTCGCCGCGCCGCCTCAAGGCTTGGGCGATCGCCAATGCCCGGTCGCTCTCAGCGAGTACCGCACGCGCTGCGGCGACGAACTCCAGCGCCTCCGGGAGCGACCGCACAGGGTGCGAGCTGCGGTCGAGAAGCGGCAGTCCCACCTGCCTTTCCAGACGTCGGATCTGCTGGGACAGCGCCGGCGCCGAGATATAGAGCCGTTCGGCGGCGCGCCCGAAGTGTCCTTCGTCGATGACGGTGATCAAACACCGCAGGAGCCGGACGTTGACCTCCATGCCGGCCATCCTCGCACCTCCACCACCTGCAGCCTTAAGCATTCAGTGAATATCCATATCGAACTCCGACCTGGACGACGGTCACCGCGTGCGGGAGCCTCTCAGATCATGTCGACCCCATCGCTCGGCTCAGGCTGGACCGCCCCTGCACGCCCCGCCTGGGTGTCCGCGATCAACGCCGAGGGCCTACATCTGGATTTACGGCAGGTGGTTCCCCTCGACACGCGTTCGCTGCTCGACGCCGCAGAGTCACACACCGGCTTGTCCTATTACGGCGACGACAGCTGGCGCGAGCCGTTCGAGATCATCGCGCGTGCTCTCGACGAGGAAGCCGAGCTGAATTTGATGGGACGGCTGATGACGCGGTCGGACCTCGTGCTCTATCTGGAGGGCAGGCTGCGCATCGAAGACACCTACCGGCGCCACCCGGAGATCGACGAGGAGCAGGTCGTCAAGCCGTTCGTCGTAGTCGGGCAAGGTCGGAGCGGAACATCGATGCTGCTGAACCTGCTCTCCCAGGACCCGTCCAATGGCTCGGTGAAGACCTGGGAGGCGATATTTCCGTGTCCGCCGCCGGAGAAGCTGACCTACTATGACGACCCCCGCATCGAGCGTGGACATCAATTGATCGATCAATGGAACCGGGTGAACCCGGTCTTGGCGTCACTGCACGAATTCGGCGGTTCGGTTCCGGCATCCTGCGTGCACTTCATGTGTTACAGCTTCCGCTCGATCTGGTTCGGCATGCTGGGCCAGATTCCGAGCTACACCGCATGGCTGAAGGCCGCGGACTGGGACATCGCCTACCGCTACCACCTGCGGGTGCTCAAGCTTCTGCAGTGGCGCAACCCCCGGAAGCGTTGGGTGCTCAAGTCGCCGACGCATCTCACGATGATGCCGACGATTCTCCGCACCTACCCGGACGCCTGCTTCATCTGGCCACACCGTGATCCACTGAAGGCGATCGTGTCGTCGGTCGATCTGGCCGCGAATCTCAACTGGGCACGCTCGGATAACAACCGCATGCTCGGCTTCGAGGACTACAACGATCCGGCGCGATCACGCGCGATGATCGAACAACCCATCGAGTGGCTGGAGTCCGGTGCACTGGACCCGGCGCGCCTGCACAACGTGCAGTACCGGGATCTGATCACCGACCCGATGTCGGCGGTTTGCGCCCTCTACGAGTACTTCGGGGAACAGTTCACCCCGACGGCTCGAGACGCGATCCGCGATTATCTGAACCGCCACCCGCGCTCGGCGCGCAACGCCCATCTCTACGACGAGGATGCGATCGCCTCCATCGCCGCCGAGCGCTCGCTGTTCGGCCGTTATCAGGCCTACTTCGACGTCCCGAGCGAGTTCTGATGGACGCCTGGACCGAATACCGGACGACGCTGGCCCAGGTGCGTGCCGACGTTCTCAGCCAACCATGGGCGGCCGATACCAACAGTCGCGCGCAGGCCGAAAATCATCTGCTTCAAATCGAAGCGGCGGCCTACAACATGGTGATTGCGCCGCGGCCGCACTATCCCGAACTCTACGTGCACACGGTCTTCCAGCCTCTGGTGTACAACTACTCGCTGCACGCCGCGGATTTCCTGTACCGCAAATGCTTCCTCGACGGCCGGTGCACTTACCGCATCTGGGGTCGCCGCAATTCGTCGTTGTTCGTCGACTTCCAAGTGATTTCGGTCTCGTACGGGCTGCCGAACCCGCGCACCGTTGGCAATTGGGATCTCGACGGTTTCGACCTCGCCGATGACGGGAGCTTCGAGATCACTCTGTCCGCAGAGCCGCAGCCCGGGAACTTGATTCAGCTCGAGCCCGCGACGGGTGACCGGAACGTGATGAATATCCGCGAGGCGTTCGATGATTGGGAAGCGCAGGGCGCCGATCTGCACATCGAATGGGTCAGCGGGCCGCGGCACTCCTCGGAGCTCACCACCGAAGCACTTGCGGAGCGCGTCGAGCGTGCCGGGCGCTTCGTCCGCTTCCAGACTCAGACCTGGTCGACGGACCTCACGCGCGACATCTTGGCAAACGCAGGCACAAACACCATCTATTTCGATTCGTTCGCCTCGAACGCCGGCGCAGCCAACAACCCCATGGCGACCTATCCGACCGCGGTCTGGGAGATCGCCGACGACGAGGCGTTGATCCTCGAATGCGACGTACCTCAGACCGGGTTCTGGAGTGTCCAGTTGGGCGACATGTGGTGGCAGAGTCTCGATTACACCTACCACCAGACCAGTCTCAACAATCGTCAAGCCCGGCTTGACGACGACGGCCGCTTCCGCGCCGTCCTCACCCATGACGACCCGGGAGCAGCGAACTGGCTCGACGCCCTCGGCCACCGGTCGGGCGTGCTGATCTTTCGGTTCTTTCGAGCGGATCGCACCATTCGCCCGACAGCAAGGCTGGTGCGCTACGGCGAGATCTACGACCACCTGCCGGCCTCGACATCTCGCGTCGACGCCGAGACCCGGGCACGTGACCTGGTCAGGCGCAGCCGCGGATCACGCCAGCGCTACGGGCATTGACGAACAGGGATCAGGATCAAATGGACAGACGGTTTCAGATCGGATGCGATATCGGTGGGACCTTCACCGATATCGCCGTCATCGACTCGTTCGGGCGGCGCTTCGCCGACAAGGCCGACACCACGCACGCCAACCTCGCAGACGGTGTCGTGCAGGCACTGGAGAATGTTGCCGCAACCGCCGGCTGGAGTCTGCCCGAACTGCTCGGTGCCACAACGCGCTTCGTTAACGGCACCACGATCGTGACCAACGCTCTGGCCGAGTTGCGCGGCGCCAGGGTGGCGCTCCTGACCACCAAGGGCCACGGCGACGTACTCAGGATCGCCCGCTCGGCCCGCAACATGCACCGCGACCATCACCTGCAGCGCAATCTGCCTCAGGTGGTTACCCGGGATCGGATCGTCGAAGTCGACGAGCGGATCGACAAGGCCGGCGACGTCGTGGTTACGCTCAGCGACCACGAGCTCGTCCGGGTGGTGGACCGGGTGGCAGCGCTGGAGGTCGACGCGGTAGCGATCAGCCTGCTCTGGAGTTTCGTAAACCCCGCACACGAGACGCTTCTTGCCCAACGCATTTCGCAGCGGCTACCGAACGTCTTTATCAGCGTCTCCAGCCAGCTGCACCCGGTCATGCGTGAGTACGAACGAACCCTGACCACCGTGCTGAACTCCTTCACCGGGCTCGACATCGCGCGCTACACACAGTCCGTGCAAGGTCGGCTGTCCGAACTCGGTCTGAGGGTCCCGATTTCGTTCATGCAGGCATTCGGTGGGACAGTATCGGCCGAGCATGCCCAGCGCCGACCGATCACGCTGGTGGATTCCGGTCCGGCGGGCGGTGTCGTCGGCGCAGCGCGGCTGGGCCACCGAGTCGGGGTCCGCGATGTGTTGGCCTGTGACATGGGCGGAACGTCCTTCGACGTGTCCGTGGCGCCGGGAGGCGTTCCCACCGTCACCCAACGTGCTGTCCTGGGTGGGCTGTTCCTGACCGGTGTCTCCAAGATCGAAGTCCACCCGGCAGCGGCCGGTGGCGGCAGCATCGGCTGGGTCGACCAGCGTGGGATTCCACGCGTCGGGCCGCAGAGCGCGGGATCTGATCCGGGGCCTGCTTGCTACCGCAACGGCGGTACCCGGCCCACCGTGACCGATGCCGCGGTGGCCCTGGGCATCGTCGATCCGGACAGCTTTCTCGGCGGCCGCCGCAAGCTCGACGCCGCCGCGGCCCGGTGCGCAATCCGGAACGGCCTCGAGTCGGTGTTCGGCGAAGACGTCACGGCGGCGGCCGCCGCGATGTACCGATTGGTGCTCGCCGAGATGAGCAGCGCGGTCCGCACGATCACCGTGCAACGCGGCAGGGATCCACGGGACTTCACCTGTGTTGCGTTCGGCGGCGCGTTGGGTGTGTTGGCGGCCGATCTCGCGCGCTCGCTCAACATCCGTGATGTGGTGATACCGGCCGACGCCGCGGTCTTCTCGGCATGCGGCTTGCTGGACACCGACGAGGTGCACACCGAGGCCCGGTCCTGCGTATGGGCCGGCGGACCAGCCGACGAGGTGTCCACGACACTGCTCGCGCTGGAGGCCCAGGCTCGGCGCAGCATCGACATGCTCGAGTTTCGCGACGAGGACATTGACGTGGAGTGGTTCGGCGACTTCAAGTTCGCCGGCCAGATGTGGGAGTTGACTGTTCCGATTCCGCGCGGCGAGGACCTGGCCGAGAATCTTGCGGAGATCGCCGCCGATTTCCCTCGTTTCTTCGAAGCGGAATACGGGCCCGGTACCGCGTGGGTGGGGTCCCCGGTGATGATGTTGACGGCCCGTGTCGTCGTCCGCGGCCGGACGGTCAAGTTCGAGCCGGCCCAACTACCGTGTGCCGCGGAACCCGGCGCGGCACCGTCGGGCAGCCGCCCGGTATGGGCGCTGGCAAGCGGAACGCAAATCGAGACCGCGGTTTACGCCGCTGAAGCGCTGGGCCCAGGTGTCGTGATCAACGGCCCCGCCGTCATCGAGCACCAATTCACCACCATCGCCGTTCCTGTCGACTTCAGCCTGACCGTGGACCCGCACGGCAACTTTCGGCTGTGCGACCACTCCGGTGCAACGGTTAAGGAGTCTTGATGAAGAACCCGCTGACGGCAGATATCGCACCGGAGGAACTTGTCGCGGTCGAGTTGTTCACCAACGCACTCGATACCATCGCCAAAGAGATGGGCCTGGTTCTGATGCGGACCTCGGGCAGTCCGATCATTTGCGAGACAACCGATTTCGCGACCTTTCTTGCCGACGCCGACGGCGGCATCCTCACCTTCGGCGGCTACGCACCGCTGCACTTCGGCCCCAGCCGTCAGACCATCCGCCATATCCGAGAAGTGTTTCCGGAGAACGGCTTCCGTGCAGGCGATGCGTTTCTCTGCAACGATCCGTACACCACCGGCCAGTCGCACGACCCCGACGTCTGCATTGTCCGGCCGATCGTGGTCGACGGGGCCGTAGTGGCGTGGTCGGGTGCGCTGGCACACACGTTCGACATCGGCGGAATCGCCCCCGGGGGCTTCGCTCCGATGGCGACCGACTGCTACCAGGAAGGGCTCGCGCTGCCCGGAATCAAGTTCGTCTCCGAGGGCCGCATCATCGACGACGTCGAACGGCTAATCCGGGCCAACGTTCGGGTGCCCGCGCTTGTGATCAACGACCTGCGTTGTCTGGTGGCAGCGTGCAATGCCGCCGAGAAGCTGGTGGGTGAACTGGCTTCGTCGATGGGCGTCGACGAGATGGCGCGGATCATGGCGCTGTGCCAACAATTGTCGCGAGCGGGGATGTTGGCCCGCATCGCCGCATTGCCCGACGGGGTTTGGGAGACCGACGAGTTCGTCGAGCACAACGGTCATCGAAACGCATTCTTCCGGATCCACTGCCGCGCTGAGGTGTGCGGCGATCACTTGACACTGGATTTCTCCGACTCAGACCCGCAGACGGAGGGCGGCGTCAACTGCTCGCTGCCCACCACTATCGGTTCAGCGTTGGTGCCTGTCGTCATGTCGTTGGCGCCCGACATTCCCATCAACGAGGGGTTGGCCAGTGCCGTGAAGATTGTCACGGCACCCGGATTGATCTGTAGCGCAGTGCCACCTGCTCCGGTGTCCATCGGCCACATGGAAACAGGTATGCACGTCACCAAGGGAGTTACCCGGCTGCTCGCGCGTATGCAGCAGGAGAGCGATGACGACTACGTCAGCGCACACGCCATGGCCACGTGGCATGACTGCTACCCGGCAGCAGTGCTCTACGCCCAGACGGAGGACGGCCAAATGCTGCCGTTTCTCGATACCCATGCCTCCGCGGGAGGCGGTGGCGCCCAATCGGTTCAGGACGGCCTGGACTGCGCGGGACCCCTCACCGGAACCGGTAACTCGATACCCGACGTCGAGGTCAACGAATTCGCGTATCCGATCCTCTATTTGTGGCGCCGGCTCAATGCCGATTCCGGCGGAGCCGGACGCTATCGCGGCGGGCTCGGCATCGACATCGCGTCCACGCCGTGGCGAACCCCAGGCGGCGACCTGCAGGTATTCGTCTCGTGCTGGCAAGTGCCACCGCCCGGACTCGGTGGTGGATTTCCTGGCTCCAGTTCGGGATTCGAGGTGATCCGGGCGGGTTACGATCGCTCGACACTCGCAGCCCGGGGAATCCCCGGCGACCTCGCCGACATCCCAGGCACGGTCGAGGCACTGCAGTCGAAGCACTACGGAGTACCGGTGGTGCCGGGCGACATCATCCGTATGCGCTGTGGCGGTGGCGCCGGGGCCGGGGACCCCGTTACCCGGGATGCCGCCAGTGTGGCCGACGACGTGCGCGACGGAGCGGTGTCGCAGGCCGCCGCCGAACATGAGTACGGCGTGGTATTGAGACCCGACCGCCAACCCGACACAGCCGCCACCACGGCCAGACGTTCGCAGATACTGGCGGCCCGCAAACAGTGGAAACCAACAGCCGATGCCACTCAACTGATGCGTTCGTCACCGGCGGCTGAACGCATGGCGGCCTCTGGCGGCTGGGTGCAACCTCACGGTGCGGTCACCATCGTCGAACGCGCTGATCCGGATACCGGACACCTCACCACAGTGGAAATCGTCGTGACACCAGGCGATCTCAAGCAGGGCGCTTCAACAGCCGATGGCAGCGCATAGGCCTACCGGCGACTCGTCGAACACGATTGCAGCGCCCGGTTGGAGGGCGGGTCAAGACCGATGCTGCGGTGAGGGTGCCCGACCGCGAGATTGCCGGCCGCAGGCCGCCTAGGTGCCGATTTCGTCCAAGACAGCGTGGCTGTCGTCGCTATCCTGTTGCTTGAGCTCGCGCAGCATCACCCAGGCCATCACGAAGAACCAGGTACCAAAAATCGCCAGCGGGATCCAGAACGCGATGATGCCGTTCCACGCGAACGGCCCGGTTTTAAAGCAGATCACCAGAATCCCGAAGAGGAAGGAGAGCGCACACCACAGGTTGAAGTAGGCAACCCACCGAGCGAAAATCGGTCGTGCGCTGTGGTCGCGGAACGCAGCGACCGCGATCGAAGTCAGCTGCACGATGGCTGGGGCTGGGATTCCGACGAAGGCCAGCCAGCCCAGATCACTGAGGCTCTGCGTCGCCGCCGGGTCGGTCGCACCGGCACGAAAGGTGGCCGCCGCCAGGGTGATCATCGGCAAGATGAACAGTGGCCCGGCGAGCAGACCGGTGACCAGCTGTGTACATCCCAGCGGCCCGATCCCGCCCTCAATGCGCTTCATCTGCATGAAGATCGCAACGGTAAATGGAAACGTCAGTCCGGCGGCCAGCATCGAGATAATCAGGCCGATCCGAATCCGGAACGCGTTGTCCGCATAGAAGGTGGCGAGCTGTTGTGCGGTCTGGTTCGGAGACGGCGGCGGTACCAGGCCGCCCACCGCCCAGAATCCGACCCCGAAAATGATCATCAAAAGCGGACCGGAGTAGACACACCAGCGCTCCGTTGTTCTATCCATGAGAACCGCCTTCCTCGGAGGTTTCCCGTCGCTGGGGTGCGAGAATTCCCACGTGGTAAACCTATTTCGACTAGATTATTAGCTTAACGTGCCTCGCCCGAGAAGACAGCGACGAGTTCGCGCGCAGCCCAGGGGCGGCCAGTTGTCGGCTTGCGGCTGTTTCGCGACAGGAAGGGACGTGCCTGCCCGCTATCAATAGACGGCTCGGGCGCCGTCATCCCGGTCGACGGTGGATTGGTCGTCCGCAACGCGGGGTGAATGGGCCGCTTTCGACGGAGGTACCGGTGGGGCAATCATGAGCGGTGCAACGAAATGAGGAACCGATGGATCTTGAATGGTCGCGCAAAGACCTCGAGTTCCGCGACGAGGTACGCAGCTTTCTCGATGAGAAGCTGACCCCGGAGCTGCGGCAGGCGGGCCGCTTGATGACCAGCGTCTATTCCGATCACGAGGCCAGCATGGCCTGGCAGCAGATACTGCACGAGCGGGGATGGGCCGCGCCTGCCTGGCCGGTCGAGCACGGCGGCTGCGACTGGAGCCTGACCCAGCACTACATCTTCAGCCGCGAGTCGATCCTCGCGGGGGCTCCCCCACTGTCACCGATGGGGATACGCATGGTCGCCCACGCGATCGTCAAGTACGGCACCGTGGCCCAAAAGGACTTTTTCCTGCCCCGGATCCTGACCGGCGAGGTCTTCTTCTGCCAGGGCTACTCCGAGCCCGAGTCGGGCTCAGATCTGGCGTCGCTGTCGATGGCTGCAGTCGACGACGGTGACGACCTGGTCTGCACCGGCAGCAAGATCTGGACCACCCACGCCACCGAGGCGAACTGGATGTTCGCCCTCGTCCGGACGACGCGGACCGAGCGCAAGCAGCAGGGCATCACCTTCGTGCTGATCGACATGACATCCCCGGGCATCGCCGTCCATCCCCTGGTGATGACGTCCGGAGAGCAGATTCAGAACCAGATCTTCTTCGACGGGGTGCGAGTGCCCAAGGCCAACGTGCTCGGGGACATCGACGACGGCTGGACGGTCGCGAAGTACCTGCTGGAGTTCGAGCGCGGGGGCGGGGCGTCCTCGCCCGCACTGCAGGTGATGGTCGACGAGATCGCCACGGTGGCCGCCGCCGCGCCTGGCCCTGCGGGCGGCCGACTGCTCGACGAACCGGCGTTCGCTCACAAGTTGGCGGACGCGCGCATCAGGACTGACGTGCTCGAGATACTTGAATACCGCGTGCTGGCGACGGTCGCCGAGGGCGGGAATCCCGGTGCGGCCTCGTCCATGCTCAAGGTCCTGGCGACGGAGCTGAGCCAGGGCATCACCGAACTGGCCCTCGAGGCGGCGGGCCCGGTCGGCCGCGCATACCAACCGCACGCCACCCGTCCGGGCGGCCCGGTGGCCGAGTTCGAGCCACCGGCTGACGGGTACATCAGTGGTGAGCTGTGGCAGGCCGTCGCGCCGCTGCACTACTTCAATGATCGTGCCGGTTCGATCTACGCGGGCAGCAACGAGATTCAGCGAAACATCTTGGCGAAAGCGGCGTTGGGGCTCTGATGGACTTCAAAGTGAACAATGAGCAGGCACTCCTCGGCGACGGGCTGAGCAAGTTCCTGTCTACCCGGTACGACCTTGAGAAGAGCCGCGCGGCGGCAAAAACCGGGGCCGGCTGGCAGCCCGACATCTGGCGGGCATTCGCCGAGGATCTCGGCATCCTCGGCGCGACGCTGCCCGAATCGGCGGGCGGTATCGACGGCGGCCCGGTTGAGCTCATGATCATCACGGAAGCGCTAGGGCACGCCCTAGTGGTCGAGCCCTACGTGGACACCGTCGTGGTCGCCGGCGGCCTCCTGCAACGCGCCGGAGGCGCCGCGGCGACCTCGGTATTGGAGCAGATCGCTGCGGGCACGGCGATTGTCGCCCTCGCGGCGACCGAGGCGACCTCAGGTGATCACCTGCAGGACGTATCGACCACCGCCGAACGCGACGGCGACGACTGGTTGCTGACCGGATCCAAGACCATGGTGGTCACCGCTCCGCTGGCCAACTATCTGGTGATCACGGCGCGGACCTCCGGTGGGCAGTCCGATCCGGACGGCATCTCGCTGTTCCTCACCGGTTTCGACCCTGCGCATCCCGCGCAGGGGATCGAGTTCCACGGCTATCGCACCATCGACGACCGACGCGCAGCGGACCTCGTGCTGGACCGCCTGCGCCTACCGTCGGCCGCCCTCATCGGCGATGAGGGCCAGGTGTGGCCGTCGCTTGCCCGCGCCCTCGACGAAGGCGCTGCGGCGGTCTGTTCGGAGGCCGTGGGGTGTATGCGCAGAGTGGTCGCCGATACCGTCGAATACTGCAAGCAACGCCGACAGTTCGGCCAGACGATCGGCAGCTTTCAGGTGCTGCAGCACCGCATGGTGGACATGTACATGGAACTCGAGCAGTCCGTCGCTGCTGTGTATCTCGCCGTTCTCAACCTCGACGCCGAGCCCGATACTCGAGCGCGGGCAGTGTCGGCGGCCAAAGCGACCATCGGCCGTGCGGCGCGGTTCGTCGGCCAGAATGCCGTGCAACTTCACGGCGGCATGGGCATGACCGAAGAGCTCGCCGTCGGTCACTACTTCAAACGGCTCACCGCCGTGCAGTACGAGTTCGGTTCCACCGATTACCACCGAAGCCGATATGCCGCGTTGATGACGTCCTCGTAGCCAGCTCGTGGAATTGATTGACGTCTCCTAACCTATTGGCCTAGGTTGTATACCTATCGCCGCAAGGTTTAGGCGTCCGTGGTGCGGAATCAAGAATTACCCAGACTTCCTTGCACGGCACCGGGGCCCAAGCAATCTCCGCAGATGAACGACGCTTGCGCCACCTCTCCAATATTTGAGACCCTAGATCTAAATACTGATCGATGTCGCTACCCCACCGCTCGTGATCCCGCGAGGTTCTTGTAGCAGGGAGATCTCACCATGACGATCGAGAAGGACGCCGTAACGTCAGATGCGCGCGTCGGCACCGGCCGCGTTAGTGACGTCGAGCCGCCGAAAACCAAACCAGTCGCGGTGTTGGCGACCCTGGGTGCGTTGATGCTGGCGTTCGAGGCGTGGATCATCTTCCGCTGGGTCAGCGGACCGTTCTTCGAGCGCGTCGCACCGGGACCAAGTCAGCCGCCCACCTGGATGAAGGTCGAGCTCATCCTGTGGCAGACGCTGTCGATTCCCGCGGGACTGGCGCTGATTTACGCTTTCATCATCCGCCCCTGGCGTCGTCAGGGCCGAGTCGGAGTCGACGGCATTCTCGTCGTCGCATTCTGTTCGGTGGTGTTCCAGGATCCGTTGTCGTCGTATGGCGGCCACTGGTTTGCCTATAACACCTGGATGTGGAACCGCGGGTCGTGGGTCAACAGCGTTCCCGGGTGGAACTCCTACGGCGCGCCAGGGGCGATGCTCAGCGAGCCGGTGCTGTTCACCTGGGCCGCCTACATCTACATCTTCGTGATTGTGATGGTCATTGGCAGCAGGTTCATGCGCATGATGCGGAGGCGGTTCCCGCGCATCGGGAACGTCTCGCTGATCGCGAGTTGTTACGCACTGATGATCCTGTTCGACATCGTGCTCGAAGGCATCATCTGGATGCCGCTGGGTATCTTCCACTACGGCGGTGGGCACTGGAACCTGTTCCCCGACCACTACTTCAAGTGGCCGCTGCACGAGGGCTTGTCCATCGGCTTGGTCTTTACCGGCGCGGCCTGCCTTCGTTTCTTCGTCAACGACCGCGGTCAGAGCGTCGTCGAACGCGGCATCGACGAGATCTCGGGCAGCACCTTCAAGAAATTCGTGATACGGGCACTCGCGATGACCTTCGTTGTGCAGACCATGATGTTCATCGGCTACAACGTCCCGAACTACTTTGTCGGCACGCACCCGGCGGAATGGCCGAAGAGCGTTCAGGAGAAGTCCTATTTCACCAGTGGCTTGTGCGGGCAAAATACCGACAGGGCCTGCCCCGGACCAGGAGTTCCGCTGAGCAGGCCCGGTGCTGGCCATGTCGACACTCACGGCCACTACGTGCCTGGTGATGTGCCCATCCCGCCGGTCGTTCCCTTCGCGCCCTGACAACGTTTCAATATTGATTGGCCTTCACCGTCTGCCCATCACAGCTTGCAACGACGAGTTCGCGCCGGCTCCGCTAGCAGGCGCAGACGGACAGCGAGGTTCTCAAACTCCGTGTCCACTCGCGACGCACTGGGCTGCAGCGATGCAATTCGTCTCATGCGACAGAAGAAATAGTCGGCTTGGGCGCTATGCGAGACTGTTTCGACGAAGCGACTGGAGGGATGTATATGTCGGGCTGGACGAGGGGAAGCCTCTTTGCCGCGCTGAAGGCAGCCGGAGTGGCTTCGATATTGGGCTGGGTGCTGGTGCTGAGTGCGGGTCCCGCGCTGGCGGATCCGGATCCGGCTCCCGGCGATCCAGGAGTTGTCGCGCCACCCGCGGGTCCGCCACCACCACCGCTGCCGGTACCAGTTGTCGCGGGCCCCGCTGGGGGGCAGGACCCGTCACCGTTCACCGGCACGGCGCCTTTCGGGCCGCCGAGGCTCGTTCCTAGCAACGGCTCGACGGTGGGTGTGGGCCAGCCGATCATCATCAACTTCCCGGGGCTCGTCGATGACTCCGGTGCAGCCGAAAGCGCCGTTCACATCTCGTCGGTCCCGCCGGTTCCCGGCAAGTTCTATTGGATGAAGCCCACGCAGCTGCGCTGGCGCCCGCTGAGCTTCTGGCCCGCGCACACCGCGGTGACCGTCGATGCGGGTGGCACAGTGTCCAGCTTCCAAACG
>Ga0210396_10001676_pt1 | contig 23564 bp, 8 predicted proteins | sample IncBWH17OmetaG_FD_155466 | JGI IMG/M metagenome (GOLD analysis project Ga0210396, IMG submission 155466) | Forest soil microbial communities from Barre Woods Harvard Forest LTER site, Petersham, Massachusetts, United States - Inc-BW-H-17-O ... | reverse complement strand
ACGCCCGGTGATCGGCGGCACGTCGGCCAGCGTGACGATCCCGGGCCTTGCCGCGACGACCGCCGGCACCGCGTTGGTGACCGGCATCGCGGTGTAAATCATGCCCAGACCCATGAATCCCGGCTCGGTCCAGTCCTTCGGCGGCAGGCAATGGACGACCGTGCGCATATTTGGCAGCCCGAAGACTTGAATGACGTGGCCGTGCTCGAGTGGCTTCGGCGGCACGACGTGACTGCCCATGGTCCAGTTGAACCCGACGCTGACTACGTTGCGGTCGCCGACCCAGCCGCGGTGGTAGCCGTACACGCTGCCCACCGTTCCGGCCGGAATCTTCATGAAGCCCAGATCGGAGTCGCCGGTGGCGGCGGTGAAGGTGACGTCGAAGGTCAACTTGTCCAGCTTCGCCCCGATCGCATCGGCCATCATCGCGGCCGACTCGGCGAAGACCTCGCTTTCGCGTCGCACATTCTCGGCCAGCCCCGGGGTGTCGGGGTCCTGCGAGAAACCCATCGCGGTCTGAGTTTCCGCCGATTCGTAGGTGGAGCAGTCCACCGATTCGGTGATGCGGATCTCGTCGACGCGTTCGCAGGACCCGCTGAGGGCCATGCCGACCAGGTTCGTCATTCCCGGGTGCGCGCCGCTGCCGAAGATCGTCGATCCGCCCCGCTCGCAGGCGTCGAGAATCCGTTGCCGGTCCTGCGGGGTCTGCTTGCCGCCGGTGATCCAGGCCGCGCTAGAGCACACGTTGACGCCGGATTCGAGCAGCCGAACCAGTTCATCGATGTTGGGCCACAACGGGTTATAGCAACATGCGTCGGGTCGCAGCGCCAGCAGCGCGTCGATATCGTTGGTGGCCTTGACCCCCGTCGGCTCGGGCCAGCCGGAGAGGTCGGCGGCGTCCACCCCGACCTTGTCCTGGCCGTGGGCGTAGACGCCGACCAGTTCCATGTCCGGTCTGCCGATGATGGCGTGCAGCGATCGTCGCCCGATGTTGCCCGTAGTCCACTGGATCACGCGAAACGGACGGTCTGCGCTCATCGCTCGGCTCCTTTGCCGGTCAGATTGGACTCTTCAAAGCGAACTCGGACGCGGCGGAAGCGGACGCCTTAGGCGTCCAGCCGGGTGAATTGGTCCTCGCGGTACTGCTCGACACACGCGGTGCGGCGGATCTTGCCGCTCGTCGTCGTGGGAATGGACCCGGCTTCCACCAGCACGAGGTCCCCGATATTCAAGCCGTGCGCATTCGAAATCGCGGATGTGACATCGCTTTTGACCTCACTGAGCCGGCGCTTCGCGTCCTCGCTGGGATCACTTCGCTTCTTGATCTCGATGATGGTGACCAGCTGTTCTGTGCTGTTGACCGGGACCGATATCGCCGCGACCCGACCACGGGTGATCTCTTGGACGGTGGCCTCGATGTCCTCGGGAAAGTGATTACTCCCACGGATGATCAGCAGATCCTTGATGCGGCCGACGATGAACAGCTCACCCCCGTAGATGAAACCCAGGTCGCCGGTTCGTAGCCACGGTCCTTCGGGCGTACCTGGCGAAGGGGCGATTAGCGTACCGCCGAAGCATCGCTGCTCCTCCGGCGGTTTGTGCCAATAGCCGTCGGCGACGTTGTCGCCATGTATCCAGATTTCGCCGACCGAGTCATGCGGGCACTCGCGGTGTGTGTCGGGATCGACGATCCGTAGCGTGGGTGATCGCGGCACTTTGTATTGGACCAGCGCCGTGCCGCTCCCGGCCGCACACCGCTCGACGCGGCCCGCGCCCAGCTCCCCGACATCGAAGTGAACCGCCGGCAATGATTCGCTCCAGGTGCCGGTCGCCACGAAGACGGTCGCCTCCGCCAAGCCGTATGACGGACGCATCATGTGGTCCCGAAAATTGAAGTGCGCAAACCGATCGACGAAGCGTTGCAGTGTGGCCGGCTCGACACGTTCGGCGCCGCTGATGATGCCAAGCACCCCACCGAGGTCGAGCCCGGCCAGGTCAGTATCGGTTGTCTTGCGGGCGGCCAACTCAAAGGCGAAGTTGGGCGCAGATGAAAACGGGTCAGGATTCTCGGCCAGAGATCGCATCCATCGTGACGGCCGTTCCAGGAACGCAACCGGGCTCGTCAACTGCGCGCGATAGCCGCCCAGGATTGGTGCGCACACTCCCAGCACCAGACCCATGTCGTGGTAGAAGGGCAACCACGACACAATCGTGGCAGTCGATGGGACTTTAGAGTCCGCAAAAAAGCTGTGCATCAGCTGCTCGAAATTCACCGTGAGATTGCGGTGCGAGATCATGACCCCGGTCGGCAGTCGGGTCGAACCCGAGCTGTACTGCAAATACGCGATGCCAGGCAAATCGGCTGTCGGAAGGCTTGTTCCACCGTCGACATCGAGATTCAACAAGTCGATCTCGACGATCTTTGGAGCAGTGTCCATAGGTGATTGGTCAATGTAATCGCCGACATCTTCTGCGACCGCGGACGTTGTGAGCACAACTGCGGGCGATGTATCGGCAAAGACCGCACCTACCCGCTCATGACTCGAGCCGCGGTGCGGCAACGGCAGCGGAACCGCGATAAGCCCGGCCTGCATGGATCCCAGGAAGGCCAGGATGTAATCAAGGCCCTGCGGGGCCAGGATGATGGCCCTGTCTCCCACCGACCCATGAAGGCGAAGTTCGCGCGCCACATTTAGTGTTCGACGGGATAGCTGCGACCACGTCAGACTTTCCGGAACACCCGCCCAATCGTTCTCGTAATCGGTGTATGTGAACGCCACGTCATGAGGGCGCAGGCTGGCACGTCCGTGCAGCATCGAGAGAATGGATGACTGAGGCATAGGCGTCACATCACGTCCGTACTAGTTGGGCGACTCCGTCGATTGGAGTCTAGGGGCCGGTTTCGCCTGCGCCGTGCGACAACACGGACATGGCACCGGCGAGGATCTGCGAGAACGGGTCAGCGCCGCCGCCAAATGTTGCCTGGTTGGCCGGCGCGGTGACTTCCGCGGGGTCGAAGCCGCGCACCGGGTCCACCTGAATCGGAGCGGTTGACGGGTCGTCGTTCCGCGAATAGCCGGCGTTCACCCGGGGGATCAGGATCGCGTCGAGCTTGTTCAGTGTGTCCTCTGGGATCCCGATGTATTTCAGCGGCATCACCAACGGAAGGTGCTTCTGCGGGACCATGATCGTCGTGTCTTTCGCGCCCCTGGAGTTGATGGTGGTTCTGATGTTCTGCGGCGGCACCATGCTCGCGTTCGTGAACGCCACCGCGGTGTGACCGGTGGCCAGGCCCATCAACGTGTTGGCGAGAGCGAACATGTTGTCCGGCCGGTCGGGGAAGTCCGCGATCGAGTCGTATGCAGCCACGAACCTGTTGGTGTCGTACTGACTCTCGTACGGCGGTGGCATGGTGTAGTCGAGCGCGGGAACAACGCTTCCGACCGGGAACGTGGCGGTCAAGAAACTCTGACCGAAGGCGTGATGCCCAATCGGGTCGCCGAACGTGGCGAAGTTCAGTGTGTTCGGCGGAGGAGCAGCCGGATCAGTCGCCAGCCGAGCCTGCGCGCCATCGACCACGAACCCGCCTTCGGACAAGCCGATCGCCGTACCGGGGCGACCGGTTTTGATCGCCGCATCGAGGTTGTCCACGCCCACGTCGACCGACTCGCCGACGCTGGGGCCGTCCACACCCAGGCCCGGGAACAGCTGATCGATTTTGCCGATGCCCGGGAAGAGTCGCTCCGCCACGTGCCCCTGAACCTGGCCTGCCGGGTAGCGGACGATTTCGCGCTTCTGGCCGGGGAACCATTGGGCACCCTCCTGGCGAATGTATTCGTCGTAGGGAATGCCCAGAACGTGAGCGCCTCCCAGGGCGAACGCCGTCTGGTCACCCGGCGCCCCGGGAGTCGGCGGCCCGCCGATGGGCGTGTCGTCGGCCGTCGCGGTCCCGACGCCCAAACATGTTGTGGCGCTGACAGTTACCAGCGCCGCAACCCCCGCGAGTAGTTTCTTCATACCTACTCCTGACCCCTCGGCTTCGTTTCGTAGTCTCACATACATCACCCGCGCGCGCGAACCCGTCCCGGCCACCAGTTTGCCTGCCCAACCAGCGCCGCGATGGCGGGAACCGTGATGGTGCGCACCAAGAAGGTATCCAGCAAAATGCCTATGCCGATCACAAAACCGCCCTGGACCACCGTGCCGATGCTGGAGAACAACAGACCGCACATCGAGGCAGCAAAGATCAGACCTGCCGCGGTGATTACGCCGCCTGTCGAACTCAGGGTGCGAATAATGCCGTAGCGCATGCTGTGCGGAGACTCGTCGCGCATTCGCGAGACGAGCAGCATGTTGTAGTCGGCTCCCACCGCGACCAACACCACGAATGCCAGCGGAGGCACGCTCCAATGTAATTGCTGGCCGAGCAAGAATTGAAATATCAACGCCCCGATGCCCACCGCCGAGAGATACGAAACTACCACTGAGGCAACCAGATACAGCGGCGCGACAATCGCACGCAGCAGCACGATCAAGGTCAGCAGCACGACGAAGAGGGTGACCGCGATGATGAATCGGATGTCGTGTTGGTAATAGTCGCGGGTGTCCTTCAGTCCAACGGTGTAGCCCGCCATCGATACCGTGGCGTCCGCCAACGCGGTATTGGGTTGGGCTCCCCGCGCGGTCGCAAGGATCGCGTTGACCTGGTCCATGGCTTCGGTGCTGAACGGGTTGAGTTTGGTTTGCACCAAGTACCGCACCGAGTGGCCATCCGCCGAGATGAATACCTTGGCGGCCTCTTGGAACTCCGGTAGATGCAGCAGCTGGGACGGGATGTTGAACCCGGCCATCGCCGGTCGTGCGGCGTCATGTTTCAACGACAGTAAAAATGTCGCCGCCTCACTGAGCCCACCGCCCAACTGTTTGACCTGGTCGACTAGCTGGTTTATCGCGTCGGCAATTTGCCGGCTCCCACCGGCGAACTGGTTGGCGCCACTTTGCAGCTGGTCCAGGTTCGCCTGCAGGCCGCCGGGCTGGTCCATCCCCATGGAACGCAGCACGCCGGTGAGCTTCTCGACTCCCGCACGCATCCGGTCCGTCGTGGCTTTCAGGGCTTCTTTGTCCGGGTAATCCTGCAGTTGGTGGGTCAGGTCATTGATCGCGTCGAGGTCTTCTTGATCACGCGAACCAACCAGCTGCTCGAACGCGCCGCGGGTGTTGCTGCAGGACTCATCGAGATCGCACACCGGGTTACCCCGCAGGGCTGTCAGCACCGGGGCGATCCAGTCGAATATGTTCTTGGCCGTGCTGTAGTTCCAGCCCATGGTGTTGCTGAGCGAGTTGACGTGGTCGACCAGTTGGGCCGCGATGTCGACCTCATGGACCAACGTGTCGCCGCTGTATTGGTCCCTCGTCGACTTAAAGGTGTTTTCCAGTTCCTGCACACTGGCAGCGAGTTCGCCGACCTGGCCGCGCACCTCGTCGAGTTTGTCGGCCAGCGTGACCGACCCTGTGGACAGCTGGTTGAGGTCATTGGTGTGGTCGTTGATCAGGGTTGATCCGCCGGCCAGAAAGGTGCCGATAGCGCCGGCCTGGTAGGTGGCTCGGAATTGCTCCGGCACATTTCCGGTCGGACGAGTGATGCCGCTGATTGCGGCGACATTGGGCAGTTGGCTGACTCGGTCCGCCATCTGCTCGAGGTCTGCAAGGGCCTGCGGCGTGCGAAGGTCATGCGGCGATTGGATGAGGATGTATTCCGGTATGGACTGATTCACCGGGAAATGGCGATCCAGCGCGGCATACCCGATGGAGCTCGGAGCCGACGACCGCAGGGCCTTGCGATCGTCGTAGTTGTAGCGCACCAAGCCGGCGCAGCTGGCCAGGATGGCCAACACAAGCAGGCTGGCGACCAGGTGGGCCCGCGGCCGCCGCACAATGCGGATGCCCGAGCGCCGCCAGAGCCGGGCGGTGAGTTCGCGCCGTGGCTTGACCCAGCCGCGGGGACCGGCGAGCACCAGAATCGCCGGTAGCATCGTCAAACCGGCCAGGAATGCCACGCCGACCCCAATCGCCGCCGCGGTTCCGACCGTTTGGAACACTCCCATTCGGGCGAAGCTGATCAGGAGAAAAGTGATTCCGACGCTGGTGGCGGATGCGGCGATCACTTTTCCGATTGAGATCATGGCCCGCTTGACTGCTTGATCGAAATCCTCACCCCGCCGCAGGTAGTCGTGATAGCGGCTAATGAGAAAGACGGCGTAATCCGTTCCGGCGCCGGCCATGATCGCGCTCAGGAACACGATGGACTGGTTCGACACGCCGGTACCGGTCAGTTGGGAATAGCCGGCGACCAACGACTGGGCGATCACCAGGGATAACCCGATGGTTATCAACGGCAGCACCATGGTGACCACGCTGCGGTAAACGACCAGCAGGACGAGGAGCACCAGCACGCCGATTGCCAGCTCAATCGGAAGCCGATCCCTTACGCCCGCGACGGTGAGGTCCGCGACGGTTGCCGCGGGCCCGGTGACGTTTACCGTCAGGGCTGATCCGGCGACAGAGTGTCTGACGAGGTCGCTGATTTGGTTGAAGGCGGCGTAGGACCGCGGAGTGCCCAACTCGCCCGCCACGCCGACCGGTAGCACCCAAGCTTTGTTGTCCTTGCTGGTCACGATCGAACGCAGTGGCGGCGTGCTGATGAAGTCCTGCAACATCACGACGTCTCGCGTGTCCTCGCGCAGCGCGCCGACCAACTGGCGATAACTGGCTTCGTCGGCTTTGCCAAGCCCTTTGTCGTCGGTCAGGACCACCAACAGCAGGTCTTCAGTACCTGATTCGTGAAACGCCTGGGTCATCTTCCGCGCGGTGACGCTCGACGGCGCATCGCTGGGCAGGATCGCCAGCGGATGCTTCTGGGCCATCTCGTTGAGGGACGGGAACGTCAGCGGTAGTGCGACCGCGATCGCGACCCAAATCCCGATCACGACCCAGGGCCACCGGACCACAAAATTGGCTAGCCGTTGCATCTCGTCCTCACCGCCCCGAAATTGCGCTGCTTCATAAAAGGCCTAGCCATCGAACTGCTCCACGCTATGCGACGCGTCCCCAGTGTCCGCTCTCGGCGACCCGCACGCAGACGGACTTCATCGCCGCCATGTAGCGGGCAACTGATTTCTGGGCGATCGGGTTGTCGGGATGCATGATCGCCATAACCGTGCCCTCCCCGTACCGGAATATGTAGATGGTTAATTGAAGTGAATACCGGCCGTCAGGGTAGATTCCGATGTTGTTCGCAAGGCCTAGGTCGGCTGCGGCCAGGATCGCGTTGAGCGGAGCAGCGCCGCCATGGAAGAAGTTTGACACGGGAAAATTTGGCCGTGGCCAACGCAACCACGGCGCTAATTCCAACACCCGGTAATACGGCACCTTCGCCATGTCCAGAGCTGAATCGAAAGAAGCCTGCGCCGCCCATGCGGCATCGCCAAAAGAGGTCGCAGCTATTGGGACGGTGATCGGAATCAGGCCGGTGAACCAACCCTGCGTCATGAAATTGTCGCTGGCTGTGCGGGAATCCCTCGGAGTGAGCCCGTAATACGTGAGAGCACCGGTGAATTCATGCTCCACCAGGCCGAGGCAGGCGAATAAGCCGCCGACGAAGCGTGCGCTGGCCGCGGCGCAGGCCGATTCGAATCGCTCCGTCTGTTCTGGGCCCATCAGCACTTCGGAGGTCATGTAACTGCTGGTCGACTCCGACGGGTTGCCCAAAGGAAGTGGGAACTCAGGAAAGCCACCGTGATTGTTCTCGGCGAAGTCGATCCAGGCGCGCACCTGAGGCGAATCCACGGTTAACGTTGACGTGTACGCTCGCTCGTGGGAACAGAAATCGTCGAAGCTGCCCGCATCGGGAAGCGTAAGTGCCTCAGCGCCTGCGCTCAACGCCGAATACATTCCGTTCGCTTCCAGCATCGTTGTGCCGATCAACGTCGCGTCTCCGTGGACATGATCCATGGCGGCAAAGAGCGTGAAGTAATCCTCGGTCTGGATTATCCCGAAGGTGAAACAGCCCCACTCCAGCGGATTCGGTATGGCCACGACATGAGCTCGTATTTGGTCAACCGTCATGTGGCCGTGGTTGATCGGCGCAAATTCAATATCGGCGGGATCGCTGATGGCATGCCTTCTGAACTCTCCGTCACCGGTGTGCTCGAACCAACTCCGGAACGTGTCATGCCGACGCAGGTATGCGTTAAGTGCTTGATCCATGGCAGAAACATCACACTGGCCGGGCACATCACAGCTACCGATGATTTGCCGGGAAAAGCTCAGGCCCGCGGCTGTCCGCTCGCAATAGTTACGAAGATGTTGGCCCTGCATGTAACTGACCGGCACGGAACTGACCGGCGCTTGCCGGACCCTTTCGGCAGCTGCGGCCGTCGGGTGCCACGAGGTGACCGTGCCGGGGGTCAGCGTCCACTCATTGAGTGAGCCGACGGTAATCTTCCCGATACGCAAAAGTTCGTCCTCCTCGATGTCAACGGCTCCGGTCCGTCACGCTGGCAGCGCCACCAAGATAACCCGCTGGCGTGGGACGCAGGTTGGCAGCAGCTCACAGGTTCGGCAGACGGCCCGGCATAGGACGCACGCTGCCAGCCACAGTGGCTATAGTTGCCCGGTATCGGCAGTCGCCCGGTGCCGGGGCTGCACTTGAAATGTCGGCCATCTGGGGAGATGGTTCGGCTGCGCAATCTGGCCGCCCGTGTGGGGATCGAAAGCTTATCGGCCAAAGCAGGGAGGAGAACCGCATGGCGTCCGTCGAAGGTCAGCAACCGCCGGCAATGGGTTTTGCGATCGTTGGCTATGCGGCGCGTTTTCCGGGTGCCGCGGATGCGGCCGCCTTCTGGGATGTGCTGCGGGAAGGCCGGGACGCGATATCGGAGGTACCCGAGGACCGGTGGGACGTCGACGAGTTCTTCGACCCGGACCCCGACACGCCCGGGAAGGTTGCGACCCGTCGGGCAGGCTTCGTCGATGACGTGACGGGGTTCGACGCGCCGTTCTTCGGTATGTCGACGCGCGAAGTCAGGTTGCTGGACCCGCAGCATCGGCTCTTGCTGGAGACAGCGTGGCGGGCGGTGGAGCATTCGGGCACTGCGCCAACGGCTTTGGCGAATACCAACACCGGTGTGTTCGTCGGTCTGGCCACCCACGATTACCTGGGAATGGCATCGGGCGAGCTGACTTTTCCTGAGATCGAAGCCTATATGGCAATCGGGACGTCGAATGCCGCAGCGGCGGGCCGGATCAGCTACCGGTTGGGGCTGCAGGGTCCGTCGGTGGCCGTCGACACGGCGTGCAGCTCGTCGTTGGTGGCAATTCATCAGGCATGCCAAGCGCTGCGCTTGGGGGAGTGCGACCTCGCGCTGGCCGGCGGTGCGAACGTCATGCTCACCCCGGCGACCATGATCACCTTCTCGCACGCGCACATGCTGGCACCGGACGGCCGGTGCAAGACATTCGATGCGGCCGCCGACGGCTACGTGCGCGGTGAGGGCTGTGGCGTCATTGTCGTGAAGCGGCTGGAGGACGCGATCCGCGACGGCGATCGGATTCGGGCCGTGATCCGCGGCAGCGCGATCAACCAGGATGGCGCGTCGGGTGGTTTGACGGTGCCCAATGGTGTTGCCCAACAGAGGGTTATCGCTGATGCGCTGAAGCGCGCCGGCCTCGTACCCGCCGATGTCGACTACCTGGAGGCACACGGGACCGGGACATCGCTGGGCGACCCGATCGAGGCTCAGGCCGCCGGTGCGGTGCTCGGCGAGGGCCGCGAGACGGGCGAGCCGCTGCTGATCGGCTCGGCAAAGACGAATATCGGGCACCTGGAGGCAGCCGCGGGCATCGCGGGCGTCATCAAGGTCATCCTGTCGCTCGAGAACGAGTTACTGCCGCCGCACCTACACTTCCGCAACCCGTCGCCGCACATCCCGTGGGACCGGCTGGCGCTGCGGGTTGTGCAGGAGGCCACCCCCTGGAAACGCAACGGTCGGCCGCGTATCGCGGGAATCAGCTCGTTCGGGTTCGCCGGGACCAACGCGCACGTCATCCTCGAGGAAGCACCTGCTCCAGCATCCCAGCTCGCCACGGCACTGGAGCCGGCGCACCAGGTCGACGACCGGCGGTTCAGCATCCTGCCGGTATCGGCGCGCACGCCTGACGCGCTGGTTCAGATCGCCGACCACTACCGCAGCTGGATGAGCGCGCACCCGGAAGCCACCCTGGCGGACGTGTGCCTGACCGCTGGGGTCGGACGAGCACACTTCGAGCACCGAGCGGCGCTGGTGGTCAACTCGACCGAATCCGCCAGTGAGTTGCTCGGCGCACTTGCCGACGACCGCCCCGCACCCGGTCTGGTGCGCGGAGTCTCTGATGCCCCGCCGAAGACCGCGTGGCTGTTCACCGGTCAGGGTAGCCAGTATCCCGGCATGGCGCGCGAGCTGTTCGACACCGAGCCGGTGTTCGCCGAGACGTTGAACCGCTGCGCGGCCACAGTCGCTGATGTTCTCGAAAAGCCGTTGCTGGACGTCATTTTCGATGCTGACAGTCCGGACAGCGAAGAAACGCTGCGCCAGACCTCCTACGCCCAGCCGGCCTTGTTCGCGGTGGAGATAGGCCTGGCCCGGCTATGGCAGTCATGGGGCTTCGAACCCGACGTGGTGCTGGGCCACAGTGTCGGCCAGTATTCGGCGGCCTGCGTCGCGGGCGTGCTCAGCCTCGAGGATGGCGCGCTGCTGATGGCCGAGCGCGGCCGCCTGTTCGGCAGCTTGCCTGCGGGCGGTCGGATGGTCGCGGTGTTCACCGCCGCCGAGCACGTCGAGGGCTTGACCGATGAATTCCCGAGTCTGTCGGTTGCCGCCTACAACGGTGCTAACACCGTGCTGTCGGGACCCGCACCGGATCTCGAGCAGGCGGTGGCACGGTTGACGGCCGATAGTGTCCGCTGTGACTGGCTGGACACCAGCCACGCGTTTCACTCGGCGCTGCTGGATCCGATCCTCGACGAGTTCGAGTCGTATGCGGACCAGCTCAATTACAGCTCGCCACAACTGATTTTGGTCTGCAACCGCACCGGCTCGGCGATCGGCAGGAGCCAGAAGCTGGATGGCAACTATTGGCGTCGCCACGCGCGGCAGCCGGTGGAATTCGCCAAAAGCGTTCGCACCCTTGCCGATTTGGGTTGCAAAGTGTTGCTGGAGATCGGTCCGCAACCGGTGCTCACCGCCGCGGCCATGCGGGCGTGGCCTGACCCGGCCACCACGCCGCGGGCAATCGCGTCACTGCGTAAGAACACTGCCGATCACCGACAGATCACCGAAGCCCTTGCCGACGCGTACGTGCTCGGACATGTGCCCGACTTCGGCGCGGTCCGGCAGGGACCGGCGCGAAAGCTCGACCTGCCCACGTATCCGTTTCAGCATCGCCAGTACTGGTACAAGGACAACCGAGAGCGCCCGAACCAACAATCGCACACGGGTGGTGCCCGTACCGAAGCCGTCCGTCTTCTCGAGGACGGCCGGATCGAGGAACTCGCGGGCCTACTCGGCGCGGCGGGCGGCGACGATCAGACCCTGAAAGTGCTGACAAAGCTTGCCGCACAGCACAACCAGCAACGACAGACGCAATCCATCGCGAAAGACCGCTACGAGATCCGCTGGGAGAAGTCCACTGTCACGGCCTCCGATGCGAATGCCGGCGAGGCGCCTACCTGGCTGCTTATCGGCGATAACGGCGAGGCGGTCCAGCCGTTGGTCGACGCGCTGACAGCACAGGGTCACCGGCATCAGATACTTTGGTTGCCGGTGAGCGACGCGGACGAGGAACGACTCGAAGATGTGTTGCGCGCCGCCGTGGCAGACGACCCGGTGCTTCGGATCCTGCACGTCGCGGCCCTCGACTCCGACACCGCGCCATCGACGCGGTCGCTGCTGCGGATGCAGCACCAAGTCCTGGGCGGAACAAAGCGACTTTTCCGTGCCGCGGCTGCGGCCGAACTGCGCCAGCCGATCTGGCTGGTAACCCGTGGTGCACAACGGATTACCGACTCGGACATCGTGTCGCCGGATCACAGTTGCCTGTGGGGATTCGGTCGTGCCGTCTCGCTTGAGTATCCGCAACTATGGGGCGGGCTCGCGGATCTGGCTGAAGGCACTGCTGACGAATGGTCGCGGTTCATCACCCGGGTCGCGGCCGTACCGCGCGGCGAAGACCAATTCGCGTTGCGTGATCAAACGGTCTATGTGCCCCGGTTGCTTCGACGGGTTGAGGCGCCGAGCGTAACGCCACTGGCATTGCGTGATGACGCAACGTATTTGGTGACCGGTGGACTGGGGTCGATAGGACTCGAAATCGCCGGATTCCTCGCCGCGCACGGCGCCGGGCATCTGGTGCTGACCGGCCGACGGTCGCCCAGCGATGCCGCGCAACGGCGCATCGATGCGCTCGCCGCACATCACGGCTGCGAATTCCGGGTCGTCTGTGCCGATGTCGCCGATGCGGACGAGGTTGCGCGCCTGTTTGCCACTGTGCAGAGCGAACTACCGCCGTTGGCCGGCATCGTCCATGCCGCAGGCGAAATCGGCACCACGCCGCTGAGTAACCTCGACGACGCCGAAGTCGATCGCGTGTTCTCCGGAAAGGTCTGGGGCGCTTGGAATTTGAGTGAAGCAGCTGCGGACCTGCAGCTGGACTTCTTCCTGAGCACCTCTTCGATCGCCTCGATATGGGGCGGGTACGGTCAGACCGCCTACGGCGCGGCCAACGCCTTCCTCGACGGGCTGGCGTGGCGGCTGCGCGAGCAGGGCATCCCTGGGATCAGCGTCAACTTCGGTCCGTGGGCGGCGGGCATGGCCGACGAGGAGTCCCGGGCGCGACTCGCCAAGCGCGGGATCAAGACGTTGTCACCTGCTGATGCCCTTGCGGGTGTAGCCGATCTGATTGCTGGCTCCTCCGAGCAAGGAACAGCGCAAGGCGTCGTGGCCCGGATCGACTGGGCCCGCTTCCTGCCGCTCTACCAGCAAGCGGGGAAGCGGTCATTCCTGGCGGAGCTAGAACGTGAGGTGCCCACCGCGGTGCCGGTGACCACGTCGTCGGGCAAGACCGAACTGGTCGAACGGCTCACCAATGCTCCGGTGCAGCAGCGCAGGAAGCTGTTGTCGGATTACCTTCGCGACGCGGTGGCAAAGGTGACGCGCGTCGACCCGGCGGAGATCCGCGAGGACGCGGGATTCTTCGATCTCGGCATGGATTCGCTGATGGCCGTCGAGCTGCGACGCCACATCGAGCAAGGTGTGGGCAAGGAGATACCGGCGACGCTGGCGATGGACCACCCCCGGCTGTCCGACGTGGTGGATTACCTGCTCGGCGATGTGCTCGGTCTCAGCGAGCAGGCAAAGTCGGGGCCTTCGCTGGCGACAGCAGTGACGACGCGCACGGATGAGCCGATCGCGATCGTCGCCGTGTCGTGCCGTTTCCCGGGTGCACCCAATCCGGAAGCGTTCTGGGAAGTCTTGTCTGACGGTGTCGATGCGATCCGGGAAGTCCCGGAGGACCGATTCGACATCGACGAGTTCTACGACCCCGATCCGGATACTGCGGGCAAGACCTATACGCGCTTCGGCGGATTCCTTGACGGAATCGACGGATTCGATCCCGAATTCTTCGGCATCTCTCCGCGCGAGGCCGTCTGGATCGAGCCACAGCAGCGGCTGATGCTCGAAACGGCTTGGGAGGCTTTGGAACGCGCCGGCTACTCGCCGGCGGCACTGCGCGGCAGCCGAACCGGCATCTTCGCGGGGGTGGCCGCCAACGAGTATGCGCATCTGCTGTCGGCCGAGTCGATCGACAAAATCGAGCCTTACTTCATCACCGGCAATGCGCTCAACGCCATCTCCGGTCGGGTTGCCTTCGCGCTCGGGTTCGAAGGGCCGGCAGTGGCGGTTGACACCGCGTGCAGCTCGTCGCTGGTGGCCGTCCATCAGGCCTGCCAGGCTTTGCACTACGGTGACTGCGACATGGCGCTGGCCGGCGGTGTGAACGTTTTGCTGAGTCCGGTGACCATTGTCGCCGCCTCACGCGCCAGGATGCTATCGCCCGTTGGGCGGTGCAAGACGTTCGACGCGTCGGCCGACGGCTACGTCCGCAGTGAAGGCTGCGGGATTCTGGTGCTCAAGCGGCTCAGCGACGCGGTGCGCGACGGCGACCGGGTTGCCGCGGTGATCCCGGGCAGTGCGGTCAACCAGGACGGCGCGTCCAGCGGTTTGACTGTGCCCAATGGTGGCGCGCAGCAACGGCTTATCGCCACGGCACTGGCCCGCGCCGGCCTGGCCGGCGGGGACGTCGACTACCTCGAGGCGCACGGCACGGGTACCCCGTTGGGTGACCCGATCGAGGTGCAGGCGGCCGGGGCTATCTACGGTGCCGCCCGCGACTCGGACCGTCCGTTGCTGATGGGATCGGTCAAGACCAACATCGGCCACACCGAGTCGGCATCAGGGGCCGCCGGTCTGATCAAGGTCGTGTTGTCGCTGCAGCACGGACTGCTGCCGCAGAGTCTGCACTTCGATAAGCCGTCGCCACATATCCCATGGGACTCATTGCCGGTGCGGGTGGTGGAGAAGGCGACTCCTTGGGAGGCCAGCGGCAGGCCGCGGCGCGCCGGCGTGAGTTCCTTCGGGTTCACCGGCACCAACGCGCACGTGCTGATCGAGGAGGCGCCAGTCCAACCGGCGACCCCCGACGAACATCCGGCCGACGACGCCGCCGTGGCGCCGGAGTCGGAGGCTCCAGAAGCGTCGGTGAATGTGCTGGCACTGTCGGCGCGCTCATCGGAGGCGCTGGTTGAGTTGGCGCAGCGGTATGGGTCCTGGTTGGGCAACCACCCTGAGGCCGACATCGCCGAGGTGTGCCTCACGGCCGGGGTGGGTCGCTCGCATTTCGAACACCGGGCCGCGCTGGTCGTGGAGACGGTTCAGAGCGCGAGCGAGGGCCTGGCCGAGCTGGCCGAGAACCGCCTGCGACCCGGTGTGGTGCGCGGCGAGTGCACTGACCGGCCTACGACGGCCTGGCTGTTCACTGGGCAGGGTAGCCAGTATCCGGGAATGGCACGCGAGTTATTCGACGCTGAGCCGGTTTTCGCCGAGACCGTGAAGCGCTGCGCGGAGGCGGTCAGCGAGATGCTGCCGCGCCCGTTGCTGGAGGTGCTGTTCGCCACCGACCGTGAAAGCGGCGGCCTGGCCGGAGAAACGCTGAAGCACACGTCGTTTGCGCAGCCGGCGCTGTTCGCCATCGAGATGGGCCTGGCCCGGCTGTGGCAGTCCTGGGGCATCGAGCCCGATGTGGTGCTGGGGCACAGCGTGGGCCAGTACGCGGCGGCATGTGTGGCCGGCGTGTTCAGCCTCGAGGACGGGGCACGGCTGATGGCCGAGCGCGGTCGGCTGTTCGGCAGTCTGCCCGCTGGTGGGCGGATGGTGGCGGTGTTCACCGACCCCAAGCGCATCGAGCAGGTCGCCGGGGAGTTCCCCCGGGTGTCCGTCGGTGCGTACAACGGCCCCAACACGGTGCTTTCGGGTGCGGGAGAAGATCTGGAACAGATCGTCGCCAAATTTGCCGATGACGGGATCCGGTGCACGTGGCTGGAAACCAGCCATGCCTTCCACTCGGAGTTGCTGGAGCCGGTGCTCGGTGAATTCGAGTCGTACGCAGCGGGGTTGGAGTTCGGTGTGCCCACGTTGCCGCTGATCTGCAACCGGACCGGCGCCATCCTCACCGCGGAAACCCCGCTGGACGCTCAGTATTGGCGGCGGCATTCCCGCCAGCCCGTGCAGTTCGCCGAAAGTGTGCGCACCGTGGCGGCACTGGGATGCTCGGTGTTGATGGAGATCGGTCCGCAACCGGTTCTGACCGGTGCTGCGGTGCAGGTGTGGCCGGAGCATCTGGCCGCGCCGCGTGCGATCGTCTCCCTACGCAAGGGCGTCGGTGACCGTCGCCAGATCGCCGATGCGCTTGCGACGGCGTATGTCAGCGGTCATCGGCCCAATTTCGCTGCGCTGCATCAACAACCGCACCGCAGACTCGAACTGCCTACCTATCCGTTCCAGCGCCGTCGCTTCTGGCCCAAGGCCTCTGCTATCACCGTCGACGGTCCTGCGATGTCCGGACTTCTCGGTAGTGCAAAGGATCTCGCCTCCGGCGACTCCGTGTACACCAGCAGGCTGTCGGTCAAGTCGCAGCCGTGGCTGTCCGATCACGTCATCTATGGCACCGTCGTCGTTCCTGGGGCGACCTATGCGGCGATGGCCCTCGCCGCCGTTGGCACGCCGGCGCACGTCAAAGAGGTCTTCTTCTACGAGCCGATCATCCTGCCCGAGAAGGCTTCTCGTGAAGTGCAGCTGACGCTGCATCCGCTCGACGCCGGCGGCGGCTGGAAATTCCAGGTGCACAGCCGCCCATACGGTGTTCGCGACGCTGAATGGTCGTTGAACTCCGATGGCACCGCGGTCTCTGGTGTCGAGGACGAGCCGGTGGCCGAACCCGCGGATCCCGTGGACGCCGCGATCGAGCGGATGGAGCGCATGCGTCCGCAAGAGCTGTTCGAGACCTTCGCCGACATGGAACTGTCATGGGGGCCGAACTGGTCCGGATCGCTGAAGTCGCTGTGGCTCGGTGAGGGTGAGGCGATCGGCGACATCTCCGTCGGTGAAGAACTGGCCGAGCAGCTTGGAACCGAGCCGATGCATCCGGTCCTGATGGACCTGTGCACCGGCGTGGCCTTCCCGGCCTTCCCGGCACTTCTCGCCGCCGAACAGGGCGTCAACGACCTGTTCTTGCCGTTGCGGTACGGACAGGTGATGTTGCGGGAGAAGATGCCGCGCAGGTTCTACTGCCGCGCAAAGTGGCACACCAGTGAACTCAACAGCGAAACCCAGGTCTTCGATCTCGATTTCGTCGATCGGGATGGCCGCCACTTGGGCGGGATTCGCGAGTTCACCGTCAAACGCGCGCCTCGAGAGGCGTTGCTGCGCGGGCTCGGAGGCGATGCCACCCGGCTGCTGTACACAGTCGGCTGGCATGAGGTACCGCCGTCAGGTGATGACGCTGGAAACGTAAGCGGCACTTGGCTGATTGCCGGGTTCGGCGAACTTGCGGCCAAGGTTCCAGGCTGCATCTCATTTGACCGGACCACGGATCCGGAGCTCTTGGGGCAGCTGTTGATACAGGCTCAAGAGCGCGGTGTGCCGATCTCCGGCATCGTTTGGCGCAGCACCGGACCGAGTGCAGAAGAGTCGAGCGCCGGTGTTGCCGCGCGGCTCGAGACTGAGATCTCCAACCTGCTCACCGCCGTGCACACCGTGCAAGGTGGCCAGGTGAAGCTCCCAGGCGGACTGTGGATCGTCACCGAGCGGGCCGTTGCCACCGAATCCAGCGAACCGGTCGACCCGGTGCAGGCTGCGCTGTGGGGACTCGGACGCACCATCATCAACGAGGAACCGGCCCTGCGGTGCAGGCTGATTGACTCCGATGGGACAGAGGGGGCCGCGAGCTCGCTGGCCGGCATGCTCGGCGCACCAATCCAGGAACCGGAACTCGCGCTGCGGCAAGGAAAGTTCCTGGCGTCGCGGCTAGTGCCATGGGCGCGAAGCGGTCATCTCGTAGTGCCGCGGACAACCGATTACGTGCTGGCGCCCACCGAACGCGGCGCCATCGACAACCTTCGACTGACCGAGAATGAGGTGGCGCCGCCGGACGAGGGCTATGTGCAGGTCCGGGTTGAGGCCGCTGGTCTCAACTTCCGCGACGTGCTCAATGTGTTGGGCCTCTACCCGGGTGATCCCGGCCCGATCGGCGGCGACTTCGCCGGCACCGTCACACAATTGGGTGACGGCGTGACCGGACTCGAGGTCGGCCAGCGGGTCTATGGCTTCATGCAGGGTGCATTCTCGAGTCGGTTCAATGTGCCGGCGCAATTGCTGGCACCGATTCCCGACGGGGTGAGCGCGGTAGATGCGGCAACAATCCCCGCTGCGGCACTCACAGCCCGGCTCGCGTTCGACTGGGCGCAGCTCAAGCCCGGTGATCGCGTGCTCATCCACGCCGCCAGCGGTGGTGTCGGGTTAGCCGCGATCCAGATGGCACAGCAGCACGGTGCGATCGTTTTCGCCACCGCCAGCACGTACAAACGCGCGACGCTGCGCAAGCTGGGCGTGGAACACGTGTACGACTCGCGCACTACCGATTTCGCCGACCAGATCCTCGCCGACACCGACGGCGCCGGCGTCGACGTGGTGCTCAACAGCCTGACGAATGAAGGGTTTCTCGAAGCGACCGTGCGGGCCACCGCCCAGAACGGACGTTTCGCCGAGATCGCCAAGCGAGACATCTGGACTCCCGAGCAGATGGCGGAGGCCCGCCCCGATATCGCCTACGAGATCGTCGCGCTGGACACGGTTACCTTCCAAGAGCCCGAGCGCATTCGTGGCTTGCTGACCGAAGTGTCGGACGGGTTGGCGCGCGGCGAATGGACGCCGCTACCCGCCGAGATCTACCCTCTCACGGAGGCCAGAGCCGCGTTCCGCCGGATGCAGCAGGCGCGGCACATTGGGAAGATCGTGCTGCAGATGCCGAATCCGCTACAGCCGCGGGCCGATCGGAGTTATCTGATCACCGGTGGACTCGGCGCGATCGGTCTGCACACGGCGTCGTATCTGGCTCAACTCGGTGCCGGAGACATCGTGTTGACCAGCCGGCGCGCGCCTGACGCGGATGCCCAACAGGCAATCGACGACATCACGGAGCGCTACAAGTGCCGCATCCACACCTTCGCCGCGGATGTCGGCGAGGAGTCGGAAGTCGAAGAGCTGCTCGAGCGCATCCGCGCGGAGTTGCCTCCGCTCGCGGGAGTCGCGCATCTTGCGGGCGTGCTCGACGATGCATTGCTGTCACAGCAGAGCCTGGAGCGTTTCCGGACGACTTTGGCGCCCAAGGCGTTCGGTGCGTGCTACCTAGACCGGTTGACGAGGAACGACAAGCTCGACTTCTTCATCGTGTCCTCCTCGGTGTCCAGCTTGCTCGGCGCGCCCGGCCAGGCCAATTACTCGACTGCCAATGCGTTGCTCGATGGCCTGGTCGCGGACCGAAAGGCGCACGGCTTGCCGGCAACCGGGGTCAACTTCGGTCCCTGGGGTCAGGGCGGTATGGCATCTTCGGAGGCCGCGCGCGCCAATATCAGTGCGCAGGGGCTTGTTCCGCTGGAACCCTCGGCCGCCCTGGGCGCGCTCGCCGAAGTTGTCGCCAACGGCACCGGGCAGGCAACTGTCCTCAAGGCCAACTGGGCGCGTGCGGCGAAGGTGCTGGGCAGCTCCCGTCCACCGATTCTGGATCTCGTGTTGCCGAGTGAAATGACCGAGGCAGTCGGTGACAGTGAGTTGCTCAAGCAACTGCAGGAGATACCGGTGGCGCAGCGCGGCAGTTTCATCACCGAATTCCTGCAGCGCGAAGTGCAGGGCTTCCTGCGGCTCGCGCAACCGCCCGCCGCGACCAGCCGGTTCCTGGACCTGGGCACCGACTCACTGATGGCGGTCGAACTCCGCAACCGGTTGCACAGCCAGTTCGGCGGCGCGTTCACGATCAACGCCACTGCGGTGTTCGACTATCCGACGATCGGCGGGCTCGGCGAATATCTCGCAGCTCAGCTGCCCGATGCGGAATCGGAGTCGGGCGAGGCCGCGGCGTCTGAGGGGAATTCGGAGGCGGCGGACGAGGAGTCCGGCGTCGCGACCGAGGCGGCTGAGGCGGAATCCGCTGCGGCGCCAGAGTCGGCTGACGCGGAGTCCGTCGCAGAGCGGATTTGATGCGGGCGGGTCAGTCGGCGATATTGAAGGCCGAGTTGACCTTGGTCGGCTGAACCCGCACCACCAACTCGCCGGTCACCGCGTTGCGCTGGCCGAATTCCTTGGCTCGGTGGGCGCCCATGTAGCGTCCACCGATCCGGGTAGCGATCTCGAGCAGATCCTCGGCACCGTCCTGGACGGACGCTGTGCCCTGCACCTGGACGAACGAGTAGGGCGGATGCGGATCGTCGACACAGATGACGACACGCGAATCCCTGGCCAGCGCACGGCCTTTCGCGGACTCGCGGCCGGTGTTGAACACCAGCTCGCCGTTGTCGACGACGAACCACACCGGAGCGACCAGCGGCCGGCCGTCGGCGGCGAGGTAACCCAGCATCGCGGTGCGGGTGCCCGCCGACAGGAACTCCGCAACTTCCTCGGAGAGTTCGGCCATGCGACTACTGGACCTACAGCGTCACGATGTCGTAGTCGCCGACCTGATCGATCAGGACACGCAGCAGGTCCTGGGCGGAGCCAAAGGTGTGATCGATCGCGGTGAGCCGGGCCGCGTAGTGGCCGACCGGATACTCCGCGGTCATGCCGATGCCGCCGTGCAGCTGGATCGACTCCTGCGCGATGTGCCGGCCCGACCGGCCAATCTGCAGCTTGGCCCGCGACGCGATCACCGGATCCAAGTTGCCGTCGGCGATCGACATCGCGGCGTAGAGGTTCATACTGCGGGCCAGCTCCAGCGAGACATACATGTCGGCGGAGCGCTGTGTGAGCGTCTGAAACGTGTTGAGCGTGACACCAAACTGCTTGCGCGTCTTGAGGTAATCGGTGGTCAACCGAAGCGCCTCTTCCATGGCGCCGACCGCCTCCGCGCACAACGCGGATTGGATGCGGACGATGGCGTTACGAATGGCGGACGATGCGTCCACTGCGTCGCCGAGCGGCTCGCCCACAGCTTTGTCCAGGTCGATCTGGGCGCCCCGTTGGCCGTCGAACGTGGGGTATGGCTGGCGGCTCACGGCGTCACCGTCGACCAGGAACAATCCGATTCCGCCGTCGGGCAACTTCGCGCTGAGCACCAGCGTGTCAGCGGAATCGCCGGCCAACACCGGGTTCTTCCGTCCGCTGAGCAACCATGAATCGCCTTCTTGCACAGCGGTTGTCGCGACATCACCGATGGAAGCCGCGCGCATGCCGGGCTCCAGGTGCGCAAAAGCCAGCAACCGCTGCCCCTCGGCGACCTCGCCCAGCAGCTCCTTCTGAGCGTCGCTGCCGACCTCGGCGATGATCGCCCCCGGTCCCAGCGCCGCATGCACGACGGGTTCGGGTGCCAGCCGGCGCCCGACTTCGATGAGCACGGTCATCACTTCGATCTGGCCGGACTCATCGGGGTCGAATCCCAGCCCGAGAATCCCGGTTTCGGCGAGCTGCGTCCACACTTCTCGGCTCCAGCCCAGGTCGGAGGCGATTGCCTTGTTGCGGCTCTCGGCGTCGTAGCTGCGGGACAGCAAGTCGCGGGTGGTGTCGCGCAGCAGCACCTGTTCGTCACTCAACTGAAAGTCCATGTCTCTACCTCACACGTTTTTGGTTGTGAACGGCCAGTCTTACAAGCCGAGAATGGTCGACGCGATGATGGTGCGCTGTACTTCGTTGCTGCCGCCGTAAATCGACGTCTTGCGGAAGTTCAGGTAGTGCGGCGCACTGCCCTGCGCCCACTGCGGTGACGAGATGTGGTTGCCGGCTTCGAACGGCAGCGCATCAGGACCGGCGACTTCGACGAGCAACTCGGTGGCGATCTGTTGTAACTGACTGCCGCGCAGTTTGAGCACCGACGACGCGGGGTTGGGCTTGCCGCCCTTCGACCCGGACGCGACCCGCATCTGGGTGAGTTCCAATGCCAGCAAATCGTTTTCGGCTTGGGCGACCCGGGCCGCGAACAGGGGATCGTCGAGTAGGCCGGAGTCGGCGGCGCGCTGTTTGACATCGGCAAGCCGGACTTTGGTGCGGCCCACCTGGGCGATGCCGGTTCGCTCATTGCCCAACAGGAATTTCGCGTAGCTCCAGCCCTGATTCTCTTCTCCGACAAGCTGATCGGCGGGTACCCGGACATCCTCGAAGAACACCTCATTGACCTCGACGGTGCCGTCGATCAATTTGATCGGGCGCATCGTGATGCCGGGGGTGTCCAGATCGATGAGCAAAAACGAGATGCCGGCCTGCTTTTTGGGTGCCTGCGGGTCGGTGCGGACCAGGCAGAAAATCCAGTCTGCGTATTGGCCGAGCGTCGTCCACGTCTTCTGCCCATTGACGACGTAGCTGTCGCCGTCGCGCAATGCGGTGGTGCGCAGCGATGCCAAATCCGAGCCGGCCTCCGGCTCGGAGAACCCCTGGCACCACCAGATGTCGAGGCTGGCCGTGGGAGGGAGGAACCGTTGCTTGGTCTCTTGTGAGCCGAACTCGGCGATCACCGGGCCGACCATCTTGGCGTTGAAGTTCAGTGGCTCTGGCACGCAGGCCAGCTGCATCTCATCCAGCCAGATCTGATGCTGGGCCGGCGTCCAGTCCTTGCCGCCCCATTCGACGGGCCAGCCGGGCACCGCAAGCCCGTGTTCATTGAGGATTTTGTGGCTGGTGGCGAAGTCGTCGCGGCCGAGTCCTTCGCCCGAGCGGGTCCGCTCGCGGATTTCCGCCGGAATCTTCGTCGTGTAGAAGGTGCGCAGCTCGTCGCGGAAGGCGGCTTCGTCCGATGTGAGCGCCAGTTGCATGGCAGTCTCCTCTGCTGGATCCGACGGTCCTTGCCGTGCACGTTATCCGTTTGGCCAACCAACCAGTCAGGCGGCTCGGTGATCAGGCGGTTGTGCACAGCCGGCCGCCTGTCCACAGCCGGTGCCGGCAGGCCCCGCGACGGGCCCGCCGCGACGGTCGGCGCACCTACGGTCGGCGCATGCGCACAGAACTGCCCGCCGAGCGATTGCATCGTCGACTCGGCGCCGAACCGGACGCCGACGCCGACAACACCGATGCCGACACCGACCCGAACTCTTTGCTGCCGCGGTGGCTTCCGGACGGCTCCGCCGGGGGTGCCGGCGGCTGGATTGCCAAGGTGCGTGCCGACCCGGGCCGCGCCGGCGCCGTCGCATTGGCCGCGATAGCGGCGATCGCGGTGCTCGTCGCCATCTTCACGCTGATGCGAGACCAGCCCGCGCCGGTTCGATCGGCGAAACTGCCGCCGGTCGAGGCGGTGTCGTCGTCGACCCGCGGCCCGAGCCCGGGTGCGACGACCAAGCCGGACCAACCGGTCGTGGTCAGCGTGGTGGGCCTGGTGCACACCCCCGGGCTGGTCACGCTGGCGCCGGGCGCGCGGATCGCTGACGCGCTGAAAGCGGCCGGCGGCGCGACGGACGGTGCCGACACCGTCGGACTCAACATGGCCCGCCAGGTTGATGACGGCGAGCAGATCGTGGTCGGGATCGCACCCGTCAAGGGGCAGCCGCCGGTGTTGGGCAGTTCGGTGACCTCCGGCACGGCCGCCCCGGGCCCGCCGGGCACGGGCTCTCATCCGGGGCGTCCGGACAAACCCGGACGGCCTGCGGCGGTCAACCTGAACACCGCAACGGTGCAGCAGTTGGATGCGCTGCCCGGGGTCGGGCCGGTGACTGCGGCTGCCAT
>Ga0210396_10001675_pt1 | contig 23573 bp, 18 predicted proteins | sample IncBWH17OmetaG_FD_155466 | JGI IMG/M metagenome (GOLD analysis project Ga0210396, IMG submission 155466) | Forest soil microbial communities from Barre Woods Harvard Forest LTER site, Petersham, Massachusetts, United States - Inc-BW-H-17-O ... | reverse complement strand
TCATCCTGTGGACCGTGCTGCTCGAGGCCATTGGCGTGGCCGGCTCCTGGGGGCCGTTGGCCGGCAAGGTCAAGCCGATGACCGGCGGCATCCTGTTCTGGGCCCGACCGGGAACCATCCGGCTGCGTCCGTGGAAGTGGGTGCCGTTCACCAACGGCGACCGGCGCACCTGGTTCGACATCGCGCTCTACCTGGCACTGCTGGTGAGCCTGGCCGTCCCGCTGCTGTCACCAGGCGTGCACAGCGACTCGCTCTCGAAGGCGGTGCCGGACAACACATCCGGTCTGGTGAACCCGGCCCTGCTGATCGCGCCGATCGCGCTGCTGGTGCTGATCGGTCTGCGGGACAAGACCATCTTCCTGGCCTCCCGCGGCGAGCAGTACTTGCCGGTCCTGTTCATTTTCGCCGTGTTCCCGTTCGTCAACATGATCATCGCGCTGAAGATGGTGATCGTGGTGGTTTGGGTCGGTGCCGGCTGGTCGAAGTTCGGTAAGCACTTCTCCAACGTCATTCCGCCGATGGTGAGCAACACGATATTCGCGCCCAAATTTTTGCGACGGGCCCATTACCGCGAATTCGGGAGCGACATGCGGCCGTCGCGACTGGCGGACTTCATGGCACACGTCAATGGCACCACCGTCGAGATCATTGCTCCGCTGGTCCTGTTCTTCTCCACCAACAAGTGGGTGACACTGGTTGCGGCGCTGTTCATGGTGGGCTTCCACCTGTTCATCATCTCGACCTTCCCGCTTGCGGTGCCGCTGGAGTGGAACGTGGTCTTCGCCTACGCCACGATGTTCTTGTTCCTCGGCTTCCCGAACTGGAACGGATACGCGCCCTGGGACATGACGCCGCCCTGGCTGGCCCTCATCGTCGCCGCCGCGCTGCTGTTCTACCCGATCCTGGGCAATCTGCGGCCGGACAAGGTGTCCTTCCTGCCGTCGATGCGGCAGTACGCGGGCAACTGGGCCTCGGCGCTATGGTCCTTCGCGCCCGGTACCGAGCAGAAGCTGAACAAGGTCACCCGCTCGGCGTCCAACCAGATCGACCAGTTCATCGCGGCGGGCTACGAGCCGAAGTGGGCGGAGATCACCCTGCAGAAGACGACCGCATGGCGAAGCATGCACAGCCAGGCGCGTGGCCTGTACTCGCTGCTGCTGAGCCACCTGCCCGACATCGACGTCCGCACGGTGCGGGAGGGCGAGTTCACCTGCAATTCGCTGATCGGCTTCAACTTCGGCGACGGCCACCTGCACGACGCAGACATGATCAAGGCCGTGCAGGACGAGGCCGGATTCGAGCCGGGCGAGTGCGTCATAGCCTGGGTGGAGTCGGAAGCCTTTGGCAGCGGCGTCCAGCACTACCAGTTGATCGATGCCGCACTCGGGGTCATCGAGCGTGGCACCTGGAAGGTCGCCGATGCGGTCGAGGAGCAGCCCTGGCTGCCTAACGGCCCCATCCCGACTCAGGTGAGCTGGTCGCTGAGCGACACCAAGCCGGCTGTCCGTGCAGATGAGGTCCGCAAAGATCAGGAGCGCGGTCACGGAGCGCTGGCATGAGTACCGCAGTGGTAGTAGGTGGCGGGCCCAACGGGCTCGCCGCCGCCCTCTCCCTGGCCGCCGAAGGCGTACAGGTCACCGTGCTGGAGGCCGCCGACGAAGTCGGCGGCGGCACCCGCAGCGGCGACGCCATCATCCCCGGCCTGCTGCACGACCACTGCTCGGCGATCCACCCGATGGCCGTCGGCTCGGAGTTCCTCAGCAGCTTCAACCTGGACCGGTACGGCCTAAGGTGGCGCTGGCCGGAGATCGATTGTGTCCACCCCCTCGACGGCGGGGACGCCGGCGTGCTGCACCGCTCGGTGGAGCAGACCGCGGCAGGTCTCGGTCGTGACGGATCGCGGTGGCAGCGCGCGTTCGGCTACCCGGCCGCTAACTTCGACGCACTCAGCGAGGACATCATGCGGCCCCTGCTGCGGTTCCCGCACCATCCGCTGATGCTGGCCCGGTTCGGTGCACCCACCGTGCTTCCCGCGTCCACGTTCGCCCGGCTGTTCCGCACTGAAGAGGGGCGGGCGTTGTTCGGAGGTGTTGCGGCCCATGCCTTCCGGCCGCTGCACTACCCGATGACCTCCGCGATCGGCATAGGCATCATCGCCGCCGGCCACCGGCACGGCTGGGCGGTGGCAGAAGGTGGATCGCAGTCGATCGCCAACGCGATGGTGGCGCTGCTGGGCGACTTGGGCGGCAAGATCGAGACCGGTGTCCGGGTGGATAAAGCGTCGCAGCTGCCGCCGGCGGACCTGACGATGTTCGATCTGGCGCCAAGTGCGGTCGCCGGTATCCTGGGTGATCGTCTCCCGCGCCGAATTTCCCGGGCCTTCACCAGGTTCCGGCGCGGCCCCGGTGCGTTCAAAGTCGACTTCGCCGTCGAGGGCGGCGTTCCTTGGACGAATCCGGACGCCCACCGGGCCGGCACCGTGCACCTGGCCGGGACCTACCCCGAACTTGCCGCCACCGAGCGGGAGATCCACGCCGGACGCATGCCCGAGCGGCCGTTCGTGCTGGTAGGTCAGCAGTATCTGGCCGATCCGCAACGCTCGGTGGGCAACATCCACCCGGTGTGGAGCTACGCGCACGTCCCGAACGGCTATGCCGGCGACGCGACCGAGGCGATCATCGCCCAGATCGAGCGGTTCGCCCCCGGTTTCCGGGAACGCATCATCGGCTTCACGGTTCGCTCGACGACGCAGATGGACGCCTACAACCCCAACTATGTGGGCGGAGACATCATGACCGGCGCCAAGGACATTCGTCAGCTGACCTTCGGTCCGCGAATCACGTTGTCGCCGTATACCATTGGAGTGCCGGGCATGTACATCTGCTCGGCGGCCACCCCGCCGGGTCCGGGCGCGCACGGTATGTGCGGCGCCAACGCCGCTCAACTCGCCCTCACCTACCTGGCTCGACGAGCGTAACGCCACTGCGAAATTCGGTCAGGATTTTCGTAGTGACGTTACGTTCGCGGCGCCGCACGAGCACCCGCCCCCACTCCGCTCTTGAAATGTCGCGCGGACGAGTACACGGCCATGTGAGGTAGCTATGCCAGACAGTCGGTGGATTCGGTTGGGCGGCATGGCCGGAATCGCCTACGTCCTTGTCGCGATTGTCGCTGGAGCGCTAACCGGTGCTCCGCCGCAGGCGAACGGCGATGCTGCCACCTACCAGAACTTCTTCGTCGAAAAGCACGACCTGCTGGTCACGCAGGCTTGGCTGTACGCTTTGGCCGCGCCCCTGATGTTGATGTTCGCGGTAGCGGTACGCGGGGTACTGAGCAAATCCGACGACGGCCGCTACCTCAGCGAGCTCTTCCTGGTCGGCACCGCAGCGATCGCGGGACTGCTGGTGGTCGCGATGGCGATGCAGCTAGCCGTCGCGGAGAGAGCGGAAGGCTTGGCAGCCGAAGTCGTTTTCACGGTCGGGGTTCACTTCGTGGGCGTCTTGATCGGCTTGTGGGGCTTCATAATGGGCGCCACGGCTTTCGCCTACGCGTTTTGTGTGTTCGCCCGTGGGGTGCTCCCGCGATGGACGGCGTACTTCGCGGTCCTGGCGTTGGCAGTCAATGTGATCTCGACTGCGGGCGTGTTCTTCCGCACCGGGCCGTTCTCCCTGGAGGGCGGCTTCTCCGCATGGGCGCCGGCCGCGTCGACCGTGCTCTGGTACCTGGGTACATCGATCGCGATGCTGCGAACCCCGGCTACTGATACGAGTAGAAGCCCTCGCCGGTCTTGACGCCGAGCTTGCCCGCATCGACATAGGACTGCAACAAGTCCCGCGATTTCTTCGGCAGGTACGGGAACTCTTCGCAGTAATGGTTCTCGATGTCGAGCGCAACGTCCAGGCCGACCAGATCCATCATCTGAAACGGCCCGGCCTGCACGCCAAAGTTGACCTTGAACATCCCGTCGACATCCTCCGGACGGGCAACGCCCTCGGCGACTACGGCCAGCGACTCCCGCTTGATGGCAGCCCAGACGCGATTGAATATGAAGCCGGTGCACTCCCGTCGCGCCTCGAAGGGGTAAACGCCAAACTCGGGCAGGATGGTTAGCAGGGTGTCGAGCAGGCCGCGGTCAGTCTGACCGTCCGACATCAGGTCCAGGGCGTTGATCTCGGGTGGCATGTAAAAGTGCGTGTTGCACAAGCGTGTTTTGTCGCGCACGTTTTCGGCCATCAGACGTGATGGGTACGACGACGAGTTGGTCGCGAAGATGGTGTCGGATGGCGCCACTTGGTCGATCTGGCCCCACAGTGGAATCTTGATCTCGAGCTTCTCCGGGGCGGACTCGATGACCAGCCACGCGCCGTCCAATGCCTCTTCGAGTGAATCCGTGGCCGTCGCGACCCCCAATTCGCCAAAGCCTCTGTTCTCCAACAGCTTCGGTAGCGCCTCCGTCACATACTGAGTCGCTTCGGCACGCTGTTCAGCGCGCCGTGCGTGGATCCGCACAGTTCCGCCCCGGCTGGCCAGCATCAGCGCGATGCGGCGACCCAGCGTTCCCGCCCCGATCACCGCGACCGGGCGGTTCCGTATGTCCTCGAATGTGTATGTGTATGAGCCAGTCACACACGCATGCTAAGTCACGGCGGCGGGCCCCGATCCGTCGCTAACGACAAAATGGTCAGACCGTCGCCTGGCCCAGACAACCAGGCCTGACTACCTTGGCTTGATACCTAGCCGGCGTACACCACGCGCCGTGGACGCGCGCAACAGGCCCACCGCGAAGTTGGCGCGCCGTCGCGACGCCGGATACCACAGTAACTCTTTGGCTTGCGCCGGAATGCGCGGCGACGTGATCGCTTGTGGACGGCAGTATTTGAGTATCCCGGCGGCGCCTCCCAGGCGGGTACCGACACCGGAATGCTTCCAACCTCCCATCGGGAGATCAAAGGCGAACCCGTTCGACATGACGTCGTTGACGTTCACCGCGCCGACGTCGAGCCGGCGGGCGACCCGGTCACCGCGTTCCTTGTCGCCAGTCCACACCGTGGCCGATAACCCATACCTCGAGTCGTTGGCCAGTCGAATTGCCTCCTCCTCATCGGCGACCTTCACCACCGGGAGGGTGGGTCCGAAAGTCTCCTCGGTCATGCAGGACATCGATTGGTCGACGTCGACGAGCACCGTCGGCTCGAAGTACGTCCCCGTTCCGGTCGGCTTGCCGCCGGTCGTCACGCGGGCACCGGCCGCGACCGCGTCCTCAACGTGCAGTTGCACCTTGTCGCGTTGTGCGCCGGTCGCCAGTGGCCCAACGTCATACGCAAACTTGCGCTCGTCGTTGCCCTGCCGAAGCTGGCGGACCTTCTCGGTGAGCTTGGCGACGAACTCGTCATAGACGGGCGCCTCGACGTAGACCCGCTCCACCGAGACGCATGCTTGACCCGAATTGAACATGCCACCCCAGACGATGCCGTTGGCTGCCCTGTCGAGATCGGCGTCGGCCAGCACCAGGGCCGGGTCTTTGCCGCCGAGCTCAAGGCTGTAGGGCAGCAGCCGCTCAGCGCACGCGACCGCCACCTTCCTGCCCGTCGCTGAAGACCCAGTGAATTGCACGAAATCCACGTTGTCGATGACGGCGGCGCCGGTGCCGCCGCGCCCGGTCGCCACCACCAGCACCGGCGGGGCGCCGATCTCGGCCCAACCGCGGACAAACTCGACGGCCGACAGCGGCGTCACCTCCGACGGCTTCACCAGCACGGCGGCGCCGGCGGCCAAGGCGGGTAGTGCGTCCAATGCCGGCATCATGAACGGAAAATTCCAGGGGCTGATGACTCCTACGACCGGATACGGCCGGTAGGTGGTGGTGAGTTTCTTCGTCACTGCCAGCGGATTGAACGAGCGGGGATGCTCGTCGGCCAGGAACCGCTCCGCATTACCCGCCAGGTAGCCGAGCCAGGTTGCTATTAGGGTCGGTTCGAGGCTGGCCTCCGACCGTGTCTTGCCGCTCTCGGACTGCACCAGGTCGACGATGCGCTCGGAGTTGTCCAGCACCCAGTCCTGGTATTTCAGCAGCCACCGCTTGCGGCCGCGCGGTCCGAGGCCCTCCCATTCGGGTTGGAACAGGCGCAGCTCACCGGCCTTCGCCGCGACCGCATCGGGCGTGTCGATCGGTACGGTACCGACGACGCGCCCGTCGGCGGGGTTGCGCACGGTGATGGTGGAGATTTCGGTCTGAGGCTGGATTGCGGTCATCGTGGACTCCTTCTGAGGCACGTCGAAGCGTGCTTAAGAGCGTGCCACCGGCCCAGCGAACTCACTAGGGTATTCGGCTACTCGGCCTAGGTCTCCGGTGCTGCGTCGACGACGCCTATAGCAACGTGATCTGTTCGGGCTGCGGCTTGGCCGGCTCCAGCAGCTCGGGGCCGTTGTTGCGCACACTATTGACCAGCGTGGAGATCTCGCGCAGCTCGATGCTCCGCACATCCGGTGGGCGGGCCAACAGCTCTGGGTCAAGCGGGGCGTCGGGGTTCAGCCAGGCGTCCCAGTCGGCTTCGGCCAGCATCAAGGGCATCCGGTCGTGGATCTCGGCCAGCTCCCCCACCGCGTCGGTGGTGATGATCGTGCAGCTCAGCAGCGGGGCTGCATCGTCGCCGGCCTGCTTCGGTTTCCAAACCGACCACAGCCCGGCCATAAACAGCGGGTCGCCGTCGTCGCGGTGCATGAAGAACGGGGTTTTGGGGATCTTCTTGCCCACTGAGCCGCCGTCGGCATTGGCCCGCCATTCATACCAGCCGTCCATCGGCACCAGGCAGCGCTTGCTCTTCGCCGACGCGCGGAAAGCCGGCGAGCTGGCCACCTTGTCGGCACGCGCGTTGATCAGCAGCGGGCCTTTGGTTTCCGGTGCACCGTCGGGATCGGCCTTGACCCACGGCGGGACCAACCCCCAGCGCATCAGCCGCACCCGGCGAGTCGGTTCGTCGTCGGGCTCGCGATGGCGCGACACGACGGTTGCGACTGTGGTTGTCGGGGCCACGTTGTAATTGGGCTCCCCCGCATTGGGAGCGGCGCCGGTGGCCTCATCGATCGCCTTGATTTTCTCGGCCAGCTGGGCCGGGTCCGTCGTCACCGCAAACCGTCCGCACATACCCCCATAGTGCTCGGTATCCACGACCCCCGCCGACACGGCAGGATGAAACGGGTGAGCACCGCGCGGCAAGGAACATGGACGGCCCCACTCGCGCCGACCCCGGTGCACGCGACCGTGACCGTTCCCGGCTCGAAATCGCAGACGAACCGGGCGCTGGTGCTCGCGGCGCTGGCCGCCGCGCAGGGCCAAGGCACCTCGACGATCGGCGGAGCACTGCGCAGCCGGGATACCGACCTGATGATCGGAGCGCTCAGAACCCTGGGCTTGCAGGTCGACGGGGACGGCTCCGACCTGAAGGTCAGCGGCCGAATCGCGCCCGGCCCCAACGCGCGAGTGGACTGCGGCCTGGCCGGCACCGTTTTACGCTTTGTCCCGCCGCTGGCGGCGCTGGCCGATGTGGCGGTGGATTTCGACGGCGACGAACAAGCCCAGGCCCGGCCCATCGCGCCGCTGCTGGATGCGCTGCGCGGTCTCGGCGTCCCCGTCGACGGCATCGGTTTGCCTTTCCGGGTGCAGGGCAGCGGATCGGTCGCCGGCGGCACCGTGGCCATCGACGCGTCGGCGTCGTCGCAGTTCGTGTCCGGCCTGCTGTTGGGCGGGGCGTCGTTCACCGAGGGCCTGACCGTGCAACACACCGGCTCGACGTTGCCGTCGGCGCCGCACATCGCGATGACGGTGGCGATGCTGCGGCAGGCCGGTGTCGATGTCGACGATTCCGTCCCGAACCGTTGGCAGGTGCGGCCCGGCCTGGTCGCGGCCCGGCACTGGGACATCGAACCGGATCTGTCGAATGCGGTTCCATTCCTGGCGGCGGCGGTGGTGACCGGCGGAGCGGTCCGCATTACCGGCTGGCCGGAGAGCACCGTGCAACCCGCCGAGAATATCCTCGGCGTCTTGGGTAGATTGAATACCGTTGTTACCCAAACTGATTCATTCCTTGAGGTGCGGGGATCGGCGGCCTACGACGGGTTCGATGTTGACCTGCGCGCCGTCGGTGAGCTGACGCCGTCGGTGGCCGCGCTGGCGGCGCTGGCAACGCCGGGATCGGTGTCCCGGCTGGGCGGCATCGCCCATCTGCGCGGCCACGAGACGGATCGGCTCGCCGCGCTGAGCGCCGAGATCAACCGCCTCGGCGGCAACTGCCAGGAAACGCCCGATGGTCTGGTAATCACCGCGACGCCGCTGCGGGCGGGGACCTGGCGTGCCTATGCCGATCATCGGATGGCGACGGCCGGCGCGATCGTCGGGTTGCGGGTGGCCGGCGTTCAAGTCGACGACATCGGCGCCACCTCCAAGACGCTGCCGGACTTCCCGCAGCTGTGGACCGACATGGTCAAGGGGACCAGCGTTTGAGGCCCGGCGACTACGACGAGTCCGACGTCAAGGTCCGCTCCGGCAGGGGCTCGCGACCGCGCACCAAGACCCGTCCCGAGCACGCCGACGCCGAGGCCGCGATGGTGGTCAGCGTCGACCGCGGCCGCTGGGGGTGCGTGCTGGGCGGTCGCCCCGATCGCCGGGTCACGGCCATGCGGGCGCGCGAGCTGGGCCGCACCCCGATCGTGGTCGGCGACGACGTCGACATCGTCGGTGACCTGTCCGGGCGCACGGACACCCTGGCCCGCATCGTGCGGCGCGGTCCACGGCGAACGGTGTTGCGGCGCACCGCCGATGACACCGACCCCACCGAACGCGTGGTGGTCGCCAACGCGGACCAACTCCTGATGGTGGTGGCGCTGGCCGATCCGCCGCCGCGCACCGGCCTGGTGGACCGGGCGCTGATCGCCGCCTACGCCGGCGGGCTGACGCCGATCCTGTGCCTGACCAAGACCGACCTCGCGCCGCCGGAACCGTTCGCCGAGCAGTTCGTGGACCTGGACCTGACGGTGGTTGCGGCGGGCGTCGACGATCCCCTGCTCGCGGTGGCCGAGTTGCTTCCCGGCAAGATCACCGTGCTGCTCGGACATTCCGGGGTCGGCAAGTCGACCTTGGTGAATCGTATTGTGCCCGAAGCTGATCGGGCTGTCGGCGTGGTGACCGATATCGGCCGGGGCCGGCATACCTCGACGCAGTCGGTGGCGCTGCCGCTGGGCGACTCGCTGCCGGGTTCCGGTTGGGTCATCGATACCCCGGGCATCCGCTCGTTCGGATTGGCCCACATCGAACCCGACGACGTGCTGTCATCTTTCTCTGACTTGGCCGACACGATCCAGGACTGCCCGCGTGGCTGCGGGCACATGGGGCCGCCCGCCGACCCGGAATGCGCGCTGGACACCCTGTCCGGGCCCGCCGTGCGCCGCGTCGCGGCGGCCCGGAGGCTGCTGGCGGTGCTCAGGGAGACCTGACCAGTCGCATACCGAGTTCGTCGGCCGGCACCAGATGGCCGTCTGCGCAGTGGATTTCGACGGTTGCGTCGGCGCCGCAACCCAGATGGGTCAGCCGGAGCCGGTCGCGGCCCGGCAGGTGGCGCCGCCCCCACTCGAACATCGCGAAGACCACCGGCATGAAATCGATGCCGGCCTCGGTCAGCACATACTCCTCGCGCCCGCGCTGCCCGGGATCCCGGTAGGGCCGCCGCCTCAGTAGCCCGAGGTCGACCAGTTCGGCGAGCCGCGCCGAGGTGGCGGCCTTGGTGATGCCCACCCGGCGGGCGAAGTCGTCGAACCGGGTGGTGCCGTAATACGCCTCGCGCATGATGAGCATGGCGGACTTGGTGCCGACCACCGCCATGGTCTTCTCGATCGAGCACTCCCCGACAGCCGACCATTTGTCGCGCTCCGCCAGCGCCCCCTGAAGAAATGTCATGTAAATCACCTCCCGGTCTGGGTTGCATTTAGCATACCTAGGTGTTTACCTGGGTACAGCTAGCAATACTTAGCTTCAGACTCAAGGAGGAGTAATGACCAGTTACCAGGGCCGCGACGCCGTCATCGTCGGCGCCGTCCGCACCCCGATCGGGAAGGGCAAGGCCAGCGGCGCGCTGCACGATGTATTGCCCGCCGACCTGCTGGCGCACAGCCTGCGTGAACTGGTGGCACGCACCGGCGTGGACCCGCTCCAGATCGACGATGTCATCGCCGGTGCCGTCACCCAGGTCGGCGACCAGGCGGTCAACATCGCCCGCAATGCCCTGCTGGGCGCCGGGTTCCCCGAGACCGTTCCCGGCGTCACCGTCGACCGGCAGTGCGGCAGCAGCCAGCAGGCGATCAGCTTCGCCGCGCAGGGCGTACTCGCCGGCGCCTACGACGTCGTCATCGCCGGCGGGGTGGAGTCGATGAGCCGCGTCCCGATGGGCAGCTCGGTCGTGCCGGGCAGCAACCCGTTCGGCGAGGACATGGCGGCCCGCTACCCCGAAGGCCTGGTGCCACAGGGCATCAGCGCCGAACTGATCGCCGCGAAGTGGGGCTTCTCACGCACGCAACTCGACGAGTTCTCCGCCGAAAGCCACAACAAGGCAGCCCGGGCCACCAAGGACGGGCTCTTCGACAACGAGCTGATCCCGATCGCCGGGCTCACCACCGACGAGATCATCAGGCCCGCTACCACGGTGGAGACGTTGGCCACGCTGCAGCCGGCGTTCTACAGCGAGGCGGTGAAAGAGCGTTTCCCGCAGATCAATTGGTCGATCACGCCGGGCAACTCCTCGCCGCTCTCGGACGGCAGCGCCGCGGTGATGATCACCACGAGCGAGGTCGCCAAGAAGCTGGGTCTGCGCCCGCTGGCCCGGATCCACACCACCACCGCGGTGGGCTCCGACCCGCTCTACATGCTGACCGGCGTCATCCCCGCCACCGAGAAGGTGTTGGGCCGCGCCGGACTGACACTGGCCGACATCGACCTGTTCGAGGTGAACGAGGCGTTCGCTCCCGTTGTACTCGCCTGGGCGGCCGACACCGGCGCCGATCTGGCCAAGACCAACGTCAACGGCGGGGCGATCGCGATCGGCCACCCGCTGGGCGCCAGTGGTGCCCGCATCATGACGACGCTGGTCAATGCCCTGGAGCAGCAAGGTGGTCGGTACGGGTTGCAGACAATGTGCGAGGGCGGCGGCATGGCCAACGCCACCATCGTCGAGCGTCTGTGACGCTCAACGAACAGAACCCACCACCAATGTCTTCCAACACCGTCTCCAAAATCTTTGTCATCGGCGGCACCGGCGCCCAAGGCATCCCGGTCATCCGTGCGCTGGTCGCCGACAAGAAATACTCCGTTAGATTCCTCAGCCGCGACCCCGCCTCCCGGCGGGCCGCGGACCTCCTCGCGCTCGACAACGTCTCGATCCTGGAAGGCTCATTCGCTGACGAAGCCATCCTGCGGGAAGGATTCCGCGGTTGTGACGGAGCATTTATCAACATCGACGGGTTCAACACCGGCGAGAAAACCGAGATCTATTGGGCGATCCGCAGTTACGAGATAGCCATCGAAGAAGGAATCAAATTCTTCGTGTATGGAAACCTGGACTACGGGCTCAAGAAATCTGGATATGACTCTAGATTCCGCACGGGCCATTATGACGGCAAGGGACGCGTGGGCGAGTGGATCCTGTTTCAGAACCAGGCGAATAGGGACAGAATGGGAGCAGCGGTCTTCACGACGGGTCCGTACATCGAGATGGTGATTGCGCCTCGGACGCCGATGACACCTACCGTCGAAGACGGTGCCGTAACTTGGCGAGTTCCCCTTGGTGAGGGAGCGGTGCCACATGTGTCTCTGGAGGATTGCGGACACTATGTCCGTTGGCTCTTCGATCATCCGGAGCGCGCGAATGGTATGGATCTGGAAGTCGCTATCGACCATATTGCCTATGCGGACCTTGCTGTGGCATTTGAACAGGTCACTGGGCATCCGGCACGATACATCGACACCGATTTAGACACGTACTGGCGGAACGGTCCGCTCAGCCCACGCGCAGATATGCCAGCCGGGTACAACGCGGACCCAAATGACAAAAGCACAATGAACGTTCGGGATAATTTCACGGGCTTCTGGAATCTTTGGAAGTACGGGATCGTTAGCAGGAATTATGCTTTGCTCGATGAGATTCACCCAAATAGGATTAGAAGTGCTGAACAGTGGTTCAGGAGAGAAGACCAGTTGGGACGAAAGCTGGGTAAGGGCAGCCTTTGGGAAAGGGTTCAGCCGGAGAACCAGACTCCCATCCTAAAGATTGGCGAGGATTCGCGGACAGGCAAGTTGTAAACCAACGCAACAGGGCCCCCGGATTCAGACTCCGGGGGCTCTGGCATGCGCAGGCTCAGTCCAGTCGAGCCCGGACGGCGGATCGGTCGCAAACAAGTTGCAGACGTTCGAGGCGTCGGACAAGGAGACTTGAGAGCCATCTGCCCGTCTCGGCGGCTGCGATTCCTGAAGTGCGTCCGAGGAGTTGACCTATCACGATCTTGGCTTCCAATCGGGCGAGCGCGGCTCCGACGCAGAAGTGGATTCCCTTCCCGAACGTGATGTGGCCCTTCCCGAAAAGGCGGTCAAGTTTGAACTGTTCGGGATCCTCAAAGTGCGACGGGTCGCGATTGGCCGCTCCCCACAGCAGGAGCAGGCGTGAACCCGCGTGCAGTTCGACGCCGCACAGTTCGGTGTCGTTGACGACGTGTCGGTAGTGGCCCCGGAAAGGCGGCTCATAGCGCAACACCTCTTCGAGGAACGCACCGAGTAGCTCCGGCTGATCGCGAAGTTGCTGCTGCACGTCGGGGTGTGTGGTGAGAACCCAAGCGGCAGAACCGATGAGAGAGGCCGTGGATTCACCGCCGGCGCTGAACAGCGTGATCATCATGGCTAGCGCGGCGAGGTCGTCAAGTTCCCCGGTGGCACAGGCCACAGCAAGGTCGCCCAAGAGATTGTCATGTGGGTCGGCTGCCGCCTGTTGGAACTTCTCGGCGATGTAGGCGCTGAGTTCCATCACCGCGACACCTGCGGCGTCCATCTGACCTCGAGTCACTAGTCCTTCGACCACCTGGGTAGCGGAATAACCCCACCGGATGAGCTTGGCGATGTCGGTATCGGGAACGCCGATGATCCTCCCGACGATCATCATCGGCAGACGATTAGCCATCGCACCCATCCATTCGATGCGCCCACCTTGGGCGTTGGCATTCCAGAGGTGATCGGCAGTGTCGGTAATGAACGTCCCGAAGGCGCGTATGCGCTTGGCGGCCAGTTGCGGCAGCAGCGCCTTCCTATGGACTGAATGAGCTGGCTCGTCGGCGGTAGCCAGTGCCTGTGTGGCTCCGCCGAGTTCTCCGATGACAAACGGAGTTACGGCGCCGCCGGGCTGGTACATCATCGTCGCAATCAGGTTTGACGAGAAGTCACCGCACCGAGCGACCGCCTCGTTGATCGCCTCCCAACTACTCACGGCGTAGAAGTCGGACCCGCCGATGCGATGGAGGTGCCCGGTCTGATGCATCTGCTCGTAGAGCGGATGCGGGTTTTGGATGTACCGATCGTCAAACAGCGCGATTCCGAGGCCACCGTCCAGCGATGTCATTTCTCCACGCTGAGCGGCGGGCACAAACCGCGTCAACAATGCTCGAAGAACTTGCAACCCGGCGTCGGCACTGAGCGACGCCGGGTGTCTCACCAGTGTGCTCGTGCCTCGACAAACCCTGAGACCATCTGCTCGTTTCGTCTCAAAACTGAGAAAATATGACGTCAACGACACGCGGAGGTGGACGCCTATGGTTCGCAACGATTGGATCGTTGGTGGTGAGCGGCGAACAGCGGCGGCTGATCGCATCTACGAAGCCGCGACCGACCTGGCAATCCGCGGAGGCCTGGATGCCTTCGACATCGACACCCTGGCGGCACAACTGCACTGTTCGCGAGCCACGATCTATCGCTACGCGGGTGGCAAAGCTCAGATACGCGATGCCGTTCTCATACGCCTAGCGGCGGGCATCATCGGTACGGTTCGACATGCCGTCGATGGATTGAGTGGCCCGGAGCGGGTCGTTACTGCAATTACCGTGGCACTCGAACAGATCCGGTCGGACCCGTTGCGGCGGCTGATGCTGATCCCCAGTCAGTCGCCGGATTTGGACGAGTTGCATTCCTCACCAGTTCTTAGCCATCTCGCAGCCGAACTCACCGGGATTACCGACGACGACCCACAAGCGGCTCAGTGGATTGTGCGCTTGGTTGTCTCGTTCGCCTACTGGCCAATGGCGAATGGCCGCATCGAACAGGAGGTGATCAGGAGATTTGTAGCGCCCGCATTCGGGTCGTGAGCGACCCGAGCAGTTTCGCGGCCTAGCCAAACATCGCAATAGTGCCCCCTACCTCCAGTACGGATGCTCTATTGCGGTGCGGCCCAACGTGAGCCCGAATCAGCTGTTCGTCCCGAAGACGAGAAGACGCCGGGGTTCGGTCGGCACCGCGCCCGAAGGTGAGTCCGGGGGGCATCAATCAAATTTGCTGGAGTACTGCGGGCAGTAAGTCCCTGTCGCCAGACCCATGATCTTGGCGATCGAGGCGTCGGCTAACTGCGGGAGCGCCGATTTCGCATCGGCGAGGGTTTGGTCAAACGTGAACCCTTTGGACCAGTCCCCACAAACCGCATGCCCGATTTGGAGCATGGTTTGGTCCGAGCCGCTTGGCCAGGTGATCCCCTTGTCCCTGAGCGCTTGCAGGTAAGCGTCATCCATTGAGTCGGCATTCGCGATCGGGGCGGTGATGACTGCGATACCGCCCAGAACGGCAGCGAGCGGGCCGGTCAATCGTGCGGTCTTCTTCATTCGTTGACTCCTCAGTGTGGACGAGCGCGACGACTGATCTTTCGAGACGTACTCTCGCACAAGCTGCATGAAGGAGACGCCTGACAGATGGACCTGCTCATTGAGAGCGTCACCCTGCTCGATCTCGACACGGGAGAGCTGCACGGCGGATCGTCTGTCCGCGTGGAGGGCGACCGCATCGTAGAGACTGCTCGCGGTCGGACGCTCGCCGGCAACGACGAAATCCTCCGGGTTGACGCCGGGGATCGCGTGCTCCTTCCCGGATTCATCGATGCGCACGTACATGCGGCGTTCACCACCATGAATCTGAGTGAACTGTGGACCCGTCCGCCCTCCCGACGCGCTATCGAGACAAAGAACATCTTGGAGGCCATGCTGCGACGCGGCTTCACCACCGTCCGCGATGCCGGCGGGTTGGACAAAGGGATCTCCGAATCCATTGATGCCGGTCTGATCAATGGCCCTCGGGTCTTCAGGTCGGGGCGGGTACTCAGCCAGACCGGTGGGCACGGCGACGGCCCGAGCACCGGTGAGCCACTGTGCGCTTGCCACATCAAGACGAGCGACTTTTCGCACGTCGCCGACGGGGTCGACGCAGTTCGCCGGGCGGCACGCGAGGAACTTAAGAACGGTGCCCACCAAATCAAGGTCATGGCCGGTGGCGGCGTCGCGAGTCCCACCGACCCTATCGACATGGTGCAGTACACCGGCGAGGAAATTCGGGCAGCCGTCACCGAGGCCAGCGCACGACGCACCTACGTCCTCGCGCACGCCTACATTCCCGAAGCGATCATCCAGGCGGTCGAGGCAGGTGTCCGTTCCATTGAGCACGGCAACCTCATCGACGAATCGGCGGCGCGGGTCATGGCAGAGCATGACTGCTTCCTCGTCCCCACTCTTGCCACCTACGACGCCATCGCCAGGCTGGGAAAGCAATTCAATTTCCCGCCCGAAAGCTTGCGCAAATTGAACGACGTGCTTGAAGACGGTGCGAAGGCGATCGAGATCGCCGTCGCTGCGGGCGTGAGCATCGGCTTCGGAACGGACCTGCTCGGCGAAGCCCATGACCGGCAGTCCCGAGAGTTCGAGTTACGCGCTGCCGTTCAGTCGCCCCTCGACGTTTTGCGCTCGGCAACAATCACGAATGCCGAGCTGATAGGGAAGGCCGGTGAGCTTGGTGTGGTGGCACCAGGAGCATTCGCCGACCTTCTGCTGGTCGACGGGAACCCTCTCGAGGATGTTGCCGTGCTTGGTGGGCAGGGTGACCGTTTGGATCTCATTGTCCGCGGCGGTGAGGTCATCCAGAACCGGCTCCACCGGGTTTAAATCTAGGCGCTCAGGGGTTGTAGATACGTACGCGGGCGGCCGCGATATGCGCGGTTGTACTGATGTTTTGCCGCATGCGGAGCCCGCATGCTGGCTAGCATGAGCGAGATTGATCCGCATGTGGACACGCCGCTGGTGAACTGGGGTGAGCTGGCAATGGGCGAGCTGGTGCCGACCGGAACGGTGAGCCTACTGCTGGCCGACGTGGAGGGCTCCACCCGGTTGTGGGAGAACTCGCCAGCAGAGATGAGCGCCGCGCTGGCGCGCCTGCAAGCCACGGTGTCTGAGGTGGTGGCCGCCCATGGCGGGGTGCGCCCGGTGGAACAGGGTGAGGGTGACAGCTTTGTGGCCGCCTTCCCCCGCGCCTCCGAGGCGGTGGCCTGCGCTGTGGCGTTGCAGCGGGCGCCGCTGGCGCCGATCCGGCTGCGCATCGGGATCCACACCGGCGAGGTGCTGCTGCGCGATGAGGGCAACTACGCCGGGCCGGTGATCAACCGCACCGCGCGGCTGCGCGATCTGGGCCACGGCGGTCAGACCGTGCTGTCGGGTGCGACCGAGGAGTTGGTGGCCGAGCGGCTGCCCGAGGGTGCGTGGCTGACCGATCTGGGCACCCACCCGTTGCGTGATCTGCCCCGCCCAGAGCGGGTGGTGCAGCTGTGCCATCCCGACCTGATCAATGAGTTCCCGCCCCTTCGTGTATCCAGCACCGTTGCCTTCACCCGTCTTCCGGCGCAGCTGACCAGTTTCGTGGGCCGCCATGTCGAGCTGACCCAGCTGCGGAAGCTGCTGGCGCAGAACCGGGTGGTGACGTTGACCGGCGCGGGCGGGGTGGGCAAAACCCGGCTGGCGATCCAAGTCGCGGCCCAGCTGACGGGCGAGTTCGGCGACGGGGTGTGGTATGTGGACCTTGCGCCGATCACCGATCCCGAGCTTGTGCCCGTGACGGTGGCGCGTGCACTCGGGCTGCCCGACCAACCGGGCCGCTCCACCATGGACAGCCTGCTGCGGTTTGTTCGCGACCGTCAGATGCTGGTGTTGCTGGACAACTGCGAGCATCTGCTGGATGCCAGCGCCGAACTGGTCGTCGCCCTCCTGGGTGCCACGCCGGGGCTGACCTTGCTCGCGACGAGTCGTGAGGCGATCGGGGTGGCCGGTGAGGTGAGCTGGCGGGTGCCGTCGCTGTCGCTGGCCGATGAAGCCCGCGAGTTGTTCACTGACCGCGCCCGCCATGCCCGCCCCGATTTCATCCTCACTGACGAAAATGCCGCGACGGTGGGCGAAATTTGCGCACGCCTGGATGGGGTGCCGCTGGCCATCGAGCTGGCCGCGTCGCGGGTACGGGCGTTGTCGCTGGCCGAGATCCTCGACAGCCTGCATGACCGGTTCCGGCTGCTGACCGGTGGGGCGCGCACCGCGGTGCGCCGCCAGCAGACCTTGCGCGCCTCGGTGGACTGGTCGCATGCGCTGTTGACCGGTCCCGAGCGGGTGTTGTTTCGCCGGCTGGCGGTGTTTCTGAGCGGATTCGACGTGGACGCTGCGCAAGCTGTCGCTGGCGGTGCTGAGCTGGTGCGCTACCAGGTGCTCGATCAGCTCACCCTGCTGGTGGACAAGTCGCTGGTAGTCGCCTTTGACAGTGGGGTCACCGGGGGACGGACCCGCTATCGGCTGCTGGAGACGGTGCGCCAATACTCTCTGGAAAAGCTTGGCGAATCCGGCGAGGCCGACGTCGTGCGGACGCGCCACCGCGACCATTACACGTCGATGGCCGCGCTGCTTGACGCGCCGGCAGACAGTGGTTATGAGCAGCGCATCGAGCAGGCCAACATCGAGATCGACAACCTGCGCGCCGCGTTCGGGTGGAGCCGGGAAAACTCCGAATTCGAGCTGGCGTTGACGCTGGCGTCGTCGCTGCAGCCAGTGTGGCAAGCGCGAGGACGCCTCCGGGAAGGGCTGACCTGGTTCGACACCGCCCTCACCGACCTCGACGCACACCACCTTGAGGTGACGCCCGCGGTTCGGGCGCGGGCGCTGGCCGATAGGGCCACCCTCGGCCTATGGGTGGCCTCCCCCGAGAGCCCGGATCAGGCTCAGCAAGCCCTGGCGATCGCCCGCGAGATCGAGGACCCGGCACTGCTGATCCGGGCGCTCACCGCGTGCGGCTATATCGCCGCCTACTACGACGCAGAGGCGGCCGGCTCGTACTTGGCCGAGGCGATCGGCCTGGCCCGGGCGTTGGGCGACCCGTGGCGGCTCAGCCAGATTCTCGTCGCGCAAGTCGTCGCGGCACTCGTGGCGCATGACCCGATCGCGGCGCGCGCGGCCGCCGAGGAAGGACGCGATCTCGCCGACGCGATCGGTGACCGGTTCGACGCGCGCCGGTGCCGCTGGTACCTCGGAATCGCGCAGCTGTATCGGGGCGATCTGGCCGGAGCGGTAGCACAATTCGGCGCGGTGGCCGCCGAGGCCGAGGCAGCTAACGATGAGATCTGGAGGGTGGATAGCCTCGTGGGCCTGGGCATCGCGCTGGCGCATCAGGGTGACACCGCGGCGGCCCGGGCCGCCGCCGACGCGGCCGTCGAGGCCACTGCCGAGCTGGGCGGGATTAAAGCGGGCGCCGCCTACCACGTGTTGGCTATCGCTGCCCTGGCCGCCGGCGATGCTACGACGGCGCAGGACGCGACCGAGGCGGCCTGGCCACACGTGAGTGCTGTGCCCCAGGCGACGGGGGTGCAGCGAGTCCTCAGTGCGGAGGCCGCGCTTGCAGGCGGGGACCTGCTTGCGGCCCGCCGCTGGGCCGACGACGCCGTATCGACAACGACGGGCTCGTTCCTGTCGGACCCGCTGGCGGCGCGCGCCCGCGTGGCGATCGCACAAGGCGAGCCAGACCAGGCTGAGCGTGCCGCCCACGACGCGCTTGCGCGTGCCGCCGAGGCCGAGGCGTACCTGTTCATCCCCGACATCTTGGAATGCCTCGGCACAGTGGCCGGCGAGGCCGCGAGCCACCGCGAAGCGGCCCGCCTCTTCGGCGCGGCTGAAGCCACCCGCCAGCACATGGGCGCCGTGCGCTTCAAGATTTATGACGCCGGCCACGAGTCATCCGTAGCGGCGCTGCGAGATGCCATGGGTGAGAACGACTTTGACTCCGCCTGGGCCGAGGGCGCGGCCCTATCCACCAAGGAGGCGATCGCCTACACCCAGCGCGGCCGCGGCCAACGCAAACGCCCCACCAGCGGCTGGACATCGCTCACCCCCACCGAGCGCGACGTCGTGCGACTGGTCAGCGAAGGGCTGGCCAACAACGACATCGCTGGGCGGCTATTCGTCTCACCGCGCACCGTGCAAACCCACCTCACCCACGTCTACGCCAAACTCGGACTCAACTCGCGCGTACAGCTCGTCCAAGAAGCCGCACGCCACACCTGAACGCGACCACATGCCCTCGGTCCAAGCCGATCTCAGCAGGCAAGGTCCGGGGGCTCAGCGCTGCGGCTCACGAACGACATTGGGGTAGGCCGAGGATTCGCGCAGCCTGGTCGGGCGTTGCTACGGGACGGCCGAGTTGTTTGCACAGGCTTGCGGCTTCGGTCACCAGCTCGACATTGGTCGGAGTGCGGCGACCGCCGTAGAACTCGAGCCCCAAGTGGAGGTGTCCGCCGCGTTCGAGCGCCAGTTCAGCAATACGATTCGCGCACAGGTCGCCGCCGACGATGGAGACAGCCCACTGTAGGTCACATCCCTCAAGTAATTCCAGGTAGGCGTCAAATGCGCGCTCCGTCGGGGGCAACCCGAAGGGCGCTCCAAGGTAACCGCGTTCGGTAGAGAAGTAGAGCTTGATCATCGCTCCCTTGGGGAGTCGGCCCGCCCGCCACCACGCGAGGGTGGTCCGGAGAAAACCGGGTTCGTAGATGGCCAGACTGGGACCCAGTTTCGCCTCCCGACAGATGTCGAAGGCCCGGCTGATCGATTCGAAGGAGTTGCTGTAGACCAACGCTCCCGCGGGTATGCCGTCGGCATCAGTGCCGCCGAGATTGACCGAACCGGGGTCGGTGAGCCCGACGCGCATACCGGCCGCGGCGAGTGGGATCAGGTGTTCGTAGGAAATTGATCCCTCATCGAAGTGGATCGTCGGGTATAGGAGGGCGTCGGGCCGGGCAGCGAGTATGGGCCGCCAAGCTTCGAGGTAACGCTCGGCGGCCTGGTCCACGCTCATGCCGTAGCGGTCGATGTGATTGTGGATGATGGCTGCACCCGCCTCCATACAGGCGAGGGCATCTGCGGCGATCTCCGACGGTTCGACAGGAACATTGGGGTTGGTCGCCTTCGATGTGACGCCGTTGACGGCGCATTCAATGATGACGGGATTCATCCGGTAGCCACCCCTCTCATTCCATTCGTTCGACCCATTGCGCCCGAGATGCCCCCGGCTCGAACGGATCGCTAAAGTACTGCGTCTCGCGGACCACCTCCCCACCCTCGAATTCCATGATGCTGACCACGTAATACGGTTGCCCGTCATAGGTCAGGATGAGTTCGCTGATCCAAAGATCGCCGCCACCAAGCATGCGTCGCACGGTGAAGCGTTTCTCGTTCGGCTGGGCGACCCGCGACGCCTCAATGTTGGCTCGACCTCGGATGCGCTCGCCCGATTGCGGATAGTCGAGAACTGCATCAGCTCGGTAGATTTGGTGCTCCGCCCCAAAGTCGTTGGCGTCGGAGGCCGACCAGTGGCGCCGCAGGGCGGCCCGCACGTCTTCATCACCCATGCCTATCTTTCCTCCCAGCGGTTCCGTCATCGTTCCGCCATTGGGGCGGGACTCGACACATACGTCGATCCTGCACCATAACCGCCGCCGGCATGACCACGCTGGTCAACGCGTTGCAGCAGCGCGGCGGGCGGTATGGTTTACAGGCGATGTGTCAGCGCGAAAGTCTCGGCTAACACGACCCGACGCGGGCAAAGGATCGGGAAATGACCGTAATACGTGCCGCCGCAGTGCAACTCAGCCCGGTCCTTTACAGCCGGGAGGGGACGGTCGAAAAGGTAGTCGGCAAGATCGAACAGCTGGCCCGACAGGACGTGCAGTTCGCGACCTTTCCGGAAACGGTGGTCCCGTACTACCCGTACTTCTCCTTCGTCCAGCGTCCGTTCGAGATGCGTTCGCAACACCTGAGGCTGCTCGATCAAGCCGTGACCATACCGTCGCCGGCGGTCGACGCGATCAGCGCGGCGGCGCGAGCCGCCGGCATGGTGGTGTCCATCGGCGTCAACGAGCGCGACGGTGGTTCGCTGTACAACACGCAGTTGTTGTTCGACGCCGACGGCGCCTTGCTTCAGCGGCGGCGCAAGATCTCGCCGACCTACCACGAACGGATGGTCTGGGGACAGGGCGACGGCAGCGGATTGCGGGCGGTCGACAGCGCGGTCGGGCGTATCGGGCAGTTAGCGTGTTTTGAACACTTCAACCCGCTGGCGCGCTACGCCCTGATCGCCGACGGCGAGCAGATCCACTCGAGCATGTTTCCAGGGTCGTTCGGCGGCGACCTGTTCGCGCAACAGACGGAAATCAGCGTGCGCAACCACGCGCTCGAGTCTGGCGTCTTCGTCGTCAATGCGACCGCGTGGCTCGACGCCGATCAGCAGGCGCAGATCATCGCCGACACGGGTTGTCCCATTGGCCCGATATCCGGGGGTTTTTTCACCGCGATCATCACGCCCCAGGGCGAGTATTTGAGCGAGCCGCTACGCTCCGGAGAGGGCGAGGTGATAGCCGACCTCGACTTGTCATCAATCAACACCCGAAAGGTCCTCATGGATGCCGCCGGCCACTACAGCCGGCCCGAACTGCTCAGCCTGATGGTGGACCGCACGCCGAGCGCGCACCTGCACGATCGGTTCGAACACCAGGCAAACGGCGTACCGGAGCACGCTGACGATGTACACGTCTGAAACCCGCTACATCACCTTCCAGGGCGTCCGGGTGCGCTACGACAGCGCGAAGAGCTACGACGAGCTGGTCGCCGCGCTGCTCGCCGACATCGGTGAGCGGCCGCTCTCGCTCGACGATTTCGCAAACGCGGCGGACAGCTGGGAGTCGTATCAGCGACAGGTTGAACCGCACGTCGGACCGAGCGGATTCATGTTGTTCGCCCTGTTCGACCACGGCGCCTGGATCAAGAAGGCCGGCATCGACCGCAAGGTGTTGCGCGTCATCTTCGGAAACCCGATGATCGCCATCACGATGCTGCGCCACGACGTGAAGGCGGGCCTGTTCGCCCCGGTCGAGGCGCTGGTCGCCGACGAGGGTGACGGCCGCAGCAGCCTGACCTACGTCAAGCCGTCGTCACTGATGGTCATCGAGCCCAACCCGCAATTGCTTAGCGCCGCAGAGGAACTCGACGCCAAGGTGGCCGCGCTGGCCGCCAAGGTGACCGGCTAGGCCGCCAAGTCGTCGGCGTCAGTGATCCGCTGCTCGGCCTGTTTGGCGGCGCGCTTGGCGCGCCGCCAGCCCCGCACCGTCGCGATCGCGGTCTTGAGCCCGCGACGGCGCCCGGTCGCCGGATCGGTGCTCGCGAAACCGGGTTCGAGTTCGGCGAACATCCGCTCGCTGCGGGTCTCCGGCGCGTCGTCGGCGTCGTCGACCAAGTACCTATTCGGCAGCGACAGCTTGGCGATGGTGCGCCACGTCTTGGCGTACTGCAGCAGGAATGAGCCCGTGGTGTACGGCAAGTCGTACTTGTCGCAGACCGCGCGCACGCGCATCGAGATCTCGTGCAGACGATTGCTCGGCAAGTCGGGGTACAAGTGGTGCTCGATCTGGTGGCACAGGTTGCCGCTCATGAACCGCAGCACGGGGCCGCCCTCGAAGTTGGCGCTGCCCAGCATCTGGCGGAGGTACCACTGCCCTTTCGTTTCGCCGATCATGTCGGTCTTGGTGAATTTCTCTGCGCCGTCGGGGAAATGGCCGCAGAAGATGACGGCGTTGGCCCACACGTTGCGGATGACGTTGGCCACCGCGTTGGCCGTCAGGGTGGACCGGTAGGTCGCGCCGGGTGACAGCGAGGTCAGCGCCGGGAACGCGACATAGTCCTTGAGCACCTGGCGACCGGCCTTGGCGAAGAACTCGTCGACCCTTTGTCGCGCTTCCTCGTGACCCATCCGCTTCTTGAGGATCTTGCCGATCTCCACGTGCTGCAGGCCGACACCCCATTCGAAGAGGAGCGCGAGCAGGGTGTTGTAAAACAGGTTGAAGACGTTGAAGCGCTTCCAGCGCTGGTCTCGGGTGACGCGCAGCAGGCCGTAGCCGACGTCGTCGTCCATCCCGAGGATGTTGGTGTACTTGTGGTGCACGAAGTTG
>Ga0210396_10001674_pt1 | contig 23590 bp, 21 predicted proteins | sample IncBWH17OmetaG_FD_155466 | JGI IMG/M metagenome (GOLD analysis project Ga0210396, IMG submission 155466) | Forest soil microbial communities from Barre Woods Harvard Forest LTER site, Petersham, Massachusetts, United States - Inc-BW-H-17-O ... | reverse complement strand
GAACACTGTCTGTACCAATAATCGACGGCAGAAACAGCGTCGCGAATAGCCCTCCCGTGTAGCATTGCGCGCACGTGGCAAAATCCAGTTTCGCTCCCGCGGCGTTCACCACCATTCGCCATTTCATAATTCCTATGACGTGCACCAACAAATATCCCAACAAAATCGCTATGAATCGTGTCGCTCGCACGCGTTGCAACGATTCCACAAGCTCGCTCATTGGCAGAAAATGAAACAGCACCGCCAGGATGAATAGCCCCGCCAGCCAGCGCAACGCGATAAACAGCCAGCCTCGAACATTTGTTTGTGATGGGTGGGCGCCAATCATGGGCGCGAGACAAAAACTTTAATTTCCAAAGATCTCATTGATCTTCGCCGCTAACTGGAAATCCAAGGAGCTGATGCCCTGCGCGCTGTGCGTATTCAAATCAATCACCACCTTGTTCCACGCGTTAAACCATTCCGGATGATGATTCATCGATTCGGCCACCAGCGCCACCTGGGTCATTTTTCCAAATGCCGACACAAAATCCTTGCACTCGAATGCCCTGTGTAATTTCCCATTTTCCAAGCTCCAGCCCTTAGCCAACTGCAACTGCTGCTGAATTTCGCTATCTGTCAATTTCTGAGGACGCATCGTTCCCTCCATCCATTCCTTGTATCCGCACCATTATGCGTTGCCCTTGTGTCACCAGCAACAAATGCCCGCGCGATTGCTCGTGGTCCAAAATTCCAGTACGCTAAGGGGTTCGCTGCCAGCGAAAATCTGCGCTGTGCGCTCCAGCGACCTGGAGTGGAGACCATCGTGAAGAAGAAAATTCGTGCGATTCAGTACGGAATTGGCCCGATCGGCGCATCGATCCTGAAACTCTTGCGCGAAAAACAAGCCGTTGAAATTGTGGGCGCGATCGACAACGATCCCGCCAAAATTGGCAAAGATGTTGGCGAAATCGTTGGCGCGCCCGATGCTCCTTGGGGCGTAAAAGTCTCCGGAGATGCCCGCGGGATTTTGGAACAGTCCGCCGACGTGGTAATGCACACCACTTCCTCTTCGCTGCCCAAGGTGATGGAACAGTTGTTGGCGTGCCTGGACGTTGGCTCCTGCGTGGTGTCTACCTGTGAAGAGTTGTCGTACCCTTTTCGCACTTATCCAGAACTCGCTGCGCGGCTGGACAATGCTGCAAAAGAGTCCGGAGTGGCGTTAGTTGGCACCGGCATCAATCCTGGCTTCGTGATGGACAAGCTGGTCATTACCCTCGCTGGCGTTTCGCAACGCATCGAACACGCTAAAGCACTGCGGGTCGTGGACGCCTCCAAACGGCGGCTTCCTTTGCAAAAGAAAATCGGAGCGGCTATGTCCGTAGACGAGTTTCGCGCGAAAGTGAAAGAAGGCGTGATCAAACACGTTGGCTTGCCGGAGTCGGTGGCTATGGTCGCCGACAGCTTGGGACTTAGCGTTAACGAAATTATCGAAACAATCGAGCCCAAGGTCGCCGGGGAACGCGTGCAAACCGAATTCCTCACCGTCGAGGCCGGACAAGCCGCAGGCGTTCACCAGATCGCGCGTGGCCTGGCCGACGGCAAAGAACTCATCTACCTGGAATTGCAAATGTACGTGGGTGCGAAGGATCCGGCAGATACCATTGAACTCACCGGCCATCCCAACATCAGTTTAGTAATTCCCGGCGGCTCGCATGGAGACATCGCCACCGCGTCCGTTGCCGTGAATTCCATACCGGCAATTCTTGAAGCTCCATCGGGCTTGCGCACTTCACGCGATTTGCCCATCGGCTTCTTTTCGCCGAAACCCTGGAAATAGGTACCGAGCCTTTGTCCTACTTCTTCCAAAACTTCATCACGGCGGAATAATCTAAATCTTCCTTCGCTTCGCCTTTAACGTAGTTGTACACTTCGCGCGCTGCGGCCGTGGCCGGTAGCGCCACTCCCAGTTGATTCGCCAGGTCCAATGCCAGGCCCAAATCTTTGTGCATCAGTCGCAGCGAAAAACTTGGCTTATATTCTCCTTTAACCATCAAAGGCGCTTTAAGATCCAGCAATCCCGAACGCGCCATGCTGGACTGCATCACTTCGATAAGTTGTTCGCCCTTCAATCCCGCCTTCGTCACCAACGCCAGCGCTTCGGCCATCGCCCCAACCTGCAGCGCCAGCAGCGCATTCATGGCCACCTTCACGGTTTGGCCCGCGCCATTCGGTCCCAAGTGGAACCATTTCTTGCCCATCACTCCAATAATCGGCTCGGCTTCCTTCAGAGCTTCCGCATCACCGCCTACCATGAAAACCAGGTTCCCTTCGCGGGCGCCCCAATCGCCGCCAGTTACCGGGGCGTCCAGGAATTTCGCGCCGCGCTCACCGCAAGCTGCAGCGATTTTGCGCGCCAGCATCGCCGACACCGTGCTGCAATCCATATAGATTGAGCCACGGCGCAACCCTTCGAGCGCGCCATCGTTCTTCCCTTCGTGGCCCCAGAGCACCTCCTCCAGTGCTGGAGGATCGCTGACCATGGTGATCAAAAAATCTGACGCTGCCGCCACTTCACGTGGATTTTTGCCAAGTGTCGCTCCGGCGCTAATCAGTTCTTGGGCGCGTTCAGCGCTGCGATTCCACACCGTCACCTTGTTTCCGGCTTTCAGCAGATTCAACGCCATCGGCTTGCCCATCAAGCCGAGTCCGATAAATCCAATTTTGCGGGGAGTAGTGGAAGGGCTCACGAGAATTCTCCTGTACGGTGGGTTAGCTCAGCCGGCGGGCATCTGAACAGTAAAATTGTAGCGTATTCGAATGAGGCGCGTCGCCGAGCTGGAATAGTGGCCGGTGGCTCGCCACGCCACGCTTACATCAAGCCGCTTTGCCGCGCCAGATTCAGCGCTTCGATTGCAGCACCCCGCGCGCCCGCCGTGTCTCCATTCGGCATCACGTAAATGGGGATATTCACTTGCTCTTCCCGCTGGTCCGGCATCCCGACGCGAATCTCATTCAGAAACCACTTCTGAAATGCCTCGCTGGTTTCCAGTGCGCCGCCGCCCACGATCAGCGCGTCCGGGTCAAAAGTATTTACCATTTCATCGAAGAACAGCCCAAGGGCATGCGCCTGTACTCGAAATACTTCCTTGCACAATGGGTCGCCTTTGTCCGCCAGACCACGCACTAGCTTTGCGGCTTGATGTTTGTCCACCTGGCTCAGCTCGTGGCCCGGATAGCGCGGCAGAAAATACGGCAAAATGTTTTGCTCGATTCCAGTCAGAGAGCAGAGCGACTCCAAATCCCCAATACGTCCGCAATTGCAGATCGGCTTCATTTCCTGGGTATCGGCAATACTCTGGTAAGGCAACAGCACGTGGCCCAACTCTCCGCCAAATCCATTTTTCCCTTTCACCACATTTCCATCCAGAATAATTCCGCCGCCATTGCCGGTCCCAATAATGGTGGACACCGACGTTTCCTTGCTGTTCGCTCCGAAGATCGAATAGTGCCCCCAAAGCGCCGCGGCATTCCCATCGTTCAGATAGCACACCGGCTTGTTCAGCGCGTGCGCCAGCCCTTCACGAATATCAAATCCCGCCCAATTCGCATGCACGAAATTCGTTGAGCCTCGCGCGCTTAGCAACCCCGCCGCGCTGGCCGGGCCCGGCGTGTCCAATCCCACCGTCACGATGTCGACGAGCTGCACACCCGCCTGTTCCGCGGCTATCGCCAAGCCCTCGGCAATCTGCCGCAAGCAGGTCTCCGGCCCCTGCTTCGAAAGTGCCGGATGCTCGCAAAGTCCCTCAATCAAAAATTGTTCTTGCTGGTTGATCAACGTGTAGTTGATCGCGGTTCCACCCAGATCTACTCCGGCTACGACAGGCACGCTGGTTCTCCTTATTTTGGTTTGCTTGGCACAGCGTAGCAGAATCGCGAACCATCGGCTAACGTGGCAGCGCACAGCTGCAGACTAGTGGTGTTCGAAAAAGAGTCTCGAAGCGGGAGAGGCGCTAAACGGCCTTTGGACGTTGTGGCAGCGAAAATATCGAAGCGGGGTTAGACGTCCCCTGGCTTGCGGCAGCCGCGGCAGAACGCGCCTCAGGCAGGTCGCTCGCATTATTCATTTCCGCTTGCGGCACTTTCTCGACATTCGGTTCCGGCGCTTCTTCCAGACGGTTAATGCACTGATAAGGAATTTCCCAGCGAAAATAATTTCGTTTGCCGCGTTGTTCAAGGTGCTGTTCGAGGAAGATCGATCTGCCAGAATCGCCCACAAACGTGCCCGAAGCAGGAAGCAGGATGTCGCCAGCACGATACTGCACGGTCACGTTGCGGCCCAGAAATTTAGAGTAAGACGCCATCCATTGTCAGTGTCGGGGCGTACCGAATCATGGTCAATAGTACGGACGGCCTGTTACGCCTGCGCATGTGGAAAACCGGAAGCACTGTGGCTCACAGGCACTTCCGCTTTCGGACGCACCACCAAGTCTGCCGAGAAAAAGAGCCACGCAGCCGTACCCACAGCAAACGCTACGCAACCCGCCACAACCTGGAAACTCCATTCGGCTGTTTCACTTATCCGGTCGGCGAAGCTCACCGCGACGAATGCAACAACAAGCCCGGCAAGCGCTGCGATCACTCGGCTACCTCGCGAAACTTCTAGTGCCGCGTGACATGCCCGACACTCCATGTCATAGGTGTGCAGAAGTACTAAGGTGCGCGGCACTCGCGTGAAACACAGTGGGCAAGTTCGGGTTCCCATCGATTCACCACCTTCCGCCTAACGCGAAAAGTCCGAAAGTACCGCTTCCGCCGCGCGGCGTCCGCTCACCATCGCGCCTTGAATGGATGCATTGTCGCGATGATCTCCGCAGACATACACGCCTGGCCGAATCCGAACTGGCCTCTCCGCAGGCTCCAGCGCCCCGGGAAATTGCTGTGGCTGCGCATGCGCGATGCGATAGCTGCGCAGAAATCGCCACGAACTTGCCACTTTGCCGAACCAATTTTTCATCTGCGCAATAACGAAGCCACTGAGTTGCACTTCGGTCAGCTTCTGCGTGCCCAGAACTGTTGCTGAAATGAGATGCCTTCCCGCCGGCGCATACGACGGCGCCATCTGAGAGATCACCGCAAAATTATTTACCGGCCCCGCTCCATCACCATTCAGCACCAGCATTGGCTCTGTAACCGGAGGCTCATTCGCATCGTAATAAAAACAGGTGACGCTGCGCGATGCGGGTTCTACTTCGCCCACCAGGTGCGCCGCCGCGGGGCCTTCGGCAGCAATCACAGTCGCGCGGGCCTGCATCTTTTCTCCCCCGTGTAGCGTGATCTCGTTTCCGTGCAGCGCCTCCACCGGGGTATTTAACCGTATCGCCTCACTCGGAACAGTTTGTGCCAGTTGCTCCGGGATGGTTCCCATGCCGCGCGCCGGAACTGCCGTATTGCCTTCAGAGAGCATCTTGAAGACAAATTCGAACATCCGGCTGGACGACTTCAATTCACCATCGAGCAGGATTCCACCAAGAAGTGGCCGAAAGAAGTGGTGAATCATTTCCTTCGAGAAACCTTCGGATTGCAACGCATCTTTGGTCGTGCGATCCGGCCTTTGGAAAATTTCCGCAATTGAGGTGTTGGTCAAGCGGCGGCGTAGTCGGGCAACACGGAGCTTATCCCCAAGCGTGCCGAAATCGGATTGCACCGCCTCCCACCAAAGTCCCGGCACACGCCACGGGTCAATAATCTTGTTCATGCGCCCCGCGTACCACGAAAGTGCGCCCGGCGAGAAGCACTTCAGATCGAGTTTCCCGTAATCCAACCAACGCTTCGCTTCGGGATACGCTGTGAGCAGCACTTGAAATCCGCGATCCAGCAGGAATCCGTCAACTTGATCCGTACGTACCCGCCCGCCAATTCCATCCGACGCTTCCAGAATTTGAAAACTGATGTCTTTCGCGCGTAATTGCTTCCCGCAGCATAGTCCTGCGAGGCCAGCACCTACGATCACCACGTCCGGGCTAGTAGCCATTCCTCAGTTTTCCTCGAAAAAGTAGCAACCAATCACTGCGCCCGAGAGGCTCGGACCAATCCAATATCCTGGGGCAAGCAACAGATTTTCTGCAAGTCCAAGGCCGCCACAATGAATCAGTTTCAAGCTAAAGATGTGTCGCTTACGGTTGCAACAGCCAGGTAGTCAGGTCGGTCAGAAACCAATTCATGGCGGTACGCTTTGAGAATTTCTCCCCGGAATATCAGAAACAGCCCCGGCATGCGCTGCACATCGCCCGCCGGCAAGCCCGCCCAATGCCCATGCAGCCACGCAATCAGCATGCGCAGGATGCTTTCGCGATTGATGTACTGTCGCCAGTCTGCCCGCGTCAAACCAAATGCATCGTACAGCTCGCCTTCCGGATCGGCAATGCGCGGCAAATCGTCCAATTTATGCCTCGCGAAGAATTTCTTCGCCTTCACTTCATCGCCCAGATGCACGAAACCAATCTGCGTTCCTTTGGCTTCTATCGCTAGTCGAAGTTCACTGAGCTCGGCGACCGCCTCGCGACAGAATGTTCAACCAAAATGCCGCAAGAACACCAGCAAGAGCGGGCGCTCCGCCGACAAGCCCAGTAAATCTTGGCCAGTCTGCGTTGCGTAAGATCGAGCTAGTGCCTGATCGATTTTTGCTGCCGCCATCAGAACTTTTCCTGCTCCCTACACTGCGAGCGATTCAGAAGTCACTTTTGTGTCGCCAAGCAAACATACGCTGCAATCGCCTTCGCGTATAGCCTCGGCCAAAACTTCCACCAAGCCATCCAAGCGGCAGTTCGTACTCCACTTGGTCCTCAAGCCAACTCGATGTCGCGCTCTCCGGCAGGAAACGGTGCCTGTGCTTCCACTTGTGAAACGGGCCAGACACCATTTCGTCGCGAAACATTTTTCCCGGCTCGCACGCGGTGTGTTCCGCCACCCAATTTTTAGACAATGGTCCCAACGAGAGCCGCAATGTTACCCGCGAACCCAGTTGTTCTATCTCACCCGTCCGTGAAACGACCCGAGCCTTCTCCCACGGCGGCGTCAATCGCTCCAGTGCATCCGGCTCTGCGTGGAATCGATACACCGCGTCGGCAGGGGCCGGCATCTTGCTTCGATAAATAAAGGTTTGCGTCATAGAGGCTCAAAATTCCATATCGGCTGCGAACCAACTACACAGACGCCATGCGACCTGCAATGATGCGCCTAGAAGCTGAGCTGCTTCTGCGCCCGCGTCCCTTCCGGGGCATACTTCTTTATATAATTTTTCACCGAAACCTTGCGCGCCGTATTCTCCGAGCTCATATAACGTATCGTCCCAAATATTGGCCGTATCGGTCCCCACGGACGATCGTAACGCCCCAACACCCAGAAAATGCCGCTGTATGAATTAGGATTCCGCCCGTCCAATCCATACTTATTATTCAAATGAATCATAATTTCCGCCGCTCCCTGCGGACTGCCCGACCATTCCAATATCTTCTTGCCCCACAACATTCGCAGGTAATTGTGAATACGCCCTTCACGCACCAATTGCATTTGTGCCGCATTCCACAAAGCGTCGTGCGTCCGTCCCGCTTCGAATTCTTCCATCGTGTAGATATGTTCTCGTTCGTCCTTGGCGTGCTCCTGCAGCGTCTTTTTCGCCCAATCCGGCAGCGACTCGTATTCTGCGTAATCTTGCCGGTGTGACGCGAAGTTGTAACCCACCTCGCGCCAGGTGATCAGTTCATCCAGAAACCCTTCGGCTGCCGGACTCATGTTCCACCAGCCTTCGCGCGCTCCATTCACCCGCAACGCCAACTTCTCCGGCTTCCACTTTTCACGGCGTGCCAATTCCACCAATACTTCATGCACAGACAGAAATCCGAAATGCAGATAGGGAGACAAGCCGCTGCCCATGTCCAGTTCCGGTTCGTTCCGCTGCTCTGCGTAATGCGGCAGCTTATTCTCCAGAAAATTCAGCAGGTGCTGGCGCGCTTCTCCGTGCCCGCCCTTCAAATAGCCGGGCTGCACAGCGTGATCGATGGGTAGCGAACGCAGTGCGCTAGAATCAACAGCAAGAAGTTCCGCCGACGCGGGGGGCCATTTCTTTGTAATTGTCTTCGGAATCTCAGCGGCCGGTGAAAGCAAGTTCACCCTAGCTAAAGCGTCGGCTTGTGGCACCTCACGAACATGCTTCGGCAGTTCTTTCTGCAGGTACCTTCGAAAATCAAATGCCCGCGGCGCCACCTGTGGCGTAGCATACATCGGTAGCAGCCCGTTTGAATCAACGGCCTCCAGCAGCACCGGCAACTTCCTCGCGGCACTGGCAATCATGCGTGGCAGAAAAAAACAGGGGAAATCGTCGGTGACTACCGCGCACGCCTTCTCCGCCAATGCGGCCAGCAGCCCTTTATCCGCATCGGGTGCGCTCTCAACGTACGGGAAATAGCGTACCCCATGCTTCTCGCAGGTCCGCGCATTGTCCGCCATTCCCTGGAGCACAAAAGCGTGCATCCGGTCGCTGGCCCACTGATAGCCAACACGCAGCGCCTCGAAAAGCAGCAGTGGCTTCTTCAACGCCGAGCAATGTTCCAGCGCGCGATCCAAACTGAAGTTGTACTGCAATCGCCGGTTGGCAATCATCCAGTACAAAACGTACTGGCCATCTTCGCGCATCGCTCGTTCATTACACTTCCGAATCCGAATCTCCGGCGCCGCTCGCAAACGCGTCCTCCCTGTTGGTTCACTAACCAGCCACACGACCCTCGATTTCTTCCTCAAATCATAGTGAACTGCTTGACTTTTCTTGGCAGCACGATAAAGTCTGCCTTCCATCTTCTTTTCCCAAAAAATGTAGGGAGACACCATGCGAAGCCGGATCGCACTATTCAGTCTGTGTAGCTTGTTACTGGGGGCACGGGAATTCAGTCAATCTCAAAAACCAGCAGGCAAAACCTACGTTTTGAAAGCCGCGCGCCTGTTCGATGGGAAGAGCGATGCCTTGGTTACCCCCGGCCTGATTGTCGTCAGCGGCGGCAAAATCACCGGAGTTGGAAGCTCCGCCGTCCTGCCCCCAGACGCGGAAGTCATCAATCTGGGTGACGCCACGCTGCTTCCCGGCTTCATCGACGCGCACACTCACCTGACCATGGCCTACTCCGAAGATTATAGACAGGCGCGCCTCGACACTCTGCAAAAAACCATCGCCGAGCGCGCTCTGGATGCCAGCGTGAATGCGCGCGTCACGCTGATGGCCGGCATCACCACGGTTCGCGACGTTGGTTCCACGGATTTCCTGGATGTCGGCCTCCGCAACGGCATCAACCATGGCGACGTTCCCGGCCCGCGTATGCTGGTCACCGTTCACGCACTCGGCTCCACCGGCGGGCATTGCGATTATCAGGACGGCTATCACGAAGGGCTGTTCGGTCACGAGGCCGACCCACTCGATGGCGTTATCAACGGTCCAGATCAAGCTCGCTACGCCGTTCGCCTCGATCATAAATATGGCGCCGACATGATCAAAGTGTGCGCCTCCGGTGGCGTGCTCTCCCTGACCGACGACGTCGACACGCCGCAGCTCACTCAAGAAGAATTAAACGCCATCGTCGATGAAGCACATGCGCTGCGCAGGAAAACCGCCGCTCACGCTCATGGAGCAGAAGCCGCCAAGCGCGCCATTCGCGCCGGCATCGACTCCATCGAGCACGGCAGCTTTCTCGACGATGAAGCGCTGGACATGATGAAGCAACGCGGCACCTATCTCGTTCCCACGCTCATGGCCATACAAGGTATTCAGGAACAATTGGACCGCGGCGTCTATATGCCTCCGGCGATTGAGAAAAAAGCTCGCGCCGCTATCGCTTCGTTGCACTCCACATTTCAGCGTGCCATGGCCAAGGGCGTGAAAATTGGGTTGGGCACCGACGCCGCAGTCTATCGCCACGGCCGCAACCCCGAAGAATTCCACCAGATGGTCGACCTGGGTATGAAACCGATTGATGCGTTAAAAGCGGGCACCTCTTCCGACGCAGACCTTCTCGGCTTGGCCGACAAGATTGGTACACTGGAAACCGCAAAGCTCGCCGACATCGTCGCGGTTCCCGGCGATCCGCTCCAGAATATTCGGCAAACGGAACACGTTTTCTTCGTTATGAAAGAAGGCGTGATTTACAAGAACGAAAAACCCCAATAAGAAGAATCGGGAGAAAATGAAAAAGTACATCCGCGAAGTAACGGTGAGTTGTGTGCTGGCCCTAACGTTTTCCATTGTCGCGTTCGCGCAGCAAACGAAATCGGTCGGCAAAACATATGTACTGAGAGCCGCGCAGATGTTCGATGGCAAGAGCGACGCCCTCACTGCTCCCGGTATCGTCGTCGTTTCCGATGGCAAGATCGTCGGCGTTGGTCCCAAAACCGTGCTCCCGCCTGGCGCCGCCATCATTGATTTCGGTGATGCCACGCTTCTCCCTGGTTTCATTGACGCCCACACCCATCTCACTGGCGAAGCCTCCGACGATTGGAAGCAAGATATGTTGGACGGTCTGCAGAAAAGCTATGCCGAGCAGGCTCTAGACTCGACCGTCAACGCCAGGAAGACCCTGATGGCTGGATTTACCACCGTGCGCGATGTGGGCGCCCCTGCTCGCATTGACGTCGCCCTCCGCAACGCGATTCGCGATGGAGTTGTCGTCGGTCCGCGCATGCTTGTCGCCGCAGGTGCCATCGGTACAACTGGCGGCCATTGCGACGATACCGCTGGTTTCCGTGAAGGCCTGTTTGGTCACGAAGCAGGCGAGCAGGAATTTGTTGCCAATGGACCCGATCAGATGCGCTACGCCGTTCGCCTCGCGCACAAATATGGAGCCGACGTGATCAAGACCTGCGCTTCCGGTGGTGTTCTGTCGTTAACCGATGATGTCGATACGCCGCAACTCACGCAAGAAGAATTAAACGCGCTGATCGATGAAGCGCACTCGCTAAAACGCAAAGTTGCCGCACATTGCCACGGCTCCGAAGCGGCCAAACGCGCCATTCGCGCTGGCGTCGATTCCCTCGAACACGGTTCCTTCTTCGACGATGAAACCCTGGACATGATGAAGGACCATGGCACTTACTTTGTCCCAACTCTGATGGCCATCGTGGGAGAACAAGAACGCATCCATCGCGGCGTCTACTTTCCTCCCGCGATTCTCGCCAAGGCCAATGCCGCCGACGAGGCCGCTCACAAAACATTTCAACGTGCAGTCGCTAAAGGTGTAAAAATCGGGCTTGGCACCGACGCGGCTGTCTATCCTCACGGCCGCAATGCCGAAGAATTCAATGAGATGGTCAAGCTTGGTATGCAACCGGTTGATGCGCTGAAATCTTCTACCTCCAGCGATGCGGAACTTCTGGGCCTCGCCGATAAGATCGGCACTCTGGAAACTGGCAAGCTCGCCGATATCGTGGTCGTTCCGGGCGATCCGATCCAGAATATTCGCCAGACCGAACATGTCCTCTTCGTCATGAAGGAAGGAATCGTTTATCGCAACGACTTAACCGAAACGAAGTAGAAGGGAATTTTCATGAGCACCCTGAACAAAACCATTGCCGATGCTTTTGCGAGTGAATACAGCAACCGTGCACGCGAGTTGCACAAATGGGTTGATCCGCTGTCCGAAGAACAATTCTGGCGCAATCCCTTCCTCTTCGGAAACAGCATCGGCCATCTGGTCCTTCATCTCACCGGCAATTTGAGCTATTACGTCGGCGCTCAGATCGGCGGCACCGGTTACGTTCGAAACCGAGATCGCGAGTTTACCGAATCGGGCCGCCCTTCTAAGAGTGATGTCATGCACAACTTCGATGACACCATCGCCATGGTCGTCTCCACGCTCGGTCGACAATCAGAATCAGATTGGGTGGCGCCCTACACCGCGGAACGTGAACCAGAATCCAAAGATCGCTTCACTCTGTTTCTTCGTTGTGCTTCGCATTTCTACCATCACGTTGGCCAGATTAACTACATCAGCCGCGAACTCACCAAGTAATTTGCCGCGTGGCTCAGGTTTCCAACTTGAATCGCGTTGAGGCCAAGCGGTAGAGTCGCCGCCACACCAAACGATTAATCAGTACGACCACCGTGGCCATAATCAATGTCGCCGCCAGCAACACATTGAAGTGTCCGGCGTCGCTAGCCCGGCTGATCGTGCTGCCCAGTCCCGGCGCTTGCACGATATGCCCCTGAAAATGAAAATATTCCGCCACGATACTGGCGTTCCAGGCGCCGCCAGAAGCCGTCACCATTCCGGTCACCAAATAGGGAAAAATCCCCGGCAGAATTAAATGACGCCAGCGGTCAAATGTTCCGAATCGAAAAACGTTGGCCGCTTCCTTTAAATCCGTTGGAATCGCCATCGCGCCCGCGATCACGTTAAACAGGATGTACCACTGCGTTCCGAGAAGCATCAGCGCCATGGCCGCAATCTCTACGCCGCCACGCAGGCGAATCAAAAAGAGCAGCAGCACCGGAAACAGCGCCGTCGCTGGTATCGATGCGGCCAGTTGCACCAAAGGCTGCGCTAGCCGTGCAAATCGAGGGCTGAACCCAATCGCCACCCCGACAGGGACCGTCCACAGCGCGCCAATCAGCAAAGCCAGGTTCACTCGCAAGAAAGTTAAGCCTGCGCTACCCAACAACTCGACGTACTCCGCTCGATTCAGTTGCGCAAGCTCGCCCACAACGCGATACACACCGTAGCAAACGCCGATTGCCCCCGCCGCTGCAAATATCCATAGGAACCAGCGCCTCGGTTGTTGCGCGCGTGCTTCCGTAAGCCGATGCGCCGCACGCTTCGCTCCGCTCGCAAATTCCAGCGTTAACCAATCCACAACAGGATGCAAGATCTTGCGGTACAACCGAATAATGAACGACTCCCGTCGAATAAAACTTAGCAAGGAACTTCTCGCTGTGTCCCCGCTCTCCACCTGTTCGAACTTAAATTTGTCTGCCCAGGCAATCACCGGCCGCCAGATCAGTTGATCCATCAACACAATCACCGCGATCATCGCGGTCACGCCCCACAGCAGAGCCTTCGTATTTCCGCTACTCGCTGCGGTCTGCAAAAACGAGCCCAGTCCCGGCAAACGAAAATCCTTGTCGCCCAACACAAACATTTCGCACGCCATCAAAAAAAACCAGCCGCCCGCCACCGACATCATCGAATTCCACACCAGGCCGATCGTCGAAAAGGGCAGATCCAACTCGGTGAACCGCTGCCAACGACTGAACCGGTAAATAATGGCCGCCTCACGTAGATCGCGCGGCACCGTTTTCAGCGAAGAATAAAAACTGAATGCGATATTCCACACCTGCCCGGTGAAAATCAAAATGATGGAGCCCAGTTCCACTCCCAATTGCCGGCTCGGAAACAGCGCCACCATCGCCAGCATCACGCCGGGGAGAAAACTCAGCACCGGAATCGATTGCAGAATATCCAGCAGCGGTATCAATACAATTTCCGCGCGTCGCGACTTTGCCGCCGCGTAACCATACGCCAGCGCAAATGCCAGGCTGAGCGCATAGGCCACCAGTATCCGCACCAGCGAATACAGCGCGTACAACGGCAGGCTGCGCGGATTCTGCGAGATCTCTGCTTCCACTCGCACCGGCCCGAGCCACGAACGCCCGATGGAATAAATGCCAAAAATCACCGCGAACACCGACGCAAACACGGCTATGTCGATTAGAAACGCCCATGCCCAACGCGAGCCGAGCGGGCGCTTCGCGGGCGGTGGAAGCGGAGTGTATTGCTCCGGAAGAGTAGCGGTCGTTTCCACGGGCGGGTCAGGTCTCGGTCAGCGTCAGCTTTCCGCTCGCAGCATCGTAATCAAAAAGCTCAGCGTAGCGGCCCCATTGAATCGCGGTTTCCAACTGCCGTCTCGCTTCTTCTTCGCTGAAATGTTCATCCAACAAATCCTGAAAAAACTCCGCAGGTAGCGTCCGGTTCGCCTTCGCCTTCAACGCCTGTTCCATTTGCCGCAACAGCGGCACATTGGCAATCACCGCTTTGCGGAAAATCGCTTTGCGCTCTTGAATGTCGGCTTTTGCAAACGCTAAACCTTCCGGGGTAATAATTGCATCTCCTTCTTCCAGCTTTAGCAAACCCAGCAATACCGCGGTGTCCACCGTCGGCAGCAGCGCGTCAACCTCCAGGCTCAGTTCGTCAGCCAGTACGTGCAGATCCGCATGTCCGCCTTGATCCGCCAATATCTCCAGCAATCCCGCCATGCCGCCCGGCCTTGTATGCGGCAACATCATGATGCGTTTTTCCTTGGCCGCCGCAATGATCTGCAATTCCGCAGGTGTGGCTTCTGGATGATCTTGCCGTGTCAACGCCCGGTAGATCATGTCCACCATGTCCACAAACCGTGGCTCTTTCCGATCGCGCGGATAAGGAAAATCCACATGGAATTCCGCATGAACGTGCGCCGGATTGCGCCCCAGCACAATGATGCGATCCGCCAGAATCACCGCTTCTTCAATATTGTGCGTAACGATAAAAATCGCGCGCGTCGGTATTTTCTTGTTCAGCCACAACTCGAGCAACTCGCCGCGCAGCGTTTCTGCGGTCAACACGTCCAGCGCGGAAAATGGCTCGTCCATAAACAATACTTCCGGCTCAACCACCAGCGCCCGCGCCACTCCCACCCGCTGCTTCATGCCGCCAGACAATTCCTTGGGATACGCCGACTCGAATCCATCCAACCCGACCGCATCAATAATGCGCAACGCACGCTTGTGCCGCTCCAATTCTGGAATTCCTCGCGCTTCCAGTGGTGCTTCCACGTTTTCCATGACGGTCAACCACGGAAACAGCGCAAAGCTCTGGAACACAATCGAAACATTAGGCGTCTCGCCCTGCACCGGCTGCCCATGCCAAAGCACTTCTCCGCCCGACGTCGGCGAGAGCCCCGTCAACATCCGCAGCATTGTCGATTTGCCGCACCCCGACGGTCCAAGCAATGCAATAATCTGTCCCGGATACACCGCCAGGTCCGTTGGCGCGATCACCTGGATTCGATGTCCATCCGGCTGCGGATAGAATTTCTCCAGCTTTCGCGCTTCAATAATAGGCTCGGCAGCGGTGGCTAAAGTCGTCATAAGCGCGTGTATTATCTCTTAATTTTGCGCCAGCGCCACATCAATGACGCGCATTCGCCGTCCGTTATCCACTTTCGTTACAATTTCATGAACACTTGATGACCACTCCAGCGCCAATCGCCAGCCCAGCACCTCCGAAACGTTCCGTCCCCGCGTGGCTGCTCGCCGCCGGTCTCTCCCTTCTTGTTTCCATCGCGATTGTCTTACCGTTTTTCTGGCTGGGCACCGCCTCTGGACATGACTTCGAATTCCACGCGGCTTCCTGGCTCGACGCTGCGTACCAATGGCACGAAGGCACCCTCTACCCGCGTTGGACGGCCTGGACCAACCACGGCTTTGGCGAACCTCGCTTCATTTTTTATCCGCCGCTCTCCTGGATGTTGGGCGCGGCCTTAACCGCGATTTTGAAACCGGCCTGGGTGCCCGTGGCTTTCATTGTGATGACGCAAACCTTCGCAGGCATCTCCGCCTTCCTGCTTCTAAGGCGCCTCGCCAGCGAGCGCGCTGCCATCCTTGCGGCAGCTTTCTATGCCGCCAATCCGGATGCCTTGCTGATCATCTTTATCCGCAGCGATTTCGCGGAGCAATTAGCCTGCGCGTTTTTTCCGCTGGTGCTCCTTGGCGCGCTGCGGCTTGCCGGCTACTTGGACCCCGACAAACCTCTAAGTTCGCTCATCGTTTTTTTCGCCGTCCCATTCGCGGCTGTCTGGCTATCCAACGCCCCGGCCGGCGTGATTATCACCTATTCCGTAGCTCTTCTTTTCACCTGGGCCACCGTTACCCAAGGTGAAGAGAGAATCGCATCGCGCGGCATCGCAGGGCTCGCACTCGGCTTCGGCTTGACCTCCTTTTACTTGATTCCCGCGGCCTACGAACAGCGCTGGGTCAATATCGAGCAAGCTCTTTCCAGCGGCTTGCTTCCCGTCCAAAATTTCCTCTTCACCGAAATTAACGATCCCGAGCACACTTGGTTTAACTGGATCGCTTCAATCTGCGCACTCATTCTCATTTTGCTGGTTGGACTAATGACGCTCGCCTCCGCGAAGTTCGCAAAAGAGACTGAAGCTCAGCATCAAGATAAATTCCAACGAATCTGGACCATCCTCCTGGTCATCGGCGCCACCGCAACGCTACTGACTCTACGCTTCACCAATTTTCTGTGGGATTTTCTTCCCAAGCTGCGCTTCGTGCAGTTTCCCTGGCGATGGATGTCTATCCTCGCCGTGGTCGCCGCCTGTTTCTTGGCCATCGCCATAGACAGCCGTCGCGGATGGCTGTGGCTTCCAGCGCTGCTACTGCTTTCTCTTCCGTTTGCCTATTTCCTGATCGAAAATGGCTGGTGGGATCCCGACGAAATGCCAACGCAATATGCCGCCATCACCGCTGGCACCGGCTACGACGGTACCGATGAGTACGACCCACTTGGCGATGACCACATGGATCTACCCACCAACGCACCTCTCGCCGCGATTCTCCCCGTCGATCCCGACGCCAGGAAAGCCCCCGATGGCCGCATCACCATCGACCAGTGGAAAACGGAGCAGAAACAGATTCGCGTCCGCGTCACTCGCGACGCGCGCATCGCTCTGCGTCTTCTCAACTATCCCGCATGGCGCGTCACACTGAACGGCAGCGCGGTAACACCCAGTCGTGCCGAAGGCATCAACCAGATGATCATTCCAGTGCCCCCGGGCGACTCGCAGATTCGCGCGCAATTCACGCGCACGCCCGACCGCACCCTGGGCCTAATGTTATTTTCTTTAAGCTTGATAATCGTCGCGATCCTGCTGTTAGCAGGTGGATGAAAGCAAATTAAGCGCCGACCTTAAGGCCTTGGTAGCGCCGGCAGCTTGCCGGCCCAAGACAACCAAAACCTACACGCACACCCGTTTTATCGTCGGTCCAGCGACGGATGCCGAATATCCTGCCCCTGCACGATATAAATCACATCTTCCGCAATATTCGTAGCGTGATCTCCAATCCGCTCCAGATTCTTCGCCACCAGAATCAATTCAAACGCCGGGAACACCACACTCGAGTCGCCCATCATGTACGTCAACAATTCGCGAAATATCTGATCCCGATACTGGTCCACCTGATCGTCAGATGCCATCACCTTCTGCGCCAATTCCACATCGCGCCGCACCACCGCATTCAACGCATTCCGGACCTGTTCTTCCACCAATTCCGTCATGCGCGGCAAATCAACATAAGGCTTCACTCGTGGATGCCGCAGAATACGCAGCGCTCCCTGGGCCACGTTCACCGCCTGATCCCCAATCCGCTCCAGGTCATTGTTAATTCGCGAAACCGCCAGCACAAAACGCAGGTCCGCCGCCATCAATTGATGCAGCGCCAGCAACTGCACCACGCGATCATCAATCTCCAGTTGCAATTCGTTGATCGCATCTTCTTCGTCAAGCACTCGCTTCGCCAGTTGTTCATCCGTGTCCAGCACCCCGTGCACGGCCTGGTGAACAGCACGCTCCGCAAGGCTGCCCATCCACAGCAGGCGTTCCTTGAGTTCGTTTAAATCCTTTTCAAAATGACGTTCCATCGTGGCCTTCCCGTCCGAATCTTGGCCCCATTACGTTACGCTACTTTGCCCACATCCGCGCAGCCAACCAAAACTCAGAACCTCGCCTCATCCAAATCGACCCGTAATATACGCTTCCGTTCGTGGATCGCTCGGAGTCGTAAACAGGTGCGGTGTCGGGCTGAATTCAATCATCTGTCCGGTCAGCAGAAAAGCCGTAAAATCGCTGACGCGTGCCGCCTGCTGCATGTTGTGCGTCACGATGGCGATCGTGGTCAGATTCTTCAGCTCCACCAGCAACTCCTCAATCTTCGCCGTGCTGATCGGATCCAGCGCCGAGCACGGTTCGTCCAGCAGCAACACTTCCGGCTCCACCGCCAACGCTCGCGCAATGCACAACCGTTGCTGTTGCCCGCCAGACAGTTCGTACGCCGACTTATGCAGATGATCCTTTACTTCTTCCCAGAGTGCCGCGTGCCGCAAACTCTTCTCCACCGTCTCCGCGATCGAACCTTTATAGCCATTAATGCGCGGTCCATACGCCACATTGTCGAAAATCGACTTGGGAAACGGATTTGGCCGTTGAAACACCATCCCGACTCTACGCCGCAACGCGGTCACGTCCTGCGCCATAATGTTCTGCTTGTCGATCAGGATTTCGCCTTCGAGTCGCGACGTACTTACCGTTTCATGCATTCGATTCAACGTCCGCAATAACGTTGACTTGCCGCAACCCGACGGCCCAATCAATGCCGTCACTCGCTTGTCGGCAATCCCCATGTTGATGTCGAACAGAATCTGCTTGGGGCCATAGAAAAAATTGACCTTCGCGATGGTCATCCGCATGGGCAACGCGGCGGTTTCTCGGCCCACGGATGATCCTACATTAGTCACGATATTCACAGACAACTCCGGCTTTGCTGACGCGTGCATTCTTAAGACCTCGGCACTGCTATCCCGCGCGACAATATCGTCCGGGCGAGAATATTGATGATCAGCACCAGTCCGAGCAACACCAATCCCGCTGCCCACGCCTGCCGGTGCCAATCTTCATACGGCGATACAGCGTAGTTAAAGATTACCACTGGCAAGGAGGCCGTCGGCTGGAACCAGCCTTCGCTCCAATATCGGTTCCCGAAAGCGGTGAAAAGCAGCGGCGCCGTTTCACCTGCTACGCGCGCCAAAGCCAGTAGAATCGCCGTCAGGATGCCCCGGTAGGCCGCAGGAACAATCACTGTGGCGATGGTCCTGGTCTTACTCGCTCCCAGCGCCATCGCCCCTTCACGCAACATCCGCGGCACTCCATTCAAAAATTCCTCGGTGCTGCGCAGCGTGATTGGAATCATCATCAATCCCAGGGCAAATGCCCCGGCCAACGTCGAAAAATGTTTGAACGGCAGCACCACCATGGCATACGCAAAAATCCCGATGACAATCGACGGTACGCCGTTCAGCAGGTCAGCCGAATACCTCACAATGGATGCGGTGGCTCCTCCGCTGAATTCAGCAAGGTAAATTCCCCCAAAAAATCCGATGGGCACGCCAAAAAGCGATGCGGTCAGCAACAATTTGGCGGTTCCGACAATGGCATTGGCCATACCGCCGCCAGTTTCACCGACCGGCTTCGGCAATTGCGTGAAGAACGCCCAGTTGATCGACGTCCCGCCGTTGTACACCAGGTATCCCAGAATCAGGAAAAGCACACTCACGGAAATAAGAGCGCACACACCCGTAAGCGTCAGCATAAAGTTGCTCACAAATTTGCGCCAGCGCACTTTTCCCGTCGTCAAGTTGCTATCCCACTCCCCTTCTGCGTCGTCACCACGATCAGCAGCCGGGCCAGCCCGTTTAGAATGAATGTCAACAGAAACAGCACCAATCCCAAGCCAATCAACGACTGCAGATACAAATCGTCGGTAGCTTCCGTGAATTGATTTGCAATGACCGACGCGATCGAATCACCAGGGGCAAACAGCGACGCACTGATTCGTGGCGAATTGCCGATCACCATCGTCACGGCCATGGTCTCGCCCAGCGCACGCGCCATCGCCAGAAAAATCGAGCCCATGATCCCGGTCTTTGCGAAGGGCACCACTACCTGCCACGTGGATTCCCATCGTGTCGAACCCAACGCCAGCGCCGCTTCCCGCTGGTCGCGCGGCACGGAAAGCAAAACTTCACGAGAAACGGAAATGATGTAAGGGATCACCATGATCGCCAGCACCATTCCGGCGGTCAGAAACCCTACGCCGTACGAAGGGCCCTTAAATATCGGCAAAAATCCCAGCGGGTGGTTCAACGCCGGATAAATCACCGTCCGCATCAGCGGCACAATAATGAACACTCCCAGCAATCCATAAATCACGCTAGGTACAGCCGCCAGCAAATCAATCAGAAATTGCAGCGTATCGGAAATCCGCGGCGGCGCCAGTTCTGCCAGGAAAATCGCTGCTCCAATCCCAAGTGGCACGGCAATAAAAAGCGCCACGGCCGACGTTACCAGCGTTCCGTAAATGAACGGCAACGCCCCGTACTGCTCCATGATCGGATCCCACACCGACGTAACCAAAAAGTGCAGGCCGAATTTATGGCGTGGCAATACCGAATTCGTCCAAAGCTGGTACACCAACAGCACCGTAATCAGCACTACGCTCGCCGCAAACAAGAACGTGATTAATCGCGCAATCTCGTCTCCCTCGCGGATTCGAGAGAGAAAAGAGCGCGAACCCACAATGGGGCCCGCGCTCGGAATATTTGTGCTGGATGTCGCCACGGTTTCTTGCCAACTACTGAATGGTGTCGATCACCTTCTTTTCCTTCTCAACAACTTCCTTGGGAAGCTTCGCGTAAGACAGCGTTTCTGTATAACCCTGGCCATCCGACAGCATCCACTTTAGAAAGCCCTTTATCGCATCGCGCTTGGCCCCGTCCTGAAATTTCTGCGGAATCAGCAACCAGGTGAAGCTCGAGATGGGATACGCCGTCTTACCGGGCGCGTTGGTAATGGACACTCGGAAATCTGCCGGCATATCCTTTGCCGCTCCGGCCGCAGCCGCACTGACGCTCGCTAGATCCGCCTTCACGAAACTTCCGGATGAATTTTTTACCGTTCCGTAGGGTATGTTATTCTGCGCCGCGTAAATCAGTTCAACGTAACCAATCGAATTCGGCGTCTGCTTGATCAATCCGGTCACGCCTTCATTGCCTTTGCCGCCCAAGCCGACCGGCCAATTCGGAGACGTTCCTTTGCCTACTTTATTCTTCCATTCATCGCTGACCTTCGACAAGTAATCCGTCCAGATGTACGTTGTGCCGCTGCCATCCGAACGGTGTATCACCACGATATCGTTATCCTTCGCGGGGAAGTTTACGCCCTTGTTCGCATCAGCGATTGCCGGATCATTCCACTTCGTGATCTTGCCAAGGAAAATTCCAGCGAGCACTTCCGGCGTGAAGTTGAGAGCTGTATTTACGCCCGGCACATTGTAGGTAGGTACGTCCGCACCCAGCACCGTCGGGAAATGCAGCACCAGTCCGCCGCGCTTCTCTTGAAACGCCTTGAGCTGCTCGTCGTTCATCGGGCCATCTGTGGCGCCGAAGTCTACAGTTCCTTCGGTCACTTGTTTGATGCCCGCCCCGGACCCTACCGACTGGTAATTGAATTGAAGATTGCCGTTTTTCTTATGATATTCATCAAACCATTTTGAATAAATCGGGTAGGGAAATGTTGCGCCCGCACCATTAATCAACAGCGCCTGTTGCGCCGCCCATGTCGCTGCGGTCAGAGCGAGGACCGCCACCAGTAAACCCGCCAATCGTTTCATCAGAGTACTCTCCGCTGGGAAAATGTATATCTGTAGCTCATGAGTCTGAGCGTCCCACGTTACAGAATTGTTACAATGCCGCCAGAGTATGTTAAATATCGTAATTTCTCCGATCGACACTACGCTAACACCCTGCAAGGATTGCATTTACTCGCAGAGACGCCCTATTAATGGACCTCCAAAAAACGGAAGGGGCGACCTCTTTAGATCGCCCCGTGGTAATCGCTCTTACGTTTCTTCGATTCAGTTCTCGCTTATGGCAGGTAGAACCGGAAAGACGTAAAGATCATGTTGTTGACAGCCTTGGGTGAAATGCCCGCTGGTTGCGTTGCGGCCGTCGGCGATGCGTTATTACCCGACCAGCCCAACTTGTACAGATAGGAGTATTGGACGCCCCACTGAAGGCGGCCCTTCTCGCCCTGATAAATCTTGTGCCAGAAGCCCAGCGTTCCTTCGGCGATCATGCGGATATCCCCAGCACACGTACCACCTGTGCCCGGTGCGCTGGTGCCGCTGGGCAGTGTTTCTGTGCCGCAGCCGGTATTGTTGGCATAGGGTGATCCATAGCCGCCAATTCCAGTACTCGAAATGCTGGTGGCGACCAATGCCGGGTACGAAGGCTGCACACCTCCGTCTGGGCACGGTTGTTGGCCAACCGCTCCGCAACCTGGGATTGCAGGCGTGTTCGTCACCTTCACCGAGCGATATCCGGTGTAAGCAGCGCGAGCGCCGTACTCACTGCCGAAGTACGCGTAGATATCAAACTTCGGTGTGGGATGGAATTCAGCCCTGGCTAGATAGTGGAGTGTGCGGATCGGGGCCAAAGTGCCATCGGGACGCGCCGTTACGTCCGCGATTTGTGCTGATCCGAAACGGCCGATGCCGTCGCCAGCAACCACTTTCAGGCCCAGATCAACCTTCTTCATCACTGGGAACAAAGCACTGCCGCCTATGCCGCCAGCAAACCGCGAATCGTTGTAAGCACCTAGAACGCTGGGCGCAGTGGACCCGTCAATCGGGCAACCAAGCACTGTTGGGGTGGCGGGTGTGGGGAAATTCTTTGCAGTGGTTCCCACGACCGCGCAAGGATAAACGCGGTTGCGGAAGTCCGAGAAAATTCCGAACACTTCGTAATGTCCAAACCCCGGGTCAACCGCCAACTTGGCGATGAAGTCGGGGAGCTTATTGACGGAGTATCCCGTCGGGTCGAAGGCATTGAACAGACCGGCGCTGTTTCCGGGCGCGTCCACAAAGAAATTCTGGGCCGTCGTCACTACGCCGAGCGCCGAAGTATTCGTGTACGTTGAGAATCCGCGCCCGCCAACTGTAGTCTGCGGATTTTCAATCGAGAATCCGACTGACACTTTGTCGAAATTCTGTACCACTCGAAGCGCAGCGGCGCGCTGCCAGGTAAACCCGACCACGTACTGTGGATCGATCATCATCGGCAGATCCTCGCCGCGATTTACGATGCCTTTCTTGTTTTCTGTGGCCAAACTCCACATCTGTCCACCGGTAAAGCTAAACCCGCTGGCAAGTGTCACATTGCCCCAGAACTGGCGATAGCGAAACACATACGAGTTGGTCTGCCGGTTGTTCGATGTGGTGCCCGCTCCCAGGAAATCACCCTCGAAGTAGCTAGACACTTTGGTGTCGCCGATTTTGGTATCCGCCAGAAAGCTTATACGCGACTGCCGCGCCGACAAGTCCAGTTCCGTGACCCTGCTCAGCGAGTTGCCATTGTACGGAATGCTCGAAAAGCCCGTATTGATGTCGTCGCTGGTGGCCTTCGTGCGGCTCACTGTCGCCATTTCAATAAATCCGCCTGGCGTGAGGTTGATGCCTTTGTAGCGGATCGTCGTCGGACCATGATCCTCATCCTTGGCCGCGCCTTGGCCCGATGCCGTCGCCGTGCTTCCGCCCGCCACCGCCGCGTTGCTTGCCGCCAAGTTGCTCATGGTGGTGTTCAGCGCAGACGTCGTGCTCTTCAGTTCCGCTGACGTCGTCGCTGCTTCCGTCGCCTTCACGGTCGCATCGGTCGCTTTCGAGTTTGCCGAAGCCGCTGCTTCGCGCGCTGCTTCAATCTCG
>Ga0210396_10001673_pt1 | contig 23590 bp, 13 predicted proteins | sample IncBWH17OmetaG_FD_155466 | JGI IMG/M metagenome (GOLD analysis project Ga0210396, IMG submission 155466) | Forest soil microbial communities from Barre Woods Harvard Forest LTER site, Petersham, Massachusetts, United States - Inc-BW-H-17-O ... | reverse complement strand
TTCGCTTCCAGAGATCGGATTCGAGCGGCCACTGTGACAGTTGAGGCATGCTGTAAGAATGGGCCTGCTAAATCCGACGTCCGTCGATTCATATCCTGGCGACATCTCCCACGTCTTGGTGCTGGTGAAAAAGGTGAGAGGTGCCTCAAAGAGATAACCGCCCCGTCGGATGATGCCGCCAATTCCATTAGATCCTGCGCCGACGATCCATTCGAGCTGATGCTCCTCGCGGAAGATCTCTGTACCGCTCTCATCCAGCGCAAATTCACTTTCGTACAATTTCCCATCCCGGGCGATGACGTCGTAGTGCCGATCAAGTCGTTGATTGGAATACACAGCCGGCACGTGCAGTTTTTCCAGGAGAGCAGGCGAAACGCTGGACACCGAGGAAATGGAGCGACCCATCCCTGTTTGCATATACTCTCTATAGATCTCAGAGTGACACCCACCGCAGGCCTGCGATCCGACATATTCATGGTTTTCCGTCGGCGCTTGAACTGCGTCGCTCTCAGTCGCTGAAGGCGTGGCGCGCTGGAATCGATTCCCAGTCTGGCCAAATGCTGTGAATGCCAAGGCTGCAAGCATCAGCACCCAGTGCACGGGACGGGGACCGGACGACTCGTTTTGTTTAGAGCGGTGCTTTCGCAAGATTCCCGCCTATTTCTTGCTCCTGTTTCACTTGCGCCATAGGCAGATGGGGATCGTTCTCCAGATCCGGCCGCGACGGTCTTCGTTCACTTAGTCTGGTCGAATATCCGAATCGCGTCCAGGGCTTTCGCGGCGTCTCGATCTTCGGGGTTAAGGGCGAGGGCCTTGCGTAGTTCCTCGGCGCCACGTTCAATCTGACCATCCCGGCAGAGAGTCAACCCGAGATCCCGGTGGAGCGCTCCTTCGATCTCGCAATCTCCGCAGGTTTCCAACGCTTCGCTAAAAAGGCGGACTGATTCGCGCCAATCTTGCACTTTAAATGCGCGGAAAGCTTCGTTAGCCTGCTCTTTGGCCTGATCGACTACAGACTTCTGAGCCTTGAGTCGGTCGAACTGGCCACGCAACCTCATTGATTCCTCGGGATCCGTGGTGTGAAGGGCCCGCGAAAGCTTATAGATAGCTTGGGTTGAATTAGGATCGATCGCGAGAGCGATGCGAAGCTCCGGGATAGCATCAGCGGTCCGACCCTGATTTTGCAGACTGCTTGCAAGCATGATATGAGCCCTGACGTTGCCGGGCTGTAGCTTTACGACTTCCCGCAGCAATTCGGTTTCTTTAGTGACGTTTCCTTGCACCCGCTCGGCAAATGACCAGTAGAAATAGCAGTCTGGATTGTCAGGAGCAAGTCGAGCGGCAGAAGCGAACTCGCTGCCAGCCTCGCGATCCTGTTTCAAATCACTGAGAATGCGGGCTCGATTCAAGTGCGCGATCGCCAGAGTTGGAGCGATTGAGATTGCCGTGGTCGTTTCCGCTAGGGCGCTGTTAAGGTCGCCAGAGTCAGCGAGAGCGATTGCAAGGTCGACGTGCGACTGAGCGGACTGCGGAGTCAACCGAATCACTCGCCTTAGCAGAGCGACAGCGGTGGAAGTCTCTCCCAGACGACCTTTGACCCTCGCATCCAGAGTCAAGATCACCGCATCGGATGGAGCGAGTTTCTCAGCACGATCAAGGACCAGTTCGGCTTCGGCAAGTTTTCCTGCCTCAAGCAGCTTTTGGCCCTGCTCGAGGAGTTCGCTCGATGTCGGAGCCGTCTCTGCTGCGATCACCAGCATCGAGCTACGGTTAAGAACAAAGGTTGCAACCATCAGTGCAAAGATGCAAGTAAAAATGTTCTTTCTGGGTCGCCGTATTGCTCGAAGAATGACAACTGCTCCCACATCTTGCAATGTGCTATTGCGGGTACATTGCCGCGAGAATAGCATTACTCCTCCTTACAGTCCGAAGCACGATCTGCAAGGTTTCACGCCTACATCTCGCCACCTTGAATTTCTTTCCGGCGTTCCATGAGGCACGACAAATACGTTTTCGGTGTAGAGGCCTCTTTGCTACGCTCCAGGACGCCATTCTATCGCGCAATCTCTCAACAACTGCGAAGCAGTCCTAAAAGATAAACTTCCCTGCAAGCTGGAGCTGTCGAGCTGCATTGGCGGTCGTGTTGATCGTACCGAAGGATTTTCCGCTATTGAAGTCACTATCTGGCTGACCCAGATTTACGTTGTTGAACAAATTGAATGCCTCGGCTCGAAACTGGAAGCTTCGCCCTTCTCCCACCGGGAACTGTCGAAAGAGCGACATATCCAGATTCCAAAAGGCCGGGCCCCTGATGGAATTCCGTCCCGCATTGCCAAAGGTGTAAAGCGCCGGAGCTGCATAGTTTGCGGTATTGAACCACTCCGATGCGGACTTTTGCGAAAGTCCTGCGTTTCCCACCTTATTCAAATGTTCAGTAGTCAAAAACCCCTGACCGATATTCGCGATGTCGCTACTGATGCCGGGAGTAAATGCAACCCCCGAATGAGTTTGGAACAGGCTATTAATCTGCCAATTTCCCACTATATAGTCGACCACGCCATTCCCGGTGGAAAACATCTTTCCCTTCCCAACAGGAATATCGTAAAGGGCGTTCACAGCTAAAATGTTCTTTAGATCAAGTCCTGACACAGACCGATCATAGAGAGCCGGGTGATAGGGGTCCTGCGGAGCACCACCTTCGACACCGAAATATCCATCGCCTCCGACATTGATGGACTTTGACCAGGTGTAGGCCACTCCGTACGAGAAACCGCTGGTGTACCTCCTCTCCAGCGAGACCAGTAGCCCGTTGTAATTACCATTGCCCGCGCTGCGGTCATAATACGTCGGAGCAATGTAGGGGTAGAGAGCGCGTGACTGGGGGTCGCCAGGTCCTGGCGTAAGCGCGGTGTTGTACATGCCGCCAACATCAAGCCGGTGAGAGGACGAACCAACATAATTCACCGTCAGTGTAGTTGATGGGGAAAGAAGTTGCTGCACGCCGAGGTTCCATTGTTCCGAATAGGGATTCTTTAGATTCGGGTCGTACATAAAGCCGACCTGACCGAATGGGGTAGGCGCCGGAAAGAAGCTATTGCCTGCGCTTGCAAACGGATCCTGTGATGTAACTGTCGGTGTCGCAGAGCTTGATTTCGGAACGTTCAAATTAACGGCTTGCTGCTGACCAGTGTCAGGCCATAGTCCGGAGATATTCTGTGCAATTTGTAATACACCCGACCAATTGTCAAAGACGATGCCGAAAGCTCCACGAACGACTGTATGATCCGTCACACTGTAGGCAAAACCGAATTTGGGGCCTAAATTTGTGCCGGTGTTATGAATTATTTTCTTGTTTGGAGACACAACGACGTTCGCCGGAAGCGTACCGTTTCCGGGAATGCAAGGCGCGTGGCCGCGCACAGCGCAGGTGGGAGGAAGCCACTGCACGATATAAGTGCCATTGTTGAAATCTACGTCACCTGTCTCTGGCCCACCGTTTTGACCGATTTGCTTACTGGTCCCGTAGGGTGGATTAAATGTGAGATCGTAGCGAAGACCCAAATTGAGCACCAACTTCGGGTTTACTCTCCAGCTATCCTGCACAAACTCGCTCATTACACCGCCTGGACGCGTTTCCGAGTTGATGTTGCGCCGCTGAGCTGAGTCTGGAGCATTGATGAGAAAGGAGGAGACTGGGTCGCCGGTATTGACGGTGTCCAGAGGATTTGTGTCGGCGGTTTCTTGCGCGGCGTATGTGAGGTTTGCAAGGGCGATCGGAGATAAGAACTTATTGCTGATGTACCCGCCACCTATGTGAATCTCGTGGTTTCCCCATGTCTTCGTCAAAACGCCACTGTATTGGTTCGAGCTCGGAACTTCAGGGTGGTTCGATATGTTTTCGGTTGCGCTCGAATATCCGTTGATTGCAAGTTGCGGAAGTAGGCTTGTTGAATTTCCGATAGCGGTGTAATTGCCGGCAAAAGTCGGCGCGAACCCAACCTGACTAATGATGTCAGACGATCCTTTTGTAAAGAAAGCTGAGGCGTTGGCTCCGGCAATCGTGTGGCCGAATTCACCTTGAAGAACGAGACTGGGACTGAAGACATGTACATAACTGCCGCCAAAATTCCTGTTCGGATTAGTGTTAACGTTTGGTATTCCGGGAAGGCCACCAGAACTACTTGCCACACTGGTGTCGTAACTATAGCGAAACCATGCTAAGTCGTTGGCACCAATTTTTTGGTCAATTCGGGCAGTCCATTGGTTGATCGTCTGAGTTTCGGGAGTTGTGTCGAGCACATTATCTCCGTTTGCATCAAATGCAGGCCCAGCCGCAGGGAAGACGAAGTTCGCGTAAGCTTGCATCTTGGGGTCGATGTCACCTGGAGCTGTACCTACAGGAATCCGGTTCCCCGGATATGGCTGACGGATGTACTCGCCAGGGTGGCATGGATCCGGGATAGTCGTATACGGGTTGTATATCTGTGTCGGCCAACTGCTCTCATCTCCAGCGAGTTGCGCGGCAGTTGGAACTTTCCGCGGAGTATTGCTGGTCTGCGAGAAACGGAATCCCTGGTATGCCCCGAAGAAGAAGGTCTTGTTCTTGCCGTTGTACAGTTTCCCGAGCCAAACAGGACCTCCGACAGATGCGCCGAATTCGTTCTGATGATAAGGCGTCCTGGGCGTACCGGGCGGCAGGAAGTAGGCCTGAGCGTCGAAGACATCATTGCGGAGATACTCCCACACTGAGCCGTGGAGGTTGTTTGTGCCGGACTTGGTGACTACATTGATGACCCCACCGGTTACCGACCCATATTCCGCACTGTCTGTGTGAGACACGACCTTGAATTCCTGAATTTCATCGATGATGGGCGGCACCGCATACACACTGTGGAAGGCGCCGAAATTGCTCAGACCATCCGTGAAAAAGTAATTGGATCGGTTGCCCTGCCCATTGACGGAGGGAATTGTGGATGTCTGATTGATGGGCTCTGGTGTTGCATATTGGCCTCCGCTGGGACCGCCCTGCCCGTTGTTTATCGGAGATATACCCGCACTCAGGACAAGAAGCTGAGTAAAGTCACGCCCGTTAAGGGGAAGATCGTTCACCTGTTTCGTCTCGATCACGCTGCCGAGATTGGCGCTTGATGTTTCCAATTGCGTCTGGGTGCCCTGAACCGTCACTACTGAGCTTTGGGAACCGACAGTTAAGGCAAAGTCAATCGTCGCGGCCTGACCGACTGTGAGCGCGAACGCGGGAACCTGCTGTTGGGCGAAGCTTGGAGCGGAGACCTGAAGCGCATATCTACCCGGGGTAATATCCGCGAAGAGATAGGCGCCCACGCCGTTCGATGTGGTTGTTTTATCGACACCGGTAGCCACGTTTCGCAGCAAGATTTTGGCGCTTGGAACCACCGCGCCGCTGGAATCCCGGACAGATCCGCTCAGCGAGGCCGTTGATAACTGCGCATACCCTGTGCCGGATAGCAAGAGGATGCCACCCAGAAGGCACGCTTGCCACCAGGCAAATACTCTGCAGATCTTCGATTGCTCAACTGAAAACTTCATGTCATGCACCTTGGCGTTCCGAACTGCTTTGTACATTGCTTCGACCTCCGAAAAGACCGCTGATCCGGGCTTGATTAATTGCCGCAATCCATGGGTTGGGCTGATTGTCAAGTTCGCCGCCACTTTGCTTGGTTGCCGGGGATCATAGGCCAGCGAAGTTGCGCTGTCAATCACAAATAATGAGCGAATGTACTATATTCGCTCTTGATTAGCGATGCTTAACCTGAGGCTCTAAGGATTCGGGCAAGGAGATCGACGCTTCCATAGCGTCCAAATCTGAACGTATCGGGTGGCTCGGATGCTGCCAGCTATGTTGTTGGTGACTCGATTGAAGTCAACGACGTGCAGTTGATGGTCTAGCTGCTATTTACTGCGCTCGATGGCACAGAGAATATGAACTGATTGCGGAGGGCCGTCGCAGCAACCATAACGGGATCGGTTGTCAATCTCCACGCCAGGATTCGGCGTTGCGATCGCGTGTCTTCGGACCTTGACGGTGGCACACCGAGGATACCGTTGGTTTTGACCACTACCGGCCTAGGGACAAAAGGCCAAGGGAGGATTGAGCGGTGAATAGGGTTGAAAAGGAATCGCGTGAAGACCTTTCGGTACCGATTTCACCGGAACGAAGAAAAGTATTGAGCGGGATTGCGGCATCCTGTGCGGGAATTGCGAGCACGGCTATTGGATTACCCACCGCGTCGGCAGCTCCAGAAGCTGCTCCGCGGGTGGGGCAGAGTGAATCGCAGGCACCCGAACGACGAAAGGTTGTTGCCTCAGATCGAGTGACAGTAGTCGAGACCAGCGCAGGGAAGGTTAGGGGATTCGAAAGAAGCGGAGTTTTCATCTTCAAAGGCATCCCCTATGGCGCGTCCACTTCCGGCGCAAACCGCTTTATGCCGCCAATGAAGCCGGAACCCTGGGCGGGCATTCGTAATGCGTTGGCGTACGGGCGGATCTGTCCGCAGGAGGATTCGGCACACTTTAATGCGGATGGTAAAAACCTGGCGAACGCAGACGAAGATGCTTTTCTGCTTCATCGAGGGTATGCCATCCGCGTGCCTGGAGAGGACTGTTTGCGTGTCAACATTTGGACGCCGGAGATCAATGGGATTGGTAAACGCCCAGTGATGGTCTACATGCACGGGGGTGGATTCTCAGGTGGTAGCGGCCACGATCTTCTTTCATACGAAGGCGAGAGCCTAGCGCGCAATCACGACGTCGTACTCGTGAACCACAACCATCGTTTGAATGTGTACGGGTATCTGAACCTGGAGGCTCTGGGCGGCGATGGATTCGGTTCGTCGGCCAACGTGGGAATGCTGGACCTGGTGGCTGTGCTCGAGTGGGTGCACTCACATATTTCGATGTTCGGTGGCGATCCGAACAATGTCACGATCTTTGGTCAGTCGGGTGGTGGCGGAAAAGTTGGGGCCCTGCTGGCCATGCCGGCGGCGAAGGGCCTTTTCCATCGCGCAATTATCCAGAGCGCACCATTTGTCAGAGCCTTATCACCAGACTACTCACACCACGTGGCCGAGACACTCCTCGCCGAACTCGGATTGCAAAAATCGGAGGTCAGGAAATTGCAAAAGGTCCCGGTGGACCGGCTGTCGGGAGCTGCCGCCGAGGCCATTCGCAAGACGCCGCAGCCACGGCCCGCCTACCGCGATTCCTTTGGGGAGAGCGGCTGGGGGCCGACTGTCGACGGCCGCTCTCTTCCAATTCATCCTTTCGACCCCGGTGCGCCGGCGATTTCCGCCGACGTTCCATTGATCACCGGCACCAATCTCAACGAGAGCGTGAGCGGACTCGACCATCCGGGCGCAAATACTATGACCGCAGAGGAGATGAACCGCCGAATTCACGAGATGTACGGGAGGAACGCCGACGGCATCATCGCAGCATACATGGACGATTATCCCACTGCGACCCCATTTGGCCTGTACGCGACCATTGCGACTGCAAAATGGCGCATTCCGGCTTTCAATCAGGCGTCGAGGAAGGCCGCGTTGGGTGGTGCGCCTGCCTACTCCTACATCTATTCCTGGCGCACGCCGGTGCTGGACAATCGCCCGGGTACCTTCCACGCGTGTGAGATTTCTTTTGCTTTTGACAATGCAGAGATTTGTGACCACTATAGCGTGGGCGATTCGGCGGCATTCGTTCTGTCGAAGCAAATGAGCACAGCCTGGGTCAGCTTCGCGCGCACCGGAAATCCGAATCACAGCGGGCTTCCTCCTTGGCCGCGCTACACGCAGGAATCTAGAGCTGTCATGTACTTCGACGCTCCTTGTCTGCCGCGCACCAATCCGGAAGGCAAGGGGCTTGATATTATCGCGCGGTCGCACCCTTCGTAATTTTCGCGACTGGATTTACCTTCTGGCGTCACAAATTGCGCATGATCAAGGATCTAGGTCATGCACTATGACTGAAACCGTCGTCGCACAAGATTCAGGAGAGAGGCCGTCTTTCCAACGGTCTCTTTCTCCTGTAGATCAAACGCCTTACGTAGCTGCTGTTGTAGCGCGTAGCCCGTCTTCAGGCGTTTTTCGTAGTCGTGCCGGAAACGATTTATAACTCATAATATCTGACTGCTATTGACAGTTTCGCTCTTTATTTGAGATTCTTTTGCTTTGAACTTCTAATGGCGTAGAAGTTCTTTACATTGAAAATGTCTAATTAACTTCTTATTCATGAACAGGTTATGTCAATTCTGGCAATGAAGTTGTTCGGATTGCGGCTAGATTGAGTGCTTGTTTTGTCGACCGAAAACAGACCGTCTGCATACCTGGCGCGTCGAGATCGTTTCTGCAACCCGTTCGCAAGGCAGAGAAATTGAACGAGTAGGGGACGGATGCCACGAAAGTCAAATTACGATAAATTCCCAATCACTTCTGTCTTCACGTCCGGATCAGATTGTTGGGAGGGTTGGCCCGCAATTATTGATCGCTTGAGGGCTTATACAACCGAAGCCAATTCAGTGATCTGCCTCGAATGCTATCCAGGCGTGCTGGAAGCCACGCTCAGGACAGCTCTCGAAGAAGGCCTGAAGCCCGCGGCCGTGATTAAGACAACCGATCTTCTCAGGTCGTCGTCAGCAATCGAGCGAATGGTCAGCGATGTGTTAGGTGATGATCCTGTGTTTGGCCGGATGAACAGGATTCAAATCGAGGATTTTTTCGATGAGGGGAAACTCGGCGCTGCCCGCGACCGGGCAGCGAACTGGACGCAAGGCCTACTACTAATTGTCGGCACTGGCGCCACTTTGGTAAATCCGGAACCAAATGTTCTTATCTACGCTGACATGGCGCGCTGGGAGATCCAACAGCGTCAACGCAGGAATGCCATTGGAAATTTTGGAGCCCATAATCTTGAGGAGAGTGCAGGTCTCAAATACAAACGGGCTTTCTTTGTGGATTGGCGCGCGGCCGACCGACTGAAGAGTTCGTTGTTCTCTCGCATTGATTTCTGGCTCGACACGAACGGCGATCGCCCCAAGCTGGTTACCGGACTATCCATGCTGGAAGGATTGCGTCAACTTGTACATCGTCCCTTTCGCGTAGTTCCCTACTTCGACCCTGGCCCTTGGGGCGGGCACTGGATGGAGGAAGTGTGTGATCTGCCGAATGACGTACCGAATCACGCATGGTGCTTCGACTGCGTTCCGGAGGAGAACAGTTTACTGCTAAAGTTCGGCTCGACGTGCGTAGAAGTTCCTGCAATGAATCTCACCCTGCTCCATCCCCGCGAGTTACTAGGCCAGAGTGTTTATTCTCGGTTCGGAGCTGAATTCCCCATTCGTTTCGATTTTCTCGATACGATGGGCGGCGGAAACCTTTCGCTGCAAGTTCATCCGAAGACGCAATACATCTGGGAAAAGTTCAGGATGAAGTATACCCAAGATGAGAGTTACTACCTTCTGGATGTCGGCGAGGATGGAAGTGTCTATCTCGGCATTAAGAGCCATATAGATCGAGACACCATGATACGGGAACTGAAGGCGGCTCAGACAAACGGCTATTCCTTCAGGGCCGAAGCATATGTGAACAAGTTCCCCGCCAGGAAGCACGATCATTTCCTAATCCCGGCCGGCACGATTCACTGTTCAGGGAAGAACAGTATGGTCCTTGAAGTTAGCGCTTCTCCGTACATCTTTACGTTCAAGCTATGGGATTGGGACCGGCTCGGTTTGGACGGTTTGCCAAGGCCGATTCATATCGACCATGGATTGATGAACATCGCGTGGGATCGCGACACCAAGTGGGTCCGAAAAAATCTAATCAATCAGATAGAGCCTGTTGCGGAAGGCCCAGAATGGCAAGAAGAGCGCACCGGACTTCACCAGTTGGAGTTTATCGAAACTCGCAGACACTGGTTTACAGGTCCGACCCCTCACGAAACGCGAGACACTGTCAATGTTCTCAATCTTGTAGAGGGCGAGGAGGCGGTGGTCGAGAGCCCCACAGACGCGTTCGAGCCGTTTGTTGTTCACTATGCAGAAACCTTCATTGTGCCTGCCGCTGTAGGTGCCTATAGGATCTCGCCGATCGGACAATCGATGGGAAAGAACTGTGCAACTATCAAAGCGTTCGTGCGCAACGGATGGCAGCACCCCCCAAGCGCTGGTCGAGAGATGATCAACGGTTGAATTTTGCTTTCTCGATTCGCTACCTGAGCTCGAAGTCTTCCGATAGCAGTGGAACTGCCCCCAGCAACGCAGCGTTTCCACCCAGGATTGCTGCGCACCTGAGGCGTTCCCCAACTAGTCCAGGCATGCTCTTCCACGTATTTCTGCACGAATGTCAGGATGACATCAGGGCTTTGCATCACGCCTCCGCCGAATACAACTACCTCCGGATCGTAGGCGTGGATCACCGCAACCGAGTTAGCCGCCCATATGTTCAAACAATGCTGCTGAACTGCACGCGCGACAGCATCTCTGTTTCGGGCTGCAGCGAAGAGCGCCTGAAAGTCGAGTTGAGCGACCTTGGACAGGCCCGATTCGTGAAATCCTGGTGTTTCTCGCGCGATCTGTGGCAATGACCAACCCGCAGCTTCTGCTTCAGCGCACCCAACATTGCCGCATGTGCATTTGTGGCCGCGATAATTCACCGGTAAGTGGCCTCCGAGGCATGCAGCTTGGGAGTGTGCGCGCGCACTAATTTTCCCAGCATCATTGCCGCACCGCCGATTCCGGTGCCGAGCGTGATCATCACGACATCCTGAACGCCTTGAGCCGCTCCGGCGTATTGTTCGCCAAGCAAAGCCATCCGGGCATCATTCTCGATCCGAAGACGAAGGCCGAATTGCTCAATTGCCCATTTCGGGAGATCGAGGTGAATCGCATCTTCGTATTTCTTCAGCGTCGAGAGAATGCGGCCGTTACGCACATCCACGATTCCCGGAAACCCGATCGCAATGCCTTCACAGCCGCCGGCATTTGCTCCACTCTCGTGCAAGATCTTCTTGATCACCGCCGTGACGCATGGCAAAAGTGATTCGAGCGACTCCGCTCGCTCCGAATCGAGCGATATCGAACCCAGCAACTCTCTGTCCCGGACGACTCCACAGCCAATGTGCGTGCCACCCATGTCAACCGACAAAGCCAACATTTATTCGACTCCTTGCTTTGGAATTACCGCAAGTAGCGGGTTGGGGCTGCCAGGATAAAAATCGCGAGCACAAGCACGGTCACGCCTGTCCACTGAACGCGAATAGGAAGTGATCCGCAATCCTTCCATTCGCCTGTAAACATACCCAACATAGTCGCGGTGATCACGATCAGTGACATGAATAGAGGCCATCCAAGAATCGGACCCCAAGTCCCTAGTTGACCCGCTGCCCGTCCATAAAGCAGGGTGCCTCCGCACCAGAGGACAGCCATGAGCGCTGCCAGCGCCCAATGCGAATGACCCGTGCGGTACCTACGGCTGGAACGATTCCTTATCATCAACCATGCACAATACAGGAGATTCGGAACTGCACCGGCTAGCAAGAGTGGCAGCCAAACCGCGTTGATCGCGTTGAGCTGATTTGCACCAAAGGAGCGAGCTACTTGGACCAATGGTGCTCCGAAAGCGACTCCAAGATTCATCGAGGATGCGCTAAGACCACACAGAATTGAAAGCAACAGCCCTTGCGAAGTCCGTTTCTGCGAAGAAATGGAATGCGCGGTCGGTCGCTCTCGCATCCTTCCAGCGACGGCACAGAGCATAACGCCTAATAGGATGAAGGCGATTGCGCCGAGCACAGCATACCCTGCCAAGCTGTTGAGGTGTTCCCGCTGCAGAGACACCATCGGGATCAGGCTGCCTATAGCCGCAGAGGTTCCTAAAACGACAGAAAATGCGAGTGCAATCCCGATCATCTCCACCGCAAGACCGAACAACACCTGCGCTACTCCCCAGCCCGCCCCGAATGCGCAGACTTCGAGAATGATGTCCGGCGTTGCGGAGCGGTATACCATCAATAGGCTCGGAATGGTCAGCAGGGTGGCCACAAAAGGAAGAAACACGAGCGCGAAGACTGTCCAGACGAGCCAGGTATTCTCCCAGGCCCATTTCCGGGTGTACTTCATGGGCATAGTAAAGCTGCCGTTCGCAATGCCGGCTACGATGAGGGTTGCGATCCCACTCGAGGTGCTGCTCATGATCAATGTTCCTTCAGTTCCAGCCTATGCGGCTATCGATATTGATTACTTTACGGCTATTTCGATCACATTTGAGAGCGCATCTGTCTGATCGCTCTTGTTAGGCTATGGAATATGCCCGCAAAGAATGACAACCTGATTGCACGCCACGAATACATCCTTCAGCGGTTACAGGAGACAGGGACCGTCGCTATTGATGAGCTCTGCACGACGCTCGGCGCATCGATAGCGACCATTCGTCGTGATCTTGAAGACCTCGAAAGCAGATCTCTGCTCCGGCGCACACGCGGCGGCGCGGTACCAATAGGACCACTATTCTACGAGCCATTCCGTCATGACAGTTCCTTCCAGGACAAGGTCACCAGTTTTGCCGAAGAAAAGCGTCGCATCGCAGTCGCGGCATCTAAACTCGTCAGGACCGGTCAAACGATCGCATTGACCGGCGGTACCACAACAACCGAAGTGGTTCGAAGCCTGAAAGTGCTCAGCGACATTTCCATCATCACTAACACAGTGAATGTTGCGATGGAATTGAGCAATCGGAAAGACATCGAAGTGATCGTGACGGGAGGGCACCTTCGGGGAAGTTGGTTTACTCTCGTGGGTCCGCTCGCAAACTCGGCGGCTGATATGCTCTTCTCCGATATCATGTTCATCGGCGTCGACGGCATCGATGCGAAGCAGGGCCTGACCTGTACCAATCCTTCCGAAGCCGAGGTTCTGCGCAAACTTGTCCAACATGCCAAGATGAAGGTCGTGGTAGCCGATCACAGCAAACTTGGCTCTGTCAGCAAGTATCTCCTCTGTCCAACCAAGGATATAGACGACTTGATTACTGATACCGGGGCATCTTCTTCAGCCATAGCGCCCTTCAGAAAACTCGGCATCAACGTCATTCAGGTCTGACTACGTCTAGCTACGTGGCCAGACGCCTTTTGACTTTCGGGATTTGAATCGTCCCAGCCATGGGATGCGGTCAGGAGTTGGAGCCACTGCGAGGCGGAAAATGAAGCGGTACGGTATGACGATTCGAATCAGACCGGGTTCCGAGGAAGCTTATCGGAAATATCACATGTCGGTCTGGCCAGAGGTTCTGGAGATGATTCGCGTTTCTGACATCAGAAATTACTCGATCTTTTTGAAAGACGATAGGTTGAATAGCTACTTCGAGTATTACGGCAACGACTTTGACAGTGACATGCCGAAGATGGCGGCCCATCCAAAAACAAAGGAATGGTGGGCTGTCGTCAGTCCCATGCAGGAGCCTCTGACTACACGCAAATCCGGCGAATGGTGGGCAGAGATGGAAGAAATATTTCATGTGGACTGATTCAGCGGCGTGTATTCCGCATCCGACTCTATTCCAGATCGAACGATGCCGGGGCAAAGCTAGTGAGAAAGAACCCGAATGAGCCGCTTTGGATCGCGATTGGTGGACCAACCGAATTGCCGCGGAGATCCACAGGGCGGGCGATGCGTGCGAGAGATCCTGAAGGCAGCTCTACGGTTACTTTGCCGGATTCTCCTGCCAGTTCCCATAACCGTAAAGTCACTTTACCGTCGGAGTTCTGGTTGAGCGCTGTAACCACCACGCCTGGACGCGACACGCTAATCCCGGATTGACTTGAGGGAAGTGATCCTCGAGCGCCGGAGCCGACCGAAGCCATCAGTGGAAGCATGGCCTCCAGCGCGGATACCACAAGCTGGTCGCCAAACCAAATGCGTACTCGTGAACTCCAGGTACCTGGATACCAATAGCGGTAATTCGTATTCCATTGGTTGTTGTACAGATTAAGGAAGACCACCGGTTTCTTCGGAACAAAATCCAGCGAAAACTTCCAGATGCCTGGCTCACCCAGACTAATTAATGGGTGGTCCATTGGACACAGTGAGACGCTCGCTCCATCGCTACCTGTAATTGTCAATCCGGCGCCAACTGCGTAAATATGGCGGTTCGAGCCGGGCATAATATCGTGCGCCGGGTCCATAACTCCGAGCGTTCGAGCGACGCGGAACTGTGGCGAATTTAATTTGAACGGCAGGCAAAGCCAATCGGCTTCCGGCCAGTTGTCCTTCCGTTTGTTCTTGATTGTCAGCTCGATGTCGAGATAGGCAAAACCTTCATGAATGGTCACACGCATGGAGCTTGCTGGGAGATGGTTGTTCAAATCACCCGGCATCTCCAGGATGCCGGTCAGCGTTTCACCGTGTTTGGCGAGATGCACGAAGCCGTTAGAGCCTGAAGCGCGACGGTACCGCACCCCGACCGGAAGGCCAGGTTTGGACATCCCCGGATGAAGATGAGTACCCCATCTACCTTGTTGATACGCTCGGCAGTAGTCCTCCGTTTGCGAAAGTTCAAATCGCTCGTTGAGATATTGTCCGAGCCCATATTCACCAGTACCGTCTATCCACTCCCGTCCCATTCGTTTGTCGACAAGCGAGGCAATCACACCGCGAACAGGATCGAGCCTTACGCTTATAAACTCGTTTTCCAAGGTGTTACCGGAGAGCGTTTGGGACGCAATCGTTGGTGAGGGAGGAAATGTTCGGTAACCATGCGCCGGAATATCTTTAACAAGAAATGATGTGCCATCGACCTCAACTATCCCCGAACGTTCCCAAGGCAGCGGATTGTAGATCACAACCCTCGACCCCTCGGTGTCGACTGCCCGCGCGAGCGAAGAAAGCCCGGAGTTCAGCAGCGATGAAGTGATGTTTGCTGCAGTTCGGATATAGCTCGTCTTATCTTCCCAGGAAGCTTCAAGTTTCTGATATTTGCTGGGAGGAAGCTCCTGAAAGGCTTTTCCGTAGACGTCTATAGATTGCCCCAGACCCCAGGTGTGCTCGCTGTACAGCAGGCTTTGTTCAAACGCCTTCGCGATTTGCTCTTCTTGGTCAGCAACTGGAACGCCCCACTGGTGCAATTGAGCACCCAGGACTTCAACAGCCGGAATCAACGGATGCACATTCCGTGCGTGTCGCATCCCTCCGGGGTCCGACATACATCCATGAATCCATGTGTCGGGCGTTTCACCGCGCACAACAGATAATTCCGGGTTCTCAGCCAGGATCGCGTCACCAACATCGTCCAATGTGCCCATGCGGACTTTCGCGCCAGGGAGCTTTTCTAATGCTTCTGCAAACAGGGACCGGACTGCGTCCAAGGTAGGTGGACCTGAATTATCCGAAGTAACGATAATCGCGGGCCAAGTTTTGTATGGCCAGTCGGCGGGCGGAAGCAGGTTGTGCCCAATGTAAGGATCTCCCTCGCCTCCCCAAGGCCACAGTGCTGTACAGGTTCCGTAGATCGTGGAATACATCGTCAGCACACGGGAGCCGTCTGGCCCCTCCCACCAAAAGAGGGGCGGAAGGTCATGAACATATCCTGATGGCCAGTTGCACCCAATGTGCATGAATCGTATTCCGCCGTGCGCTAGACCCGTCGCCAGCGCTCTCGATTGCGAAGGCACATCTGATGTTTTCGCCCCTAGCGGCGGCCGCACGCCGTAGCGGCGATAGGAATTATCGGCAAATGTGTAACCTCGCGCAAATTCCTCCGGCCACATCAACTCGCTCTCTATGCTGAAAGGCAGCGCATGAGCAACAAGCCGGCCACTCTTTACAGCACGATCCAGTCGCTGACGACGTTCCGCTGTCTGTCCTGGCCAGTCCTCAACAATGCGATCGAAAACCCAGCCGGGGCACGTCCAAATGAATTGCTCTTCGGGCGGCAATTCTTTCGATCTATCGATCAGATCGAGCGCACGATCGGTCATCGTTGTGCGGTAGAACGTGACTACCTCGGCTACTCTGTCCGAATAACCGATGTCAAAATGTGTCTTGCACACCACGATGATTTCGCTTACGCGACTCGATGCGGGTGCAGATGAGGAATCTGGTAAGCTTGCGGTCTTAGGGCCGAAAACCATGACGGGGACCCCAGCCAGCAATCGCATTGCGGTCCGTCGGGTAAGAGTCACCTTCCGCTCACTCGAAAGAACAACCTTGACTGACCTCTGGTGTTATCCAAACCCAACTGTGGCAGGGCGTCTGACTCCGTTTTCCGCGGCTGGCAGAGAACATTGACAGCTCCGAAGAGTATAGGCCGCATTTTCTTCATATGTACGAAGGTCCTGACACACCAAGCGCAAGCGTCTTGGCCTAATTTAGTGATTAAAAATCTCATAATATGATTGTTATGTCAATTACGATCATCAACGATGAGGTATTGATTATGCAGAGCTGCGGCGATCACGATTGTGCAACCTTCCTCGCTTCGCACCATTGGCCTAACTAATCATTGAAGTTCGCGTGACAGGCTTGAATCATGAATATGCCGACAACGACAAGAAGAGAGTTCTTCCGACAAGCCACACAATCTGCGACGGCGGCGATGATCGCCAGCAATTACAGTGGTGCAGCGACACACAGCGTAATGCATCGCGCAACCACGGTCGGTGAAAAGCCGCTCTCCGAACTGCAGCAGCGATTTGTGGATTTGCGTTTCGGCATGTTCGTGCATTTCAACATGGCTACCTTCCAGGACCGCGAGTGGGGCGATCCGACGTCGTCACCTGATCTGTTTCATCCCACCGCGCTCGATACAGATCAATGGGCCGTTGCGGCGCGGTCGGCCAACATGACCTGGGGATGCCTGACGACGCGGCATCACGATGGCTTCTGCATTTGGCCGACAAGGACCGCGGCAGCCAGCGTGGGACAGTCTTCGCATTCGATCGATGTAGTGCGCGCCTACGTGAACTCGTTCCGTGGGGCCGGTTTGCGGGTAGGCCTCTACTATTCGATCCTGTCACTGCGCGACGATATACGCCACTTCAACGTAACTCCGGCCAAAATAAGGTTGATCAAAGATCAGCTGAGTGAGTTATTCACCAGCTACGGGGAGATCGACATCCTCATCACGGACGGATGGAATGCGCCCTGGAGTCGCATTACCTATGAAGAGGTACCCTTCGAGGAAATCTATGACCATATCAAGAGCCTGCAGCCCAATTGCTTGCTCTGCGATCTCAACGCCAGTCAATATCCTCCTGGCGGACTTTACTATTCCGATGTGAAGGCGTTTGAACAGAATGCCGGGCAGAAGGTTCCCCAAGATAGCGATGCGCCCGCGTTGTCCTGCGTGACTCTTACAGATGGGTGGTTCTGGAAACAGCGGGATGTGAATGGAAACCTCAAGCCGGTGGCGACGGTGGTAAACGAGTGGCTTGAGCCGCTGAATCGCAGACACTGCAACCTGATTCTGAATGCTCCTCCGACTCGTGAAGGCCGCCTCGCACCCAATGTTGTGAGCCGCCTAGAAGAGATCGGCAGAGCGTGGAAGCATCCCGGCCCTATGGCAAAACTCCGCGAACACGTGGTGATCACAACGGGGAACCTGGCGACGGGCAAGCCTATTCATGCCAGTTCCTATCCCGATACCGTGGGGCCGGATGAGGCAAACGACGGGGATTTCCGCACAAGCTGGCACCCGGAAGAGGGGCAGGCCTCATGCTGGTTGGAAGTAGATCTGAAAAAGCAGGAAACCTTCAACGTCGTCTCGCTCGTGGAGCCTGTCGGAGCTTGGAACGATTATCCCGAGAGTCGCATCCGAAGTTATCGTTTTCAGCGTTGGGATGGCACGGGATGGATCACTCTGATAGCCGGCGAAACACCCGCACCGACAACAATCCACCGCATCCCGCGCGGGTCGTCGCAGAAGGTCCGGATCTTGTTGGAGAGCGGCAAAGAGATGCCCCACATTGCTGAGATTGGAATCTATAACGAGCCTGTCTAATTGAAACTATGGAAGCCAACTATTGGAAGCCACAGAAAAGCGTTTCGCGTAAAACCCGCTTCTGAGCAAAGAGGGCTGCTCAAAATGAGGGATCCTATCCCGTCGTCTGCCAACAGACTGATCAAGAACCATTTGTCCGATCAGCTCCGCGCCGGGCATTATGTTCTTTCAGGAGCAGATTGAGATTAGCCGAACGAGGACGTCAGAAAAGCGCAGATAAGTCCTTATATAGAGGCGGTACAGATCGCGATGACGCCTCGTGGACAAAACATACCGTCGAAAATTAGGGAAAAGAAACGGTGAACGAATCCGATTGGTCGCGGATTTGCTCGTGAACTTGGCGTCGGTATGGGGCCAAAGTGGCCCATAGGATTCGGGCCCACTTTCTCACCAATTCGTGCACGGCCGATTACATTTCGCGCGAATGGCTCATCTATTTGGGATTGGCCAGCGTCATGCATAACGAGTTTGCACATGAGTCCGGACTCACCTCCGTTTTTTCATAGATCGAATGAGGATGGAACTTTCACCTCTATATGCCATGCCTGAAGTGTTTTCGGATCGTTGATACCCAGAGCCATGAGGCGGATTTGCCGTCCAGGAGCAAGCGCACATTTGCTATTGCTACGGAGAAAGACGTACTACCAACCTATTTTTCATCCCACCAGGTCACAAGGTCTATCAATTGGACATCTGCGACGCGATTAAGTATCAAATGGGCTGCCCCGGCTTCACGACGCTGAGCGCCGGTGGCGTCGAACTAGGCCCCGTCGCCCGCACTTGCAAATGCCACAAAAAGCTGATGACCGAGAACTAATTCCTAAACAGAAGGCCTGCTAATGCCCGCAGTATTTCATCGCCATACCTTCACGTCTCCCTGATCACCTTGGATGGATCTTTGTCGTTACGCAAGCCAACCTACTTCGTGTGGCGCAAATGATTCGTGTCGGGGAGAGTAGCCCCGGGGCGAACTCGAGAAGTGACCGCAGGCGTGCACCTTCTGCCGGTGGTAGAGGATAGTAACCGAGTTTGATACGTGCAACATTGCGCACACTAAGCCTCCTGGAGAAACAACTGGTTTGATGATGCTGTCCAAGGCCGCAGAGAGATCAAGGAAGTCCTTCATTGAAGGGTTGGAAGAGGAACGGATCAGTGCATGCGGGATCATTGTCCGAGTAGCGGCGAGCAAGCGGACTCCTGCCTGTGCGCTTGGCCTTCATGCCGGCCAACTCCCCGCCTCGCCAAACTTTTCCGGGACTTTTCGACCACGCACTCTTCAGAGGATGGAAGTTGCCAGGCAGACGCGCTTGACAGATCCGTATTTCTAACCATATATAGGTAGTGTGTCTACTGTAGAGTCTCTACCTGAAGGCGACAGGCTCGAACTACTTCAAGGAACTCTTGAAGTGCTGATCCTCAGGAGCCTTAAACTCCAGCCCAACCACGCCTACGGAATCTCGCAGTTCCTGCAACAACAGTCCGAGAGCGAGTTTCTGGTCGACAACGGCTCCCTCTACCCTGCACTCCAGCGTCTTCTTCAGCGCGAATGGATTTCCGCACAGTGGAAGACTTCGCCCAACGGGCGGCGCGCCCGCTACTACGGCCTGACGCCGTCCGGACGGAAGCAATTGGTGAGAGCAACTTCGAAGTGGCAGCGTTTTGCTCTTGCCATGACAAGAGTTCTGACACCGGGGGGATGAGCCATGCGTCAATGGTGGTCGAAGGTAAAGTGCACGCTTGTTAAAAGACGGAATCTGACTGATGACTTACAGCAGGAGATGGACGCCCATCTTCAGTTCCTAGTCGATGAGAATCTGGAACGGGGCGTCACGATTGAAGAGGCGCGGGTTGCGGCGCGACGCGAATTCGGCAATGCAACCAACGTCCGCGAGCAAAGCTATCAAACGTGGCAATTTCCCAAATTCGAATCGCTACGCCAGGATATTCGTTATGCGATGCGCGGCATCGTAAGAGCGCCCCTTTTCTCGCTGATTATTATTCTGACATTGGCCGTCGGAATCGGCGCCAATACGGCAATCTTCAGCGCCGTCTATGCGGTTCTTCTAAAGCCACTCGCTTTTCCCTCGGGCGACCGGCTAGTTTGGCTAGGCGAGTCCTCAGCGAAAGCAACCGGCATCAGCGTAACCTGGGTCAACTTTGAACACTGGCGGACAGAGAACCACTCCTTTGAGACGATGGCCGGCTTCCAGAATGCCGATCTGACTCTCACCGGTCGTGGTCAGGCAATGCTCACCCACGCTGGTCTCGTCACAAACGAATTTTTTCATCTGACCGGTTCTCGTCCGATCATGGGCCGGTTGTTTACTGCCAGCGATGATGAACCGCAGTCTGCGGCGACGGTCGTCGTGACCGAAAACTTCTGGGCCAAAGTCCTTGGAGGCGATTCGCAGATCATCGGCAAGGCGCTGACTCTGAACGGCAATTCCTATGTGGTTATTGGTGTACTCGCACGAGACCCAGGGTTCTTCCTGCGGCCGGTGGATTACTACCTTCCACTCCGCCCTCCGGCTGCGCAGGCAGCAAAACGTGACGCACATGGCTCGATGCACGTTCTTGCTTTGCTCAAGCCCGGAGTTACGCTTGCACAGGGGCGATCGGATCTGGATACGATCCTGCAGCGGCTCGCGAAGGCAGATCCAGGTCCCGAGGATGACCATCATGCGTATGCCGAGTTCCTGACAGAGGAGCGAATAGGCGACGTGCGGCGCGCCTTCGTCCTGTTGATGGGGTCGGTTGGCCTGGTCCTGGTTCTCGCGTGCGCAAACATCGGCGGCTTGCTGCTGATTCGCATGACGACCCGCGCGAGAGAGATGGCGATTCGCACCGCAATCGGCGCGGGGCGCAGCCGTCTTGCACGGCAGCTTCTGACGGAAACCGTGCTGGTCACTCTTTTCGGTGGAGCTTTCGGCGTCCTGCTCGCATGGTTTGGACTTCGAGCGATGCAGACGCTTGGACCGCGCAATATTCCGCGACTCTCCGAGGCAAGCCTGAACCTTGCCGTGCTGATCTTCGCCGCGGCTCTGACGCTGGCAGTGGGACTGGTCTGCTCGCTGGCACCCGTCCTCAGTTCAGGCAAAGTCAATATATCGATTCTGTTGAAGGAGAGCAGTACCGGCGCAGGCAGCAGCCGAATCGGGCACACGCTGCGTGGAGGACTTGTCGTCGCGGAGATCGCGGTGGCTGTCGTCCTGCTATTCACTTCGGGGATATTGCTGCGGAGCCTTTGGGCCGCCGAGACGGTGAATCCTGGATTCGAGCCCGGACACCTGCTTGCGCTCGAGTTACAACTGCCGACGTCACGGTACAAGAGCGACGCGGCCATTCTCGACTTTTACGGGCGGCTTGAAGCAGCGCTCCACGCCCAACCGGGAATCGAATCGGTTGGAGCAGTGAACTGTCCTCCTGCAGCTGGCGATTGTGGAGACTGGTGGTATTCCATCGTGGAAAAGACGGCGCCCGGCCGGGAGGATGTGCCGCTCACCCTGCTCAACATGGCCGACTCGGCGTACTTCCGGACCATGCGGATTCCGCTCGTGGCCGGGCGCGCTCCGTCCGAGGACGACCGGGCAGGCGGACTGGCTGTTGCGGTGATCAATGAAGAGATCGCGCATGCCTGGTGGAAAGACGTGCACTCGGCTCTGGGCCAGCACATCAAACTTGGCGGACCGTACAAGGAGGGCCCTGTTCTTGAAATCGTCGGCGTTGCCGCCAATGTTTCCCAGATGGGATTGGACAGCCCGCCGCTGCCAGAGATCTATTTTCCGTCCGCACAGAAGGTCAGTCCCGCAATGGTGGTTGCGATACGGACGAGGGGCACTCCGGAAAGCATGATAAGAACAGTGCGGGATACATTGCTTTCCATCGATAGCAACGTTCCGATTCAGTCGTTGAAGCCCTTTGATGAGTGGCTTGGCGCAACTCTGGTGCAGCGGCGGGTTATCACGCTTCTACTGGCCCTGTTCGCAGGGATTGCAGTGATCCTGGCGGCCATTGGATGCTATGGGGTTCTGAACTACTGGGTCAGCAGCCGAAAGCAGGAGATCGCGATTCGAATGGCGATGGGTGCTGGGACCTTCGCCATCTTACGCCGCACTGGGAGACAGGCAACGAGGCTGGGCGCGATTGGATTGGTCATCGGGTTGGCGGGGAGCTGGGGCGCTTCGCGATGGGTGAACAGCCTGGTCTTCGGGGTCTCAGCCCATGATCCGATCGTTCTCTCCTCCGCCACACTGATCGCATTGCTGATCGTCATACTCTCAGCGGCGGTTCCGTTGTGGCGCGCCACGCAAATCAACCCTATCGAAACGCTTCACGAAACCTGACGCCGATATTCAGGAAACTGCGAGCGCTGTATGTGGAATGAGCAGGTTCCGCCAATAATCGCGCGCACCCGCTAATGAGCGGCCGTCCTCTGTTCCCAACGAAGGATTTTCTATTTCCTATCGGCCTCTGCTAAATCGCCGAATCACTCTGTGATAAACGAAGAGATCTACATGGCCGAAAAGTCGGCTAATCGGACAAGTGACATCCGTAGTTTCTTGAAAACGGGAATTCAGGTAAGTTCATTCTTGGCGCGGCGAACTTACTCAAAACCGGACTTCAGGGGAACTACCAGCAGAGCGGATATAGCCAGGTCCGCACGACGCGCGACAACGAGATTTGCTGTGGGTTGAGCGCGCAGCGGATCCCCTATTGCTCCACCTTATCTGTCGGGTCCAGCATTTTCCGGTCTGGATAGGAGCGCCTCTTCATTCTCAGATTCTCCAGCCATTTGACTAGCGTTGGATTGGTCTTCCACTCAGGATGAGTCGCCATGGCATCGTCCACAAGCAAAGCTATGTCGTGAGTCCCGAGCCAGGTGAGCCCAAAGAGGGCTGAGAGCTCGAAGAGTGGATTTGTATGACGAACCCTGATGCGCAGTTCATCTTCGAGCACCTTTCTCAGCCAGCCTGGAGGGTCCTTCACCTCGTGCAAGAGATCTGCCCACCAATTTACGACCTCATTGCGGCCGAAGTTTCCACTCGTTTTTTCAAGGCCCGACCAGATCTGCCCGATCAGCTCACTCGCTTCCTGGACAGAAGCGCAATCTGCTAGAGCCGTTCCTGAGTCTTTCTGAATGTTCCGCTTCGCAGCCGTAAGCTTCTCTTGAGAGAACGTCGGCAGATCAGGGAACAGTCGATCGAGGAGTTCTCGTCTCGTGAAGGGATGTAGATCATGCCGAACCTGGTCATATGCAAAGGATGTCAGACAGCCGTCGATGCGCTGCGAGCGCATGGCCTCGAGTGAGCGGATGATCTCAGCCCACTGTCGACTGGGTGCAAATGGGAATTGCACGGTTCGGTCTATCCCACCAGGGAGAATGCTCCTCCAAAGTTGATTCATGGAATCGTCCAGCAGTTCCGAAGGGCCAAAGTCTACTGACTTCTGACACCGCTCCGAGAGTTCCACCACGGAAGCACAGTCCCAGAATCGTCGGCCCCCAACCAAGACCGCATCAGAGGAAATCACCACGCCCGAGTCCTCCAGAGCGAAATGGACGCGCCAGCCGG